>Ga0129313_1000208_pt1 | contig 57702 bp, 43 predicted proteins | sample O1105metagenome_FD_94436 | JGI IMG/M metagenome (GOLD analysis project Ga0129313, IMG submission 94436) | Orangutan group fecal microbial communities from fecal samples from Wisconsin, USA - O1105 metagenome | ecosystem: Host-associated > Mammals > Digestive system > Large intestine > Fecal...
GAAATGAAAGATAAGTATCTTAGGGAAACACGAATGGTTGATTTTTCTAATCCGGCAATTCAAAAACTTATTCAAAATATGAAATGGAAGGAAATGGGTGAATTTGAAAGGATTAAGGCAATCTACAACTATGTAAGAGATGATATTTTATTTGGATATAATATTGATGACGGAATTTCAGCTTCAAAAGTACTTGCAGATGGTTATGGACAATGTAATACAAAAGGAACTTTATTTATGGCACTTTTACGTGCCTGCAATATTCCATGCAGAGTACATGGTTTTACGATAGATAAAAGACTGCAGAAAGGAGTTATGACAGGGTTTGTTTACCGTATTGCTCCAAAAAATATTTTTCATATTTGGGTAGAAATTAATTTCGAAAATCAATGGTACGAACTGGAAGCTTTCATTTTGGATAAAACATATATAAAGAAGTTACAGGAACGAAATCCGAAATGTACAGGTGCATTTTGCGGTTATGGAGTAGCAGTCAAGGATTTCAGAAATCTCATTATTGAGTTTGATAGGAACAATACTTATATTCAGAGCGAAGGAATCAATCAGGATTTTGGTGTTTATGATTGTCCAGATGAACTGTTGAAGGAACATCATCAAGATATTTCAGCCTTTAAAGCATTTGCTTATAGATATATTGGAAGACACCTCATGAATCGTAATGTCAGGAAGATTAGAGAACGATAGTTTTAAGCTTTCAGAAGTAAAATTAAATTTGGGTAATATGGCAGACAAATGGTTTGCATCTTATACGGAGTATCAGGCACATTACGCAAAAATCGCAGAAGAAGAACAGTGTGAATGGTATCGCGCAATGTTCGAGGCCTGTAAGAAATGTTTTCCGGTATGTGTCGGATCAAATGTTTTATGAATTTTATATAGAAGACAGAAGCAGCAGAGCATCAAGATAGGCTGAACGGAAAGGATGTAATCACGGTAATTAAAGAATAGTTATAGAATAATCAAATATTAACAATGCTTATAGAGAAAAACAATTGGACTTATAAATAAAATTCATGTATACTGTAAAAGATGGTTAAAACGTACCAATTTTAGGAGGTAAAAGTATTTATGAAAAACAGAAGAGCCATAAGAGCTATAGCACTTGCTATGTGTGCAACATTGTTATTTGCTGGATGCGGGGGATCAGGTAAAAAAGCAAGTTCTGATAATTCATCAAGCACAGCAGCAACTGAGAAAAAAGATGAAATGCACATTGCTATTTCAGCTAACCCACCAACACTTGATACACAGATCAGTAACTCTAATATCGTAGGACAGATCGCTTATCATATTTTTGAACCACTTTTCGCTATGGATGAAAATTATGAACCACAGCCGGTTCTTGCAGAATCTTATGAAGTAAGTGATGATGGTATGGAATATACAATCAAACTTCGCGAAGGTGTAAAATTCCACAATGGTGATGAGATGAACGCTGATGATGTTGTTGCATCTATGAATCGCTGGGTAGAGAAATGCCCGAAGGCAAACACTCTGATCGGTGGATCAACATTTGAAAAGGTAGATGATTATACTGTTAAGATGACAGTTAATCAGCCTGCATCTGATATTCTTACAGTTCTTGCTAACCCGATCATGTTTGGTGCTATTTACCCGGCAGAGATCGTTGAAGCAGCTACAGATGAAGGAATCAGCGAATACATTGGTACAGGTCCGTACAAACTCGCAGAGTGGAAACAGGATCAGTATATCAAGTTAGAAAGAAACGATGATTATCAGGGAAATGAAAACGCAACATCAGGTCTTGCAAGCGAAAAAACAGCTGCAACAAAGACACTTGTGTTTGATTTTGTAACAGATGCATCTACACGTATTGCAGGTGCTCAGAACGGACAGTATGATGTTGTAGAAGAAATTCCGCTGGATAACTATGATGATCTTGCAAATGCTTCTAATGTAACACTTGATATCACAAAAGGTGGTACAATCAACCTTTTCCTGAATACTACTGTTGGAATCATGGCTAATCAGGATATGAGACAGGCTGTTCTTGCAGCTCTTAACTGTGATGATATCCTTCTTGCTTGCTATGGTAACGAAGATCTCTACGAAGAGAATCCGGGATGGTTTAACCCGTCAGATACTCAGTGGGGAACTGATGCAGGAAAAGAATATTATAACCAGAATGATCAGGATAAAGCAAAAGAACTGCTTAAAAAAGCTGGATATAATAATGAAAAGCTTGTACTTGTAACAACAAAGGATTATCCGGAAATGTACAGTGCAACACTGGTTGTTCAGGAACAGTTAAAGAATGTCGGAATCAATGCAGAAGTTGAAAGCTATGATTTCAGTACATTTATGGAACATCGTGCAGACCCGAATCAGTTCAGCATGTATGTAACAAGCAACAGCTACAATGTACTTCCGATCCAGTTATCAGTACTTGATAAAGGTTGGGCAGGACTTGATGCACAGGAAGTAACAGATGGAATTACAGCAATTCGTTCTGCTGAATCTTCAGAAGCTGCTTCTAAAGCATGGGCAGATCTGCAGGAATTCTTATATGAATATGGTGCTGCATCTGTTCTTGGACATTACACAGGTGTAAATGCCCTTAGTACAAAAGTAGAAGGTTACGATTACTTAAGATTCCCGATCTTCTGGAACGCAACAGTTACAGAATAATTTGGGTGAGGTAACGGCGGGCTGCATAAGCGGCTCGCCGTTTTTTTGAAGAAGGAGTACAGTATGTTACGATATATAGGAAAAAGACTTTTATCACTGATTCCGGTCATGCTGGTTGTGTCGGTTGTGGCGTTCCTGGTTGTGTACATGATTCCAGGTGGTCCGGCGACAGCTATTCTTGGAATGGAAGCTACTCCGGATCAGATCAGTGCACTGAATGCACAGCTTGGCTTTGACAGACCGTTTTTTGTACAGTATCTGGACTGGTTTGGAAATGTATTACATGGAGACTGGGGAAATTCTTATTTCCTGCAGCAGTCAGTTTTATCAGCGATCGGGGAATATTTTGGACCAACTTTAAGTCTTGCAATTCTGGCACAGATTTTTGCATTAATTCTTTCTGTACCGCTTGGAATTCTTGCGGCTTATAAGAGAGGAACAGCAATTGATGTGACTGCTGTTTCAATTTCGTTACTTGGTTCCGCACTTCCTGGATTTCTGCTCAGTATGTTCCTCATGCTGGCGTTCAGTGTATATCATCACTGGTTCCCGGTTGCGGGATATGCCGCACTTTCAGCAGGACTTGGAGAACATCTGAGATACCTGTTTATCCCGGCACTTTCACTTGGTATTGTGCAGGCCGCGTATTTGACACGAATGACAAGATCTTCTCTTTTGGATGTGCTTTACCGGAATTATATTCATACAGCACGTGCAAAAGGATTAAAAGAAGCAAAGGTTGTTCTGGTTTATGGACTTAAAAATGCAGCACCAATTATTTTGACAGCAGTGGGACAGTCATTTGGAAGTCTGATCACAGGAACGATTGTTACAGAGACTTTATTTAACATTCCGGGGCTCGGTATGCTGACAATGTCTTCGATCAACAGACGAGATGTGTTCGTGATTCAGGGAGTTGTATTATTTGTAACGATGTTGTATGTACTTGTCAATCTGGTAGTGGACGTTCTTTATGGCTTTGTTGATCCAAGACTCCAGCCGGGACGTAAATAGGAGGAGAGAAGATGTATTTTACAAGAAAAAGTATGTCTGAAGCGAGTGAGGTAATCTTCAAAGAGCAGAGACAGCTTCGAAAAGAAAAACTTCTTGCGAATCCGGCGCTGATCATTGGTGCGATCGGATTTCTTGTGATTTTGGTTGTAGCAATACTTGTACCACTTTTCAGTTCTGTAGATCCGAATGCAATGTCAGTTACAGAACGTTTCAAAGCACCTTGTGCAAAGTATATTTTTGGAACAGATGAATATGGACGGGATATTTTTATCCGTCTGATGTACGGAGCAAGAGTTTCAATCTGGGTAGGTGGATGTGTTGCTGCATTCTCCTGTATCCTTGGTACGATCATCGGTGTGTATGCAAGTTATTTTAAGATTCTCGACCAGATTCTGATGAGAATCTGTGATGGTCTGATTGCCATTCCGGGAATTCTTCTTGCAATCGCTCTGATCGCGGCTCTTGGAACATCCAACTGGAATGTCGTTCTTGCATTAACGATCGTTTATACACCGAGTGTAGCGCGTACCGTCCGTGCAAGTGCGATGGTCATCAAAGAGCAGCCGTATGTGGAGGCTGCAAAGGTACAGGGATTCAGTAACTTTAAGATTCTCTGGAAGCTGATCCTTCCGGGTGTTATTTCACCGCTTACCGTGCAGGCCTCTTTCATTTTTGCACAGGCAATCATTTCCGAAGCATCCTTAAGCTTCTTAGGTGCTGGTATTCCGGCTCCGGCAGCAAGCTGGGGAAATATGCTGCAGGACAGTAAGCTGGTATTTTCAAAGGCACCGTGGACCATGATCTGCCCTGGTATCGCAGTAGTAGTCTGTGTACTCAGTCTGAATCTTCTGGGCGATGGTCTCCGGGATTTTCTTGATCCGAGAGTAAAAGGAGGAGCGAAGAAATAATGGAAAAGCAGTGTAATGAATGTAAAAATCCAATCCTGGAAGTCAAAGATTTGCGGGTAAAATTCTCCGTTCATAAAAAATGGCTTCCTGCAGTAGACGGAGTAAACCTCTGCATCCAGCCGGGTGAGATCATCGGAGTTGTAGGAGAGTCCGGATCCGGAAAAAGTGTCATGTCACAGTCCATTCTCCGTCTTCGTGACCACGACACCGCAGTGCAGTACGAGGGAGAGATCCTGTTTGAAAATGAAGACCTGCTAAAGCGACCGCTTTCCAAGATGAGAGAGATCCGTGGAAATGATATTTCTGTTATTTTCCAGGATCCACTGAACTCCTTAAGTCCGGTTCATACGGTTGGAAAGCAGCTCAGTGAGATTGTCCTTCTTCATAAAAACGTAACAAAGGCAGAGGCAAAGGCACGTTCGATTGAGATGCTGAAGCTGACCGGGATTCCGAATCCGGAAGACTGTATGAAAAAGTACCCGTTTGAACTTTCCGGTGGTATGCAGCAGCGAGTGATGATCGCCATGGCACTTGCCTGCGAGCCGAAGCTTCTGATCGCAGATGAACCGACGACTGCGCTGGACGTGACGATCCAGGAACAGATCCTGCATCTGATCAAGGAGCTGAATGAAAAGCTCGGTATGTCCGTTCTCTTTATCACGCATGACATGGGTGCGGTTGCGCAGCTTTGTCACAGTGTGAAGGTTATGTATCTGGGACAGGTAGTAGAAGATACTACGACAGAAGAACTTTTTGCCAATCCACTGCATCCGTATACGGAAGGGCTTCTTGCCTGTATCCCGCATCTTGGGGTGCAACGAGGCAAAGAACTTCCAACTATTCCGGGAACCGTACCACCGTTGACCAAGATCCCAGTCGGATGTCATTTCTGTACCAGATGTAAATACGCGGATGACCGCTGCAAGAACACACAGCCGCCGCTTGTGGAAGCAAGAAAAGGGCATCTGGTAAAATGTTGGAAATATGCAGATCAGGCAGTGAAAGAGGAGGTATAGACAGATGAGTGAATATTTACTGGAAATTAAAAACTTAAAAAAGTCTTTCCCTCTGAAAACCGGAAAGAGCAGCCTTTTTGGGAAAACATCCCGGATGTGTGCGGTAGATAATATGTCCCTTTCCATCAAAAAGGGTGAGACATACGGACTGGTTGGGGAGTCCGGATGTGGAAAATCTACCACAGGTCGTGCAATTGTAGGACTGACAAAACCAGACAGCGGTTCCATTCTTTACGATGGAAAGGATCTTTGCCAATTAAGTGACAAAGAGTTCAAACCACTCAGAAAAGAATTGCAGATGGTATTCCAGAATACCCTTTCTGCACTGAATCCGCGTCAGAGAATCGGAGATATCCTGGAGGATATCCTGAAGATCCACAGCAATCTGGATGCATCAGAAAGAAGAGAAAAGGTAGTAGAGGTTCTGAAGAAGGTAGGGCTTTCCGAAGACCATTATTTCCGTTTCCCGCACGAGCTTTCCGGTGGGCAGGTACAGCGTCTCGGTATTGCAAGTGCCCTTGTTATCGGGCCAAAACTGATCGTCTGTGACGAACCGGTATCTGCACTTGACGTATCCATTCAGGCACAGATCCTGAATATGCTGATGCAGCTTCAGAAGGAACTGGGACTCAGCCTTTTATTTATTTCACACGATATCGGTGTTATCCGTTTTATCTCAGATCGTATTGGGGTTATGTATCTGGGGACACTGGTAGAGGAAACCGATACCGAAGAATTGTTTGCAAATCCACTCCATCCGTACACTAAAGGACTTTTTGCTTCTGTGCCGGATCCGTATATTGAGAGGGATGGATTTTCAGAGCTTTCCGGAGAACAGCCGGTCAGAACCGAAGATTTTAAGGGCTGTGCGTTCTCTACACGCTGTCCGCATGCGACAGAAAAATGCAGACAGGAAGCACCGGTCTTCAGAGAGGTGAAACCGGGACATAAAGTAGCTTGTCATATGGTAGAAGAATAGAGGTTTGTAAGAATACACCGCGGGAAATGGGGAATCCTGCGGTGTATTTTTTGTGGATGTAGAAGGAGGACGAAGGGCATGGAGGGGAGGTTGTGAGGGTGCGACATAGAAAAGTAATCCCGTAGATTCCATTGCGCAAACCATTCCAAGGAACCCCTTGGGGCGGGAATCGTGTTCAGCAGAGGCTTCCACGATTCCTGGGTTTCCTCTCCATTGCGCAAAAAGTGAATCTACGGGATTACTTTTCTATGTCGCACCCATTCTACTTTGCTGGCTTTGCCCTTCTGGGTGTTCCATAATAAAAAGGGCAGGGATTTCTGCTGTGGGAAGTGGGCGGTGTGTTCTTGGAGAGAGTTTGGATGCGGTGAAGAGTTGAAGGTTATGGGCAAAGTTACGGAGCGATTGTTGTGGGGAGATTATTTATGTAAAAATAAAAGAACGAAAGTACAATCAAAAGATTACATGACACAGAAATGAACGAAAATTTAAGAAAATCTAAATAGTATTTCCAACTGTTTTCCAGTATACTGAAATTATGATTGGACATCGGAACTCAACTTACGGGGCGATGGTACGGTGAGATAACTTAGAGGGACAAAGTGTATATAGAAAGTGCTGCGGCTTCCTTATTGAGGCAATGGAGAGGAAACTCAGGAATCGTGGAAGCCTTTGCTGAACACGATTCCCGTTTTCAGAGGTTCCTCGGAATGGTTTGCCGAAGGGAAGCCGCAGCACTTTCTATATACACTTTGTCGGACTAACTTCAACAAACTTTTACACCTTAAAAGTAGAATGATGAGGAGGGAATGAGAATGAATTTCAAAGACAATCTGATGGGGAAGAAAAAGGTGATTTTTATTGTATGCTTTATTTTAGCACTCGCTCTGATTGCCGCAATCCTGCACATGGTTTCGGGAGGGGGAAAGGATTCCGCGAAGAACATCCTCTACGCGGATAAGGTCAGCGTGATCACCGGCAACGGAAGCGGAACCGTGAACCGCTTCGCAGGCGTTGTGGAGGCGCAGGATACTTTGAAAATCTCACTTTCGGAAGGACAGAAAGTGAAAGAGATTTTCGTGGAAAAAGGGCAGGAAGTGGAGCCAGGGACGAAACTCTTTGAATATGATACAGAGGAGCTTGCAATGACACTGGAGCAGGGAAATCTGGAGCTGGAGAAGATAGGGAACAGTATTTCCAATCTGAATTCACAGATTGCGGCTTTAACGACAGAGAAAAAGAATGCACCGGCAGGTGAGCAGCTTTCTTATACAACGCAGATCCAGGAGCTGCAGACGAATGTAAAACAGGAAGAATATAATTATAAAGTAAAAGAACTGGAAGTGAACCGGACGAAGAAGAGTCTGGAATCATCCACGGTGACATCCACGATTGCAGGAATCATCCAGGAGATCAATCCAGATCCTGGTTATGATGATTACAGTGGAGAAAAGCAGGCATTTATGAGCATTCTTTCTACTGGAAAATACCGAATTAAGGGAAAGATCAGTGAACAGAATATCGGTGAGCTTCAGCCGGGAATGGATGTGACAGTGCGGGCAAGGAATAACCAGGAGGAGATCTGGAAAGGATCTGTGGATGTAATTGACACGGAAAAACCGGAGAGCAGTTCACAAAGCGAGATGTATTCCGGTTCAGATTCTTCTGCCCGGGCGACTAAGTATCCATTTTATGTAACGCTTGAAACCAGTGATGGTCTGATGCTGGGACAGCATGTATATATCGAACCTGGAACCGGAGTAAATACAGAGGGATTACATCTGATGACTGCTTATATTGTAGATGCAGACGGGAAAGAACCTTATGTCTGGGTAGCAAATGAAAAGGACAGACTGGAAAAGAGAAATGTAAAGCTTGGTGCTTATGATGAGGAGCAGGATACATGGGAGATCACGGAAGGACTGAAAGAGACGGATTATATTGTCTGGCCTGATGGAGAATGTAAAGAAGGAGCAGCCGTTCAGAAGAACGAAAATGTACAGGCAGGAGGCACGGAAGAGGGGGAATAGAGGATGGCTTTTCAAAAAAGAAATAAGAAAAAAATTCTTCAGATCGGGATTGCTGTGGTTGTCTGTGTATGTGTCGTTGGAGGCGGCACTTTATTTGCAATGAAAAAAGGCGAAAAAGCGGTCAAGGTTGCACCGGTAGCCAGTATGAGTAATGGTGGATGGTATTCAGAATCGGATATTTATGATTATGCAAAGGTGCAGGCAGGTGCGAGCCAGGACATTTACCATGATGATACCCTTACGATCAAGGAGATTTATGTCAAGGCAGGGGATACGGTGAAGATCGGCGATCGCCTGGTTGCTTATGATACCACGCTTGCAGGGCTTGAGCGGGAAATGAAGCAGATGGAGATTCAAGGGATCGAACTGAATATTCAGAATCAAAAGGCAGAATTAGAACAGCTGAAAAATGCAAAGATTGTTTCGTCTGTTGAAAGAAGCCAGGATGAGCTACGAAAAATGACTGCAAAAGGAACCAGACCTGGAATAATGCGGACTGCGGATGCAAAGAAAAATGAAGGGGAAAATCCGGATACTTCCGAAAATCCGGAGCAGCCGGAGACACCAGAGAATCCGGAAGGACCGGAAAAACCATCAATCGGGAAAACGTTTCCTGAAGAACTGAAGGATAAGATTATTTATAAAGAGATTACAAAGGACGCAGCTCCTTATAATGAGGATGGGGATGGAACAAAAGAAAAGCCGTATCGCTATCTTTGTGCGCCGGGGGCAACGGTGAATGCGGAGTTCATGTTGAAAATGCTGGAAGAGAGGGCGGTCTGCGTCTTTGATGTAGTGGATCAGGAGAAGGAACCGACGCTTCTTTTATACTCCTGGACGTTGGACGGAAAGACCGGACAGGTGATAAAGCCCGAAAATCCGGAACAGCCGGTGACACCGGAAGAGCCGAAAATTCCGGACGAACCGGATAACCCTGGTGGAGATGAAGAGCCGGATCCGGGAGATTCAGATGGAATGACCAGGGAAGAGCAGACAAAGCAGATCCAGGAAAAAGAACAGAAGATCAAGGATCTGGATCTGGAGAAGCGAACAGCACAACTGGAATTGAAAAAGCTGGATAAAAAAGTAAATAATGGTGTTGTAAAGAGTACAGTGGAGGGAACGGTAAAAGCTGTACTTGACGAAGAAGAGGCAAAGCTGGAGAATAAACCGGTTATATCTGTGACCGGAAAAACCGGTTATTATGTAACCGGAGGGATTGCCGAAAGCAGCTATGATAAATTAAAAGAGGGTATGACTGTGATGGTGACTTCCTGGAATACGGGGAACTTTTATGAGGCAACGATCACCAGTATCGGTAATTCACCGGTTGAAAGTATGAAGAGCAGCGAGAATCCTAATATGTCCTACTATCCGTTTACTGCAGTGGTTGAGAAAGATGCAGACCTTTCATCTGGTGAGGGTGTCAGTATTTCCGTAGACGGACTTTCGGGTGACAGTGGAGATTCGATTTACCTGGAACAGATGTTCATAAGAGAAGACGGAAACCGCTCCTATGTATACAAGAAAGGAAAAAATGGAAGGCTGGAGAAGCAGTATGTAGAGGTTGGGAAAAATATGTACGGTTCCATTGAAATTGTTTCCGGACTTACCATGGAGGAGGAGATTGCATTTCCGTATGGAAGAAATGTAAAAGAGGGTGCGAAGACAAAAACAGTGGAGTCACTGTATGATTATAATTAATGAGGGGGTGAGGAGATGCTTGAAGATATCAGGCTGGCATTTCAGGGAATCTGGAGCCATAAGCTGCGGTCTGCGCTGACGATGCTTGGTATTATTATCGGAATCGGATCAATCATTGCAATTGTTTCGACAATCAAAGGAACCAATGAGCAGATCAAGAAAAACCTGGTTGGCGCGGGAAATAATGCGGTCAATATCCAGCTTTATCAGGGAGACTGGACACTGGATCTGTCTTATCAGGAGGTTCCGGATGGAATACCGGAGATTTCAGATCAGGCACTTGGTGAGATCCAGGCACTGGATGAGGTGGAAAGTGCAGCCCTTTATCACAGACGGAATGAATATGATGCTGTATATGCAGGTAGTCAGAAGCTGGCAAGCTGTAATATTCTTGGGATAGATTCCAATTATCTGAATGCCTATGGATTTCAGATCACAAAAGGGCGTGGCTTTTCCGAAAAAGATTTTACTGCAAACCGTAAAGTTGCGCTGCTTGATAAAACGACAGCCACAGCTCTATTCCCGGATGGAAATGTGATCGGAAAGATTATTGAGGTTAAAGGGGAGCCATTTACCGTGATCGGTATGATGGCGAGAAAAGAAAATTCGCAACCGGTGATCAATTCGATGGAAGACTATTACCGTTATGTATCCACGGATGGAAGCGGAACGATCTGTATTCCGGATACACTGTGGCCGATTATTTATCAGTATGATGAACCGCAGAATCTGGTTGTCCGCGCGACAAGCACAGATGAGATGACTGCGGCAGGAGAAAAGGCGGCAGATATCCTGAACAGTTATCTGACCGTGTCTGATGAGACGATAAAGTATAAAGGGGAAGATCTTCTGGAACAGGCGAACCAGATCCAGGAGATCAGCAGCTCGACGAATCAGCAGCTGCTCTGGATTGCAAGCATTTCACTTCTGGTTGGCGGGATCGGTGTTATGAATATCATGCTGGTGTCTGTGACAGAAAGAACGAGAGAAATCGGTCTGAAAAAGGCACTGGGGGCAAGAAAAAGAAGGATCCTGACGCAGTTTCTGACGGAAGCTGCAGTGCTTACCCTTCTCGGAGGTCTGATCGGTGTGGCAGGAGGGATTGCGCTTGCCTATATTATTTCCGCAGTCTCGGCAGTTCCGGTGGCAATCAGCGGAGTGTCTATTCTGGTCGGAGTAGTATTTTCCACACTGATCGGAATTATTTTCGGACTTCTTCCGTCGGTGAAGGCGGCGAACATGAATCCGATCGATGCACTCAGAAGTGAGTAGGTTTATGTAGAGTAGAAATATTTGTCGGATCCAAGATTGCAGATAAATACAAAGTATCTGTTCTACAGTCAAGTGGCGTGCCTTACTGGCACGCCATTTTTAAAAATTCTTCCATTGCCCTTGTCTGGTAGCGGCCATTTTTCCAGTAGAACCGGATGTCACGGATGCTTTCGCCGGCAGGAAGCTTATAGTACACTACATCAGAGGTAAGAGGTACTTTGGAGAGCATGATATCTCCGATAAAAGAGATCCCCATGCCGGAGCAGGTGATGTTGTAAGAAGTCATCTGCTGATCCATTTCCAGGATGATATTTGGTTCAAAGAGATTGTTCTGACAGATCATACGGGCGCGTTTCCCTGTGTCGTTTTCCGGCTTCAGCATAATAAATGGCTCACTTTTAAAGCATGTCAGAGGAACGGGAAGGCAGGATTCTTCCAGAAATTTTTTGCTCAGGATATCTTCTACAGGAAGCTGGAAGGAGCGCAGTCTATTATTGATCGGGAATGCTCCCGGAACAGCAAGGATCAGGTGCTCTTCCTGAAATTTACGGCAGCCGTAGATGGTGGCGTCCAGAACACTGCTGTCCAGCATCAGATCCAGTTGCCCGTGTCGCAGCATACGGGCAAGATTGGCAGTGGTTTCTTCAATCAGACTGATCTGGATCAGAGGATATCTGCGGGCAAAATCCGCAATCAGCGGAGGCAGGATCCAGGAGGAAAACAGGTTGCTTCCTCCGAGGATGAGTGTTCCTTTTCTCAGATCGCCCCAGTCGTTTACAAATCCTTCAAATTCATTCTGGATACTTTTTATTTTTTCTACCGCTTTGATATACTGTATCCCACATTCGGTAAGGGACAGTGGTTTGGTACTCCGGTCAAAGATCGGATATCCGATGTGATGCTCGACACGCTTTACGTTGGCACTGAGTGAAGGCTGTGAGATAAATAACTTCTCAGCCGCCTTGGAAAAGCTTTTTTCCAGATAAACTTCATAGACATATTCCATTCCCTGAAACATAGGTATTCTCCTTTGATATAGTTTTTAAATTATAGTTACTATAAAAATATATGTATTAGATTATATTATAACACAGAGCTATAATGAAAACAACAAAGGCAATACGCCAGAGAAAAATGGAAAATTGAGGGATTTTTGAGATGGAAAAAGGAAAAGAAAACAAGACAGGTTATCGTGTAGAACAGGATTCAATAGGGGCAAAGGATATTCCGGGAGATGTATATTACGGGGTACAGTCCTTGCGTGCTGCGGAGAATTTCCGCATTACCGGGCTGAATATGCATCCGGAGATCATCAACAGTCTTGCGTACATAAAGAAAGCATCTGCGATCACCAACTGCGAGAGTGGGATTCTGGAAAAGAAAAAGGCAAAAGCAATCGTACAGGCATGTGATGAGATCCTTGCAGGAAAGTTGCATGAGTATTTTATCGTAGATCCGATCCAGGGAGGTGCGGGAACTTCTCTGAACATGAATGCAAACGAAGTCATTGCCAACCGTGCGATTGAGATTCTTGGCGGAAAAAAAGGAGATTATTCAGCAGTAAATCCGAATGATGATGTAAACTGCGGACAGTCCACAAATGATGTTATTCCGACAGCCGGCAAGATGACTTCACTCAGACTTCTTCAGAATCTGAAAAAAGAACTGCTCAGACTTCACGGAGCACTCTGCAAAAAGGCAGAAGAATTCGACCATGTGATCAAAATGGGACGCACCCAGATGCAGGATGCAGTTCCGATTCGTCTGGGTCAGGAATTTCAGGCATATTCCGATGCCATCATGCGTGATATCCACCGTATGGATAAGGCGATGGATGAGATGCGTACCGTCAACATGGGTGGAACGGCAGTCGGAACAGGAATCAATGCAGATGAAGCCTATGTAAGCCGCATTGTTCCGAATCTTTCAAAAATATCTGATATTCAGTTTGTCCAGGCCTTTGATCTGATCGATGCAACCCAGAACCTGGATCCGTTTGTGGCAGTATCCGGTGCAGTGAAAGCATGTGCAGTCACACTTTCCAAGATCGCCAATGACCTGCGTCTGATGTCATCCGGACCAAGAGCCGGATTTGGCGAGATCAACCTTCCGGCAAAGCAGAATGGTTCTTCGATCATGCCGGGAAAGGTGAATCCGGTCATCCCGGAAGTAGTGAACCAGGTCGCATTTAACATCATTGGAAATGATGTGACGATCACGATGGCAGCAGAGGGCGGACAGCTGGAACTGAATGCGTTTGAACCGATCGTATTCTACTGTCTGTTCCAGTCGATCGATACACTTGCCTATGCAGTGCAGACTTTTGTTGACAACTGCGTGACAGGAATCACAGCCAATGAAGAGAGATGCCGTCAGCTGGTAGAGAACAGCATCGGCGTAATCACTGCAATCTGTCCGCATGTAGGCTATGAGAAAGCAGCGGAGATTGCGAAAAAAGCAATGAAGACCGGAGAATCCATCCGTAATCTGATCCTCAGAGAAGGGCTTTTAAGTGAAAAAGAGATGGAAACCGTTCTGGATCCGGTCAATATGACAGAGCCAGGTATTTCGGGAAAAGAACTTCTCAGAAAATAAAGAATAAAATGAATTAAATTTTTCTAAAAGACATGATTTTCTCCTTTTAAGGGTGTACAATGAAACATACGTGTTTCATGAGTTACAACTTAAAAGGAGAATTTTTATGCTTCAAATTCAACATATCTGCAAAGAATACCGTACAGGTACGCTGGTACAGAAGGCACTGGATGATGTAAGCCTGAATCTCAGGGACAATGAATTTGTTGCGATCCTGGGACCGAGTGGTTCGGGAAAGACGACGCTTCTTAACATCATCGGTGGACTGGACCGTTACGATAGTGGTGATCTGATCATCAACGGGATTTCCACGAAAAAATATAAAGACAGAGACTGGGATTCCTATCGGAATCATACCATTGGTTTTGTATTTCAGAGTTATAATCTGATTCCGCATCAGACGGTGCTTGCCAATGTGGAGCTTGCGCTGACTATTTCCGGGATCGGGAAGGAAGAACGGAAAAAGAGAGCGATCGAGGCTCTGAAAAAAGTTGGTCTTGGAGAGCAGCTGCATAAAAGACCGAGCCAGATGTCAGGTGGACAGATGCAGAGGGTGGCAATCGCCCGTGCGCTAGTCAACGATCCGGATATTCTGCTTGCGGATGAGCCGACCGGGGCACTGGACACGGCGACCAGTGTGCAGGTTATGGAACTTTTAAAAGAGGTGGCAAAGGACCGGCTGGTTGTGATGGTCACACATAACCCGGAGCTTGCCGAAGAATATGCAACCCGTATTGTCACACTCAAGGACGGAAAGATCCGCTCGGATACGGACGAATTTTATGTCAATGAAGCGGTCATGAAGGAGCCGGAGCATAAGAACATGGGGAAATCTTCCATGTCATTTCTGACGGCTCTTTCCCTGAGCTTTAATAACTTAAAGACGAAGAAAGCAAGAACCCTTCTGACATCCTTTGCCGGGTCCATCGGAATCATCGGAATTGCGTTGATCCTGGCACTTTCCAATGGAGTGAATGCTTACATCAAGTCAATTGAAGAAGAGACCCTTTCCGAGTATCCGCTTCAGATCCAGAGCACCGGATTTGACATGACTTCCATGATGGTGGGGAATATGGACAGCGGTTCGGGCAGTACTGATAAAAAGGAGACAAAAAAAGACGGGGAAGTCAAGGTCATGCAGGTGATGACCAATATGTTTTCCACGATGGATTCCAATGATCTGAAATCCCTGAAAGAATACCTGGATGACGGCAAAAGCGGGATTGAGCATTACACCAGTGCAGTGGAATATTCCTATAGCATTTCCCCGCGGATCTTCCGGCAGAATAAAGATGGTTCGGTCCGTCAGGTGAATCCGGACAAATCCTTTGAAGCACTGGGAATCGGTTCCGGTGCAAGCACCAGCAGTCTGATGTCGTCTATGATGAGCACCAATGTGTTCTATGAGATGCCGAAGACAGAAAGTCTTTATGAAAACCAGTATGATGTGAAGGCAGGACGCTGGCCGCAGAATTACGATGAATGTGTGCTGGTGCTTACTTCGGATGGTGGAATAAGTGATTTTCTTCTCTATACCCTGGGGCTTCGGGATCAGCTGGAACTGGATGAGATGATCCAGGAGTTTATCAATGAAGAAGATGTCAATACACCGGCAGATATTGGCAATTACACATACGAGGATATTTTAGGAAAAACGTTCAAATTGGTCAATGTATCTGACTGTTATGAATATGACAGCCAGTATAAGGTATGGAAGGATAAATCCGATAATAAGGAATATATGAAGAAACTGGTGGAACAGGGCGAAGATTTGAAAATCGTCGGAATCGTGCAGGCATCAAAGGATGCAAATGCCTCCGCGCTGACACCGGGGATCGGTTATCCACAGAGTCTTACCGAGCATGTTGCGAAAGAGGCTGCGAAAAGCGAGATTGTAAAAGATCAACTGGAGAATCCATCCAAGAATGTATTTACCGGAGAACAGTTCGGAACCACAGAAGAGAAGAACGGACTGGATGCGAACAGTCTGTTTACGGTTGATGAGAATGCACTTCAGAAAGTATTTGGTTTTGATGACAGTGGACTTTCCGGTGATCTGTTGTCAGCAGATTCCCTGAATCTTGAAAATGCATTCCAGATGGGTGGGGATTCTCTGGATCTGTCCGGGATGATAAATCTGGATCAGATCAGTCTTGACGTGTCCGGTATGCCACAGATGAATCTGGGTGATATGATCGAAAGCCTGGATCTTACCGTAAAACCGGGTGGAATGCAGAAGTTGTCCGAGAGTATTATGGAAGGTTATCAGGAGTATGTGAAATCCCATCCGGAAGCAGATTATTCCAATCTGGCGGGAGATTTTATGGATTACCTGATGACGGATGAAGCGCAGAAGATCCTGAAAGATAATCTGCAGGAGATCATTGAGAACACAGGTGGGTTTAAGATTACAATTGATCAGATGCAGGATCTTGTACAGCGTGTGATGAAAGGCTATCAAAAGTATGCTGCGGAAAAAGGATATACAGATCCGGATAAATTTGGAGAATACCTGGCGGAGTATTTACAGACCGAGGAAGCAAAAGAGATTATGAATACCTGGCAGCAGGAGATTTTTGGAGATACGGTGCTAAATATTACTTCTGACCAGCTGAAAAAACTGACAAAAGAGCTGGCAAGTAGTTATCCTGCATATGCTGTGGCGAATGGAAAAGCAGATCCGACCAAAATGGGAGATTATTTTCTGAACTACCTTGCCACAGCAGATGGAAAACAGCGTCTGATGAACGGGCTTTCCGAGGTGATCGATATGGATCAGCTGGAGAGCCAGCTTGGTGCGGCGATGGGAAATTACATGGCAAAGGCAATGGGAGCTTATACCGGAGCGATTTCCGGTGCGATTGAAACGCAGATTACTTCAGCAATGAACCAGATTGTCACCCAGATCACAGGTGGAATCGGAAACGCCATGCAGGCGGCAATGGGAAATGTAGGAACCCAGCTGCAGAATATGCTTGGAAGCTCGATGAAAATTGATACGGAAGCATTTGCAAAGGCATTCCAGATGAATATGACGACGGATGATCTGGCAGAACTGATGACATCGATGACGATGAGTGCAACTGCTTCTTACGACAATAATCTTCAGAAGCTGGGATATGCGGATTTTGACAATCCAAGCCAGATTTCCATCTATCCGACAGATTTTGAGAGTAAGGAAGAAGTAGTAAAGATTCTGGATTCCTATAACAGTCAGATGGAAAAAGAAGGGAAAGAAGAACAGGTGATTACCTATACCGATATCGTCGGAACGCTGATGTCCTCGGTGACGAATATTGTGGATATCATCAGTTACGTGCTGATTGCGTTTGTGGCGATTTCCCTTGTCGTATCTTCGATCATGATCGGAGTGATCACCTACATCAGTGTACTGGAGCGAAAGAAAGAGATCGGAATCCTGCGTGCGATCGGGGCATCCAAGGGAAATGTGTCCCAGGTATTTAATGCGGAGACCTTTATCATCGGGCTTTGTGCCGGACTGATCGGGATTGGACTGTCACTGTTGCTTCTGATCCCTGGAAATATGATCATCCATGCGGTGGCAGATAATAACAAAGTCAATGCATTTTTACCGGTGATTCCGGCAATTGTGCTGATTCTTCTGAGTATCGGGCTTACCCTGATCGGTGGAATTATTCCGTCAAAGAAAGCGGCGAAGAGTGATCCGGTAACGGCACTTCGCACAGAATAAAAAGGAGAATGAGGAGAAAAGGAATGGACAAAGAGAAAAATGCGAAAGCAGTGAGTGAGGAGAATATTTATTGTCTGAATGGAAGGGTACCGTTAAAAAAGGCGATTCCATTCGGACTGCAGCATGTACTTGCGATGTTTGTGTCAAATCTGGCACCGGTACTGATTGTATGTAGTGCGGCATTTGTGAGAGGATCGGAGAATCACTTAAGTGCTGCGGAAATTACGCAGCTTCTGCAGTGTGCAATGTTTGCAGCGGGGATCGGGACCTGTCTGCAGCTTTACCCGGTATGGAAGATTGGCTCCAGGCTGCCGATCGTTATGGGAGTCAGTTTTACCTTTCTTGGCAGTCTGCTGATGATCTGTACCAATCCGGAACTTGGATATGAAGGAATGGTTGGTGCGGTGATCGCCGGAGGTATTTTTGAAGGACTGGTAGGAATGAGTGCCAAATACTGGAAACGGTTCCTGACACCGGTAGTATCGGCATGTGTGGTGATTGCGATTGGACTTTCCCTTTTGTCGGTAGGAATGGATTCCTGGGGCGGTGGAAACGGAGCAGAAGATTTTGGAGCGTGGTATCATCTTCTGGTTGGATTTTTCACACTGGTTGTGTGTCTGGCTGCCCGTTATCTGTTAAAAGGTGTATACAAGAACCTGAACGTACTGGTTGGTCTGGTCTGTGGGTATCTTCTGTCCATTGTATTTACTGTGGCAGGGATTGCACCGATGGTTGATTTTTCGGGAATTACAAAGACAATCGAGCAGGTCGGTGTGTTCAGCCTTCCAAAGCTTGTATTTTTTACTTCTCATAAACCGGGTTTTGACCTGGGAGCATTCTTTACCATTGCGATTGTCTTTCTGGTATCGGCAGCAGAGACAACGGGTGCAACTACTGCAGTGTGTACCGGTGCGCTGGGGCGGGATATCAAGATAGAAGAACTGCAGGGGTCTCTTGCCGTGGATGGATTCTCCAGTGCGATTTCAGGATGCTTTGGCTGTCTGCCGCTTACTTCTTTCAGTCAGAATATCGGGCTTGTCACGATGACAGGAGTCATTAACCGTTTTACCATTCTGATGGGAGCTTTGATTTTGATTCTTGCCTCTTTGTTTCCGCCACTTGGAGCTTTCTTCAATTCACTTCCGCAGGCAGTACTTGGAGGATGTACGGTTATGATGTTCGGATCAATCATGTATGAAGGAATCAAGATGCTCAAAGAGTGTGTGTTTGATGACAGAACCATGATCATCGTATCGCTGGCATTTTGTATTGGTGTCGGACTGACACAGACTTCCGGGAACTTCTTTTCTGCATTTCCGAAGGAGGTAGGAGATATTTTCAATGGAAATGCAGTTGCAGGGGTGTTTGTGGTGTCATTGATCCTAAGCCTCTGTCTCCCGAAGAAAAAAACAACAGATTTGTAAAGCAGCAGCCAGATTTTATGCAATTTCCTTTTAATATCTTGCGTTTGAAGCAATCGGACTTGACCGGATCCGCACGACAACCTATCCGATGCTGAAGCATTTTATGAAAAAAGAGGAGCAACCAAATCAGAACGGATTGCGTAGCCTTCCGGTTCCGGAACAGCGCCCTTGTAGATCGTGACAGAGCGCATTTTGTAGGAAAAAGAGAACGGATGATTCCGATTGTAAGAACAAAAAAAGCGTGCTATACTTACGGCAGATGAAGAACTGACAGGATAAGACAGCAAAGGAGAGGCATATGAATTCGAATTTTGAATATTATAAAGTTTTTTATTATGTGGCAAAGTATGAGAATCTTACGAAAGCATCCAGCGTGTTAAAGACAAGCCAGCCGGCGGTGACGAGAACGATACACAATCTGGAAAATGAATTGGGCTGCCGGTTATTTATCAGAAGCAAATCCGGAATGAAGCTGACACCGGAGGGAAGAACCTTCTACAGCTATGTGGCGGCAGGATGTGCTCAGTTCTTTAAAGGGGAGAGTGATCTGAGCAATCTGATCAGCCTGGAGAATGGAACGATCTATATCAGTGCGACCGAGACAGCCCTGCATTGTTTCCTGTTCCGGGCAATGGGGGAGTTCAACAGCATTTACCCGAACGTGCATTTCAAAATCTTAAATAATAGTACCATGGATTCGGTGAACGCTGTAAAAGAAGGAAAGGTAGATCTGGCGTTTGTGTCAACGGATCTGCAGGTGAATAAGCCGCTGCGTATGAAGAAACTGCGGGAATACCATGAGGTTCTGATCGGAGGGAGCCGTTATACAGAACTGAAAGGGAGAAAAGTTTCTTTGGAAGAATTGTCGGCGTATCCCTGGATCAGTCTGACTTCGGAAGCACTTACGAGAAAATTCCTGAATGATTATTTCGCAGAGCATGGTCTGCAGTTCTCGCCGGATATGGAGCTTGCGACGACAGACCTGATCTTACCGGCAGTCCGGCATAATCTTGGGATCGGTTTTGTTCCGGAAGAATTTGCCGAAGAAGAAAAACGGGCGGGAAATGTATTTGAAATCGAAGTGGAAGAAAAGCTTCCGACCCGAAACATCATTCTGATCTATGATACGGAGTACCCGCAGAGTATTGCATCGAAGGAGTTTCAGAAGTTCTTAAGTAGTCAGAACTAAGAGAAAAGGGATTTCAAAGCAGATGTCTGCCGTGTGGGTGTGGCAGCATGTAAAGAAAGGTAACGCTAAGAAGAATGCCCCGGAATTTTATGTGTGGATCATAAAATTCCGGGGTATTTCTATATTTGTAAGTATAAAGTAGAATTTTGGATTGAAAAACGATTGGTGTTATTTATGCCATTCCCAGTTTCTGATTTCTTCCAGATCCTGTCCATATTCAGCAATGTACTGTTTGTGTTCAACCAGTTTGTCGTTCATCTTCTGAATCAGGAATGAGCCCTTGTTACCAAGCTGTGGCAGATGCATGATTGCATCTTTTACCAGGTTGAAACGGTCGATCTGGTTCTGTACACGCATATCGAATGGTGTTGTGATCGTACCTTCCTCCTGATATCCATGAACGGAAATGTTGTGGTTATGACGTTCGTAAGTCAGTTCATGGATCAGTGTCGGATATCCGTGGAATGCGAAGATAACCGGTTTGTCTTTTGTGAAGATTGCATCGTATTCTGCATCACTTAATCCATGTGGATGTTTGTGGTCAGATTCCAGTTTGAACAGGTCGACTACATTGACAACGCGAATCTTGAGTTCTGGCATTTCATCGCGAAGGATGGTAACAGCAGCCATGATTTCAAGTGTCGGTGTGTCACCGCAGCAAGCCATAACAACATCCGGTTCTTCACCGCAGTCATTACTTGCCCATTCCCAGATACCGATACCCTGTGTACAATGCTTAACAGCCTGTTCCATAGTCAGCCACTGGCAGCTTGGATGCTTAGATGCTACGATTGCATTGACATAGTTCTTACTCTTGATGCAGTGGTCGAAGCATGAGAGTAAGCAGTTTGTATCCGGCGGTAAATACATACGGACAACGTCTGCCTTTTTATTGGCAATATGATCCAAAAATCCCGGATCCTGATGGGTAAATCCGTTGTGATCCTGCTGCCATACGTTGGATGTCAGGATAAAGTTCAGAGAAGCAATTGGCTGTCTCCATGAAAGCTGGTTGCAAACCTTCAACCATTTTGCATGCTGTGCTGCCATAGAGTCAACGATACGGATGAATGCTTCGTAGCTTGCGAAGAATCCATGACGTCCTGTCAGAAGATATCCCTCTAACCATCCTTCACACATATGTTCACTTAACATACCATCCATGATACGTCCGTCTCTTGCAAGACAGTCGTCTGTGTCAAGCAGATCTGCCTGCCAGTCACGTTTCTGTTCTTCAAATACTTTGTACAGACGGTTGGACATACTTTCATCTGGTCCAAAGATACGGAAGTTCTTGCTGTCTTCATTTAATTTGAAGATATCGCGGATGTATCCGCCAAGTTCGATCATATCCTGTGCTTTTGTTTTTCCAGGTTCTACTTCGATTCCATAAGAACGGAAATCCGGAAGACGAAGATCTTTCAGGAGAAGACCACCATTTGCATGTGGATTTGCACCAAGACGGGCATCACCCTTCGGAGCAAGTTCTGCAAGTTCTGGGATCAGGTGGCCTTTTTCATCAAAGAGTTCTTCTGCATGGTAGCTTTCCAGCCATTCTTTCAGAAGATCAAGATGCTCTGGTGATTCCATAGAAAGCGGTACCTGATGTGCACGGAAAGATCCTTCGATCTGAAGTCCGTCTACAACCTTTGGTCCGGTCCATCCCTTTGGAGTACGCAGAACGATCATTGGCCAGAACGGACGGGTAGGATCGTTGTTTTCACGGGCATTTTTCTGGATTGCTTTGATCTCTTCGATGCAGGCATCCATGGTTTCTGCCATTTTTTTGTGCATGGTCATCGGATCATCGCCTTCTACAAAGTAAGGTTTCCATCCGCAGCCTTTGAAGAAGTTTTCCACTTCCTCATGGGAAATACGTGAGAAAATGGTCGGGTTGCTGATCTTGTATCCGTTCAGATGAAGAATCGGAAGAACAGCACCATCTGTGATCGGGTTCAGGAATTTGTTGGACTGCCATGAAGTAGCAAGCGGTCCGGTTTCAGCTTCCCCGTCACCGACAACAACAGTAGCGATCAGATCCGGGTTGTCCAGAACAGCACCAAAGCCGTGAGCAATTGAATATCCAAGTTCTCCACCCTCATTGATAGAACCTGGTGTTTCTGGAGCACAGTGACTTGGAACTCCGCATGGGAAGGAGAACTGCTTGAACATTTTCTTCATACCTTCCTCATCCTGGCTGATGTTTGGATAAACTTCGCTGTAAGAGCCTTCCAGGTAGGTGTTGGCGATCAGGAAGTTTCCGCCATGTCCCGGACCGGAAAGAAGGATCATATCCAGATCATAACGTTTGATGACACGGTTGCAGTGTACATAGACGAAGTTCTGTCCAGGTACGGTTCCCCAGTGTCCTACGATTTTTTTCTTGATCTGATCCATTGTTAATGGCTTCTTCAGGAGCGGATTGTCAAGAAGGTATAACTGACCGGCTGACAGATAGTTGGCAGCACGCCAGTAGGCATTCATTTTGTTCAGCAGTTCATCGGATAATGGCTGCTTCTCAAGACATAATTTGTTGTCTTCCATTTTTGTACCTCTCTCTTTCTCTAATTCGTTTTGTTAATTTTTTAACTGACTTCATCTTATCATGAGAGGAAGGAAAGGTAAAATAGCAATAGTGGATTGCATTCATATCAAAATGTTATGGATGGAAAGGAGGGGGATTCCTTAATTTCATAATAGGTGGTAGACATTGCGAAAATTTTGAAGTATAATTACGAATGGCTGTTTTTATGTAAGATTTTAGGAAAACACTTTTAAAATATAATGATTTAACGAAAAAATCAAAAAACAGTTTATATAATGCAGATTAACAGTTTTTAGTGAGGGAGAATTTATTATGAAGACAATCATTGGACGGCAGAGTGATGGCGCTATTATTGTTGTCGAAGCAGGTAAGACAAAATACCGTCTGGTGCAGAATGTAAAAGACCAGCTGGAGAATTCGGGAGTGTCCGTTCTTGGTGTTGTCCTTAACAAGGTAGAGCGTAAGAACCAGAAAGGATATTATAACAAATATTATGGCTCACAGAAGTATGAGGGCTATTACGGACACAATGAAGAAACAAAAAATGCATAAAAGTGAAAATAACACTTGCAATTATTAAAAGCTTCTGTTAAAATAACTATTGTTGTGAGTCTGCAAGATATGTAAGCAGACATTTCAGATCGTTAGGAGGTGCAATCATGGCTAAATGTGCTATTTGTGAAAAGGGTGCTCATTTCGGAAATAACGTAAGTCACTCTCATAGAAGATCATCTAAGATGTGGAAATCTAACGTAAAATCCGTTAGAGTTAAAACGGAAAACGGCGGAACACAGAAAATGTACGTATGTACAAGCTGCCTGAAATCCGGACGCGTTGAAAGAGCTTAATCTGAGCGGAATGATGAGAACCGAAGCTTTTAGGCTTCGGTTTTTTGCGTATATGATGAGCCAAATACAAATCCGGACAGATTTGTGCTCGCACAAGGATCTGTCCGGATTTGTATTTGGCGAATGTACGACAGTGAGCTGTTAAGTGAGCTGCCGTACATTCAGGCAGGTGTCGGCCTGCCTGATTATCAGGATGCATTGGTTGTAAAAGCATTGGAAATAGAGTATAATATTTTCAGCGTTTAAAAATAGATTTATTGATATGAATTTTGAGAATTGGAGGATGGCATATGAAGGGAAGTATGAGTACTGATTTAGGAATCATCACGATCGATCCGGAAGTGATCGCAAAATATGCAGGATCTGTAGCAGTTGAATGTTTTGGAATTGTCGGTATGGCAGCTGTCAGCATGAAAGATGGTCTGGTAAAACTTTTGAAAAAAGAAAGCCTTACGAAGGGAATCCAGGTTGAAATCTCTGATGAGAATAAGATTACACTTAATTTTCATGTGATCGTAGCTTACGGAGTAAGTATTTCAGCAGTAACAGACAATCTGATCAGCAACGTGAAGTATAAAGTTGAAGAATTTACAGGTATGAGCGTCGATAAGATCAACATCTTTATCGAAGGCGTCCGCGTGATCGACTAATTAAGGAGGAACTTGTTGTGGCAACAAAGAGTATCGATGTAGAACTGCTTGCGAAGATGTTTCTTGCAGGCGCACAGAATATAGAAGCAAAAAAGGAATATATCAATGAACTGAACGTGTTCCCTGTACCGGATGGTGATACAGGAACCAATATGTCTATGACAATTATGGCGGCAGCGAAAGAAGTAACTGCACTGGAAGGCATGGATATGGCTTCTCTTGCAAAGGCAATTTCATCCGGTTCTCTCCGTGGTGCAAGAGGTAACTCCGGTGTTATTCTTTCCCAGCTGCTTCGTGGATTCACAAAATCCATCAAGACGGAAAGTGAAATTGATGTACCTGCACTTGCAAGAGCAGCTGTACGTGCAAAAGAGACAGCGTATAAGGCTGTTATGAAGCCGAAGGAAGGTACGATTCTTACCGTTGCAAAAGGGGTGGCTGAAAAGGCTCAGACACTTGCAGAGGAGACAGATGATCTGGAAGAATTTCTTCCGAAGCTGATTGAAGAGGCAGAGACTGTTCTGGCAAAGACTCCGGATATGCTTCCGGTATTAAAGGAGGCAGGTGTTGTAGATTCCGGCGGACAGGGACTTCTGGAAGTACTGCGCGGGGCATATGATGCATTCCTCGGCAAAGAGATTGACTACAGTGCACTTGCACCGGCTTCTCCGGCTGTTAATGCAACAAAGGTTGAAACTGAGAGTCCAGTGGATATCAAATTTGGATACTGTACCGAATTTATTATTCTCCTGGACAAAGAATTTACAGATAAGGATGAAGTAGAATTTAAGGCTTATCTGGAATCGATTGGTGATTCTATCGTATGTGTAGCTGATGAAGACGTTGTTAAGATCCATGTTCATACGAACGATCCGGGACTTGCAATCCAGAAAGCACTTACTTATGGACAGTTATCCCGCATGAAGATTGACAATATGCGTGAAGAGCATCAGGAAAAGCTGATCAAAGATGCAGAAAAGCTTGCAGCAGCCCAGAAAGAGAAAGAAAAAGCCAAAGAGCCACGTAAAAAAGTCGGATTTATTGCTGTTTCGATCGGAGAAGGATTAAATGAAATCTTCAAAGAACTTGGCGTGGACTACATTATCGAGGGTGGTCAGACCATGAACCCGAGTACGGAGGATATGCTGACAGCGATCGATCATGTAAATGCAGACTATATTTACATTCTTCCGAATAATAAGAATATTGTAATGGCTGCAAATCAGGCGCGTGATCTGACGGAAGATAAGGATATTATCGTAATTCCGACAAAGACCGTTCCGCAGGGAATCACAGCAGTTCTGAATTACAATGCAGAAGAAGATGTAGATACAAATGAAGAGACGATGCTGGAAGCAATCAAATGTGTAAAGACAGGTCAGGTAACTTATGCTGTCCGTGATACCCACATCGATGATAAAGAAATCCATGAAGGTGATATCATGGGAATTGGTGATGCAGGTATCCTTGCAGTTGGCAAGTCTGTCGATGGCACTACAAAGGACATGCTGGCACAGCTGGTAAATGATGATTCTGAACTGATCAGTCTCTATTATGGAGAAGAAGTTTCCGAAGAAGAAGCAGAAAAGCTGACAGCAGAGATTGAAGAATTATATCCGGATATGGACGTAGATGCACACATGGGCGGACAGCCGATTTACTACTATGTGCTGGCGGTAGAATAGGCTTATGAATGAGCAGTCAGAAATCCGTAACTTGAAAGGAATCGGGGCAAAAACCGAGGAACTGTTTCACAAGATGGGAATTTTTACCATCGGTGATCTGCTCCGTTATTATCCCAGAGGATATGATGTATATGAAGAGCCGGTAAGCGTAGGAGAGCTGGAAGAAGGAAAGATCAGCACGGTAAAAGGTGTGATATACGGAAGAGTACAGGTTGGAGGAGGAAAGCGTATGCAGATTACGACAGCATACGTAAAAGATCTGACTGGTACTTTGAAGGTGATCTGGTTTCGGATGCCATTTCTGCGCAATTCATTGAAGCCAGGAATACCGGTTATCATAAGAGGACGGGTAGTTTCCAAAAAGGATCAGCTGATTATGGAGCATCCAGAGTTATTTTCACCACCGGAGAGTTACGATAAAAAGTGCGGAACTCTTCAGCCGATTTATCCGTTAACTGCCGGTATGACGAACAATGCAGTAGCAAAAGCGGTTAAAGGTGCGATGGAATATCTGGATCTCGTCTCCGATGATCTACCGAAAGATCTGCGCCTTCGATATCACCTGGCTGAGTATAACTATGCGATCCGCGGGATACATTTTCCACTGGATAAAGCAGAATTTTACCATGCAAGAGAGAGACTTGTATTTGAAGAATTTTTAATTTTCGTGCTTGCTCTTCGCAGGACGAAGGAGCGAAATGAGCGTGCAGAAAACGGATTTGTGATAAAAAGGCGGTCGGAAATCGACCGCTTTCTTGCAAATCTGCCATATGAACTGACCGGAGCACAGAAGAAAGTCTGGGAACAGATCCAGGAGGAGATGTGCGGAAAACTTGTGATGTCACGCCTGATCCAGGGGGATGTTGGCTCAGGTAAGACAATAGTAGCGCTTCTGGCTCTTCTTCTGGCGGCACTGAACGGTTATCAGGGCGCAATGATGGCTCCGACAGAAGTTCTGGCCAAGCAGCATTACGAATCAATCACAGAGATGCTGGAAGAATATCAGATTCCGGTGAAAACAGAGCTTCTGACCGGGTCGATGACAGCAAAGGAAAAAAGGGAAGCTTATCAGAGGATTGCTGCGGGAGAAGTGCAGATTGTTCTGGGAACCCATGCACTGATCCAGGAGAAGGTGGAATACCAGAATCTGGCACTTGTTGTTACCGATGAACAGCACCGATTTGGTGTCCGTCAGAGAGAGGCACTTGCAGGAAAAGGACAAATTCCTCATATTCTTGTTATGAGTGCGACACCGATTCCTCGAACACTGGCAATCATTTTATATGGGGATCTGGATATTTCGGTGATTGATGAACTTCCGGCAAACCGTCTGCCAATCAAGAACTGTGTGGTAGATACCAGTTACCGGCCGACTGCCTACCGCTTTATGCAAAAGCAGGTCGCCGAAGGAAGACAGTGCTATGTGATCTGTCCGATGGTAGAAGAGAGTGAGGCAATGGATGCGGAGAATGTTCTTGACTATGCACAGCTTCTGCAAAGTGAGATGGGTGACCAGATTCGGATCGTTGCGCTTCATGGGCGGATGAAACAGGCAGAAAAAGACGAGATCATGGGAGCATTTGCGAAGAATGAGATCCAGATCCTGGTGTCAACAACAGTTATCGAGGTTGGTATCAATGTGCCGAATGCTACGGTGATCATGGTGGAGAATGCTGAGCGTTTTGGGCTGGCACAGCTTCATCAGCTCCGTGGGCGCGTAGGACGTGGCAGACATCAGTCCTATTGTATTTTTATGAGTGGTTCGAAGACGAAAGAGACAAAAAAGCGGCTTGAGATCCTGAACAAATCCAATGATGGATTTTTTATTGCGAATGAAGATCTGAAGCTTCGGGGACCAGGAGACCTTTTTGGAATCCGGCAGAGCGGACTGATGGATTTCCGGATCGGAGATGTGTTCCAGGATTCGGAGCTTCTGAAAAAAGCAGGGGAAGCAGCGGGTGAAATCCTGAGTGATGATCCACTGTTAGAAAGCGAAAAATATAAACTGCTTGGTGAAAAGCTTGCGGCTTACATTTCGGGAAGCAATCTGGAAACGACGCTGTAGATAAAAAGATAGTGGGCAAATTGTTCTGCCCACTATCTTTTTATTCATAAAACCAGTAAATAATAAATTTGTTAAGGGATGCTTCTTCACTGTATGAATAAGAAACCTGCCAAAGTCCATACAGCTCACCCAGGTATCCTGCACCTTGTTCCATGAGGTTTTCGTGCATTTCATCCACAACCTGCTGATAGACTGCATCATCTGACATTTTAAATATCGTATAAGCCTCCTGGTTCTCAATCGATCTGTCGATCACTTCCCGCAGCATACCAGGCTCATAGGTATCATAATACATGCCGTTCAGCTTATAATAGTTCAGATCTTCAGACTGACATGCCGGATATACATAGTCCGTGCTGATCGTATGTGTTTTTTTTAGCTCTTTTTCACTGCAGCAGAGATAATCGTAAGCAATCAGGTTCGGTATCTGATAGCCATTATCTTCGCCGAGAAATATCGGATCTCCCCAGGTTGCATCTACATAATAATACTGACCATTGCACTGAACAATATTCCATGCATGGTCTGCGACACCTCCATTTGGATCTGTAGTCTGTCCGGTTACATAGATACAGGAAATACCCAGTTGCTGCAGCAGATACTGGCAGCTTTTTGCATAGCCGGCACAAACCGATCTTTTTCCGACAAGAGCACTGTAAATGTTCTGGTTATCCGGTGCATCAAGATCATAATCTACGTTATCTATGAGATAGGTGTAAATGTATTTAATCTTTTCATATTCATCTGAAAGGTCTGAAATGCCAGAAAGACAGGTGTCTCTTGCCGATTCAATCTCCTGATTCCGTTGTTCTTTTTCTTCTCCCTCATAACGATAATTGGGCTCTATTACTACATATCGGCTCTGTCCTTCAGACTGAGAATATTCTGTGGAAGTTGCATTTCCATCACACCAGAAAATTTCCGGTCTGTCATTTAACACATTCTGAAATACTTCATTTGCAGTATCCGCGTTGCCGCAATGCAAATAAATTTCTTTTTTATTTTCCTGGATACCCTGAAGAATTTCCCGATAAACCGTTTGCTCTTCATCAGAAAGCTGTTCATAGTAGAATTCTCCGGTAACCTCTGCATCCGTAATTTTTTCCTGTTCGTAAGGAACTTTTTCCCGAGCGGAACTCTCTGCCTTCGGATTGGCTGACATTTGTCTGCCGATCAGGATTCCTCCGGATATAAGACAGAGACAGCCAAGCCCCAAAAGAATGAACGAAAAAATTTTCCCGGTTTGATGCCTCTTTTTTCGCATAATCTATTCAATTCCTCCAAATACTCATCTGTATGTTTCATCATAACATACCCTTCATTTTTGCACAACACGGATATTTTTTGCATATAGTATTTCTGACAGTATAAAAAGCCTTGAGGATATCAGCTATGAGATTTTTGAAAGCCATGCAGACTTCTGACCGGGGGAAGTTGCAGATACAGATTATTTCGTCTATTGATTCTTTTCCTGTTCCAGATGCGTCAATCCGTATTTCCTATACAGGTATTCCGGAAAACCCCCTGGAAGAACTGACAACCGACAGCTCCGGACAAAGTGAAACCATTGAGCTTGACGCACCGCCTGTGGAGTACAGCCTGGATGTGACAAATGAAGAACAGCCATATGCGGAATATACCCTGGAAGTAAACGCTCCGGGATTCGAGCCGGTCAGCATCGCAGGAACGGAGATACTGGCCGGTGTGACGGCAATTCAGAAGATTCGTCTGCGTCCACTTGTCCCGGAAGAACAGACCCCGGAAATCTTTGTGATTCCTGCACATACTCTGTACGGTGTGTATCCGCCGAAAATCCCGGAAAATGAGATTAAACCGGTAAACGAAACCGGTGAGATTGTGCTAAGCAGAGTTGTCGTGCCGGAATACATCGTTGTTCACAATGGCTCACCACGCGATTCTACCGCACAGAATTATTATGTAAAATATAAAGATTATATCAAAAATGTTGCTTCCAGTGAAATCTATGCAACCTGGCCGGAAAATACGATCCGGGCAAATGTACTGGCAATCATGTCTTTTACGCTGAACCGGGTTTACACCGAATGGTATCGCAATCAGGGCTATGATTTCACAATTACATCTTCTACGGCTTTTGATCACAAATGGATTCCGGAACGTAATGTTTTTGACTCCATTTCTACAGTAGTGGACGAACTGTTTGCAGATTATCTTTCCAGACCGAATGTAAGGCAGCCGATTCTGACACAATACTGTGACGGAAGACAGGTTCAGTGTCCGAACTGGATGACCCAATGGGGTTCTAAAGCACTTGGTGATCAGGGGTATTCTCCATCGGAAATCCTCCGCTATTATTACGGAGATGATATTTACATCAACACCGCAGAAGAAATTTCAGGCATTCCGTCTTCATGGCCAGGGTATACCCTTTCCCAGGGCTCTTCTGGTACAAAAGTCCGGCAAATGCAGGAACAGCTAAATGTTATTGCCGGTGCATACCCGGCGATCCCGAAAATTACAGTCGACGGTATTTATGGTCCTGCAACAGCAGCGGCCGTCAGTAAATTCCAGTCGGTGTTTGGTCTTCCGGTAACCGGGACTGTTGATTACCGTACATGGTATAAAATTTCCGAAATTTATGTAGGTGTATCCAGAATTGCAGAATTGTCCTGATTTGGATTTTATATTATAATCTGAGTTTTCTTCCAAAGTCTGCTTTTATGCAAAGAATACCAAATGTGTCATACTTCAGTTTAAAATGTTTCATACTTATCTGGCGCAGATTACTGCAAAATAAAAAATGCTAAAATTAACAAAACCTCCCAGTGTAATCTGAATTATTCTCCATATACTAAGAGCGTAACACAAAACAAAATGTTACAAAAAAGGAGGAAATGAATATGGCAAGTCGTTCATCAAACAGAGCAGCCGTGCCAGAAGCAAAAGGTGCACTGGACAAATTTAAATACGAGGTTGCAAGTGAACTGGGAGTACCGTTATCAGACGGGTACAACGGAGACTTAACTTCAAGACAGAACGGATCTGTCGGAGGTTATATGGTCAAGAAAATGATCGAAGAACAGGAAAAACAGATGTCCGGTCGATAGGACAGTCAGTGAAGGTATCACAGGCATTTCTGCCGGATACAAAAAAGGGAATGCCTGATAAACAGACACTCCCTTTTTCACTGGTCACTAAGCTGGAAATCGGACTTGAACCGACGACCCCTTCATTACGAGTGAAGTGCTCTACCGACTGAGCTATTCCAGCATTCGTACTACTTTCGCAGTCACGAATTATATTATATCAAATTTTTGAATAAAAGCAACTCTTTTTTAAAAAAATTACACTTTAAAATAAACATAAAAAATAGGTATTGAAATCTGAAACCAGATATGGTAAACTTTTTACAATTTGAGAAAGTGTGGGCGCTCTGGAATTGAAAAGACTCCAAGAGTGCCTCTTTTTTGAGAATAAAAGAGTATTACGAAGGGATAAGGTGAACATATGAAAGCGTTTCTAATTTTAGAAGACGGAACTGTGTTTGAAGGCACAAGCATCGGCTCAACAAAAGATATGATTAGTGAGATTGTATTCAATACTTCAATGACTGGATACTTAGAGGTGCTGACAGACCCTTCTTACGCCGGACAGGCCGTTGTCATGACATATCCGCTGATCGGAAACTATGGTATTACACCGGATATGGAGTCCAAGAAGGCGTGGCCGGATGGTTATATTGTAAGAGAATTGTCCAGAATGCCAAGCAACTTCCGTTGTGAAGGTACAATTCAGGATTTCCTGAAAGAACAGGATATTCCGGGAATTGCAGGAATTGATACCAGAGCACTTACCAAAATCCTCCGCGAAAAGGGTACAATGAATGGTATGATCACAACGAATGAAAATTACAATCTGGATGAGGTACTTCCGAAACTTCATGCATACAAAGTAGGAGATGTAGTTTCCAAAGTAACTTGCAGTGAAAAATATGTCTTAGAAGGCAATGGACCAAAAGTTGCATTGATGGACTTTGGTGCGAAGAACAACATTGCAAGATCTTTAAATGATCGTGGCTGTGAAGTTACCGTTTACCCGGCAAATACACCTGCTGAAGAGATCATTTCCGCAAATCCGGACGGTATCATGCTGTCGAACGGACCTGGCGATCCGGCGGATTGCACTTCCATTATTAAAGAAATCAGAAAATTATACGATTCAGAGATCCCGATCTTTGCAATCTGTCTGGGACATCAGCTGATGGCACTCGCCAACGGTGGTAAGACCTATAAGTTGAAATACGGACACAGAGGTGGAAACCATCCGGTAAAAGATCTGCAGACAGGAAGAGTTTATATTTCTTCCCAGAACCATGGTTATGCTGTAGATGCTGATAGCATTCCGGAAAGCGTTGCAGTACCTGCATTTGTGAACGTCAATGACAAGACAAACGAAGGAATGTCATACGTTGGAAAGAATATTTTCACAGTACAGTTCCATCCGGAAGCTTGCCCGGGACCACAGGATTCTGGTTACTTGTTTGACAGATTTATGGATATGATGGGAGGAACAAAATAATGCCAAGAAATAAAGACATAAAGAAAGTATTAGTTATTGGTTCCGGTCCAATCGTAATCGGACAGGCAGCAGAATTTGACTATGCCGGAACACAGGCATGCCGTTCACTGAAGGAAGAAGGACTTGAAGTTGTACTTCTGAACTCGAACCCGGCAACGATCATGACAGACAAAGATATTGCAGACCGCGTTTATATCGAACCACTTACGGTAGAAGTTGTAGAACAGCTGATCCTTAAAGAAAAACCGGACAGCGTACTTCCTACCCTTGGAGGCCAGGCTGGACTGAACCTTGCAATGGAGCTGGAAGAAGCAGGATTCCTTAAGGAACATAATGTAAGACTGATCGGTACAACGGCGGAAACCATCAAGAAAGCAGAAGACCGTCTGGAATTTAAAGATACCATGGAAAAGATCGGTGAGCCGGTTGCAGCTTCACTGGTCGTTGAAAATATAGAAGATGGTGTTGCGTTTGCAGATAAGATCGGATATCCGGTTGTTCTTCGTCCGGCATATACCCTCGGCGGAAGCGGTGGTGGTATCGCACATGATCAGGAACAATTGGAAGAAATCCTTGAGAACGGACTCCGTCTGTCACGTGTAGGACAGGTTCTTGTAGAGCGCTGCATTGCAGGATGGAAAGAAATCGAGTACGAAGTAATGCGAGACAGTGCCGGAAACTGTATTACTGTATGTAATATGGAAAATATTGATCCGGTCGGAGTTCATACCGGTGACAGTATCGTTGTTGCACCTTCCCAGACTCTTGGAGATAAAGAATATCAGATGCTGCGTACTTCGGCATTGAATATCATTACAGAACTGAATATTACCGGTGGATGTAATGTACAGTACGCATTACATCCAGACTCTTTTGAATATTGTGTAATTGAGGTAAACCCGCGTGTAAGCCGTTCTTCTGCACTGGCTTCCAAAGCAACAGGATACCCGATCGCAAAAGTTGCTGCAAAGATCGCTCTTGGATATACACTGGACGAGATCAAGAATGCAGTTACAAAGAAAACTTATGCAAGCTTCGAGCCAATGCTTGACTACTGTGTTGTTAAGATGCCGAGACTTCCATTCGATAAATTTATCAGTGCAAAGAGAACGTTGACGACACAGATGAAGGCTACCGGAGAAGTTATGAGTATTTGCGATAACTTTGAAGGAGCTCTTATGAAAGCGATCCGTTCTCTGGAACAGCATGTAGACTGCCTGCTTTCTTATGATTTCTCAGCACTTTCCAAAGAAGAAATTCTGGAAAAACTGGAAATCGTAGATGACCGCAGAATCTGGATGATCGCCGAAGCACTCCGCAAAGGAATCTCTTATGACGAGATCCATGCGATCACAAAGATCGACAAATGGTTCATCGACAAGATCGCAATCCTTGTTGAGATGGAACAGGCTCTGAAGACACAGGAACTGACACCGGAACTTCTCAAAGAAGCAAAACGTATCGAGTTCCCGGATAATGTCATCGCACGACTAACCGGAAAAGATGAGAGAGAAATCCACGATATGCGTCATGCAAACGGAATCGTTGCAGCATACAAGATGGTTGATACCTGTGCAGCTGAGTTCGCAGCAGAGACACCATACTATTACTCTGTATTCGGAAGCCAGAACGAAGTAGAAGAGACTTCCGGCAAGAAGAAAGTCCTCGTACTTGGATCTGGTCCGATCCGTATCGGACAGGGTATCGAGTTCGACTTCTGTTCTGTACACTGTACATGGGCATTTGCAAAAGAAGGATACGAGACCATTATCGTAAATAACAACCCGGAAACTGTAAGTACGGACTTCGATATTGCAGATAAGCTGTATTTTGAACCACTTACTCCGGAAGATGTAGAGAGCATTGTAGACCTGGAAAAACCGGACGGAGCTGTTGTTCAGTTTGGTGGACAGACTGCGATCAAATTAACTGAATCCTTGATGAAGATGGGAGTGCCGATCCTTGGAACTTCCGCAGAAAACGTAGATGCAGCAGAAGACAGAGAGCTCTTTGATGAGATCCTTGCACAGTGCAACATTCCGCGTCCGAAGGGAGATACCGTATTTACCGCTGAAGAAGCAAAAGAAGTTGCCAACCGTCTCGGCTATCCGGTACTGGTTCGTCCATCTTATGTACTTGGCGGACAGGGAATGCAGATTGCGATCAACGATCATGATATCGATGAATTCATCGGAATCATCAACCGTATTGCACAGGATCATCCGATTCTGGTTGATAAATACCTGGTTGGTAAAGAGATCGAGGTCGATGCAGTATGTGACGGAACAGACATCCTGATTCCTGGTATCATGGAACATATCGAGCGTGCCGGAATCCATTCTGGTGACAGTATTTCCGTATACCCTGCACAGAGCATTTCCGAAGTGACAAAGCGTAAAATTGAAGAATATACAAAGCGTCTTGCAAAAGCCCTTCACGTAATTGGTATGATCAACATCCAGTTTATCGTATGCGGCGAAGATGTATATGTAATTGAAGTTAATCCACGTTCAAGCCGTACGGTTCCTTATATCAGCAAGGTAACAGGTATACCGATCGTTCCGCTTGCTACAAGAGCGATCATCGGACACAAGATCAAAGAAATGGGTTACACACCGGGACTTCAGAAAGAAGCTGATTATATTGCAATCAAGATGCCGGTATTCTCATTTGAGAAGATCCGTGGTGCAGATATCAGCCTTGGACCGGAAATGAAATCTACAGGTGAGTGCCTGGGAATTGCAACTACATTTAACGAGGCACTTTACAAAGCGTTCCTTGGAGCTGGAATCAACCTTCCAAAATACAAGAACATGATCATGACTGTTCGTGATGAGGATAAGGGAGAGGCTGTTGAGATCGGACGCAGATTTGAGGCACTCGGCTACCGTATCTTTGCAACACGCGGTACAGCTGATGCATTAAAAGAAGGCGGCGTAAAAGCAATTCCGGTCAATAAGATTGAGCAGGAATCACCGAATCTGATGGATCTGATCCTTGGACATGAGATCGACCTTGTAATTGATACTCCTCCGCAGGGAGCAGATCATGCACGAGATGGATTTGTGATCCGTCGTAATGCGATCGAGACAGGTGTCAATGTACTGACAGCTATGGATACTGCAAGAGCACTTGTGACAAGTCTGGAAAATACAGATATCCGTCAGCTTACACTGATTGATATTGCGAAAGTTGAATAAGATGTTATGAATGCGGACAGGCAGGGATTAGATTCTCTGCCTGTTTGTGTTATGAAAATGTGTAATAGTAAGACGGACGCTACTGTGGCAAAAGAATGTGTTCAAATTCAAGTTGTGCAAACCATTCCGATGAGCCTCTGGAAGCGGGAATCATGTTCAGCAGAGGCTTCCATGATTCCTGAGTCTCATCTCCATTGCACAAAATAGAATTTGCCTACATTCTTTTGCCACAGTAGCTGACGGTCGAATTGTTATATGGATTTCATGCCGGTTTTTTAGGCGGAAAAATGGTTGGAAGTTGTCTGCCTGCTACGCATAGTGGAGAGTGTGAAGCTGTGTAGAGGATTTCAGGTATTGGTGGAAATTGTGGGGAAGGAGTTTAGTGGTGTGAGAATTATTGTGTGTGTGGATAACCGGATGGGTGTGTGTTTTAATGGCAGGAGAGTGAGCCGGGACCGGATGGTGTCGGGGGATATTCTCGAGATGACGAGAGGGAATGTGCTCTGGATGGCGCCGGGGTCAGATAAGCTTTTTGAAGAAGTCTTTAAAGCGAAAGAAGAGGTATGCCGGGAGACTGGGACCGGGAAGAAAATGCAGGACGCAGGGCGACCGGAGGATGAAAAAAAGTGGAAGGTTGACCGAGATTTTCTGGAAAAGGCAGAAGAAGAGGATTTCTGTTTTGTTGAGGGGGAGAATCTGGCTGGATATGAGGGGAAGATTACAGAGATTGTTCTGTATAAATGGAACCGGGATTATCCGGCAGATGTATTTTTTGAGGTAGATTTAAGCAAGTGGAGACTGGAAGAGAGAAAAGAATTTTCCGGTTACTCCCATGAGAAGATTACAAAAGAAATTTACAACAGGCAGGGAGTGCTATGAAGAAGAAAATTGGAAAAATGAGAGGTGCGCTGCTTCTGGTGTGTGCATTGTTTCTGACAGCTTGTGGTGCAGGCGGAACAGATGCACAAAGCGTATCGTATGGCGACAGTCAGGCAACAGTAATTGAAAGGCAGTTAGGTAGCGGAGAAAATGAATCGGCAGCAGGTGGCAGCCAGGAGCCGGTGAGCGCTACATTGGATAATATTCCGGCATACAGCGGAACGCCGTATGTAGTGATCGACGATAATGAACCGGATTTTACCGAAGATGAGCTGACAGATCAGTCTTATGAAAGCTACAGCGATCAGGATGAGCTGGGGCGGTGCGGTGTTGCCGAGTCCAGCATTGGGACAGATCTGATGCCGACCGGTAAAAGAGGAAAGATTGGACAGGTAAAACCGTCCGGGTGGCAGACAATAAAATTTGACAATGTGGATGGAAAATATCTTTACAACCGTTGTCATCTGATCGGCTATCAGCTGACAGCAGAAAATGCGAACGAAAAGAATCTGATTACAGGAACCCGCTATATGAACGTGGATGGGATGCTGCCATTTGAAAATATGGTTGCCGATTACATCAAAGAGACAGATAATCATGTAATGTATCGTGTTACACCGGTATTTGAAGGAGAGAACCTGGTTGCATCCGGAGTTTTAATGGAAGCAGAATCGGTGGAGGATCATGGAGAAGGTGTGAAATTTAATGTGTATGTCTATAATGTACAGCCGGGAATTACGATTGATTATGCAACGGGAAAGGCAGCGCTTTCCGATGCGGATGCGTCAGCGGGTACGGGAAAAAACAGTGGAAATACAGAGGAAAAGACGTATGTGTTGAATGAAAATACAAAGAAGTTCCATACGCCGGAGTGCTCAGGAGTAAAAGATATCAAAGAAGGAAATAAAAAAACATTTACAGGTTCAAGAGAAGAACTGATCAAAGAGGGGTATAGCCCGTGTGGGAGATGTAAACCGTAAGAGGAAAACAAAAGAAAAACTGCATATTCTACGAAAAATATAAAACAAATGGGAGATTTTTAAACAAAATCTCCTGTTTTCTGCTATAATAGAAAACATACTTAATAACTATACATTAGAGGAAATGTATAAAAGAAAAAGGAGGAACTTTCTCATGAATACTTATCATATGGGAACAAAATGCGTACAGGGAGGTTATACACCTGGAAATGGAGAGCCGAGACAGGTTCCGATTATTCAGTCTACGACATTCAAATACAATACAAGTGAAGATATGGGGAAATTATTTGATCTGGAGGCATCCGGATATTTCTACACCCGTCTGCAGAATCCGACCAACGACCACGTAGCGGCAAAGATCGCGGCGATGGAAGGCGGAACAGCTGCAATGTTGACTTCTTCCGGACAGGCAGCGAATTTCTTTGCTATGTTCAATATCTGTGAAGCAGGAGATCATATTGTGGCTTCCTCCTCGATTTATGGTGGAACCTTCAATCTGATCAGTGTGACAATGAAGAAAATGGGAATTAACGCAACATTTGTTTCTCCGGATGCAACAGAAGAAGAGTTAAATGCGGCATTCCAGCCAAATACAAAGCTGATGTTTGGTGAGACGATTGCCAATCCGGCTCTTACTGTTCTGGATATTGAGCTTTTTGCAAAGGTTGCACATGCACATGGTGTACCGCTGATCGTGGATAATACCTTCCCGACACCGGTCAACTGTCGTCCGATCGAATGGGGAGCAGATATTGTGACACATTCGACTACAAAATATATGGATGGACATGGAGCAGCAGTCGGTGGAGCAATCGTAGACAGTGGTAAATTTGACTGGATGGCTTATGCAGATAAATATCCCGGACTTTGCACACCGGATGAAAGCTATCATGGAATCACCTATGCTGAGAAATTCGGAAAAGAAGGCGCATTTATCACAAAATGTACTTCCCAGCTGATGCGTGATCTCGGATCGATCCAGGCACCACAGAATGCATTTATCCTGAATCTCGGACTGGAATCTCTTCATGTGCGTATGCCAAGACACGTGGAGAACGGACAGGCTGTGGCAGAATTTCTGGAGCAGCACCCAAAGGTTGCTTATGTCAATTATCCGGGACTTCCATCCAGCAAATACTATGAAAGAGCAAAGAAATACATGCCAGACGGAGGCTGTGGAGTAGTATCTTTCGGACTGAAAGGTGGAAGAGAAGCTGCTTCCGTATTTATGCAGAATCTGAAGCTTGGAGCGATTGAAACCCATGTGGCAGATGCGAGAACCTGTTGCCTGAACCCGGCAACATCCACACATCGCCAGATGAATGATGAGCAGTTAAAAGAAGCAGGAGTTCCGGCAGAACTGATCCGTATCAGCCTGGGACTTGAAGATAAAGAGGATCTGATCGCAGATATTTCTGCGGCACTTGACGCAATTCAATAATTTTGTCACAATGACAGATAAAGAAATCTGATCAGACAGGAGGAAAAGAGTCATGACAAAGAAAGCAGAAAGACAACCAATCAAAGCAGAAAATGTAGCAGGCGGCGCAGGCTATATCCTGAAGGAAGAACTGATCAAAGGTGAACAGCTGGGCACACACTGCAAGATGTTCAATGAAGTTACCTTAAAGCCGGGATGTGAGATTGGATATCATGAGCATCACGGAGAGACAGAAACTTATTATCTGACAAAAGGAGCCGGCATTTATAATGATAACGGAAAAGAGTATCCGGTAGAAGTCGGAGATGTGACCTTCTGTGCAGATGGAAATGGTCACGGCATCAAAAATGCGGGGGAAGAAGACCTTGTGTTTGTGGCGCTTATTTTGAAGAAATAGTGGAAAGGGACGGAGCCCGGCGCAAATGATATTGATCGTCACCTATGAAACTGCCAGTGACAGTTTCATACGGATGCATGGCAACTCCGAAGCTCGTACAAAAAAGGGGATGATGTTCGTGTGAACACGGACACCACCCCTATTTTTGTGGGGAACATTATGCAAAGAAATCCTGTATTCCTTGAAGCAGTCTCTTATTATCTTCCGGAGCCATAATGCAGAACCGGAAGTATTCCCCGCCCAGTTCTTTGAAGCTGGAGCAGTCTCTCACCATCAGACCCTGCTTGATCAGAAATTCAAATACATCCGCAGAAGTAACTCCCTCTTTTTCAATCTTTACCAGTACAAAATTTGCATAGGCCGGATAGACGGTCAGTCCATCGATTCTGGAAATCTGATCACACATTTTCTCTCGTTCGGAGAGAATCAGCTCCCGTGTCTTCCGGATATACTCCTGATCCTGAAGCATCTTTTCACCAGCGTAAGCGCCGAGGCTGTTGAGACTCCATGGATTCTGCATCAGCAGAAGATCCTGAAGAAACTGCCGGTTGCTGGTTGCACCGTAGCCAAGCCGGAGACCCGGAGCTGCATAGAATTTGGATACCCCACGCAGGATCATCAGATTGTCATAACTTTCGATCAGCGACATGGAAGAAATTGCATCGATATCCGGTGCAAATTCAACGTAAGTCTCGTCAATCATCAGGAAAGAACCGGTTTCCCGGCAGCAGTCCAGAATGGTCTGGACCTCAGAAGCTCTAAGGGCAGAGGAAGTTGGATTGTTCGGATTGCATAAGATCACCAGCTCATAGCCTTTTTTGATTTCGGCACAGAAATCATCGATATCAAGATGGAACTGATCTGCCTCCTTTAATAAATAAGTGTGGACCGAACTCCCAATCAGATCCAGTTCCCGGCCGTATTCGGAATAGGTCGGACCCAGTACCAGTGTTTTCTGAGGTTTCCGTGTCTGGATCAGAAGAGAGATCAGTTCAGTAGAACCGTTTCCGACGATCACGTGTTCCGGTAAAATCTGGCAATAACCGGTGATTACTTTCTTCAGAGCAGTGTAGTTACGGTCCGGATAGCTGCTTAGAAGATCCAGATGTGCTGAGAGATCTTCTTTGAGCTTTTCGGATAAACCAAGTGGGTTGACATTGGCTCCAAAGCAGACGATCTCGTCCGCCGGTACATGATAAAATGCGGCGACAGCAGCGGTGTCGCTTCCATGAAACTGCGGTTTCGCTTTCATAAATAGTATTCTCCTTTGTGTATAACAAAAATCTGTGAATTAAAAAAATCGGGTATTCCGCATTGCCTGATATGCAGAATAATGTTATAATTTATTATAATGTCTTTTTGAAAAAATGCAATGCAGAAGTAGGTGGCAAGCTTGAAGAATAAAATAAAAAAATTTTCCAAAGGAGATTTCCGAACCATTCATCCGGAGATTGTACTGCCGGTAACGAATCTTGAGATGACGATCGGGGAAGGAGAGTCCTGCCAGGGAAGTTTCATTTTGAAGAACAGGAAAGAAGGAGATATCAGAGGACTTGTATATTCTTCTTCTTTTCGTGTACATTTAGAAGAACAGGGATTTGAGGGAAACCCGGTGGAAATCCGTTTTACTTATGATGGAAGCGGACTTGCTCCCGGGCATGTTGAACAGGGAAAGTTTACGATCGTATGTAATGGTGGAGAATTTGAGGTAAACTTTACTGCGATCATTGAAAAACCATCAATCGAGACTTCCTGTGGAAGAGTACAGAATATCCGTGATTTTAAAAGGCTGGCGATGGAGAACTTTATTGAGGCACACCGTCTTTTCAGATCACGCGATTTTTATGATGTGATAAAGTATGAAGAGCCAAGGATAAAGGCACTTTATGATAATATTAGGAAATGGTCTCTCGGCGAGCAGGCGATGGAAGAATTTCTGGTCGGAATCAAACAGAAAGAATGTATTTTCCTGACGATGGGACGGAATCAGAGAACATTCCGCAATTTAAAAGAAGCAACCCGCGAGATTATTCATTTCACAAAGAATACCTGGGGATTTATGCCGGTAAAGGTACATGTGAGTGGTGACTTTATCCAGATTGGAAGAGATAGCTTTACAACGGATGATTTTGTGGGAAATCTGTTTGATTTCAGTTATATCATTCATCCGGAAAAGGCTCATGCGGGAAATAATTATGGACAGATTGTTTTTGAAAGTCCGTATGAATCACTGACCTATGAGGTAATGCTGGCCAATCACAAGGATCATGCGGAGAACAGACGTGTGGCAGATAAGACGATCGCATCGATCATAAAGGAATTTCTTGCGTACAAGGCAGGCGGAAAAAATCTGACAGCCTGGGCGGATGCGACAAGAGAAAAACTGAAAGGACTGGATATATATTCAGAAGACGGAGATGTTTATCCACTGTTTGATGCGCATCTTAACCTGCTCTGCAAGGAGCCGGACAAGGCAAGTGATATTCTGGATGATTACAATTACAGCCGTTTCTCAGTGAATAAGGATTCCGTCATTTCATCGTATTATCTGTATCTGACTGCGCTTTTAAGAAAATCAGGCAGTCAGGTCAACAAAGCGATTGAAGAACTGAATAAGGCATATATGAAAGAACCGACGTCATGGCAGCTTGTGTGTATGCTGATTGACATTGATCCGGAATATAAAAACTACAGCAAAAAATTACAGGTTCTGGAACGCCATTGCAGCAACGGTGCGAATCAGGTGATCCTGTACTGGCAGGCATATCGGTGTTTTCTGGAGAAACCAACCTGTCTGAAAAAACTATCAGCATTTGAAGTGCAGATTCTTAATTTTGCACAGAAACACGGAGTCCTGACAAAGGAAATTGCACTTTACATGGCAAACCTGGCATCCCAGCAGCGGACCTATGATAAGAATCTGGACAAAATGATGCGGAAAGTGTATCGGATTTTCCCGGATCCACAGATCCTGACAGCGATCTGTACTCACCTGATCCGTGGCAATCGCACAACGCCTGACTGCTTTGAGTGGTATGCATCAGCAGTAAAAGAAGATCTGAAGATCGCGCAGCTTTTTGAATATTATATGATGACTGTAGATGATAAATATCTGGACAGACAGTTTCCGAAATCGGTACTGCTTTACTTCCGGCATGGAAATACACTGGAATACAAAAAAGCAGCAGTACTGTATGCAAATCTGATCAACTGCGAAGAAGAAAGCAGTGAGCTTTACAGTGCTTACAGAGAGCAGATGGAACGGTTTGCATGGACACAGCTTGAGAACCGCAGAATCAATGATATCTTACATATCATTTACAAACGCTGCTGCACTGAGCGGGATATGACACCGGAAAGGATCCGGGCGGTTTATGATATCTGTCATGCTTATGAGATTAAGACAACGGCAAAGAACATGGCGTTTGTCATGGTGATCGAACCGGATGGAACAATCAGTCAGAAAGTACAGTACAGCGCAGATGGTGTGATTGTATATCTGTACAGTAAGGATGCGCGGATCGTCTGGGAATCAAAAGACGGCCGTCATTATATTGATTCCATTCCATATGAAACTATGCGGATGTTCTATGAGAACCGGTATATGGAAATCTGCAGAAAATATCAGGAAGAGCATGAGGAAGAGGAACGAAAAAAAGAGAAAAAAGAACTGACCTGGGATATGCTTAGAAAGCATGGACTTGAGACGGCAGACGAAAAAGAAGTATTTAAAATGTGCAGCATGCGCCTGCGCGAAGAAGGTGCGGAGGAGGATGATTTCCTTCTGGCACTTTGTTTTGAACTGTTCCTGAAAGACCAGTATGATAAGCAGACACTTTCTTATCTTGCTGAGTATTATTGTGGTTCTACCCGTAACATGAAGAGACTCTGGCATATGGCGAGAGATTATGATATTACGACTTACAAGCTTTCAGAGAGGATCATTACGCAGATGCTTTTCTCGGAAACGATGTTTGGTGAGGAAGAGATTTTTGCGGATTATTATGAAGGAAGAACGTATTTCCGCTTGAAGAGAGCGTATCTTGCCTATGTTTCAAGAGAGTATGTGGTAAATGGACGCCAGGTAAAAGGATGTATTTTTGTGATCATTGCAAATGAATACCGCAAAGAGGAAGATCTTCCGGATATCTGCAAGATCGCTCTGCTGAAATATTATTCCAGCAGGGAAGTGCATCAGGAACTGGAACCGATGCTGCGTGAATTTTTGCGTGAAATGTGTGAGAAACAGCTGTATTTTTCTTTCTATTTAAAATATCCGGAGAGCTGGCTGAGAGAAGTGCAGCTTTATGATAAGACGATGATTGAATATCACGCAAAGCCTGGTAGCAAGGTGGCGATTTCTTATCAGATACGTAAGGGTGAAAGCGACAATATGAACTACCAGGAAGAAATACTGCTTCCGGCGTATGAAGATACTTATATCAAGAGCTTTATTTTGTTCGGTGATGAATCTCTTCGTTATTATTTTACAGAGACGAATAAAGATAAGGTGACAGTCACGGAAAAACGTGATTATAAACCGCGGGAGATAAGGCCGATCGGAAGATTTGGAAGACTGAATGATATGACATCGCTGAAGGATGAAGCGCTGGCAATCGCAATGAAGGAATTTGCAACAGAAAAACAGCTTGCTGATGATATTTTTGTTGCTTACTAAAGGAGGAAATACTTCATGGCACATGGAAGTATCATAGGATATGACATCAATGCAAAGATGTGTCAGATCAGTTATTATAATGAACAAACACAGGAACCGGAGACAGTAGATACCGGGATTGAAAAGGAAAATAACCAGATCCCTCTGGTGATGAACTATTACAAAGAGACCTGGACTTACGGAAGACAGGCAAGAAGAATGTCTACGGTAAGGGACAGTATCTGCGTGGAAGGAATCTGGGAGTGTGCGCTTGGCAATAGGAAAATCGAGGTAGACGGACAGGAATATGAAGGTGTCCAGCTGCTGGCGGATTTTGTAAAGTACACGTTGAATGGATTTGAAGAAATTGAAAGTATCACGTTTACAGTCCCGGAGAAAAACGAAGACATCCGCGTCCTGCTGAAAGGAATCGGACAGAAGCTCGGAGTGGCAAAGGAAAATATTTATGTTCAGGACTATAAGGAAAGCTTCTGTCATTATATGTTTAACCAGCCGAAAGAATTATGGCAGTATGAAGCGGCACTTTTTTACTGTGACGAGGATGTGATCCGGGCATATATGTTGCGGGAACTGAAGAACAGTTCGCAGAAAAGCAGAGAAAGCTTTGTGACAGTGGACAAGGTGGCGGATGCACGTATGGAAGAACTGGAAGCAGTTTATCCGGTGCTGCATGTTGAAAAGGCAAAAGCGGCAGATGAGCATTTTAAACGTTTTATCCAGAGTGTATTCAGCAAGAAGATGATCTCTTCTGTCTTTTTGACAGGGGATGGATTTGAAAATAACTGGTATCCGAATTCTCTGCGCGTTCTCTGTAACGGACGCCGTGCGTTTATGGGGAATAATCTGTACAGTAAAGGGGCGTGTTATACAGCACAGCGCAGGAAAGAGGAGCAGTCAGATGCACCGGTTTATCTGGATGAGACAAAGCTGACCGAGCAGATTTCCGTGCGGATGCGCGTGAATGGAGAAGAAGGCTGGTATCCGCTTGTATCCTGGGGCAATCACTGGTACGAATCAGACAGACAGTTCGAGGTACTTCTTGGTGATACAGAGGATATTGAGATCCATGTGGATTCCTTGGTGACCGGCAGGCATCTTGTGGAGCCGGTTTCCCTGAAAGGTCTGCCGAACCGGAAAAATTATGCGCTTCGTCTGAAGATTAATACATTTTTCTCGGATGAAAAGACCTGTCATATTATTTTTGAAGATATGGGATTTGGCGAATTTTTTGCGCCGTCAGGATTCCGGGTGGAGAAGATCATTGAATTAGGAGGCAGCAATGGGCAGTTTAATTCTTTGTCATAAGAAAAAGGCAAAACATCCCTATGAAATTTCGAGGATCCATACAAGGATCAGTACACTGGAAGAGCTGTGTTATTATCTGTGCAACAATCTGTATCTGATCGATTATACGATCATGAATGAGCAGCTCTGCAGATGGATCGCAGATGAACTGGAAATGCAGGATCTTGCAGTAAAGCTGGTGGAATTGATCCGGAATCATGGTTCCGTGGAGAAATTTGTGGTTCTTGTGCTGCATGAATCCAGAATCTACACACCTGGTGAAATGGCACACATCCAGAATGTTCTGGAAAAACTCAAGAACCAGAAAGAAGTAGAACGCCAGAAATACAAAGCAGATACGCTGATGGAAAGCGGAGAACTGGAATCGGCAATCCTGGTTTACATGTCGATTATCAACGGAGAAAAGGATGATTCGGTAGATAAGCGTTTTTATGGCCGCGTGTATGCGTGCCTTGCCGGAGCATATGGGAGAGCATTTCTGTATGAAGAGTCGGCGAGAATGTATGAGAAGGCGTATAAGATCTGTGAAGATAATAAAATGCTGGAAGGTTATCTGTATGCAAGTTCCAGATACATGCCGCAGGATGAATATCAGAAGATGGTTATGGGCAATGAAATCCTTTTGGAAATTGACAATAAACTTACAGAAAAGATAGAAAAGGTGAGAGAAAATATCAACATCGAACCGACAAGGGAATTGTTTGAAGAATGGAAAAAAGAGTACAGAAGAGCATAGTGTTCGGGAGAAAGTTCAAGGCTGTGTATTGATTTTCGGAAAATCATGTATTATACTCTCTATGTAAAAATTAAGCGGATACAACAAATAGGAGAAGACAAAACGATGAGCGAACTTGAAAGAGTAGAGACTGGGTTAGGTGAAGAATGTGGTGTGTTCGGAGCCTATGATATGGATGGCGGCGATGTTGCACCGTCGGTGTACTATGGTTTGTTTGCCCTTCAGCACAGAGGGCAGGAAAGCTGCGGAATTGCAGTGACAGATACCTATGGCAAGCGGAAAGTCCATTTCAGGAAAGGGCTTGGACTTGTCGATGAAGTATTCGATGAGGAAGAGCTTGGAAAATTAAAGGGAAACCTCGGTGTCGGACATGTACGGTATTCGACAGCAGGAGGTACGCGTGCGGAAAATGCACAGCCACTGGTTCTGAATTATGTGAAAGGTACATTGGTAATTGCCCACAATGGTAATCTGACAAATGCAATCGAGCTCCGTCATGAGCTGGAATATACAGGAGCTATCTTCCAGACAACCATTGATTCGGAAGTGATTGCCTATCACATTGCAAGAGAGCGTTTGAAGGTTTCGAAGGCAGAGGATGCGGTCAAGAATGCGATGAAGAAAATTGAAGGCGCATATGCACTGGTTGTATCAAGCCCGCGTAAGATGATCGGAGCGAGAGATCCGTTTGGTCTCAAACCACTCTGTATCGGTAAGCGTGATAATACCTGGTTTCTGGCATCAGAAAGCTGTGCGCTTGCGGCTGTTGGAGCAGATTTTGTCCGTGATGTAGAGCCGGGAGAGATTGTCAGTTTTACAAAGCATGGTGTGTCTTCGGACAAGAGTATGCAGATTCCACCTGAAAAGCAGGCGCGTTGTATTTTTGAGTATATTTATTTCGCACGTATGGACAGCGTGATCGACAACATCAATGTATATCATGCAAGGATTGTTGCGGGAAAAGCTCTTGCACAGTCTTATCCGGTAGAGGCTGATCTGGTAGTCGGTGTACCGGATTCCGGACTCGTTGCGGCAAAAGGATATTCGGAATATTCCGGAATTCCTTATGGCATGGCGTTTCATAAGAACAGTTATGTAGGAAGAACCTTTATCAAGCCGAAGCAGAGCCAGAGAGAGTCCAGTGTGAAGATCAAACTGAATGTTATTGAAGAGGTTGTCCGGGGCAAGCGTATTGTTATGGTAGATGATTCCATCGTCCGTGGAACGACCTGTGCAAATATCATCAAGATGCTCAAGAAAGCAGGAGCAAAAGAAGTTCATGTAAGAATCAGTTCGCCACCGTTTTTACATCCTTGCTATTTTGGTACGGATGTACCGTCGAATGATCAGCTCATTGCTCATTCACATACAACGGAGCAGATTCGTGAAATGATCGGAGCAGATTCTCTTGGATATATGGAAATAGATAAGCTGAAAGACATGGTTGGAGATCTTGGATACTGCGATGCATGTTTTACAGGAAATTACCCGATGCGCGTTCCGGGAAAAGATATTTCCCACGCGTTTGAGTCAGAAGAATAGGGAGGATAAGACTATGGGATACGACAAGTATGTAAGTCCGCTTTCAGAGCGGTATGCCAGCAAGGAGATGCAGTATATTTTTTCTCCGGACATGAAATTTAAGACATGGAGAAAACTCTGGATCGCACTTGCAGAGACGGAAAAAGAGCTGGGGCTCAATATTACAGATGAACAGATCGCAGAACTGAAAGAGCATGCAGAGGATATCAATTACGATGTCGCAAAAGCACGTGAAAAAGTAGTGCGTCATGATGTAATGTCTCATGTATATGCATATGGCCAGCAGTGCCCGAAAGCAAAAGGAATCATCCATCTGGGAGCAACTTCCTGCTATGTAGGTGATAATACCGATATCATTGTTATGGCAGAGGCCCTGAAACTTGTTAAGAAAAAGCTGGTTAATGTTCTGGATGAGCTTTCAAAGTTTGCAGATCAGTATAAAGATCTTCCGACACTTGCATTTACTCATTTCCAGCCAGCACAGCCGACAACGGTTGGAAAGAGAGCAACTCTGTGGATGCAGGAATTTTCCATGGATCTTGCGGATCTTGATTATGTACTTGGGAGCCTGAAGCTTCTTGGATCAAAAGGAACAACCGGTACACAGGCAAGCTTCCTGGAACTGTTTGAGGGAGATCAGGAAACCATTGATAAGATCGATCCGATGATTGCTAAGAAGATGGGATTTGAAGCATGCTATCCGGTATCCGGACAGACCTATTCCCGTAAAGTGGATACAAGAGTTGTGAATGTACTTGCCGGAATTGCAGCAAGTGCACACAAATTCTCCAATGACATCCGTCTTCTCCAGCATCTGAAAGAAGTGGAAGAGCCGTTTGAAAAGACACAGATCGGATCTTCTGCAATGGCATACAAGAGAAATCCAATGAGAAGTGAACGAATCGCATCTTTGTCCCGTTACGTGATGATTGATGCACTGAATCCGGCGATCACTTCTGCTACGCAGTGGTTTGAACGTACTCTGGATGACTCTGCGAACAAGCGCCTGAGTGTACCGGAAGGTTTTCTTGCGATTGACGGTATTCTGGATCTGTGCCTGAATGTCGTTGACGGACTGGTTGTATATCCGAAAGTAATTGAAAAACGTCTGATGTCTGAACTTCCGTTCATGGCAACAGAGAATATTATGATGGATGCAGTAAAAGCTGGTGGAGACCGTCAGGAACTGCATGAAAGAATCCGTGAACTTTCGATGGAAGCAGGAAAGAATGTTAAAGAAAAAGGTCTGGACAACAACCTCCTTGAACTGATCGCGTCAGATGATGCATTTAATCTGAGCCTGGAGGATCTTCAGAAAACAATGGATCCATCCAAATATGTAGGACGTTCCAAAGAACAGGTCGAAGCATTCCTTAAGAATGTGATCCGGCCGATTCTGGATGAAAATAAAGAGCTGCTTGGTGTAAAAGCAGAGATCAATGTATAGAATAACTGAATAAACAAAAATGGAAGAGCAGGAAGCAGATTTCCGGGTAAGACGGAAGAATGTTTCCTGCTTTTTATTTATGTTTCATGGTCTGAAAATAACTTCTTTGAAATATCAATATAGTAAAGAATTAACGCGTTCATCTGAAAGAATCTATAAATCCCATGGAAATGTATAGATATTAAATCGTCATTAATTAGACAATTTGACGAAAAACATAAAAACAGCATTTTAGACAAACATAGAAAAGCGCGAAAAAGCGCACTTATTTAGAGTGAATTTATTATGTTATCGCAGTAACATGGTGATAATATACAAAAAATAAATAAGTTAACTGAAAATATTGCATAAAAACTATAAATAAGTTATTATAGATTCAACAGATAAAAACTATAAGGGATGTCTATTAAAAAGGAGGGTTATTGTATGAACATTAACGATTTAGTATTAAAGGTAAATGATGTCCTAACAGGATCGGTGCTGATCATAGCACTTGTAGGTATTGGCTTGCTGTTCACATTTAAGCTTGGATTTATCCAGATCCGTGGTTTTAAAGATGGATGGAACAGAACCTTTGGCGGTCTTTTTAGTAAGAAAGGGGATGCCGGAAAAGACGGAATGTCTTCTTTCCAGGCACTTGCAACGGCGATTGCTGCTCAGGTTGGTACCGGTAATATCGCCGGAGCTGCAACTGCAATTGCAGTCGGTGGTCCGGGAGCAATCTTCTGGATGTGGATCAGTGCATTCCTCGGAATGTCAACGATCTTCGCAGAAGCGGTTATGGCTCAGAAGTTCAAGCAAGTCAGTGATGACGGAACCGTAACAGGTGGTCCGGTATATTACATACGAGGAGCATTTAAAGGAACGTTCGGAAAAGTTCTGGCAGCTATTTTTGCAGTCCTGATCATCTTTGCACTTGGATTCATGGGCAATGCAGTTCAGTCTAACTCAATCGCAGCATCATGGAACACTGCATTCGGAATTCCGAAGATTGCAATGGGTATTTTTGTAGCAGTTGTTTCTCTGTTTGTATTCACAGGTGGTATGAAGCGAATCGCAAAAGTTACTGAACTGATCGTGCCGATCATGGCAGCGTTTTATATAGTAGGTTCTTTGATCGTAATTTTTGCAAACGTTACAGCGATCCCGGGAGCATTCCATGACATTATTGTCGGTGCGTTTAAACCGGCAGCAGTAGCAGGTGGTGCAATGGGCGCAACCTTGAAGCTTGCAGTACAGAAAGGTGTGGCAAGAGGCCTCTTCTCCAATGAAGCTGGTATGGGTTCTACACCACACGCACATGCGGTAGCAAAAGTTGATCATCCGGTAGAACAGGGCTTTGTAGCAATGATCGGTGTATTTATCGATACATTTGTAATCCTGAACCTGACAGCTCTTGTAATCATCACAACCGGTTCAAGAACGAGTGGTCTTACAGGTGCACAGCTGAGCCAGTATGCATTCTCTACATTATATGGTAAGTTCGGTGAGATCTTTATCGCGATCTGTATGTTATTCTTCGCATTCTCAACGATCATCGGATGGTATTTCTTCGGTGAAGCAAACATCCGTTACCTGTTTGGAGCAAAAGCTGTTAAAATTTACTCAATCATTGTATGTATCTGCGTAGCGCTCGGATCACTTCAGGAAGTAGATCTTGTATGGAATATGGCAGACTGCTTCAACAGTATGATGGTTATCCCGAATGCGATTGCACTGGTAGCACTCAGCGGTCTTGTTAAGAAGACGCACGATGATTACTATAATAATTTCCTGCCAAATCAGAAAAAGGGAAAATAGATAATTTGTATAATAGCTGAGAAATAGTTATAGAAAAAAACAATAAGAAATATACAAAAAAATCTATAAAAAGACTAGCATTTTGTATAAATGTGTGTTATAGTAATCATGTCAGCAAGAGAGCTGATGCAAAATGAATAAAAGATGCAGTCAATTAGATAGTAGGTTGATATTTCCTGCGAGAGAATCATTTATAAAGATATTTGATAAATGGTCGCCGAAGATGCAAACCGTAGAGCAGTAAAGCTCGTTGAATGGTGAAACTTTCAGGCAAAAGGATCGGGAAAGGTACTACACTCTGAATCCGGAATTACCGAATTTACAAGGAAACAGAAAGGGCGTTTGAAACAGAGAAGTTGTTTTGACGTCCTTTTTTGATACCAGATATATGTTAAAAAATTATCTGGAGTATTTCAGACACAGGGAGTCAAAAAAGACCGCATAAACGGACAGGGGACGAAAGGAAGAAGTGGCTATGAATACTGGATTTATGATTATCACAAATAATCCACTGGTAAAAGAAAAACTCGGGGAAGATTATCATGTGGAATATGAAGAACTTTCTTATGAGGACACACTTAAAAAAGTTCAGAAGATGATCTTCCAGGGATACAAACTTCTGACACATCCACTGTCCGGAAGCGTAAAACCGAATGAGACTCCATATAAGTCGGTTATGCTCTCGGAATCGCCGGAAGGTCTGGATGCGCAGGCAATGCAGATCATCGCAAGTGCCATTCAGGCGTGTGGCAAATTTCAGTTTAAGTCTGATCTTTATAAACCTCAGGTTTATGCAGACTTCCAGCTTGTAGATTATACACTGATCTCAAGCGCACTGCCGTCAGCAGAAAGCTGGCGATAGAAAAAAGGCTGTAGAAGTACATGCGGTTTGGTGTACTTTTGAGCATATAACAAACACATTCAAAAAAGGAGGGAATTTACAGTGAAATTAGAAGTAGGTCACATTTTTATTAACGACATTCAGTTCGCATCTGAATCAAAGATCGAAAATGGTGTTCTTTATGTTGACGAAGAAGCTGTAAAGGCAATCGTTCTTGAGGACGAAAAAATCAAAGGTGTTAAATTTGATATCGCAAAACCAGGTGAAAGCGTTCGTATCACTCCGGTTAAAGATGTTATTGAACCACGTGTTAAAGTTGAAGGAAGAGGGGGAGTCTTCCCGGGCGTTATCGCAAAAGTTGACACTGTAGGAAGTGGTAAGACATATGCATTAAAAGGAATGGCTGTTGTAACAGCTGGTAAGATCGTTGGATTCCAGGAAGGTATCATCGATATGTCTGGCCCGGGTGCAGAATACACACCATTCTCTAAACTGAACAACTTAGTAGTTGTTTGTGAACCGGTTGACGGAATCAAACAGCATGAATATGAAAAAGCTGTTCGTCTTGCTGGATTCAGAGTAGCAGTTTATCTTGGGGAACTTGCTCGTGAACTCACACCAGACGAGACAAAGACATATGAAACATACGGAATCATGGAAGGAAAAGAAAAATTCCCGAATCTTCCGAGAGTTGCTTATGTACAGATGCTTCAGAGTCAGGGACTTCTTCATGACACATATGTATACGGTGTTGATGCAAAGAGAACACTTTCTACAATCATGAACCCAACAGAAGTTATGGACGGAGCTATCGTATCTGGTAACTGCGTATCCGCTTGTGATAAGAACCCGACATACGTTCATGAAAACAACCCGGTTGTACATGACCTGTTCGAAGAACACGGAAAAACAATCAACTTCGTTTGCCAGATTCTTACAAACGAAAACGTATACCTTGCTGATAAGATGCGTTCATCTGACTGGACAGCTAAGATGTGCCGTCTGTTAGACCTTGATGCAGTTATCGTATCTCAGGAAGGATTCGGTAACCCGGATACTGACCTTATCATGAACTGCAAGAAGATCGAAGCTGAAGGTGTTAAGACTGTAATCATTACAGACGAATATGCCGGACGTGACGGAAAATCTCAGTCACTCGCAGATGCTGATCCAGCTGCAGATGCAGTTGTAACTGGTGGAAATGCTAACCAGGTAATCGTACTTCCTAAGATGGATAAAGTAATCGGAACAGAAGAATTCGTTACAATCATTGCTGGTGGTAATGAACATTCTCATCGTGAAGATGGAACAATCGAAGTTGAAATTCAGGCCATTACCGGTGCTACAAATGAAACCGGATTTGGATATCTGAGTGCACGCTAGGAATGGAGGACGTAAAGATAATGAGTAAAATTAAAGTTGTACATTATATCAATCAGTTCTTCGCTCAGATCGGTGGAGAAGAAAAAGCTGATTATCCTGCTGAACTTCGCGTAGGCGAAATCGTTGGACCTGGACAGGCTCTGACACAGCAGTTTGGAGAAGAAGCAGAGATTGTAGCTACAATCGTTTGTGGTGACTCTTACTTCAATGAAAACCTTGACAAAGCAAAAGCTGATATTCTTGAAATGGTTAAGAGCCAGAATCCTGATATCTTCATCGCAGGACCTGCTTTCAATGCCGGACGTTATGGTGTTGCTTGCGGAACTATCTGTGATGCAGTACAGGAAGAACTCGGAATCCCTGCAGTAACTGGTATGTATGTAGAAAACCCAGGTGCTGATATGTTCAAGAACAAAGTTTATACAGTATCTACTAAGAACAGCGCAGCTGGTATGAGAGATGCAGTTAAGAAACTTGCTCCTCTTGCTCTTAAGATCGCTAAAGGCGAAAAAATCGGTGCTTCCTGCCAGGAAGGTTACATGCCGAACGGAGTTCGTGTAAACTTCTTCGAAAAAGAACGTGGATCTAAGAGAGCTGTTAAGATGCTCCTTAAGAAACTGGCAGACAAGCCATTCGAGACAGAGTATCCAATGCCATCATTCGACCGTGTTGATCCACAGCCGGCTATCAAAGATCTTAGCAAGGCTACAATCGCACTTTGTACTTCAGGCGGAATCGTTCCGAAAGGAAATCCGGACCACATTGAAAGTTCAAATGCTTCTCACTACGGAGAATATGACATCACAGGTGTTATGGATCTTACAGAAGAAACATACGAAACAGCTCATGGTGGATATGACCCGGTATACGCTAACGAAGATGCAGACCGTGTACTTCCTGTAGACGTTATGCGTGAATTCGAAAAAGAAGGCGTTATCGGAAAACTTCACAACAAATTCTATACAACAGTTGGTAACGGTACAGCCGTAGCTTCTGCAAAAGCTTTCGCTGAGGAATATGCTCAGAAACTTATCGCAGACGGTGTTGACGCAGTTATCATGACCTCTACTTGAGGTACCTGTACACGTTGCGGTGCAACAATGGTAAAAGCAATTGAAGCAGCTGGACTCCCGGTAGTTCATATGTGTACAGTAACTCCGATTTCCATGACAGTTGGTGCTAACAGAATCGTTCCTACGATTGCTATTCCACATCCACTTGGAAATCCGGCCCTTGAAAAAGATGAAGAGTACGCTCTTCGTAAGGGACTTGTTGAAAAAGCTCTGAAAGCTCTGACAACAGAAGTAGACGGACAGACAATTTTTGACAACTAAATATAAGTTAGAAGGTCATGTAATTTTATTAAAAAAGGAGAGAACGTTATGAGCAAAGTTTATGACGTGATCGTCCTGGGTGGCGGACCTGCAGGTTTATCTGCAGGTCTGTACGCAGGAAGAAGCCGTCTTTCAACACTGGTAATTGAAAAAGGAAAAGATGGTGGACAGATCGCAATTACAGATGAAATCGAAAATTATCCTGGACAGATCGTAGAAGGGGAAAGCGGTCCTTCTCTTATCGCAAGAATGACACAGCAGTGTGAAAAATTCGGCGTTGAGAGAGCATCAGACGTAATTAATGAAGCACATCTGGAAGGCGATATCAAAGTACTGAAGAGTGCGAAAGCCGAATATCAGGCAAAAACGGTTATCATCGCAACCGGAGCTTTTGCAAGACCGATCGGATGCAAAGGCGAAAAAGAATTCATGGGTAAGGGCGTTTCTTACTGTGCTACCTGTGATGCAAACTTCTTCGAAGATTTTGAAGTATATGTAGTAGGTGGAGGAGATTCTGCAGTAGAAGAAGCTATGTATCTTACAAAATTCGCAAGAAAAGTTACAATTATTCACAGACGTGATGAACTTCGTGCAGCAAAATCCATCCAGGAAAAAGCATTCAAGAACGAAAAACTTCACTTCATGTGGGATACAGTTGTAGAAGAAGTCGGCGGTGACGGAATCCTTTCTGAGATGACTGTTAAGAATGTTAAAACAGGTGAACTCACTAAGATCGTAGCTGATGAAGATGACGGAATGTTCGGTGTATTCGGATTTATCGGAACACTTCCAAACTCTAAGATCTATGAAGGAACAGGTCTTGAGATGGATGAGAGAGGATATATCCCGACAGATGCAGATATGCATACCAATATCCCAGGTGTATTCGCAGCAGGCGATATCCGCGTTAAGAGCTTAAGACAGGTTGTTACAGCCGCTGCTGATGGAGCTATCGCAGCTACACAGGCAGAAAAGTACATTAACGAATTATAAGAACACACTATTTAATAGAGTGAGGAGGACATTTGACATGTTAGAAGTAGATAAGAAAACATTTGAAGACGAAGTCTTAAAAGCAGAAGGTTATGTATTCGTAGATTTCTTTGGTGATGGATGCGTTCCATGCCAGGCTCTGATGCCGTTCGTACATGAAATGGCAGACAAATACGGAGATAAGATCAAATTCACATCTCTGAATACAACAAAAGCTCGTCGCCTTGCTATCGGACAGAAGATCCTTGGTCTTCCGGTTATGGCTATTTACAAAGATGGCGAAAAAGTAGAAGAAGTAGTAAAAGACGATGCTACACAGGAAAGCATCGAAGCAATGATTAAGAAATATATCTAATCATTAAACCAATTTAATTCGGTGAGCCGCGCACAGGCGGCAAGAGCTGTCTGTGTGCTCACAATATATAATCGCGTAAAGCGTGTAGAAAACTATTAACAAAACAAAATTTAAAAGAAAGGAAGGAGGAAAAGACATCATGGCAATTTTAAAAGATAAAAAAGTTGTTATCATCGGTGACCGTGACGGTGTACCGGGACCAGCAATCGCAGAATGCGTAAAGACAGCTGGCGGAGATGTAGTTTTTTCTTCAACAGAATGTTTCGTCTGAACTAGCGCAGGCGCAATGGATCTGGAGAATCAGAAAAGGGTAAAAGAATTTGCTGAGGAGTACGGCCCGGAAAACGTAGTCGTAATCGTAGGCGCAGCTGAGGGAGAAGCAGCAGGACTTGCTGCAGAAACCGTTACAGCAGGAGACCCGACATTCGCAGGTCCGTTGACAGGGGTCCAGCTTGGACTCACGACTTATCATGTATGTGAACCAGAGTTAAAAGAAGAATTTGACCCGGCTGTTTACGATGAACAGGTAGGCATGATGGAAATGGTGCTTGATGTTGATGATATCGTAGACGAAATGTCAGCAATCCGCGACGAATATTGCAAATACCTCTAAGATAAAGAGGGGTATACCTTCAAAGCGGAATATCTGAGATAGAGGTACAGGCGGCAGGATTCTTCCTGCCGCCTGTTTTATTGCCAGGCATATTGGGAACATGCTGGTATTGCATTAGTGAATTGCCTAGCAGATCAGAAATGTGCCAGTGATACATTTCTGATGAAAGCTTGTTTAGCGCATTCTGCCAAAATTCTTTTGAATTCAGGACAGGTAGATTATACGCGCATATCACGGAGAAATGAATGATGGTGACATTCGCAGAAAAGAATGTCAGGAAAGGTGGAAACCAGCGATGAACAGTGTAATTAAAGGAGCAGGATATGTACTCGTACATACCCCGGAAATGGTAGTTTACAACGGAACAACACAGACAACAGAAAGAGTTGTTAATCCGGAATCAGAATATTTAAAAGAACTTAGAGATCATCTTCGGTCATATGAAACATGTGTAAATTATTGGCCGAATCAGGTATATATTGGAAATGCAACACCGGACGACCTTACCCAGGTTGAATTTCCTTACTACGATAAAGTAAAAGAAGGCGCAGAGCGTTACGGAAAATACGGTGAGATCATGCCGGAAGACGAATTCCTTCTTTTAGCTCAGGCTTGCGACATGTTCGAAGTTGTTATGCTTGAGAAAGGATTTGTAGCAGCTACAAAAGAAAAATTTGCAGCAGATCCGATCATCACAGACGATATCGTAGAAAAAGTAATCGAAGGATTCGAAATCTCAGAAATCGAACACTTTGTAAATGAAGAGCATGCTGAAGGTCTGTATCATGAAAACAAACTGGTAGGCTGTGTAAAGAGAGCGCATGACATTGATGCAAACCTTTCAGCTCATGTTATGCATGAAAACATTATGAGTAAGGCATCCAGCGTGCTCGCCCTCCTCTATGGTGTAAGAAATGC
>Ga0129313_1000209_pt1 | contig 57673 bp, 55 predicted proteins | sample O1105metagenome_FD_94436 | JGI IMG/M metagenome (GOLD analysis project Ga0129313, IMG submission 94436) | Orangutan group fecal microbial communities from fecal samples from Wisconsin, USA - O1105 metagenome | ecosystem: Host-associated > Mammals > Digestive system > Large intestine > Fecal...
GATAGGAGTGAGGTGTAAGCACAGCAATGTGTTCAGCTGACACTTACTAATCGGTCGAAAGCTTAACCAAGAGAGGACGGAGCAGAGAGAGACTGCACGTGTTATACCAGAGAAAGTCTTGCAAAAAAGATAAATCAGTGTTCGGTTTTGAAGGTACAAAATATCTTCATTCATGTTTTGCAAGTGCCATCCCGAAGCAGAGCTTCCCGATGATGCGGCTTCGCCGCTTAAGTGCCTGCTAAAATTTCCGCTTAGGTGAGCAAGCTCCCCACGCTGAAATTTCATCAGTCCCGCACTTACAAAACAACGCACTAAGAATCGTGCGAAGCAAGTTCTTTTTCCTCGATAGCTCAATGGTAGAGCACTCGGCTGTTAACCGAGTTGTTGTAGGTTCGAGCCCTACTCGGGGAGTTTAGCCGGGGAAGGCAAAATCATGAGGCTCCATGGTCAAGCGGTTAAGACATCGCCCTTTCACGGCGGTAACACGGGTTCGATTCCCGTTGGAGTCATAAGCAATAAAAATGTCCCGAAAGGGTATGCGGACCTTTAGCTCAGTTGGTTAGAGCAACCGGCTCATAACCGGTCGGTCCTGGGTTCGAGTCCCCGAAGGTCCACTTGAGAGAAATCTCACCGCAAACATATAATGATATGGCCCAGTGGCTCAGTTGGTTAGAGCGTCGCCCTGTCACGGCGAAGGTCGTCGGTTCGAGTCCGATCTGGGTCGTTTACGGTATTTACAAGATGGCATATCATTGATGTGTAAATACTGTGATAATGGGGTCTTAGCTCAGCTGGGAGAGCATCTGCCTTACAAGCAGAGGGTCATAGGTTCGAGCCCTATAGGCCCCATTTTTTTATGTAAAAATTTCTTTATTCCGAGTGAAGCGGCACGTTTTAAGGGAGAACGAAGGTCATGGATGAGAAGAATAATCTTGCTGAAGGTTCTATTTATAAGAAAATAATCTGTTTTGCCCTGCCGATTCTGGTGGGACAGGTTTTCCAACAGCTTTACAATACATTTGATTCATTGATTGTGGGAAGATTTCTGGGAGATCAGGCGCTGGCAGCGGTCAGTTCTTCCGGTAGTCTTATTTTTATGATGGTCGGCTTTTTTCAAGGGGTAGCCCTGGGAGCCGGAGTGATTATAGCAAAAGAGTTTGGCGCAAAAAACTATAAGAGTATGCGGCTTGCCATTCATACGGATGTGGCTTTTGGTCTGGCGGCAGGAGTGATTTTGACGATTCTGGGAGTAACCTTCACTCCGGTAATTTTGCAATGGATGAATACGCCTGCTGATGTATTGCCGCAGTCCGTTACATATTTCAGATTCTATTTTTGCGGTTCCGTTTTTTCTGTTATGTACAACATTTTCGTTGGAATTTTACAGGCAGTGGGAGACAGCAGACACCCTCTATATTATCTGATTATTTCCTCTATACTGAATGTGGTGTTGGATTTGCTGTTTGTAGGCGGATTCCGTTTGGGGGTTGGAGCAGCTGCTCTTGCTACTGTGATTGCCCAGGCAATCAGTGCAACGCTCTGTCTGATTCAGCTGCTCAGTGCAAAAGGAGAGCATCGGCTGGTAATCCGGGAAATTGGGTTTCACACGGACAGCCTGAAAAATATCATACGCTTTGGCTTGCCGTCCGGAATACAAAATTCGGTGATTGCGTTGGCAAATCTGGTTGTTCAGACGAACATTAATACCTTTGGACAATATGCCATGGCAGGGTGTGGTGCATACTTCAAGCTGGAGGGATTTGCTTTTCTTCCCGTTACCTGTTTTGCCCAGGGACTTTCCACATTTGTGGGACAGAATCTTGGAGCAAGGAAGTATGCAAGAGTGAAAAAGGGAGTGCGGTTCGGAATTTTGTGTTCAGTGTCGTTGACAGAGCTTATCGGCATTCTGTTTTGGATCTTTGCACCGGCTCTTATCGGTTTGTTCAGCAATTCATCGGAGGTGATTACATTCGGGGTACGTCAGGCGAGAGTGGAATCTCTGTTTTACTGTATGTTGGCACTGGCACATTGTATTGCAGGCGTGATGCGCGGGGCAGGAAAGGCCAGTGTTCCCATGTTTATTATGCTGGGCTTTTGGTGCGTCCTGAGAGTAACCTATATCACTACGGTTCTGCATTTTTATCCCCGTATTGAAGTGGTGTTCAGTGCCTATCCTCTGACCTGGTGCACGAGTTGTGTGGTGTTTCTGCTCTATTATTTCAAAGCAGACTGGATGCACAATTTTGAGCGCATGGAGAAAAAGTAAGAAGGCTGTATTAAGGTTTGCAGTTTTGTAAAATATAAGTTAGTATAGATGATATAGTGTAAGCAGTATATGCAGATAGTATAGTGCAATGAAGATAAGAAAAGTAATCAGTAAAGAACTGCTGTGATATGGAGGCAAGAGATGAAAGAGATAAATCAACAGTTTTTCAGCGGAGAGAGAGCGTTGTATGGTACTCATGATGCGTGCATCAGTTATTGTACCTTTGCAGATGGTGAATCACCTTTGAAAGAGAGCAGCAATCTGGAGATTGATAACTGTCTTTTCAGATGGAAATATCCTTTGTGGTATACAAAAAATGTAAAAATGACAAACTGTAGTTTGTTTGACATGGCGAGGGCCGGCATCTGGTATGTGGACAATATCTCCGTGTCGGATACGGTAATTGAAGCTCCGAAGAATTTCAGACGTGTCAGAGGATTGGTATTGAAAAATGTTAATTTACCAAATGCGGCGGAAACTCTCTGGAACTGCACCGATATCGAGATGGAGCAAGTGACTGCCCGAGGTGACTATTTTGCTATGAACAGTAAAAATATAGTTGCAAGAAATTTTACTTTGGTAGGTAATTACAGCTTTGACGGCGGTGAGAATATCGAGATTTATAATTCCCGGCTGCTATCCAAGGATGCATTCTGGAATGCAGACCATATCACGGTATATGATTCCTTTATCTCAGGGGAATATCTGGGATGGAATTCCAAGAACATCACGTTGATTAACTGTACCATTGAAAGCTTGCAGGGCATGTGTTATATTGACAATCTGGTAATGAAGAACTGCAGACTGATAAACACAAATCTGGCATTTGAGTATTCACAAGCGGATGTGGAGATTGTGGGACAGGTGGATAGTGTGTTTAATCCCAAGGGAGGAATGATCCGGGCAGACAGAATCGGAGAGTTGATTATGGACGGCCGCAAGGTAAAGATAGACCAGACAAAAATCGAAGCAGGTGAAATCGGTAAGCACTCCGATCATGCTGAGTGGGAAAGAAACTAAGAAAATCTAAGATGTTAAAGAACAACATCAAAGATTTTTCTAAGTTTCTTCAAGAACGCAAAGACAGCGTTCTTGTGAAAAATGAAACGGGAGGAAATATGTACGATTTTGATAAGCTGACAGACAGACGTAACACAGGTTCTCTGAAGTGGGATGTACCGGAGAGTGAGTTGCCTATGTGGGTGGCGGATATGGACTTCGAGACGGCACCCGAAATCAGAACTGCCATAGAGGAAAGAGCTGCACACGGCATTTTCGGATACAATGTGGTAACAGATGACTGGTATGAGGCCTATATCAGCTGGTGGAGTCGAAGACATCATATTACCTTCGAGAAAGACTGGCTGATATTTTGTACCGGCGTAGTACCCGCTATCTCCAGTGCGGTGAGGAAGCTGACGACTGTGGGAGAAAATGTGCTGGTGCAGACACCTGTATACAATATTTTTTTTAATTCCATTCGCAACAACGGACGAAATATCCTGGAAAGTCCCTTGAAATACGAGGACGGAGAATATTCCGTGGACTTTGTTGATTTGGAGGAGAAACTGGCGAATCCCCAGACTACCATGATGATTCTCTGCAACCCTCACAATCCGGTGGGAAAAATCTGGGACAGAGAAACTCTTGCAAAAATCGGTGAGCTTTGTGCAAAACACCATGTGCTGGTAATCTCGGATGAAATACACTGCGATATGACGGACCCGGGGTATGAGTATGTGCCTTTTGCATCCGTATCCGATATTTGCAGGGATAACAGTGTGACTTGTATTGCACCTACCAAGACTTTCAGTATTCCCGGTATCCAGACTGCAGCGGTCATGGTGCCCAACCCTGTAATCCGGCATAAGATGAACAGGGGGTTAAATACAGATGAGGTGGCTGAGCCGAACAGCTTCGCGGTCTGTGCGGCAGTAGCAGCCTTTGAAAAAGGAGAAGCATGGCTGGAAGAACTCAGAAGGTATCTGGCAGACAATAAGCAGTATGTACGTGAATTTGTGAGGGACAACCTGTCGGGAATTGTGGTGGTTCCTTCTCATGCTACCTATCTCCTGTGGCTGGACTGTAGCGGTGTCACAGAGGATGCAACGGAACTGGTGGAATTTATCAGGAAGCACAGCGGGCTTTATCTGACGGAGGGAGAGGAGTACGGTGCTCCCGGAAAGAAGTTTATTCGTATGAATACTGCCTGCCCCCGTGCCAGACTGAAGGAAGGTTTGGAACGCTTCCGGGTCAGCATGGAGGCATGGCAGACAGCGCATTAGCCTTGATAGGGCGCATACAGTGCTTCCAGCCGCTTTAGATATTCATAGCGCTTTTTTGCCTGTCGGGCAGCTTCTTCAAACAGGCATCTTGCTTCTTCGGGTCGGGTACGCAGCAGGGAGTCATAGCGAATTTCTCCCTCCAGGAATTCCCGGTAATCCAGGGAGGGCTCCTTACTGTCGAGGATAAAGGGATTCTTACCCTGCTCACGAAGGAGCGGATGAAAGCGGAACAGATGGAAGTAGCCGGAATCCACAGCTTTTTTCATTTCATGGACAGTGGAGCCCAGACCTGCTCTGACACCATGGGCGATACAGGTGGCGTAGGCAATAATCAGAGAGGGACCGTCATAAGCGGCGGCTTCGCATAATGCCTTCACTGTCTGGTTAAAGTCCGCCCCAAAGGCAATTTGTGCCACATAGACATTTCCGTAGGTCATAGCCATGGAGGCCAAATCCTTTTTGCGTGAGGACTTTCCGCCGTAGATAAACCTTGCAGTGGAGCCTAGGGGAGTAGCCTTGGAGGCCTGTCCGCCCGTATTGGAATATACTTCGGTGTCCAGTACCAGCAAATTGATGTTTTTGCCGGTGGAGAGCACATGGTCCAAACCGCCGAAGCCGATGTCGTAAGCCCATCCGTCACCGCCGATGACCCAGTAAGGCATCTTGGAATCTGTTACTTCTCCGGCCAACAGCATACCGAGACCGAATTCCGCTGCATCCTCAAACAATGAATTTGACCAGGCCGGTCCATGCCCGTTGCTGTCCGTACAGTAGGCACAGGAAGGGGATGAATTGGCCCAGATGGAGCTGCAGCCTGTGGCATTTGCAATATACATGTCAGGGCCGAACAGCTGAGTCAGGAGTTTTACATAGGGGGTCTCGCCACAACCGGCACATGCCCCGGAAAATTCCATGAGAGGACGAAGGAACTGGCTGCCCTTGACGGTGGAGACGCCGAATTTTTCTGCTGCCTCACGATTGGGCAGAAGAGGCTTGGCAAAATCAAAGCATTGCTGAGTCAAGGTATCATGCAGGATTCCCGCAGCCGGGGTGTTTTCCTGTACAGGTTGCATTTCCAGAGCTTTGTTTCCCTGCTTCCCGGGACAGACAGCCGCACATGCCCCGCAACCGGTACAATCTGACTGGGAGATGACAATGGCAAATTTGTGATTGTCCAATCCGGTCATAGGAAGCATTTTCATGCCACAAGGCGCTGAGACTGACTTCTCTTCATCTAAAACAGCGGGGCGTATTACTGCATGGGGACAGACAAAAGAGCAACGGTTACATTGAATACAATTTTCGGGAATCCACTCAGGTATTTCCGTTGCCACATTCCTGCGTTCGTGGGCGGTGCTTCCCGGAGGAGTATAGCCGTCGGCGTAGGGGAGAAAGGCTGAGACAGGCAGCTCATCGCCTCTTTGGTCGGTGACGGGCTGCTGTATTTTTGTCACAAAATCAAGCATTTCGGGACGGTCGGGCAGAGGTGCATTGTCCAACTCATTCTTTTTCTGCCGTTCCGAAGTTGTTGCTGTGATGTTGACTGTATCGGTCACGGAGCCGATACCCGGGCACGCACTTGTAGGTACCGTCAGTTCCCGAACTTCCGAAAAGCCCCTCTCAATGGCTTCTTCATTCATACGGATAATGTGTTCACCGTTTCTTCCGTAGCTTTTCCGCGCCGCCTCCTTCATCAGTTTTTGGATTTCATTTGCAGGCAAAAGCTTTGACACCGCAAAAAAAGCTGCCTGAAGGATTGTACTGATTTTATTGTTCAGTCCGGTTTCCTTGCCGATGCGCAGTGCATCAATGACAAAAAAGCGGATGTGGTGCTCTGCCATATATGCCAGGGCGGCGGAAGGCAGATAGGCACTTGCATCTTCGCCGCGGTAGGGACAGTTCAACAGAAAGGTTCCGTTGTCCTTGAGTTCCTGTACCATTTCGTATTTGTGGAGATAGACAGGATTGTGGCATGCTATCAGGTCTGCCCGACGAATCAGATATGCGCTGTGGATGGTGCTTTTCCCGAAGCGCAGATGAGAGATAGTGAGACCTCTGGATTTTTTCGAGTCATATTCAAAGTAGCCCTGGACATTTAAATCCGTATGCTCACCGATAATCTTGATGGCGTTCTTGGTGGCGCTGATAGTGCCGTCTCCTCCCAATCCCCAGAATTTGCAGGCTGTAATGTCCTCCGGTGTCGTATCCGGAAGCGGAGGAACAGCAAGGGAAAGATGAGTGACATCATCGGTAATGCCCACGGTGAACTGTGTCTTTTCATAGTTATCGTAGACAGCGTCAATCTGCGCGGGAGTGGTATCCTTGGAACTGAGCCCGTAACGCCCGGAGAAGACACGGATGGCAGACCTGGGAGGTTCGCAGACCTCGGAGGATACAGCCAGGCGTCCCGCTTGTTGCAGGACAGAAACCACATCCAGATATAGGGGTTCTCCCGGAGCTCCCGGCTCCTTGGTGCGGCTCAGTACCGTGATGCGCCGCACGGTGGAGGGTATTTTTTCCAGAAAATGTGTTGCGCTGAAAGGGCGGTACAGATGGACTGCTATCAGCCCGTATTTTTTCCCCGGGACATGTGCAAGATATTCCCGGATGGTTTCGCAGATGCTGCCCATAGCCACGATGATATGTTCCGGGTCATGCGCCCCATAATAGTCGAAAAGTCCGTAATTCGTATCCAAAAGGGAATTCACTTTTTCCAGTTGTTTTTCTACCACCCGGGGGAGTGCATCGTAAAAGGAATTTGCAGCCTCTCTGTTTTGAAAGAAGATATCCGGGTTCTGGGCAGAGCCGTAGACCCTGCCGTGGTGAGGGTGGAGAACACGGTTGCGGAAGGCGTGCAGGGCATTGAGAGGCACCATGGAGTGCAGAGTGTCATAATCCCAAACTTCTATCTTGTGCAGTTCATGGGAGGTGCGGAAGCCGTCAAAAAAGTTGAGGAAGGGAATACTGCCCTCCAGGGCGGCAAGGTGAGAGACGGGAGAGAGATCCATCACTTCCTGCACGCTGTTGCAGGCAAAGATGGCGGCTCCTGTCTGACGGCAGGCATAAATATCAGAATGGTCGCCAAAGATGGAGAGAGCATGGGTGGCAATGGTGCGTGCTGCTACATGGATGACACAGGGCAAAAGTTCCCCCGACATTCTGTACAGATTGGGAATCATAAGCAGTAAACCCTGGGAGGATGTAAAGGTGGTGGCAAGGGCTCCTGACAGCATTGCACCGTGAACGGCGCCGGCGGCTCCCGCCTCAGACTGCATCTGAATCAGCTTCATGGATTTCCCGTATATATTTGTCTTACCTTCTCCGGCCCACTGCTCGCAGAGTTCTGCCATGGGGGAGGAAGGTGTTATGGGGTAGATGGCGGCAGCCTCGCTGAAGGCGTATGCCGTGTATGCGGCGGCGCGGTTGCCGTCCATGGTCTGGGTGCTACGGTTTATCTTCATAAAAATACCTCCGAGAGAAATCAGTACTACATACCAGTTTCTCTCGGAGGTTTATTTTTATGCACCGGTTATTTTAAAAACCCATTGACAATCTGTGCTTCCGCTTCTGCCTCGGTAAGACCCAGAGTCATAAGTTTGATAATCTGGTCACCGGCGATTTTGCCGATTGCCGCCTCGTGTATCAATTCGGCATCCAGATGGTTGGCGGTAATTTCGGGAACGGCGCTGATTTTTGCGTTGTCCATGATGATTCCGTCGCATTCGGAATGCCCCGCACACCGGTTATTTCCGTTTATTTTGGAGAGGAAAAGCTGTACGGAGTTATCCCTTGCCACGGAGCGGGAGATGATATTGGCGCTGGAGCCTTTTCCGTCCAAATCAACCTTGAAAGAAGTCTCGGCTGTCTGATTACCGTGGGTCATAAGCTTTTCCGTCACAATCAACTTTGCTCCGTCTGCCAGCTTTGCGGAAGTGGAGCGCTTTGTGGAATCCACACCCTTAATCTGAACGGTTTCCATCTCCATGAAGCTGTTTTCCCCAAGGTCAACCACGGTCTCGGGATTCATGATGCGCTCCCCTTTGCCGTCGCCGCTGCCGTAGTGTTTTTCCACATATTTTACGTGAGAATTTTTTCCTATGTAAAAGGAGTGGATGCCGTCGTGTTTGCTGTCCGCGTCTCCGCTGTTGTGGATTCCGCAGCCTGCGATGATGGTAACGTCGCAGTCATCGCCAACATAAAAATCGTTGTAAACCATTTCGGTCAGTCCGCTTTGACTTAAGACAACGGGAATATGCACACTCTCGTTTTTGGTGCCGGGTTTTATGACAATGTCGATGCCCTGCTTGTCGGTCTTTGTTACGATATCGATATGAGCGGTAGTGGAGCGCTCCACACTTTTCCCGTTGGCACGGATGTTATATGCACCTTCCGGCATCTCGTGGAGTCCGGCTACCTGCTCCAGCAGATTTTTCTGTATCTCGTCCATGTAAATCCTCATTTCTGCGCTGCTTAGCGCTTATTTTGTCCGGGGTCTGTTATGCCTCGTGGTAGAACCGACAGCCCTCCGTACCCTTTAAGAGCTCGGGTAAAATATCTTCCCGGCGACCCCTTGCCTGCACGGTTCCTCCCGCCAGCACTACAATTTCATCCGCAATATTTAAAATACGTTCCTGATGGGAGATGATAATCAGGGAATTTTCACTGTTTTCGTGCATCTCTTCAAATACCTTGATTAAGTTGTTGAAGCTCCACAAATCGATTCCGGCCTCAGGCTCGTCGAAGACGGAAAGGGGAGTGTTTCTCGCAATGATGGATGCAATTTCGATTCGCTTTAACTCACCGCCGGAGAGGCTGGCGTCTACGTCGCGGTTGATGTAATCTCTGGCACACAGCCCAACCTTGGAGAGATAGTCACAGACATTGGGCAGCTTGACCTGATTCCCGGCAGCCAGGGTAATCAAATCTTTTACCTTGATGCCCTTGAAACGAACGGGCTGCTGGAAGGCAAAGCTGATTCCCTGCTTTGCGCGCTCCGTAATGCTCATGTTTGTGATATCTGTTCCGTTGAACAGGATTTTTCCCGAGGTGGGCTGTTCGATTCCCATAATCAGTTTGGCAAGAGTGGATTTCCCGCCTCCATTGGGACCTGTGATGGCGATAAAGGTATGATCCTCAAAGGTGAGATTTAAATCTCTGATAATCTCTTTTGCACCCTTTGAATCATCTGACACCTGAAAGGAGAGATTTTGTAATTCAAGCATGTGTTTCCTCCTGAAACTGCCGTAAACGGCAGATACTATGTAACTTAACTTCACGGCAGAGCGGTTGATGTTCACGCCGTTCTTACAGTATAACACAGAAAGAACAAAATCTATACCTCTTTTCTCATAAACGGATGAAAAATAAAAAACGGATTGCTTATTTTTTCTTGTGGTACTTTAATAAATATGATAAAATATAGCATGAAAAAGCAATAACTTTCTGATAAATATAACGGAGGGATACATATGAATGGTAAGTTTTCGGAAAAGGGTTTTGTGAACCGCATTGCTTTGCTGGGACATACCATTATCGACACGGTGCTTTTTCTGGCATATGCGGTGGAAGTGTTTAAGGGTTCCAGAACTCTGGGATATTTTGTTGTCTTTTCGCTGTTGTGCGTGGTGCCGGTTGTAGCGGAACAGATTCTTTACAGAAGAAATCATGAAGAAGAACTGATTAAACACATCATGGGTATTTCCTATGGTATTTTATACCTGTTTGTTATATTTACCACTACCAGCGCTTTGGCATGTACCTATGCTTTCCCCATGTTTATGGTAATCATCCTGTACATGGATGTCAGATACTGTGTGCTGATCAGTGCGGGGGCGGTTTTTGGAAATATTGTTTTTGTGATAATTCATGCGTTGACGGTGGGATATACATCGGCAGAAATACCGGATGTGGAAATCAGAGTTGCCGCCACGCTGTTGACCAGCGCGTTTATGATTATGGCGACAAGTGCCGTAAAACGGGTAAACGCAGAAAAACTGAAACGAATTCAGGAGCAGACCGATGAGGCGAACAAGCTTGCAGACAGTGTGCTGAGTACATCGGGAGAGATGATTCCCGAAATTGAAGAGGTGTCCGGAAAGGTGGAACAGCTGGGTGAGTCCATGGAGCAGATTCACAGCTACATGGGTGAGGTTTCCTCCGGCAGCACCGAGACGGCTGAATCCGTACAGATGCAGCTGCAGAAGACGGAACAGATTCAGCAGCACATTGTCCGTGTAAAGGATACGGCTGCGGGAATTGAAGAAAATATGAATGACACCGTTCAGAAGGTGGATATGGGCAGGCAGCAGATGGATGTGCTGGCGGCACAGGTGGAGAAATCCATGGAGGCAAATCATCAGGTGTTGAACCAGATGAAGGCGCTCAGCGAATATACCAACCGGATGAATACCATTATTGAAACCATCACCAGCATTGCCAACAGCACCGGTATGTTGGCTTTGAATGCAAGTATCGAGGCAGCTCGTGCCGGTGAGTCGGGAAGAGGCTTTGCAGTGGTTGCAAGTCAGATTTCCGGGCTGGCAAACCAGACCAAATCCGCTACCGTGAATATTACGGAACTGATTGAGCATATTAACAGTGAGTTGGTGTCCGTGGAAGCAGCAGTGGATGTGGTGACAGAGAGCAACAAGTCAAATGCGGAAAGCACTCAGGTTGTCACCGAGAATTTTGCGGGAATCACCCGCGGAACTGAGGAAATCGGAAAGCAGACAAGGGAACTGTTGGATACGGTTGAGGAACTGGAAGCGGCTAATGCGGATATTGTGGAGAGTATTCAGACCATTTCCGCAATTACGGAAGAGGTTTCCGCTCATGCAAACGAGACCTACAGCGCCTGTGAGGCCAATGCGCTTCTGGTGGAATCCGTGACAAAGGCTGTGGAGGAATTGAGTGCGGGAGCACAAAAGTTGCAAACAGCCAGGTAGAGGGCAACAATTTTTGTAAACATTGAAAATTTTTCTTGACTTTTTAGTAGGAAGAAGTTATTATATCTAATGTTGCAGGTAGTGAAACTGCAACGTTGGAATGTGTGTTTAGCTCAGCTGGATAGAGCGTTTGGCTACGGACCAAAAGGTCGGGGGTTCGAATCCTCTAACACACGTGAATAGAGCCTTGTAAAATCAAGGAAAACAAAAAGCACTCCGAGAGAATCGGGGTGCTTTTTCGTGGGAAAATTCCTGTTATAAATATGCCACAACTATCCGAATCAGCAGTCCTCCTGCAATGGCAGAAGCAATCTGTCCGGAGACATTGGCACCCACAGCCTGCATGAGGATGACGTTGCCGGGACATTCTTCCTGAGCCATTTTCTGGACCACGCGGGAAGACATGGGGAAGGCGGAGATTCCCGCAGCACCCACCATGGGATTTATCTTGTGCTTCAGGAAAAGGTTGATAAATTTTGCAAAAAGTACGCCGCCCAGCGTGTCAAATACAAAGGCAATAAGGCCGATTGCCATGATGAGAAGAGTGTCGGGACGCACAAAGGCGTCAGCCTGCATGCTGAAGGAGATGGTAATGCCCAGAAGCAGGGTAATCAGGTTAGTGAGGGTGGTGCGGGCAGCCTCGGCCAGAGAGTCCAGCACACCGCATTCCCTGAGCAGATTGCCGAACATCAAAAATCCTACCAGAGATGCTGACGAAGGTGCCAGAAAGCCGACAACAACGGTAGTCAGAATCGGAAAAAGGATACGGGTTCGCTTGGAAACCATGCGGCCCTTGTACTCCATGCGGATAGCCCGTTCCTTTTTGGTGGTGACCAGACGGATGGCGAAGGGTTGTATAATGGGTACCAATGCCATGTAGGAATAGGCAGCCACTGCGATGGCTCCGATGTACTCGGAGTGAAGTACTTGAGAAACCAGCAGGGAAGTGGGACCGTCAGCGGCACCGATAATGCCGATGGATGCTGCATCATTCAAAGGAAATCCCAATGCCAGTGCCGTTAGCATTGCGACCAGAATACCGAGTTGGGCGAAAATACCGAAAAAGAACATGGAAGGTCTTGCCAGAAGGGGACCGAAATCAATCATGGCACCGATACCGATAAAGAGCAGAATGGGCATGGCTTCGGAAGCGGCGATGCCTGCTTCGTAAAGCCATGAGATAATACCATGTACCTCTCCTACGCCCGCCAGAGTCTGATCCAGAGCGTTGCTGCCCGGCAGGTTGACCAGGATGGCGCCGAAGCCCATGGGCAGCAGAAGTGCCGGTTCGTATTGCTTTTTGACGGCAAGCCAGATTAAAAATCCGCCTACCGCGTACATGACAAGTTGCTGCCAGGTGACAGCCATAATTCCTTCCAATAAAAACATAATATTCTCCTTTCTGTACGGAGCAGGCCAACGGATATCAAATATGTTCCTTCGTTAAGTGGTGGAACTGATACCAATAAAAAAAGACTTCTACCGTAAACGGTAAAAGTCTTGCCTTTTCAACTCCGCGCGGACGCATCGTCGTATTGACGCCCGAAGTCCATATGATATGGTGGCTACTCCCTTTTATGGTATCTTTATACCAAATTTTGAGAAAAAGTGCAATAGCTGTGAAGAAATTTTACACACAGATTGAAAATGTGCCGTAAACCAAGTATAATGTAAGCCATGGAACAGAAGAAAGAAAATCTGCGTTTTTGTAAAAGATGTCTGACCAGAGAGATGGCGGGCAGCGAGGAGACCTATAAGTCATTGAGAGATTACATTGACAATCTTGACCCGGACGTAAAGGCAGAAGAAGAACTGTACGAGAAACGGCTGTCTGTCTGTAAGGAATGTGATCTTCTGCTGGAAGGCATGTGTCGAAGCTGCGGCTGTTATGTGGAGCTGAGGGCGGTAATGACAAAAAATGTGTGCCCAAGAAAGAAATGGTGAGAAAGAGGGAATACTGTCATGAACGGAATTGTTTATGATGCCAGACGAATCAGAGCCTATGAGGCACTGTTTGCTTTGGGAGAATATGCCGGAAAAGACGGAGAGTGGCTTGACGGTCTGTGGGAAGGCCTTGTAGCGGACGCAGATCAGATGAAGGAGTTTATGTATTATCTGGATCATCATACCTTTTGCGATGAGGATGTCTGTAACGGCTACAGTCTCAGTGATTTGTATGTGTGGCAGATGGACAGATATAATCTGATTCGTGATATCGGCAAGAACACAGTGTGCTGCAACAAAGAAGCCATGGTGTTGAATACTTTTCAGACCATGTTGAATCTGAAAAAAGATCCTGCAACCTGGGTGCGGAGAATCAGCGCCGGCGAAGGGATGGATCAACTACAATAAGCGAGGTATATATGGAAAAACAGGAATTTTTGGACAAGCTCCGTCTGGCGCTGAACGGAAAGATAGCGCCGGAGACGGTATCAGATACAGTGCGTTACTATGAGGATTATATCAGCACCGAGGTGCGCATGGGTAAAAGTGAAGAGGAGGTTATGAACTCCCTGGGAGATCCCAGACTGATTGCACGTACCATCGTTGAGACAAAGGGTGGCCGGACGGCTGACAGCGAGGGAAGCACGTACAGCGGACAGAATGGCGGAAACGGTGAGGTGCAGAGGCGTTATCCTGCAGTGCCGGGCTGGGTTTGGCTGGTGTTGATTCTGATTATTATTGTTCTTGTACTGAGCACCGTGTTTAAAATTTTGGCTATATTCTGGCCTGTCATTGCGGTGATAGCGCTGGTGGTTTTTCTTGTAAAGCTGTTCAGGGACTGGATTAATTAGAAACAGACAGAAAACATAAGAGCCATCGGAGGGGACCGATGACTCTTAATGAGGGGAGTATAAATATTATATAAGGGGAGTAAACAGATAACCTATCTGTTTACAAGAATCATTATAGTACTTATTGCCTAAAAATGCAAGAATGAATTAGTACCAAAGTACCAAGCGAGTTTTGCATATTTTTTGTGCGATTTGCCATACTACTTCCTGTAACCGATAACCAACAGGAGGTAAGAATCATGGACAATAACAATAAGTTCAATAACACCAACAATTCTGATAACTGCAAGAACAGCCAGAACAACAATCAGAATCAGAACAACCAGAGAAACAACAACCAGAACAACCAGAACAACAACAAGAATCAGAACAATAACCAGAGAAACAACAATTTCTAAACTGGAAAGAGTCGATAGGGACACCATACGGGCGTCCCTATTTACATATTTTGAAAAAAAATGTATACTGAAGTTGTTTTGAATAAGTCAGTGAGGATATGTATGCGGAAGTTTGAATTAATTGCACCATGCCATTTCGGAATGGAATCTGTACTGAAGAGAGAAATTACAGACCTGGGATATGATATTACCGAGGTGGCGGACGGAAGAGTAACGTTTTTCGGAGATGAAGAGGCTTTGTGTCGTGCAAACATTTTTTTGCGCACCGCTGAGCGGATTCTGATTAAGGTAGGCAGTTTTCACGCGGAAAGCTATGAGGAGCTTTTTCAGGGTACCCGCGGGCTACCCTGGGAGGAGTACATACCGGAGGACGGAAAGTTTTGGGTGGCAAAGGCAGCCAGCGTTAAGTCCAAACTTTTCAGCCCCTCGGACATTCAATCCGTCATGAAGAAAGCCATGGTGGAGCGGCTGAAACGTGAATACAAAACGGAGTGGTTCAAGGAGGACGGTGAAATCTTTCCTGTGAGAGTTTTTCTCATGAAAGATGAAGTGACAGTGGGCCTTGACAGCACGGGGGAATCCCTGCACAAGAGGGGATACCGGAAACTGACGGCCAAGGCGCCTATTGCGGAGAACCTTGCAGCGTCATTGATTATGCTGACTCCGTGGAATAAGGAAAGAATACTGGTGGACCCTTTTTGCGGCAGCGGGACCTTTCCCATAGAGGCGGCGATGATGGCAGCAGGTATGGCACCGGGAATGAACAGAAGTTTTACGGCAGAAAACTGGCCTCATATTGTAGCAAAAAAGAACTGGTACGATACCTTGGATGAAGCAAATGAGTTGGTTGACCTCAATGTAGATACAGACATCCAGGGCTATGATATTGATGACCATATGGTGAGTATTGCCAGGGAAAATGCGAAGCTGGCAGGAGTAGACAAGCTGATTCATTTCCAGAGGCGCAGTGTGGAGGAACTGAGCCATCCGAAAAAATACGGTTTCCTGATTACAAATCCGCCTTACGGAGAGAGACTTCAGGAAAAGCAGGAGATGCCGGCATTATATCGTGTGATTGGAGAAAGATTCAGGAGCCTCGACTCCTGGAGCATGTATCTGATTACGGCGTATGAGAACGCAGAGCGGGATATCGGAAGAAAGGCCGATAAAAACCGCAAAATATACAACGGAATGATGAAAACGTACTATTACCAGTTTTTAGGTCCCAGACCTCCGAAGGCGGGAAAGGTACACGTCGAATGAACGGGAACAGTGATAACGGGAAAAAAGAGAATATGAAGGCAATCTGTGTCGGCTGGACGGTATTCTTTTCTGTCTGCATGGCTGTGATGCTTTTGTTTGCCGCAAATAAGACCATTGTGATTGCAGATGTCTCTCAGGAACAGGCGGGGCTTTCCGTAAATCCGGTGCAGTCGGATAATGTCACCCGGGGGAGGGAACTACGGGTGAGCAAGACATACGGCGTGGAGAAAAGTTTTTGTGTTCCGCTGCCCAAAGGGGTGAAAGCTGAAAATGTGGTCATGGAAAACCGGTACATGAACAGGGAACTTTGGCTGTACATTCAGGGTGGTGACGCACAGTTTTACGAGGAGAATGTCATAAGCGGGGACATTTCCCCGGTGCTGTCCGGCATGAGCGAGGAGCAGGAAGACGGTATTCTGTTGAAAATCTGCATGAACCGTGTACTGGAATACAGGAGTACCATGGAGGGAAATGAACTGACCATTGCATGGTATGAGCCGAATGAACTGTATGAATATGTTGTGGTATTAGATGCCGCAGGCGGTGCGGATGAGCGGGAAAAAGAACTGACGCTGCAGGTGGCCAGACTGGTACAGAAAAAATTTTCCGTGGAAAATGTGCGGCTGTATCTCATCGGAGCGGAGGATGCTGATGTTTCTTTCAACGATAGGGCAGGTTTTGCGGAGGAAGTGAATACCGATTTGTACGTCGGACTCAGGGCAGCTTTGGGAGAAAATTCTGAAGCCTACGGTATTTTCGGAATTTACAATGAGGATTATTTCATCCCTGATTTCGGAAATGTAGATTTGGCGGATCTTGTCACCAGAAAAGTTACCATTGCTTCCGGCAACCGGGCGGTAGGGCTTGAGGCGGCAGCGGAGGAGAGCATTTTGAAAAAAATGCGGATGCCGGCAGCGGAAATTTCTTTGGGGTATTTGTCAAATCCTAAGGAGGAGTATCTGCTGGGGCAGGAAACCTATCGGGAAAAACTTGCAGACGGAATCGTAAGTGCACTTTCCGAGGCAGTGGATGTGTTGGAGACAGCGCAGAATATAAGCGGGAAGAGCCGGTGAGCGGCAGAATGTGAGGTAAAATGAGCAGAATTATATTTGCAACCGGAAATGCCGGGAAAATGAAGGAAATCAGGATGATACTGGCGGATTTGGGAATGGACATTCTCTCCATGAAGGAGGCCGATATCAATGTTGACATTGACGAGGACGGTTCAACCTATGAAGAAAATGCGCTGATTAAGGCCAGAGCGGTGGCGGCTTATGCGAAAAACGATATTGTCCTGGCCGATGATTCCGGGCTGGAAATTGATTATCTGAACAGGGAACCGGGAGTGTATTCAGCACGGTATATGGGTGAAGATACTCCATACAGTGTAAAGAATGCAAATTTAATCAGCCGTCTGGAGGGGGTGCCGGAAGAAAAGCGCACCGCCAGGTTTGTGTGTGCCATAGCGGCGGTATTGCCGGGAGGACGTGAATTGACTACCCGCGCCACCATAGAGGGAAGAATCGGATATGAGGAAAAAGGTGAGGGCGGCTTCGGTTATGACCCGATATTTTATGTGCCGGAATTAAAAAAGACCACAGCTGAACTGACCGGCGAAGAAAAGAACCTGGTGAGCCACAGGGGAAAAGCACTTCAACTGATGAAAGAGGAACTGAAGAAAAATGAAGGTATTGATTGTCAGTGATACACACAAGAGAAATGAAAACTATTTTCGTGTGGTGGAGGAAACGAAGCCGGACATGGTGATTCACTGTGGTGATGCCGAGGGAAGCGAGTATGCCCTGACGGCAGCCGCCGAATGTCCCGTACATATTGTTCTGGGAAACAATGACTTTTTTTCGGAATTGCCCAGGGAGTTGACCCTGGATATCGGACCGTACAAGGTGTGGGTTGTCCACGGACATAATTATTATGTATCTATGGGAAACGAGAATCTGAAGAGGGAAGCAATCGCCAGAGGAATGGATATTGTGATGTACGGACATACACACAGACCCATACTGGATACGGACGGAGATGTGATTGCCGTGAATCCGGGCAGCCTGTCCTATCCCAGGCAGGAAGGACGTCAGCCGTCCTATGTGATTATGGAGCTGGACGAGGGAAATGAACTTCACTTTGTAATGAGATATTTGTAACAGTTCTACCATAATGGCGGACTGTCACAAGAATATGACAGCCAGGGGCGGGTTGGAATGAAATATTCTTGACAGCCCAAGGGAAGATGTCATATAATGGGCAAGTGCAGTTGTTCTGTACTTTGTTTCGGGGTGTGGCTCAGCTTGGCTAGAGCGCCTGGTTTGGGACCAGGAGGTCGCAGGTTCGAATCCTGTCACCCCGATTAACTGAAAAAAACAAAAAATGGCGGTTCCCTTGTAAAATCAAAGGATTTCCGCCATTTTTTAGTGTTTTGTAAAAGCTGTATTTATATCCTAAAGGCAAAATATATTATAAAATTTGTCCACGAATTTACCCACGAAATTATTAATTAAAAAGCTCTTTTATGAGCTTATCTGAAGCCTTCTTCTTTGCATCTTTTTCTATCATGGAATGTCTGTAAATTGTTTTCATCACATAGTCCGTCTCCCATCCGCACATTGCTAATATATCTGCATCAGGAATACCCATAGAAATGATTAGTATGAATGCTCATTCCGGTGCAATAAAGAGTCCGATGTCAGGAGGTAAGTAGGTAAAAACAAAAAAGCAAACCGCCATAATGAATACCGATAAACCTAACCAGGAGTTGCAGGAACTCATTTTGCAGGACAAAGTAAGCTTGTAAACAGCAACAAATGCGATTATAACGCTGAAAACAAAGGTTGCGATATCAAGGGGAAGATAGTTGCGACCAAGGATTCCGGTATAAGTGAAAAAAATAACCGGGATTAGAAAAGTGCCAAGTAATATTCCTGAGAGCAAGGCCGATGCAACACATGGATAATCGTCTTTTAGTTTCTTATTCATGAATAGCGAATAGATAAGCATGGGGAAAAAGCATAATTTCATATGCTCCCATGTGGATTCATTCACGGGAAAGAAGAATCCAAGTATGAAATTGTTGCCCGACCATTCGTAAATGAAGTGTGAAATGGTTCCGGTAATTATAACAAAGATTGTGCCTATGATTGTATAACGTTTCAGTTTATTCATGGTTGCATTGTATGTAAGGAAAGGAGCAGATATACAGGTATTTTAGAAGATGATAGATTTTGTGAAAGTTACTTTCGTTTACTTACAATTAAAATCAATAGGGCTGTCAATCAGTGTTGCAGCCCGGAACTCATACTTGCGGTCATCAGGTTTATACATAACGGAAAACGACAGCGGTTTTATTTATACTTTTTTTGGAATAATATTAGAAACAATTACTTGTTTTTTTCCTGATAGCTATTAATATGGAGGTATAAAGTACATATTTATTGCTTATTTATATATCGAGGAAATTGGAGGGAGAGAAAATGCAGGAAGTAAAGCAGCCAAATAAGAAACCGTTTATTTTTTATTACATGATAGCATTGCTGGTGATTTTTCTGATTAATTCTTTACTTGTTCCGAAGCTGGCGCAGCGCGCCGTGAAGGAGGTTGATTACGGCACCTTCATGGAGATGACCTACAACGGTGAAATCGGTTATGTACAGATTGAGGATAATCAGATTGTATTCACGGGCAAGGATGAAAAGAATATTTATAAGACAGGTCCGGTGTATGATCCGGAATTGACAGAACGATTGTACGAGAACGGAGCCAAATTTTCCGGTGAGATTGTGGAGGAGATGTCTCCCCTCTTAAGTATTTTTCTTTCCTGGTTGTTGCCGATGTTTATCTTTATTGTATTGGGGCAGCTGATGTATCGCCAGATGGCAAAGAAGGCCGGCGGCAATTCCATGATGTTTGGTATGGGAAAGAGCAACGCAAAGGTATATGTAAAGTCTTCGGACGGAATCAAGTTTACGGATGTGGCGGGCGAGGATGAGGCGAAGGAGAACCTGACGGAAATTGTAGATTATCTGCATAATCCTGACAAATACAGGGAAATCGGAGCGTCCATGCCGAAGGGAATCCTGCTTGTAGGTCCTCCCGGAACCGGTAAGACTATGCTTGCAAAGGCTGTGGCAGGTGAGGCAAATGTACCCTTTTTTTCCATGTCCGGTTCGGAATTTGTGGAAATGTTTGTAGGTATGGGAGCCTCCAAGGTGCGTGACTTGTTCAGTCAGGCGAAGGAGAAAGCCCCCTGTATCGTATTTATTGATGAGATTGACGCCATCGGCAAAAAGCGTGACGGTCAGCTGGGCGGCAATGACGAACGCGAACAGACTTTGAACCAGCTGTTGACTGAGATGGACGGTTTTGAAGGAAATAACGGTGTGATTATCCTGGCGGCAACCAACCGCCCGGAGAGTCTGGACCCGGCGCTTTTGCGTCCCGGACGGTTTGACAGACGTGTACCTGTGGAACTGCCCGATTTGAAAGGGCGTGAAGAAATATTGAAGGTTCATGCTAAAAAGATTAAGCTGTATGAGGACGTGGATTTTGGTAAAATTGCGAAAATGGCGTCCGGTGCCTCCGGTGCGGAGCTTGCCAACATTGTAAATGAGGCTGCTCTCCGTGCGGTCCGTGACGGCAGAAATGCTGCTACACAGGCGGATTTAGAGGAGAGTATCGAGGTTGTTATTGCAGGTTACCAGAAGAAGAATGCGATTTTGACGGATAAGGAGAAGCTGATTGTGGCATATCATGAAATCGGACATGCACTGGTAGCCGCAAAACAGACCGATTCCGCACCTGTACAGAAGATAACCATAGTTCCAAGAACCTCCGGTGCTCTCGGCTATACCATGCAGGTGGACGAGGGTAACCATTACCTGATGACAAAGGAAGAGATAGAGAATAAGATAGCTACCTTTACGGGCGGACGGGCTGCGGAGGAAGTTGTTTTCGGCTCTGTGACCACGGGCGCTTCCAATGATATTGAACAGGCTACCAAGCTGGCAAGAGCCATGGTTACCCGGTACGGTATGAGCAAGGACTTTGATATGGTGGCAATGGAAACGGTGAGCAATCAGTATCTGGGCGGAGATACCTCTCTTTGCTGCTCAGCGGAGACACAGACTGCCATTGACAGGGAGGTTGTGGAACTGGTAAAGAAGCAGCATGAAAAGGCAGGTCAGATTCTGTTGGAGAACCGGGCAAAGCTGGATGAGCTTTCTCAGTATCTGTATGAGAAAGAAACCATCACCGGTGAAGAATTTATGAATATATTGAATGCGTAAATTAAGGAGAAGAGATGTGAACCGATTATGACGTCAGCCTCTGCAGAGGGATTGCTTGGTGTTCTCTTTGGAACCGGAAAAGGAGCGGGAGCAGCGTTTATGATGTTCATCCTCGGGCTTGCCGGAACGATGGTATGTCTGATATTTGGGCGGATTTTGAAGAAGGCTAAATAATCTGCTGTAGTAAGAAGAGCAGCAGGAGTATAAAGCGACAGGCAAGAGTACAAAATAAACAAATAAATTGCAGAAAGGAAGAGAATTATGTGTACGGCAGCAACCTATAAAACGAGAGACTTTTATTTCGGGAGAACGCTGGATTATGAATTTTCTTATGGGGATGAGGTGACGATTACCCCCAGAAACTTTCCTTTTCACTTTAAAGAAAAGGGAAGCATAAACTCTCATTATGCAATCATCGGTATGTCATATGTGACGGAAGATTATCCACTGTACTATGATGCCATTAATGAGAAAGGTCTGGGAATGGCGGGGCTGAATTTTGTGGGAAATGCTTTTTACAGGGAGAGTGTGGTGGGGAAGGATAACATTGCACAGTATGAGTTTATTCCCTGGATTCTCAGCCGGTGCAGTACTGTCAGGGAGGCGAGACAGCTCATTGAAAAAATCAATCTGTTGAATACTCCTTTTAGCGAAAAGCTGCCTTTGGCCCAACTTCATTGGATAATATCAGACCGTGATGAATCCATCGTTGTGGAATCGGTGAAGGAAGGCATCAAAGTATATGATAACCCGGTGGGAGTGATGACCAATAATCCTACCTTTGACCAACAGTTGTTTGCCCTGAACAATTATATGAATCTGTCCCCAAAATCTCCGGAAAACCGCTTTGCGTCCGGGCTGGATTTGCAGCGTTACAGCAGAGGTATGGGGGCTATGGGGCTGCCCGGTGATTTGTCCTCACAGTCCCGCTTTGTCAGGGTGGCATTTGTGAAGATGAATTCCATTTCCGGCGACAGTGAGAAGGAGAGCGTCAGTCAGTTTTTCCACATCCTTGGTTCGGTAGACCAACAGAGAGGTTGCTGTGAACTTGAGGAGGGCAAATACGAGATTACCATTTATTCCTCCTGCTGCAATGCCACGAAGGGAATTTACTACTATACCTCTTACGATAATCATCAGATTACTGCGGTGGATATGCACAGAGAGAATCTGGACGGGGAGCAGCTGGTACGTTATCCCCTGATAAAAGAAGAGCAGATTAAGCTGCAGAACGAATAATGCATGTATATAAAAAGGGCTGTCGCCTTAACGATTTAAATCGTGAAAGCGGCAGCTCCTTTCATGTCGGTCCGGTTCTTGCAGAAGCGGAAATAATCTGTGCTGAAATGACTTCAAATCGGATAATTTCCTGTTCTGTCAGTTTCCTAATACGTTTTACAGACACCCCAAGTACTTCAGAAAGCAGTTTCTCGGGGCGGATTTTCAGCCTGTAGGGATTTTGAATGACAAGCCGGGTTTCGTATCCGGCTGCCGTGGTGAGTTCTGTTTCACTTTTCTTTATGCAACGGTAGGGAATACAGCCAAAATCAATCTCAGCTTTATTGTTTTGAAAGAACGGTATTTTTTTGCCGTATTCCTCCGCCAGCTCTTCATCATTGCTTAAAAAGCGCCGATATTCTTCTTTAGGGATGGACGCGGCGGTGCGCCTTTCATAAATTGTGAGATTCAGTGTATGCTTACATTTCTCGCACTGATAAATCAGCCAGACATCCAGCTTATTGCCGTTTGCATTGACGCGAAATCTTTTTGTGTTGATATAGTGCATCTTTGTGCCGCAGCCGGAACAGTTACGGATGACAGAAAATGATTCTGTGGGAATAATTTCATATTCCAGTTTTTTCAAATAGCTCATTGCATCTCCTCAGTATACTTGTCTTGATGCGCAGGCTATTACTTATTTTTATTTTATTTGCAATAGCCGCGCTATGCAAAGTGAACGGGTGTAGTCATAAATCAGAGTCCTCCTTTTTGTTTTTGGTTATTTTAGCATGGAGTGGTGTGCTTTTACCACCGCAAAGTTTTTTAGAAAAAAGAATGTGCCGCACTGCGGTAAACTTAAAAGGTTGAAGGGAGAGTATATGGGACGTGATATTTTGTTTAAAACAGATGATTATGTATTTTCATATCGTGTCGGAGGAATATTGATTCAGCAGGATAAGATTTTGCTGCAAAAGCCGAAGAATGATGATTATGCCATTATCGGAGGACATGTTGCTTTCGGGGAAAGTACCGAAGATACTCTCAAAAGAGAGTTTGAGGAGGAATTGCATGTAAGGGTGGAAGTAGATAAACTGATTGCCGTCGGAGAAATCTTTTTCCCTTGGGGTACAAAGCCGTGCCATCAAATAGCCCTTTATTATAAGGTGCATTTAGCGGACGAAAGTGCAATTCCGTCAGATGGTGTGTTTCACGGATTTGACGAATTGGATAACGAAAGAATCGATTTGGACTTTTGCTGGGTTCCCCTTGAGAAGCTGAAAGACGGACTGAAGGTTTATCCGCTTGAACTGATTCCTTATATCTTGAAGGAGGAAGGAGAGATAGCCCATTTTGTCTCAAGAGATATTTGCGGGGATTTGCTGTCACGTTTTACGGAGATGAGCAAGGGGATTTTGGGTGACAATTTGGTGGGTGTTTATCTCCATGGCTCTGCGGCAATGGGTTGCTTTAACCCGAAGGAAAGCGATTTGGATTTGATGTTTGTTGTGGAGCATGATGTCTCAGATAGGGAGAAAAAGCAGTTCATGGAGAAGGTGGTCGAACTCAATGAGGAGGCTCCGCCGAAAGGCTTGGAATTCAGCATTGTAAAACGAGAGTTTTGCAAGCCCTTTGTCTATCCGACGCCTTTTGAATTACATTTTTCAAAAATGCACATAGACTGGTTCCGGGAAAAGCCGGAAGAGTATGTTCAAAAGATGAAAGGCACAGATAAAGATTTGGCAGCGCACTTTACCATTATCCGCAAATACGGAAAGGTTTTGTACGGAGAAGAGATTGACAGGGTTTTTGGGGAGGTTCCCAGGGAAGACTACATAGACAGTATCCGGGCAGATATTGAGGAGGCCCGGGAGGACATATGGACAAATCCTATGTATATCACCCTGAATTTGTGCAGGGTATTGGCTTATTTACGGGAAAACCTTATATTGTCCAAGAAAGAAGGCGGCGAATGGGGGCTGAATCAGCTGCCTGAGAGATTTCATAAGCTGATTTGTGAAGCTCTTTCAGGCTATGTTTCGGATGGAAAAATGGAAGCGCCCGAAACAGCGTTAGCGTTTGCAGACTATATGCTGGGGCAGATTGAACAGTATGGAACGGAATACAGAACCTTATGTGAAGATGAATTGTGTCGTGAGTTGTTTCGGGATTTTGTACGGCATCAAAAGGTGACCAAATGTTGGCGGAAGGAGAACGGACAATGGCTGATAAAGGATATTTCGTTCACGGATGACTGGTCGGAAAAGGAATATGAGACATTGGTTACTTGTCTGAAACACACGGTTTCCACAGGCGGATTTGTCTATGCCGCTTTTGCGGAGGGAAAATTAAAGGGGTTTACTTCAGTGGAGCCCGAACTGTTTGGAGGCGAACAGAAGTATCTGGATTTGTCTTGCATCCATGTGTCGGAGGACATGCGTGGGCGGGGAATCGGAAAGACGTTGTTCCTTGCAGCGAAGGACTGGGCAAGGCGGCATGGCGGGAGAAAGCTGTATATCTCCGCTCATTCAGCGGTGGAAAGTCAGGCTTTCTATAAAGCCATGGGGTGCGTGGAGGCACAGGTGTACAACCGGAAGCATGTGGAGGAGGAGCCCTGCGACTGCCAGTTGGAATGCGGTTTATAGAGAAAAGAAACTGTGTAGAAATACGCAGTTTCTTTTTTTTCTTGACAAAAAACTTCTGCGGTTCTATACTGACTAAAACGACATAAATAGTCAAATAAGGAGAACGCAATGCCCAAAGTATACTCTGATGAAGAAAAAAAGCAAATTATTGAAAAGCTAAAGAAGGAAGCCAATATCCTGATGCAGGAAAAGGGTGTAAAGAAAACTACAGTTGATGAGCTGGTGAAAAGAGCCGGTATTCCAAAGGGAACCTTTTATCTGTTTTACCCGTCTAAAGAGATGCTTTTGTTTGACGTTTCCCAAGATTTTCATGAACAGGTAGATTGCTATATAACAAACGGAGTTTACAGAATTATCAAGGAGAAAAATTTGTCAACGAAGGAACCGGATTTTTCGGATTGTGTAGAGGAATTTACAGACATAATTCTCGGTGCGATGGAAATTACCTATCATTCCTGTCTTAAAGTTTTACTGATTCCGGAGGCAATGAACCTCATATTATCGAAGATTCCGGATGAGATCCTTGAAAGGCATAGGAAAGAGGACAGTGATGTCGGGAAGGGATTATTTCAGGGGCTTGCCGTTAAAAACGGAATGAGTGTGGAGGCTGTGATAGGAGCATTTATGATGATTATTTTTGGCGGAATGTATAGGCGGGAGATTGGTGAATCAAATTGGAAAGAAAGTATGCGAATCGTAATCAGAGGAATTGTTCTCCAGCTGGTCATCTAAAGGATACGTTTGATAGAGAGGAATGAAATTATGGAAACCAATAAAGAAGCGGTTATTGAAGTCAGGGATTTGTATTTTAGCTATACCAAGACACCATTTTTGAAAGATATTAATTTTTCTGTTAACAGGGGTGAAATTTTCGGATTTTTAGGCCCATCCGGAGCAGGGAAAAGTACCTTGCAGAAGGTATTGACAGGTCTTTGCACAAATTACCGGGGAACAGCCAGAATACTTGGTATCGACAGTGATAAACATGGGAAAGGATTTTATGAAAAAATAGGTGTGGATTTTGAATTTCCCAGTTTGTTTGATAAACTCACGGCACGGGAAAACCTTGATTATTTTGCAGGTCTTTATAGCGGCGGGAAGAGAGATACGGATGAATTGTTAAAAGAGGTTGGACTTTTGGCACATGCGGATAAAAAGGTTTCTGCTTTTTCAAAAGGAATGAAATCCAGGTTGAATTTTATCAAATCTCTGGTGCATGATCCTCAGATTCTGTTTCTGGACGAGCCCACAAGCGGACTTGATCCGAACAATGCAAGGATTATGAAAGACATGATTAAGAAGGAACGTGAAAAAGGAAAAACAATTATTATTACCACTCATAATATGCAGGATGCTGCCGAACTCTGCGACAGAGTAGCTTTCATTGTGGATGGTCAGATGAAAGCCTTAGACACTCCTCATGACTTTATTATGAATAGAGGGGCTGCCAGAGTTACTTATTCCTTTATGGAAAATGGCAAGGAGCAGGTAAAGACAAGTATATTATCCGAACTTAGTAGTGATATGCTTCTTCAAAAACTTATATCAGAGAACCGGATAACATCGATTCATAGTACAGAACCTACGTTAAGTGATATATTTATGGAGTTGACCGGGGCACAGCTGGATTAATGGGAGGGCGCTGCCATGAGAAAAGCAAATGTGATAAAGGGAGACATGATTTTTCAATGGAAATATGGATTTTACGGTCTCTATATTTTGATGATTATTATTTATATAGTTATTTTCTCCTTTTTTAGCGGTGATGTAAAAGACACCATCGTTTCAATCTGTGTATATTCGGATCCGGCGGCGATGGGCATGTTTTTTATGGGTGCGCTTATCCTGTTGGAAAAAAGTCAGAGAATCACTAATTCCATTGCGATATCTCCGGTGACTCCGGTGGAATACATATTGGGAAAAGTTGTGTCAATCGGAATTATTTCGGAAATAGTCGGAATTATTTTGAAGGCTCAGGGAGTTGCCGGAAATTATCTTCTTTGTGCCATAGGAATATTTGCCGGCTCTGTCATTTTTAGTCTGTGCGGAATTATCGTTGGAGCAAAAATAGAAAGCCTGAATCAATATATCATATGGACAATCCCTTTTGAAATTGTGGGATTTGTTCCTGTAATTTTATACAGAATTGGCTTTATGTGGAACAGTAGGCTGATGCTTTTGCATCCGGGCTGTAGTGTTATGCAACTTATTGAAGGAAACATGGATTCGGCTTTGTTATCGATTATCAGTATCGTTGTGTGGTTCATTATTTTATTTGGGATAGCAGATTTATCTGTAAGAAAAATGTTTCGCTTCCCCGGCGGGGCGAAGCTGTAAGGAGGTGTCAATTAGATGAGAGCAGTAAATAAAATGTTTATTTATATGGTTAAGCAAATCACTCAGGAAATGATGATGATTATGCTTACAATTGCACCGGTTTTGGCAGGTATATTCTTTAGAGTCGGGATACCGCTTTTGGAAAGAAAGGTTCTGATTTATTATGGGTTAGAGAGAGTCGTTTTCCCTTTTTACGAAATTTTCAGCTGGCTGTTGGCCATGCTGACGGGAATGTTATTTGCATTTGTTGGCGGCTTGGTAGTGCTGGGAGAAATTGACGATAACGTGGCAAAATATATTATGGTAACGCCTGCCGGGATGAGAGGATATCTGAGTTCAAGAATTATTATTCCTGCGCTTATCTCCGGTGCTGTTACACTTGTTTGTATACCGGCCTTTTCTCTTGTCCCTATTGGCTTCGCAAAGCTTATTGTAATGGTAATCTCCACAATGTTAAGCGGAATTGTTACCGCTATGCTTGTTGTGGCCATTTCATCAAACAAGGTTGAGGGAATGGCTGTTGGAAAGCTTTCCGGTCTTTTTGGCATGACTTTTTTTGTACCGCTTGCCGTTGCCGGAAAGATTAAGTATGTATTTTGCCTATTTCCCATGTTTTGGATTGGAGAGTGGAGCTTGTCCGGCGGATGGGGGAAATTACTTATTTCGCTTATTGAGTTTATTATCTGGATAGATATTCTGTTTTGGCGTTTTCAGAAGAAAATGGAATAAAATCGGGATGAAGATAAAAGGGCAGCCTGATGCAGCCGGGTGTATTGAAATTGGATATGGCATTGATGACGCATTTCAAAAAGGCGGATATGCAACGGAGGCTGTCTCGACTCTCATACAAATGGCGTGTACCTCTTTTTTGTGAAAGAAATATTTCAGAAGAATTGAGGTTTGTATACTTGGACAAGTAAAGAAAAACAAGAATATAGCCGTAAGGAGGATATAAGTATGATGAATAAAAAGATTACAATTCGTCCGGAAGAACATAAAGATTATAAGAGTATTATTTCGCTAATTTTGCGTTCGTTTCAAGAAGGAACAGATTATTCTGACGGAACCGATATTATTGCACTAGTAGAGGAAATCAGAGATTCAAAATATTATATTCCGGAATTGTCCTTTGTCGCAGAATCAGATAATGAGGTTGTAGGACACTTTTTGTTTTCACATTTTCCGTTATCACCAACAAAACAAGGAGGACATGATGATAATCCAACTTCGGAAATTGTTATGTTAGCACCTGTATCAGTTCATGCTGATTATTTCCATCAGGGAATAGGAAGCGCTATGCTAAAAATGGGAATTGAGAAGGTAAAGGAAATGGGCTATAAAGGAATAACCGTTGAAGGGAATTTTAACTTTTATAATAAAGTTGGATTTAAAACATCATCAGAGTACAACATTTTTCCAACAAGTGGATGGCCGATGGAGGAACCACGATGCATGATGTGTCAGGAAACATATGAAGGGTCGCTTACCGGCATACAGGGTTATATTGTTTATGACATGTATTTTAATGCATAAAAATAAGAATTTGTAAAAGAGATAATACTGTGAAAAATTGTGTTTTCAGAATGGATTGTTATTTTCACACGGAACAAGAACAGAGAGTTGTGAATGGTGGGAAGGCGGGAAGATGAGCAGCCATCAGATGAAATGAAAGAAGTTAATTTTTTTGTCCTATCCTTGAGCCGTACAGACCTATGAGTATACAGGAGACAAGGATACCTATATTTATGCAAAATTGAAGGAAAATGGAGAAGTAATGAGGAAAGCGGCAAATTGGGCTTGAAATAGGAAACTCATATTGATACAATAGGACAGAACTTGGATATTTTAACCGGGGTGAAACAGTAGATGAGAAGAATGGAGTTTAAGATGGAAAGGCCCGGTCTATTGGAAGCCGGACAGAAAATTACGGTGACAGAGGGCGTGCTTCCCAGCAACTATTATTATGTAATTGACCCCTCACTCGCCATGTCCGCCAACATTCCTTTTCGGTATCGGCTGACGAGCCGGGAGGGCATTGTAACGGACGTCATAGAAAATGCAAGAGGCTTTTATGTGACGGCAGAATTTGATGAACCGGAAGTGGATATGACAAAATGATTATAGCAAATAATGTACCGTGACGCATATGAAAAGTGACGGTGGCAGAGAAAAAGGAGATAGCATATGTTAAGAAAAATTTCAACAGACAAGGCACCTGCAGCAATCGGACCTTATTCCCAGGGAATCATCGTAAACGGCATGCTTTTTGCATCCGGTCAGATTCCCATCAATCCTGCCACGGGTGAAATCACAGGAACCGATATCGCAGCTCAGGCAGACCAGGTATGCAGAAATATCGGTGCGCTGCTGGCTGAGGCGGGAACGGATTATACCAAAGTGGTTAAGACCACCTGCTTTTTAGCGGATATGGGGGACTTTGGGGCTTTCAATGAGGTATATGCAAGCTATTTCACCGAGAAACCTGCGAGAAGCTGTGTGGCGGTAAAAACACTGCCTAAGAATGCTCTTTGCGAGGTTGAGGTAATCGCGGAAGTGTAAGTAAAAGTGGAAATTATGAAAGATAACATTGTTTTAATCGGTATGCCCGGTGCCGGGAAAAGTACAGTGGGCGTGGTGTTGGCGAAGAAGCTGGGCTACAGCTTTGTGGACTCCGATTTGGTCATTCAGGAGAGATACGGGAAGCTGCTCCATGAATTGATTGAGGAGAACGGAGTGGAGGGGTTCTGGAAGATTGAGAACGATGTGAATGTTTCGCTTGAAATACACAGAGGCGTAATCGCCACGGGCGGCAGCGCCGTATACGGAGCGGAGGCCATGGAACATTTGCGGGAGATTGGAATCGTGGTATATCTGAAATTGTCCTATGAGGAAATTGAAGCTCGCCTGGGAGATTTAAATGCCAGGGGAGTAACTCTTCAGCCGGGGCAAACCCTAAAGGATTTATATGAAGAGAGGACTCCGCTTTATGAAAAGTATGCCCATAAAGTAATTGAGTGTGAGGGCAGGATGCTGAGGGAAATTGTGTCCGAGATAGCCGGGCAGGGCACTTGCTGAAAAGAAGATCGTTTTTGCCGGCATTCGGAAGGTCAGCAGGAGCAGGAAAGGACAGATACCTAAAATGAAAGAAAACAGAAAGCTTGGGCATAGTATACTTTTACTGCTGGCAGCTTTTATCTGGGGGCTGGCATTTGTATCCCAGAGCAAGGGCATGGATTATATGGGGCCTCTTACCTTTAACGGTGTCCGCTCCCTGATTGGAGCCTTTGTGCTGCTATTCTATATTTTGATTCGCCGTAGAATACAAGGTGAGAAGGCGAAGAAAATCGATTGGATAGTTACTGTGAAAGCAGGAATTTGCTGTGGCATTGCTCTCACCGTAGCCAGTACTTTGCAGCAGTTCGGATTGCAGTACACTACGGTTGGAAAAGCGGGTTTTATTACTACTCTGTATATTATTTTTGTACCTATAGCAGGGATTTTTTTCCGGCGCAGAGTTACCGGAATTGTCTGGTTTGGTGCGGTTATGGCGGCTGTCGGAATGTACTTCCTGTGCATGACGGAGAGTCTGGCTCTTGGCGCAGGTGATTTGCTGGTATTTTTCTGTGCTGTTGTGTTCACGGCCCATATTCTGTTTGTGGATTATTTTTCTCCTAAAACGGACGGGGTCATTATCTCCTGTATTCAGTTTGCAATTTGCGGGTTCATATGTACCGGGGGAGCACTTGTGTTTGAAAATCCAACCTGGCAGCAGCTGCAGGACGGGATGGGTGCGCTTGCCTACGCAGGGGTCTTGAGCTGTGGCGTAGCGTACACATTACAGATTGTGGGACAGAACGGGGTGAATCCTACGGTGGCAGCCCTCCTGTTAAGTCTGGAATCCGTGTTTGCCACAATTTCCGGGTGGATTGCATATGAGATAGGATTTTTGAAGACCGACCAGACCATGACCGGAAGGCAGATTGTGGGCTGCATTCTTGTCTTTGCGGCTGTGATTCTGGTACAGTTGCCTGCGAAATGGTTTCATTTCAAAAAGAAAGATACAGAAAATACATAAAAATAAAAAAGCGGCAGAAACTAAGAAAAACCTCACTGCGGCAGCTGTAACGGAAAGCGGGTGACAGGCTGCGGGAGAAATGTAAAGGAGTATGCCGGGATGGAATATGTAAATGCTTTTTGGGTAGGCGGATTGATATGCGCCCTTGTGCAGATTCTGATGGAGAAGACCAAGATGATGCCGGGGCGTATTATGGTGCTTCTGGTTGTGACGGGAGCGGTCATCAGTGTATTCGGATGGTACGAGCCTTTTCAGGAGTTTGCGGGGGCAGGAGCAAGCGTGCCGCTCTTAGGCTTTGGAAATGTGTTGATGAAGGGTGTAAAGGAAGCGGTGAAGGAGCAGGGATTCCTGGGCCTTTTTGCCGGCGGTTTCAAGGCCGGCGCAGTCGGAACCGCAGCTGCGTTAATTTTCGGTTATATTGCAAGCTTTCTGTTCAAATCAAAAATGAAGTAATGAAGGCTCAATATTGTTTGAACCTAAAACGCTTTTCCGGAACACCAAACACTTTAAAGCCGAACTGCTGATAAAAGATTACATTTTGTCCGTTTTCAATTTGTATATTCAATTCCTTTTCCGTCCAGATACTGCAATAACGCCTTATCCCAGATGATATCCGGTTCCTTTGAAAGGACAAAGGTGTAAAAGGAAGTTCCGGTGGTGAGGACAGCTTTTGAACCGTCATAGCGGATGGTAAGAACAAGCGCCTTTATCTGGGAAGGCTCTACATCGCAGTTCTCTCTTTTCAGGAGTGCGGAAGCCTTCTCAGGCATCAGATGCAGCACAAAACGGAAAAAGAGGGGTGTGCGTTTGCCCTTTATCAGGTCAAAACACAGTCCTTTTATTTCACTCCAGGGCCGGAATTCACGGTGGGCGACCGGAATTTGTGCATTACCGGAGACCCCACCCGGGGATGTATCCTCCGTACTTTCACCCGAGAAGAACTCTTTGTTGATATGCCCGTCTATGGTGAAGGTGTTGGCGGTGCCGATAACTGCCTCTTCCAGCAGAAAGCAGTCGAAGGCATCCGATACCAGAAGTTTATTCATAAAGTCTTTCATGGAAGTAATCTGAATCGCTGTCATAAATCCCCTCTATTCCGGTCAGTAAAGAATGCTGACTCACTTTTTTAGTATAATATAAAATGAATTTGATGTATACAATGAGTTTTATAAAGAAAAAATAAACTTTTTCATGTATGCTTTACAAGCTGTGAGGGGTATGCTAGTATAGATGTAGTTATTAAAACCACATAAAAAGGCAACGGATACCCTGTGAAATATTTTTGGATGTTTTATGAGCTTTGCCGGTTGCGGGAAGGAGTATTATGAGCTATAAGATTGTGGTGGACAGCTGTTGCGAGCTGCCGGAAGAATTGTTGAAGGATAAAAGGTTACAGATGGTACCTTTGGAACTGTTTGTGGGAGACTATCATATTATGGATGACGAAAACTTCAATCAGGCGGATTTCCTGAGCAGGGTGGCGGAGTCGCCTGTGTGTCCCAGGTCTGCCTGTCCCTCGCCGGAGCGATATGTGGATTCCTACGGAACGGATGCGGAGAGAGTTTATGTCATCACCCTTTCCTCACAACTCAGCGGAAGTTACAACAGTGCCATGCTGGCGGTGAAGCTTTATCAGGAGGAGTACGGAGACAAGGAGATTCACGTATTCGACTCGGAATCCGCGAGCTGCGGGGAGACTCAGATTGTCTTAAAAATCATGGAACTGGAGGCAGCAGGACTTCCTTTTGAGGAGATTGTGGAAAAGGTGGAGAGGTTTCGCAGCAGCATATTTACTTATTTTGTGCTGGATAATCTGGAGACTCTTCGGAAGAACGGGAGACTGTCTACCGTGAAAGCTCTGGTGGCATCCACCTTGAACATCAAGCCTATCATGGCCGGGTGCAAAGGAAAGATTGTACAGAAGTCACAATGTATCGGTATGAAAAAGGCGCTGACCAGACTGGGCGAGCTGTTGGTTGCGGATCTGAGGGATGCCAGAGACAGATGTCTGATTATCAGCCATTGTAATGCGCCGGAAAAGGCGGAACTGATGAAAAAGCTGATTTTGGCAAAAACGCAGTTCAAGCGAGTCATTGTCTTAAACACCAAGGGAATCAGCAGTATGTATGCCAATGACGGCGGAATTATTGTGACGGCGTAGAAGCAAAAGTCTTTCTGTATCCGGAGGGCGTTGTATTCATCAGCTTAGAAAAAGTGCGATTGAAATAACTGATATTGTTGAACCCGCAGAGGGTAGCAATTTCAGTTATTTTTTTGTTTGTCTGTGTCAGTAGCTCACAGCTTTTTACGATGCGGACTCGGTTCAGGTATTCAAAAGGAGTATATCCCGTGAAATCTCTGAAACTGTGGCAAAAATACCCTTCGCTGAAGCCGACACTTGATGCAAGGTCTTTTAGGGAGAGTGGGTCGGGGTAATGCTGCTGCATAAAATCCAGACTTGCCTGTAGCTCTGCGCGGCAGTGATTGCCCGAAGAGGAATCAAGCCCGGAAAAGCAAAGATTGTAAAGCTCCTGCCAGCAGAGGAAAAGTGTGCCGGTAAGGGCAAGCTCATAGCGTTCCAGAGCCGTTTCCTGAAAGATAAAGAGGTTGGGAAGCAGTGACAGCAGTCGCGTATTTTTTTGATTTTCGTATGTGATGGGATAGATGCAGTCCATACTACGCAAGTGTAGCGGGGAAAAATAAGTCCGGCAGTAGGGAGAAAGGCTCTTTTCCAGCATGTCCACGGAGAAAACTGCTGCCCTGTATATACAGGAGTCGCCGGCAACGGTCAGATTGAATGCATTATGAATCAAGCCGGGAGGAATAAAGATTCCTTCCCCGGCCTTTAACATATAGGTGTGGTTTTCCACCTGAAAATCAAGGTTTCCCTGTTCCAGATAAAACAATTCCGCCTCGGGATGACAGTGAAGGTACAGAGCGCAGTTTTCGTCCCCGGAAAGCACCGTGCGGTGCAGGGAGAAGGGACGGGAGGCGGTGCGATGGATAATGTTTTCTAGAGGTAATAGATCGTGAGCAGTATTCTGTATCATGTATGCTAACTTTCTCTTTTCTGTACTGTATAGTGCGCAAGCGGCGGACAGTTCTCTCTCATCATAGAGTATAAAGCAAAATAATGCAAGTACTTGGCATTAAAATGCAAGAATCCGGTCTGGAAAGTTAATATAATGTTATTGAATGAGAGTGCAGGGAAAAATAATCTGATGTATGGCGGAGCGGGATTATGCGTGAATAGGGAAGGAGAAACATATGGGAATCATTAAATTGGAAGAGAACAAAATTATTTTTCAGAGGCGTGATGAACTGACGGTGGTGGAAGCCTATGGTAGGGACTGCATCAGATGCCGTTCTACGAAGAACGGAAAACTGTCGGAGGAAAATTGGACGCTTTTGCCACCGATTCAGGAACCGGAATGTGTGGTTGAGGGAGACAGTCAATGCGCTACTTTAACTAACGGCATGGTGTCCGTGAAAGTTGAAGCTGGAAATCCATGGTATGGAGGCGTGTTTACTTGGTATCGGGCAGGAAAGCAGATTCTGCACACGAAGTTTGAGGGAGACTATACCGGGCGCAATGTACATACGGAAGGTGATAATTATCAAATTAAGGTGATTTTCGATGCTAACCCCGGGGAACATTTTTACGGCCTGGGGCAGGAGCAGGAGGATGTGTTTGACCGCAAGGGGAGTACCTGCAATTTGCAGCATTACAATACAAAGTCTGCGGTGCCGGTGCTGTACTCTTCGTTAGGCTATGGCTTTTTCTGGAATAACCCGGCTCCGGGACGCTGCGAGACCACGAAGAACCATACCATGTGGGTGGCGGATAGTGCTTATCAGGCGGACTATCTGGTGTATGCGGGGGAAACTCCTGCCGATGTGCTGAAAAAATACTGCGATTTGACAGGCTATGCACCTCGCTTCCCTCGGTGGGCAGCAGGCTTCTGGCAGAGTAAGCTGCGATACGAGAGTCAGGATGAGGTGTTGGAGACAGCGAGAGAGTACAAGAGAAGGGGAATTCCTTTGGCAGCCATTGTCATTGATTATTTTCACTGGACAGAGCAGGGAGAGTGGAAATTTGACCCCAAATACTGGCCAAATCCCGAAGAAATGTGCAGAGAACTGAAAGAGATGGGAGTGCAACCCGTGGTTTCCGTCTGGCCTACCATTAATCCCGCCAGCGAGAATTATCGTGCCATGGACGATGCCAACTTGCTGGTGCGCACGGAAAACGGCCAGTACGGAACCTTTGACTTCTACGGTCAGCAGACCTTTATTGACACCACCAACCCGAGTACCGGTCCTTTTGTCTGGGACAAGGTTAAGAAAAATTATTACGATAAGGGAATCTGCAATTTCTGGTTGGATGAAGCGGAGCCTGAGGTACATCCCCAGCAGTATTCTAATTTGAAGCTGTATGCAGGAAATGGTGCACAGACGGCAATGCTGTACCCATATTATTACAGCAAGATGTTTTACGAGGGACTGCGAAGTGCCGGAGAAGAGGATATCATCCTTCTGACCCGGGCTGCATATTCCGGAAGCCAGAAGTTTGGCTCTCTGGTGTGGAACGGTGATATTGCGTCGAGTTTCGAGGCCCTGCGCATGAGTGTAAAGACGGGGCTCTCCATGGCAATGAGCGGAATCCCCTGGTGGAACAGCGATATCGGAGGTTTCTTTTCGGGTGATATTCAGAGCGAGTACTTCAGGGAACTGATTGTGCGCTGGGCACAGTTCGGGCTGTTCTGCCCTGTCATGAGGCTTCACGGTTCCAGACTGCGGACACCCAATCAGCCGGAGAGACATCCGGGCGTGAAGGAGAGAAGTGGCGGAGACAATGAGATTTGGAGTTTCGGAGACAGAGACTATGAAATTTTAAAGGGACTTGTGGAACTACGGGAAAGACTAAAACCTTATATCTGTCAATACATGGAAGTTGCGTCTAAAGAGGGAAAACCGCTGATGCGTCCAATGTTCTTTGATTATTATGAGGATGAAGTGTGCTATGAACTGGAAGACCAGTATATGTTCGGGGAGGACATCCTGTTTGCTCCTATTACGGAGCAGGGCTGTACGGAGCGCAGTGTCTATCTGCCGGAGGGTAGCTGGCAGGATGTAAACAGCAAGAAGACATACAGCGGGAAACAGTGGCTGACCTGCCGGGCACCGCTGGAGAAGTTTATTGCTTTTGTAAAGGAAGGCTGTCAGGTGGCGGAAGTGTTTGAGCCGCTCAATAGGGAGTGAAGGACATGGCATATATAAAAGTATTTACGGGTGAAGTCAGGGAGAATCAATATCCGGAGTCCATGGCGAACAGTGTACACTTTGCGGTGAGTCGGGATGGTGAGGCATTTCAGGCTTTGAATCAGGGGTACGGCATACTGTTCGCGCGGGCTGCCATACGGAAGAATAATACCATTGCGGAACGCGGAATCAGAAATCCGAGTCTCAGAAAGGAAGGAGAGGAATATCTGATTGTTGCCGAGCCGCTGGATGAAGCATGGAATCTCATAGAAGAGGGAAGACTTGTTTTCTGGAAAACGACGGATTTTGTCAACTTCAGTGAACAGGAGTGGAAAGTGGCGGAGCGGGGAGAGAAAAATGCATGGGAGAAAGCGCCGGACGTAGAAATGTTGGAGATACCGGACAGTTTGCTCCCGGGAATTCTGGAGCGTTGGATGCCACTGTGCAGTGAGAGGACGGAACTTCCGGATAACGTATGCGTAAAGAATATGAGTGAACTGGAACAGGTGAGGGCGCAGATGGTTTACTCCGACGGTTCCCGGGATGAGAAAAATGTATATTGGGACAGAGACACCCTTGTGTCCATGGGGGAGGACCGGTACAGAATACAGGGGCAGATAAAGCCGGTGGAAACGGGATTTCCTTTGGCCGTTGGGTATGCGGACCCCGTCATTTTTCAATGGGACGGAGCATGGTATTTTCTTGCTACCAACGACAATGTGAACAATATCGGTCTGTTTGTGCGAAAGGCGGATACGGTAGAGGAACTTTTCACGGAGCGTACCCGGGAATATTGTATTCTGGATTACAACGGAGAGAAAGGGTTTTGCCAGACCTTCTGGGCGCCGGAATTTCATGTGATAGGGGGAGAACTTTATATTCTCTTTGCGGTGGGAGGAAAGCAGTGGGCGCCCCAATGTCACCTGATGCGGCTGAAAAAAGGCGGGCAGATAACGGAAGCTTCCGATTGGGATGAGCCGGTGAGAATGTGCAGGGCAGACGGGCGCCCGCTTACGGAGGATGGCATTACTCTGGATATGACATATTTCAGGGCAAAAGAAAAGTCTTATGTCTGCTGGTCCTACCGATACGGAATCGGCACTTCCGAGGATACCGGATCCATGCTGTATATTGCAACAATAGACGAGACATGTCCTTACAGGCTGACCTCAGAGCCGGTACTGTTGTCGAGACCTCTGTATGGCTGGGAAAATACCAGCGGTACCATCAATAATGAAGGCCCATATGCGCTCACACTGGGGGATAAAATTTATCTCGCCTACTCCGGCGGAGATGCCTGTGGATATTATTATGCAGTGGGATATCTTGTTGCATCGGTACGGGATGATTTGCTGGATGCAGGAAGCTGGACGAAGCTTCCCGCGCCGGTATTCAGTTCTTCATCCGTAGTGGGTATTCAGGGGCCGGGACACGGTTCCTTTTTCCGGGACGGGCAGGGGAGGCTGATGTTTGCATATCACGCGCAGGAGAGGGAGAAATATTTTAATCGATGTAGCGCGTATCACAGGGTGCATATTTCCAAATCGGGCTTTCCCCTTCTGAACGTGGTGGGTGAGAGAGATGTGGCGGAGAATCTGCGTAGAGTGGAGCTGACATTCCGGTTTCATCCTGACGCAGGGCTTGCAGGAGACGCTCTCTTCTGTTAAAATATTCCTGTAGCGGTATTTACAGAGGTACATAGCCTTGGAAATCCGGTAAAGGCAGCCGGAAGCGGATATGAGTGGAAAAATGATATTTCGGCACAAACTGATGTGTCTGCTCATAACTTTATTTATGCTTGTCATGGGGATGCATGTGGACGAGGTTCACATGGACTCCCCTTTGAAGTATCCTGCTTTCGGAAGTGTCAGCTATCAGAGAGTGAGCATGGGGCAGGAGACTGTGGTTTATCGGGATAACAGTGTCTTAAGCCAGCTGGAAAACTTTACTGTGCTTCGCGCCTCAACGTGCTCCGCCGCAGGAACAAAACCGGCACAGTGGCTGGTCATTCTCTTGATGCCGGCGGCTCTTCTTCAAAAATTTCTGATACGGGAAAAATCTGTTCTTCTTTATCGGGCCTGTGACAATCAATACAGGCGCAGAACTCTGGATTATATTCACCATACGGACGGAAAAAAAGCATAACTTCCATATCGATACTTTTTGAAACGCTTGCGCAAAGCGTCTATTTTGCGTGCAAAAAAAGCAAAGGGAAAAGCAGGCAAAGGAAAAGGCTGAGCAAAGGGAAAAGTTCATGTGAAAGGCATGGGTATAAGGATATGGTAGAAAAAATAGTTTTTGTTGCTATGATGGTCATTGCTGCTGTGGGTGGCATCATAGGCTGTATATATGAACTGGGTGGGAAAAAAAAGAGCCCCGATGAGAATCAGAATTCGGGGGAGAAGGAGTGTGAAGAGGCATGAGTATCGGATTATGGTTGATTGTGATTATCGGAGGAATAGCAGGATTTGTCTCCACAATGTACATCGTAGTTTCGCTTTTTGCGGTTATCTTTTATAAGGTTTTCCGCAGGATCAGATACGGGATATCGCTTTTTAATTAATGTAAGCATCCTGTTCATATTCGGTTCACTTTAGTTTACCTGAATGACGGAAGATGCCGCGGTACCACACTCTGTAAGGAGTGGAGTATCGCGGCACTTTTGCATCTGTATACAGAAGCTGTGTGCGGGGCACACCCGGCGGGTATATATTCAGGACGGATGAAACTCGTTGTACATCTTTTTCGCGTAAGCCATGCAGTCGTGGGAAACCCGGAAGCTTTTTCCGCCGCGCATGGTAACCCTGTAAAATCCCAACGCTTCTATGTATCTGCCGTTGAGAACAGCCTTCCTGCCGGGCGAGAAGAATACGGGAAAGTTCTCAAGTTGGGAAAAGAGATTTTGAGCGTTGTCAAGGATGGTGATGATACTGCCGTCCTGTAAAAAGATATCCAACATTCTTCCATGTTCAACAGCGTACATGATATCCGGTTCTGTTACATACCGGGTTTCCTTCTCAACCCGGATTTCAATCAGGGGAACAGCCTGCTCCATGATTTTCAAGGCGTGGTCTATGCTTACACTGAGTTCTTCTGCCTTGATGGGTTTATCCAGAAAAATAACATTTTCCGGAAAACTCTGCTCTCTGTAATTGATATCGGAGCAACACATGACAATGGGAGCGTTTACGCCCTTGTCACTGAGTGCACTTACCACATCGGCACCTGTTATTCCCGGGGTTTTGCACATGTCGATATAGAAGACATCATACTGCATGGGATTTGTCAGAAGGGAGTCGAAATTTCCGAAGGAATCCACGAACAGAGTCCCGCTCGTCGCCGCCCGACGGTCGGATTCCCGTTTTACCAGACGTTCAAATTGCTTTCGGTCAGCTACATTGTCGTCACAAAGTGCGATATGCATGGAAGTATCCCCCCTTTCAACCTTTTGTAAAACTGCCGTTAGCGTTGCTTGATTTTCTGCTTGTATATATTGTAACATATTTATTGCTTGAAAAAAAGAAGGAGCAGAATAAATTGCACCAGAGTAATGGCCGGCATGCCATAGCGGAAATACCAGTGCTTTGTCTTGTGGCGGAACTGCTGCATGCCAAGGGTACAGCCCAGCGCTCCGCCCAGGAGAGCTGTCAGAAACAAAGAAGCCTCCGAGATGCGCCAGGCACCCCGGATGGCTCTTTTTTTGTCGATTCCCATGACAGAAAAACCGATAATATTAATGATAAGTAAATATATGATGAGTATTTTATTCAACATACTTTGCCGCCCTAGAACAACTTTTCACCCTGTTCCTGCATCTTCATTGCGCGCACCTTGCAGGAGAGTCCGAACAGATTGATGAAGCCTTCTGCATCATGGTGGTCATACAAATCGCCTGTTGTGAAAGAAGCAATGCTCTCATTGTACAGAGAGTAGGGAGACTTGGTGCCGGCCTTGATAATGTTGCCCTTGTAGAGCTTGAACTTCACTTCGCCGGTAACATATTTCTGGGTCTCCTCGATAAATGCCTGCTCCGCCTGACGGAGAGGAGTGAACCACTTTCCTTCGTAAACAAGGCTTGCAAAACGGCTGCCCATCTCTTTCTTCATCGCATAAGTATCACGGTCCAAAATCAACTCCTCAAGTTGCTGATGAGCCTCCATGAGAATGGTTCCGCCGGGTGTTTCGTACACACCGCGGGACTTCATGCCGACAACACGGTTCTCCACAATGTCGATGATGCCGATGCCGTGCTTGCCGCCCAGTTCGTTGAGAACGGTGATAATCTCGGAAACCTTCATCTTTTTTCCGTTTACGGAGGTGGGAACACCCTTTTCAAAGGTCATGGTTACATACTCACCTTCATCGGGCGCCTTTTCGGGAGTGGTTCCCAGAACAAGCAGATGCTCAAAGTTAGGCTCGTTTGCAGGATCCTCCAGCTCCAGTCCTTCGTGGCTGATGTGCCAGATGTTGCGGTCACGGCTGTAGGAGGAATCTGCGGAGAAAGGAAGGTGGATACCGTGTGCCTTACAGTATTCGATTTCAGACTCACGGGAATCCATGGTCCACTTATCGTTTCTCCATGCTGCAATAATCTTGATGTCGGGCGCCAGAGCCTTGATGCCCAACTCAAAACGAATCTGGTCATTACCCTTTCCGGTAGCGCCGTGGCAGATTGCGGTTGCGCCTTCCTTGCGGGCAATCTCAACCAGCTTCTTGGCAATCAGAGGTCTTGCCATGGAAGTACCCAGCAGGTACTTATTTTCATAGATTGCGTTGGCCTGTACGCAGGGAACAATGTATTCGTCGCAGAACTCGTCGATAACGTTTTCAATGTACAGCTTGGAAGCACCGCAGGATTTTGCTCTCTCCTCCAGTCCGTCCAGCTCTTCTGCCTGACCACAGTCAACACAGACACAGATAACCTCGTAGTCAAAGTTCTCTTTCAGCCAGGGAATGATAGCGGTGGTATCCAGACCGCCGGAATAAGCAAGAATGACTTTCTCTTTCATATGTTATAACCTCCGTAAAAATATGTTGAATACACTATACAACAGAAAGGCGGTAAATGCAAGCATAAATATGAATAAAAGTTTTTAACAAACCCACAAAATAATTCAAAATATGCACTAAAATGTATAAAAACAGATAATAAATGTATAAATATGCGCTATCGGATGCCAAAACTGTTGCCGGTGTTTGACAGAGGAGCGGAAACAGGGCTCATGGAAAGGAAAAATAAATAAACATGCATTATTTTCATGAATATACACAGATAAATGCATTATTATACATTAATGTTTATAAAGATGCATAAAAATGAAAAAAGTAGTAGACATTTATGCAAAAAGTGGTATGATATCATTAAATATATAGAAAGCTTGTACCTGTGCAGGTACGGAAAGGCATGGTTACTATCATGATTAAGGCAGGAATTATCGGAGCAACAGGTTATGCCGGCGGTGAGCTGGTGAGAATCCTGATGAACCATAGGGATGTAAAAATTGTTTGGTACGGCTCCAAAAGTTACATAGACAAAAAGTACTACGAGGTGTATCAGAACATGTTCCAAATTGTGGAGGATGTCTGTAAAGATGACAATCTGGCAGAACTGGCGGAGCAGGTGGATGTAATTTTTACCGCAACGCCCCAGGGCTTTCTGGCAGGGCTTCTCACCGAGGAAATTCTGTCCAAGGTAAAAATCGTAGACCTGTCTGCAGACTACCGCATCAAGGATGTGGCGGTGTATGAGAAGTGGTACGGTATTGAGCATAAATCTCCTCAGTTCATTGAGGAGGCGGTGTACGGGTTGTGCGAGATTAACCGGGATAAGATTACGGAGAAGACCAGACTGGTTGCCAATCCCGGGTGCTATACCACATGTTCCATTCTGACGGCTTATCCGCTGGTGAAGGAGGGGTTGATTGATGTGGACACCCTGATTGTGGATGCCAAGTCCGGCACCTCCGGGGCGGGCAGAGGGGCCAAGGTGGCAAATCTGTTCTGCGAGGTCAATGAGAACATGAAGGCTTACGGCGTGGCAAATCACCGCCATACGCCCGAGATTGAGGAGCAGCTGGGCTATGCGGGAAACTGCCGGGTGACCATCAACTTTACCCCTCATCTGGTTCCCATGAACAGAGGAATCCTTGCCACAGAGTACGCGAAGCTGAAGAGAAAGGCGGACGGCAGTCTGCCTACCTACGAGGAAATCAAGGCGGTTTACGACAAGTATTATAAAAAGGAAAAGTTTGTCCGTGTGCTGGAAAAAGGTGTATGCCCCGAGACAAAGTGGGTGGAGGGAAGCAATTATGTGGACATCAACTTTGTCATTGACCAGCGCACCGGACGGATTATCATGATGGGAGCGCTGGATAACCTTGTAAAGGGTGCAGCAGGCCAGGCGGTGCAGAACATGAACCTGCTGTTCGGGCTTCCGGAGAGCGAGGGACTGGAGCTTGTTCCCTGTTTCCCATAGTATTTGTAATTGATATGGGTGTACGCCAAAGCGTGCGGACGGATATTTAAGGTCAGGCCGGTTTTTTTGGCGCAGACCGAAAATGACCGGGCAGAGGAATGGGAGCGGTATCGGATAAAATGAGTGAGAGGAAAGAAATATGAGCACGAAAACATATACCATCAGGACAATGACAACCGCGGATTATGACGGGCTGAAAGCCCTCTGGATGACCATTCACGGTTTCGGCATCCGCAGCATTGACGATTCCAGAGAGGGCGTGGAGCGCTTCTTAAAGAGAAATCCCGATACCAGCGTGGTGGCGGTGGCGGAGAACGGCGATATCGTGGGCGGCATTCTCTGTGGGCACGACGGCAGAAGAGGCTGTCTGTACCATGTGTGCGTGCGGGAGGATTACAGGCGTCTCGGCATCGGAAAAGCCATGGTGGTGCATTGCATGAATGCACTGAAAGCGGAAGAAATCAACAAGGTAAGCCTGATAGCTTTTACGGTAAACGATGTGGGCAATGCTTTTTGGAGAACTATCGGCTGGACAAAGCGCGAGGACTTGAACTATTATGATTTTACATTGAATGAGGCAAATATCACGGCATTTAATCAATAACGGGAAAGGGATGGAACAGATATGAAAAAAATCGAGGGCGGCGTCACCGCGGCAAAGGGCTTTGAGGCAGCAGGCGCGGAGGCGGCAGTGAAATATCAGAACAGGAAGGATATGGCATTAATTTACAGCCGGGTGCCCTGTAAGGTTGCGGGGACCTTTACCACAAATGTAGTGAAAGCAGCTCCTGTGCTCTGGGATAAAAAGGTTGTGGAGGAATCCGCATTTGCCCAAGCTGTAGTGGTGAATTCCGGTATTGCAAATGCCTGCACCGGTAAGCAGGGAATGGACTGCTGCGAGGCGGAGGCAAAGTACACGGGAGAACTTCTGGGGATTCCGGCGGATTCGGTTTTGGTGGCTTCCACCGGCGTCATCGGCATGCAGCTTCCTCTGGACAGAATCACGGCAGGAATTGAAAAACTGGCAAAGGCAAAAGCAGATACTCTTGAGGCGGGGCTTGACGCGGCAAAGGCTATTATGACCACAGACACCGTACATAAGCAGATTGCAGTGGAAATAGAAGTGGGCGGTAAGACCGTGACACTGGGAGCTATGTGTAAGGGCTCCGGCATGATTCATCCCAATATGTGCACCATGCTGGGATTTGTAACTACGGACGTCAATATTTCCAAGTCTATGCTGCAAAAAGCAGTCAGTGCCGCGGTGGTGGATTCCTTCAATATGATTTCCGTGGACGGAGACACCTCCACTAACGATACGCTGCTGGTGCTGGCAAACGGTCAGGCGGGCAATGAGGAGATTGTTGCGGAGGGCGAGGATTACAATACCTTCTGCGAAGCACTAAAATCTATTACCGTATTTCTTGCAAAGAAGATGGCGGGGGACGGCGAGGGCGCAACCTGCCTGTTTGAGGCTCATGTTGTGGGAGCCGCAAGCAAGGAGGATGCCAGAACTCTGGCAAAATCCGTAGTCTGCTCGTCCCTTTCCAAGGCGGCGATTTTCGGACATGATGCCAACTTCGGACGGTTCCTTTGCGCGCTGGGCTATTCCGGCGCTCAGTTTGACCCGGAGAACGTGGATTTGTACTTTGAGAGCCAAAGCGGGAAAATCCACATTTACGGAAACGGAGCAGCTCTCGACTACAGTGAGGAGGAGGCAACGAAAATCCTCTCCGACCCGGAGGTGACCGTGCTGGCGGATATGCACATGGGTGATTTTGAGGCAACGGCATGGGGCTGTGACTTGAGCTACGATTATGTAAAAATCAATGCGGACTACCGGAGCTAAGTGAGTTCACGCTCTTCCCCAAAAGTTTTATGCAGAGGTATAGAAAGGAACAAAAACCATGGAAAAGGATATGGAAAAGGTACTTCAAAAGGCAGAGGTTCTCATCGAGGCCCTTCCCTATATACAGCGCTTCAACCGCAAAATCATCGTGGTGAAGTACGGCGGCAGCGCCATGAGCAACGAGGAACTTCAGAAGAACGTCATTAAGGATGTCACCCTGCTGAAGCTGGTAGGTTTCAAGCCAATCATCGTTCACGGCGGCGGTAAGGAAATCAGCCGCTGGGTGGGCAAGGTCGGCAAGGAGGCAAAATTTGTCAATGGTTTGCGGGTCACCGATGAGGAGACCATGGAAATCGCAGAGATGGTGTTAAACAAGGTAAACAAGAGCCTTGTGTCCATGGTACAGGAGCTTGGTGTCAAGGCTGTTGGTATCAGCGGTAAGGACGGCGGTCTCCTGAAGGTTGAGAAAAAGTACTCTGACGGACAGGATATCGGTTATGTGGGAGAGATTACAGAAGTCAATCCCAAGGTGCTCTATGATTTGCTGGAGAAGGATTTTCTTCCCATTGTGGCTCCTATCGGAATGGATGAAAACTTTGCAACCTACAATATCAATGCGGATGACGCGGCCTGTGCCATTGCCAAGGCGGTAAATGCGGAGAAACTGGCTTTCCTCACGGATATCGAGGGACTTTACAAGGATATCAGCGACAAGTCCACCTTTATTTCCAGGCTGACTGCCAGCCAGGCGGATGAACTGATTTCCGGCGGGTTTATCGGCGGCGGTATGCTGCCAAAGCTGAACAACTGTACCTCCGCCATCAAAAACGGCGTCAACAGAGTACATATTTTGGACGGACGGGTGCCTCATTGTCTTCTTCTGGAGATTTTTACCAAACAGGGTATCGGCACTGCCATTATTTCGGATGATGACAATCTGGCGACAGGAGCAAAGAGAGACCAATTCTGTACGGAGAACGATTGAGAGCGCGATGCGCAGTATCTCGAACAAAAATGTCTCGGAAATGAGGAAAAGAAATGAATATGCAGGAATATATTGCAGAGGCGGAAAGTGCCCTGCTTCACACGTATAACCGCTACCAGCTTGTGCTGGACAGGGGAGACGGCGTTTATCTTTATGATATAGAAGGAAAGAAATATCTGGATTTCTGTGCGGGTATTGCCGTATTCGCGCTGGGCTATAATAACAGGGAATACAATGATGCACTGAAGAACCAGATTGACAAGGTGATTCATACCTCTAATTATTATTACAATGTTCCCGCTATCGAAGCGGCGAAGAAGATAAAGAAAATCTCCGGCATGGACAGGGTATTTTTTACCAATTCCGGTGCGGAGGCAGTGGAAGGTGCACTGAAGGCAGCCCGCAAATATGCCTGGTTAAAGGACGGAAGCACGGACCACGAAATCATTGCCATGAATCATTCCTTCCACGGCAGAACTATGGGAGCCCTAGCTGTCACGGGGAATCCGAAATATCGGGAGGCCTTTGAACCCTTAATCGGAAACATCAGGTTTGCGGATTATAACGATATTGACAGCGTAAAAGTACAGCTTACGGATAAAACCTGTGCCATTATTCTGGAGACGGTGCAGGGTGAGGGTGGTCTTGTACCCGCAGAGGAGGGTTTTTTAAAGGAAATCCGTGCCATCTGTGATGAGCGTGATATCCTGCTGATTCTGGATGAAATACAGTGCGGTATGGGAAGAACCGGATATATGTACGCATGGCAGAAGTACGGTGTAAAGCCGGATATCATGACCACTGCAAAGGCTCTGGGCTGCGGAGTGCCCGTGGGAGCCTTTCTCATGACGGAGAGAGTGGGACAGCGTTCTTTGGAAGCGGGAGACCACGGAACCACATACGGAGGAAATCCGCTTGCCTGCGCAGCGGTGGAAAAAGTGCTTGATTTATTTGAACGGAACCATATAATAGATAATGTGAGAGAGGTAGCGCCCTATCTGGAGAAGCGTCTTGACGGGCTTGCCGCAAAGTATGGCTGTATCGTGGAAAGACGGGGAGCGGGACTGATGCAGGGGCTGGTATTTGACCGCCCTGTGAGAGATATCATCAGCAACGCCATGGATAGGGGTCTGATTCTGATTAATGCCGGAGCAAATATTATTCGCTTTGTGCCGCCTCTCGTGATTACGAAAGAACATGTGGATGAAATGATTTCCATTCTGGACACATGTATTGTGTAAGAGGCTTCACACAGGAGTAAAGGTATGCATTTTAAAAAGAGATTGATTGCAGTGGCAGCCGTGGTGGCTATGGCTGCCGCTGTTTTTTACGGAAGTACGTTGGAGATGAGAAATGCCGGTGAGGAGGGCAGGCGCCTGTCCTGGTTTGACAGACTGGATACAATATATTTTTGGTATTCCGACGAATCCATGTCAAACTTTGTAAACAGTGCCGCTGTATCCTTCGGTGAGAGGGAAGGGGTGCATGTGATTCCCGTGCTGACCTCTGACAGCGAATACCTGGAGGCGTTGAACAAGGCTTCTGTAGAGGAAGAACAGCTTCCGGATGTCTATATCATCGGGCATGATTCGCTGGAAAAAGCATATCTGGCAGGACTTGCAGTGGAGATAGATGATGTGCAGGGTGTGTGTAACGAGAGCAATTTCCCTGCGGCGGCGCTGGAGTCCGTTTCTTATCACGGAAAACAGGTGGCATATCCTCTGTCCTTTGAGACAAGTGCCCTGGTTTACAATGAGACCTATCTGGCTCAGTGGGCGGCACAGATTGCCCAGAAGGAACTTTTGGGGGATGGTACCGAGGACGGAGAGCCTTCGGAAAATTCCGACGGAATTGAGATTGACGAGACACTGCTTGCTGCCAAGACCGAGGAATATTTTCAATCTGCCATTCCGGGGACAGTGGATGATATCCTGAACATTGCCGATACCTTTGATGTCCCGGAGGGTGTGGAAGGCATCATGAAATGGGATGTCTCGGATATTTTTTACAATTACTGGATTGTGGGAAATTATATGATTGTAGGCGGAGACGCCGGAGATGATGAGAGTAATATCAATATAGATAATCCCGAGACTATCAGCTGTCTTGAGGTGTATAAGGCGCTGAACCAGTTCTTCTTCATCGAATCCGACACCGTGAATTACGACTCGGTGATTCAGGATTTTATAGACGGTAAGACGGTGTTCACCATTGCCACAACCGATGTGGTGAAAAAGTTGGAGACAGCTAAGCAGGAGGGAACACTGAATTTTGATTACGGCATTGCCATGATGCCTGATGTGAGCGGGGATCTGAAAAGCCGCTCCATGTCCGTGACGAACACTGTGGCAGTCAACGGATATTCCCGGCATAAGGAGCTTGCAAATAAATTTGCAGCCTATCTGGTGGATGAGTGTGCCGATACCCTTTATGAAAAGACGGGAAAGGTGTCTGCAAATCTTCATGCCGATACAGACAACGGGGCGCTGCAGATTTTCAAGTTGGAGTATGCTGAGAGCATACCGCTGCCGAAAATGATGGAGACAGGAAATTACTGGCTGTTGCTGGAGCGATTGTTTGCCAAGGTGTGGAACGGGGAGGATGTGACAGCCCTCACGCAGGAACTGAAGCTACTGTTATCCTTCCAGACAGACCCTGTACAGTAGGAATATTCGCATAAAATAACCAATCAGAGGATACACTGTTAAGAAAAGGAAAGGAAGAGTGTACTTCATGATTGGTTTTTTTATTGCACTGATTTCGGGAGCGTTAATGAGTATACAGGGTGTTTTTAACACGCAGGTAACCAAGGCATCCACTGTCTGGGCTGCCAGCGCGTTTGTCCAGTTTACGGCATTGCTTGTCTGTCTGGGAGCGTGGCTCTGTACCGACAGGAGCAATCTGATGAATGTATTTCAGGTACAGCCCAAATACGTGCTTCTGGGTGGTGCCATCGGCGCCTTTATTACCTATACTGTCATCAAGAGCATGGATATGCTGGGACCGGCCAGAGCAGTGATGCTGATTGTGGTTGCACAGCTTTTAGTAGCATATATTATAGAACTTCTGGGGTGGTTTGGCGTGGAAAAGCAGCCCTGGGAGTGGAGAAAGGCAATCGGTATGGCGGTGGCAGTCGCCGGTATTATTATTTTTAAATGGAAGTAGTGTTTTTTGGAAAAGTTACTTGTAAAAACATCCCGATTCCATTACAATAAAGTCAATCAGCATAGAGAGGCAATCCCCGAAAGTGAGGGACTATGGTGATAAAAAGAATAATTTGGGCTGCACTTTGCAGCCTTGTTTTGAGTTGCCTGATGTGCGGATGCGGTTCGGAAACAGAGGAACTGCTCCTCATCGGAGAGGCGGAGAGCGAAGCCGATGCATCTGCTGCGGAAGCGGTTTCTGTGTCCGCAGGGGAAACGGAAACCCATGCGCCTGAGCGACAGGCAGCGGAAGTTGAAATCTGTGTGTATGTATGCGGAGCCGTGAACAGGCCCGGGGTTGTAAGCCTGAGAGAAGGAAGCCGGGCAGCGGATGCACTGGAGGCGGCGGGCGGATTCGGAGAGGACGCAGCCACCGATTATGTGAATCTGGCGGCAAAGGTTTCTGATGGGGAAAAGCTGTATTTTCCCAGGGTGGACGAATGCGAAAGAGGGCTGTTGCAGGATGAAAGCAGGAAATCAGCGGGGGAAAGCTGTGACAGCGGTTTAATAAATATCAATACAGCTGATACGGCGATGCTCTGTACTCTGCCGGGTATCGGAGAAGCCCGGGCGGCAGAGATTATTCGTTACAGGGAGACTTCGGGGCCTTTTGAGAGCTGTGAGGACATTATGAAAGTGTCCGGTATCAAGACAAGCGTGTATAATAGAATTAGTGATTTGATTACGGTAAATTGAGAGAATGAGAGGTAAGAAGCATGGTGGGAAAGAGAGCTTTGGTGGTAGATGATGAAAAGCTGATTGTAAAGGGAATCCGTTTCAGCCTGGAACAGGATGATATGCAGGTAGATTGTGCTTATGACGGAGAGGAAGCCCTGGAGTATGCCAGAAACAATCAGTATGATATTATTCTTCTGGATATTATGCTGCCCAAGCTCACCGGCTTTGAGGTCTGTCAGCAGATTCGCGAATTTTCCAATGTGCCTATTATCATGCTTACCGCAAAGGGCGACGACATGGATAAAATTCTGGGGTTGGAATACGGTGCGGACGACTATATTACAAAGCCTTTCAACATTCTCGAAGTAAAAGCCCGCATCAAGGCGATTATGCGCCGCACGGAGCCCAGACGGGTGATGGGGGAATCCGCAGCCAATCCCAAGGTGGTGGAGAGCGGAGACATGAAACTGGACTGCGAGGGGAGAAGAGCCTATATTGCAGGAAAGGAAATCGGGCTTACCGCAAAGGAGTTTGAGGTACTGGAACTGCTGATGTTGAACCCCAACAAGGTGTACAGCCGCGAAAGTCTGCTGCAACTGGTGTGGGGGGCAGACTACCCCGGGGATGTCCGTACGGTGGATGTGCATATCAGAAGACTTCGGGAGAAGATTGAACAGAATCCCAGCGAGCCCAGATATGTACATACCAAGTGGGGTGTAGGCTACTATTTTTTGAATGAATAAAAGGAAAGTATAGAATGTGGGCAAAAATATGGGGAGAGCTTAAGAATTTCATCTCTCTGCGCAGCTTACAGGCGCGCATCTTTATTATCATACTGGCAGTCGGGATGATTCCCGGCGTGCTTATGCGTTACGGCATTCTCACGAATTATGAAGAGCGGGCTGTGGAGCAGCGCGTGGCAACGGTCCAGAATCAGCTTCTGATTGTCGGCAATCATCTGCTCAGCAACAATTATTTCAATACGGAAAAGGCAGATGAGCAGTCTCGGGCTGTCATCAACGCGGAACTGGAAATGATTTCCAACCTTTACGAGGGGCGGGTTATGGTTATTAACTCGGGTCTGAAGGTGGTAAAGGACACTTACGGAATCAGCGAAGGAAAAACCATTATCTCCGAGGAGGTCATACGGTGTCTCGGGGGCGAGAGCATGTCCCACTATGACAGGGAGCATGGCTACATAGAGATGACGACACCCATTGTGGACAGCAACCCGGAGGACGGCACAAGCGCCATCGTTGGGGTCATGTTGACCAGCATTTCCAATGAATCCATTGTCGGCACCATGGAGGTATTGAGCCGTAAAGCCATGATTCTGGAATACCTGATGCTGGTCGGCATTGTTGCGGTTGCAATTATTCTCTCCCGGGTATTGGTTCGTCCTTTCAACAGAGTTACGGATGCAATTAATGAGGTCAAAGCCGGTTACAGTGATGAGACAATTTCCGTGCCAGACTATGTGGAGACAGTGCATATTGTGGATGCTTTTAATCAAATGCTGAGAAGGATGAAGGCATTGGATGATTCCAGGCAGGAGTTCGTGGCAAATGTGTCCCATGAACTGAAGACACCCATGACCTCCATCAAGGTGTTGGCGGATTCGCTGTTGGCGCAGGAGGATGCCCCGGCGGAGCTGTACAGAGAGTTCATGGAAGATATCGTGTCGGAAATTGACCGTGAAAACCAGATTATTACGGATTTACTTGCCCTTGTAAAGATGGACAAGAAGGTTCAGGAACTGAATATTGTCTCCCTGAATATCAATGATTTGACGGAGCTGATTTTAAAAAGACTGCGTCCTATTGCGCGAAAGAAGGATGTGGAGGTAGTCTTTGAAAGCATGCGTCCTGTGGTGGCAGAGGTGGACGAGGTCAAACTGACGCTGATTATGACGAATCTGGTGGAGAATGCCATTAAGTACAATAAGGAGCACGGCTGGGTCAAGGTAGAGTTGGACGCTGACCACCAGTATTTTACCTTCCGCGTCAGCGATTCGGGAATCGGTATTCCGGAGGACTCGCTGCCCCATATCTACGAGAGATTTTTCCGGGTGGACAAGTCCCATTCCCGGGAAATCGGCGGTACGGGTCTGGGACTTGCCATCACAAAAAATGCCGTGCTGATGCATCGCGGTTCCATTACCGTCACCAGCGTGGAGGGTGAAGGCACCGGCTTTACGGTGAAGATTCCTCTGACCTATATTGCGGGTAATACCGGTCAAACGGTTCAGAAGCGGGAGGAAGTGCAATGAGAAAAACAGTCGGATTCCTGTTGGCGGTTCTCTGCGGAATTGTGCTTACCGCCTGTGGGGAAGAAAAAAGAAACGGAGAGAATGTGCTGCAAATATATTATGTCAGCAATTCGGAGACAAAGGTGGAAATGCACTCTCATGAGATGGAGAGTACAGAGTCTGAGGATCAGCTGGATGAACTGATTCAATGTCTTTCCACCAACCCTGAGAAGCTGGAGTACAAGGCACCTCTTGTCATGGGCTTTCAACTTTTGAACGTCAGGCGGGAAGGTGGCAGGGTGCAGCTGGATGTGGACGCAGCCTATTTGGAACTGCCCACTATTACGGAAATTTTGGTGCGGGCAGCGATTGTGCGTACCCTGACTCAGTTGGAAGATGTGACCTATGTAGGAATTACAGTAGAGGGAAATCAGCTGTATGACAGTTTGGGAAATCTTGTGGGCTGGATGAATGCAGAACAGTTTATCAATAATGACGGCAACGAAATCAATACCTATGAGCAGGTCAGAGTGAAGCTCTATTTTGCCAGTGAGGACGGAACCAACCTGATAGCGGCATACAGAGAGAAACATTATTCCACAAACACACCGTTGGAGCGGTTTGTGGTGGAGGAACTGATTGCCGGACCTACCATTGAGGGCTTGTATCCCAGCATCAATCCCGCAACAAAGGTTATCAGCGTCATGACAAAGGACGGTATCTGCTATGTGAATCTGGATGAAAATTTCCTAACAGTGCAGGGAAATGTGTCCACGGATGTTTCTATCTATTCCATTGTCAATTCACTGGTGGAACTGAGCAATATCAATAAGGTGCAGATTTTGATTAACGGCGAGGTCCCGACCACATTTACGGCTACCGTCTTTGAGAGAAATCTGGATATCGTGACAACAAGAGATATGTAAAGCGCGAAAAGTCATTTTAAGTCGGTAAAGCTATTCTAAGTCTTTTGAGCTATTTTAAGTCGGCAAAATGCACCGGCATTTTGAATGGTACTCTCAAAAAGACGTTCTGCATGTTAGCCGGGGCATTTTGCCACTGTTATATCGGAAATTTTTCCACTGCTTAAAGTGAACGGAGGTATATATATGAGGAGACCGCTTTTTGCGGTGACTCTGCTCCTGGTGGCTGTTGCATGGATAAAGCTGGCGGCGGGCGGGTGGGATAACCCTCCTGCCACAGACTTCCCACCGGAACAGCCGGAGTCCGGCATGACGTTGTATGCTGTAGGGCAGGTTTGCAATAAGGAAGAGCAAGAAATCAGGTTACAATCTGTAACCTTTTATTTATCGGATATTACATTTCAAAATTCAGTTAATTCGGAACAAAGTATTCCATATGAACAAAATAATTCAATTAAACAAAGTATTCAAGGCACTTCGTTTCAAGAAAGCATTTCGTCAGAACAAAGTACTCCGTTTCAAGAAAAATTGATTTGTGAACTTTCAGAGGATGCAGACATAATTCCTCTGGGAAGTACTGTTGTCGTAAGGGGAACCTTTACATTTTTTTCTTCTGCGGGAAATCCGGGAGAATTTGATTCGGCTGTCTATTATCGTTCTCTTGGTGTGGGAGGAAAGCTGCGGAAGGCTGAACTTCTGGCAAAGAACGGAAAACGTTGGTATGTGAGAGAAGCGGCTTATAAGCTGAAACAGTACTTTTGCGCACGGCTGAACCGTATATTGCCTCCGGAGTGCTCAGGAGTGATGTGTGCCCTCCTTCTTGGGGATAAATCAGAACTTGACGGAGAATTGAAGGATTTGTATAAGCGGAACGGTATCCTGCACATTTTAAGTATTTCATCCCTTCACATCACGATTATCGGCATGGGAGTGTATAAACTGTTGAGAAAACTCGGTATTCCAATCATTCCGTCAGCCATCGGAGGAAGCATGATTCTGTTGTTTTATGGTTTGATGGCGGGTTTTTCGATTTCGGCATGCAGGGCAATCGGAATGTACCTGCTGCGGATGGGGGCGGAACTGTTGGGGCGAAGCTATGACATGCTGACTGCGTTGGGAATTCTGGCGGCGGTGATGGTGTTGAAAAACCCTTACTATCTTCAGAATGCCGGGTTCCTATTGTCCTTTTCCTCCGTGCTGGGAATCGGCGCAGTTTATCCGGCTTTGGCAGGTTGTGGAAAAAAATGTGTGGGTCCGCGTTTCTACGGGGAAAAATGGTGGCGGATTCGGCTGAGAAGGCTGGGGCAGTACCTGAGAGAATCTTATCTGGCCAGTCTTTCCATTACACTTGCCACATTACCCATACAGCTATGGAATTATTATGAGGTGCCTATATATTCCGTGCTTCTCAATCTTCTGATACTTCCCATGATGAAGCCGCTCTTGGGGGCAGGATTCTTAAGCCTGATTCCGGGATTGGGTTTTGCCGGAATGGCAGACAGCCTGATTTTGCACATCTATGATTCTCTCTGTACTCTTTTTGACAGATTCCCTTTTCATACATGGAATCCGGGACGTCCACAGGGTTGGCAGGTAGCGCTGTACTACGGTATTTTGACAGCGATTGTGATTTGTGAGGAGAGGAGTAGGGAAAGGAAGAAGCAGAGAGAGGCGGAGGAGAGAAGAGAAAAGCAAGAAAGAGGAAAAAAGCAAGAAAGAGGAAAAAAGCAAGAGAGAGGAAAAAAGCAAGAGAGAGGAGAAAAGCAAGAGAGAGGAAAAAAGCAAGAAAGAGGAGAAAAGCAAGAGAGAGGAGAAAAGCAGTCAATAGGGAAGAAACTGATTATCAGGCAGTTGAAAAGAAATCTAAAGTACATTGCACTTGTAACTGCAATTATAATTCTTGGGGTATGCCCTGCATCCCGGAACCGAATTGTCTTTTTGAATGTTGGGCAGGGAGATTGCTGCTTAGTGCACACGGATTTTGGTGATACTTATCTTTTTGACTGCGGAAGCAGTAGTCGTAGCAGCGTGGGCAAATATGTTCTTCTACCTTGTCTGAAGTACTACGGAATTTCAGAACTGGACGCTGTTTTTGTCTCTCATCCGGATGCGGATCACATGAACGGAATTAAGGAATTGCTGGAATTGGCGGAAGAAAATCATATTGAAGTGAAGCAGCTGGTGCTGCCGGCGGTGGAATTCGGGGCGAGACATGAACAGTTCGGGGAGTTGATTGCCGCAGCAGGGGGAACCGGGGATGAATCAGCAAACGGAAGGGGGGATGAGTCAGCAAATGTAAGAGGAAGTGAGCCGACAAACGTAAGGAGAAATGACAGGACACAAGGGAGCAGAAATAGTACAGCAGACAGAGCAACGAATGATACAGGTACCGGTATGCATGAGAAAATCAGGGTTGCATATCTTGCAGCCGGAGAGAGTTGGAAAAGCGGCAATACGAGGTTTCTCTGTCTTCATCCCGAGAGAGGCTATCCGGTTGATGACGTCAATGCTTATTCGATGTGTATCTACGCGGACTTTGGCTCTATTAGTCTGTTGCTTACCGGAGATGTGGAAGGAAAGGGGGAGAAAGATTTAACTAATGAACTGGCAGAGAGTTCCATTACCGATGTAACAATTTTGAAGGTAGCGCATCATGGCTCCCGAAACTCTACCTCCCGTGAACTGTTGGAACAGATTCAGCCAAGGATAGCGGTGATTTCCTGCGGTGAAAATAATGTTTACAGTCACCCTCATAAAGAGACACTGGAACGTCTGGGCACGGTCGGGACGAGTGTCTACCGAACTGATCAATGTGGTGCTGTCATTGTTGAGATAAGTAAGTGCAATGCGAGGATTAGGGTGTATGAGAAGTCTGCAAGCGGGCACTATACCCCGGGGAAAAGGCGCGGCGGGGTATGAGAGAGCCTCAAGAGGTCGCCATACCCCGGGGAAGAGTCAGGGCGGGGTATGAGAGAGCCTCAAGAAGTCGCCATACCCCGGAGAAGAGTCAGGGCGGGGTATGAGAGAGCTGCAAGAGGTCGCCATACCCCGGAGAAGAGTCAGGGCGGGGTATGAGAGAGTCTCAAGCGGGCACTATACCCCGGGGAAAAGGCGCGGCGGGGTATGAGAGAGCCTCAAGAGGTCGCCATACCCCGGAGAAGAGTCAGGGCGGGGTATGAGAGAGCCTCAAGAGGTCGCCATACCCCGCAGAGGAGGCCAAGGTAGGGGTGAGAGAAAAACTATGGCGCTTCAGGAACTACAGAAAAGAAGAAAGAGAGGAATAGTGATATGTTTCAGAATTATGATACTGTAAACAACAGAATTGAGAAAATTAAGGAAGAATTAATGAAACTTGAGTTGCTTCAGAGCCAACTGCCTGAGGGGGAGTTAATCTGTGCCAAGAATGAAACTCGTTATAAATGGTATTTGAGAAATCAAGGCAAATCGCGATATCTTCCGCGGAAAAAGCGGGAACTTGCTGAAAAGCTGGCATTGAAAAGGTACTATGAATCAAAACATGAGGATTTGCAGTGTGAGTTGGAAGCATGTGAAGCATATGCTCATGTTGTTTCATCAAGAGAAGCGGACCGAGCGGAGCAAATATTGTTACATCCGGAATATGAACGATTGCTTGCGGGAGAATTCACGTCGAGAAGTAAAGAACTGGAGGAGTGGAGGAATGCAGATTATGAGCGATGTCAAAATCATCCCGAAAATTTGTTGATAAAAGGAACCCGGGGAAAGTTACTACGGTCCAAGTCAGAAGCCATGATTGATCGAGTTCTTTTTGCAGAAGGGATACCGTTTCGATATGAGGAAAAAATTGTTCTGGGAGGTATCATTCTGTATCCTGATTTTATCATCAGACATCCTAAGACGGGAGACTTCTTTTATTGGGAGCATTTCGGCATGATGGATAATGCCGAATATATCAGCCATGCCTGCAAAAAGATAAAAACCTATTGCGAAAACGGAATTATTCCATCTATCAATCTGATTCTATCTTATGAGACAAAGGAGCATCCTTTCGGTATCAATGAAGTCGAACGAACGGTAAAACAGTATTTCTTGTAGGAGTTCGGGGGAGGGTGTGATAAATTCATACCATTTTTATAGATTGCCACAAAACTTAGCTGGTGATAAGATTTCACTCTTATGCCGAGAAAGGTGATAAAGAATCAGTGATAAAGAATCAGTAATAAAATGGGCAAATAAGGCAGATAGTATTGTGCATAACAAAGATTCTATTTTGACGCAAATCAGTGAAGGAACCGGACTATTTGAAAACTATAAATTTATTGAGTATTAGCTATTTAGAAATATGTTTTATGCGGCTTGTTGCATTTATTCAGATAAATCCGGCATGATTTCCTGTGAGGACAAACATAAGATAATAGATATGGTGATTGGGTTTGGAGAGTTATTCTTAAAAGAAAATACATCTGATAACGATACTTTCATGCTGTGTGGAACAAAAGATGAAATTCAAAGCTTATTGAACACATTGATAAATATATGGAATGACTGACC
>Ga0129313_1000210_pt1 | contig 57547 bp, 54 predicted proteins | sample O1105metagenome_FD_94436 | JGI IMG/M metagenome (GOLD analysis project Ga0129313, IMG submission 94436) | Orangutan group fecal microbial communities from fecal samples from Wisconsin, USA - O1105 metagenome | ecosystem: Host-associated > Mammals > Digestive system > Large intestine > Fecal...
CGGCATGGCCTTTACGACAGCAGGCTCTGACGGACCTTTCGCATAGTTTGCTACCAGAGAGAATGTATAGATGACATCATTTTCGAGTTCATCTATAGTGTAGCTCTCCTTGTCGGCTTCGATGCTGATTTCCTGGGCCGCGGCATTGTCGCTGGAGTAGGTCAATGTATATGAGGTGACGTTTGTGGACGGTTTTGTCCATGTAAGGATCACCATGTTTGCGCTTCCTTCTGCGGCGAGGTCAGAAACGGCAAATCTCGATGTGGATGGCTTTGCCGCTGCACTTACCGCGCCTGAAATGAGGTCGCCATATACGGCCTGAACTTCAAATGTGTAGGTTTCACCATTGGTAAGTCCAGTGACCGAGTAACTCTTTTCGGAGGTCCTGAGAGAAATCTTGTCCCCGTCAGTGTATGTGATGAGGTACTCTGTAGGATTCCAGCCTTCCGGCATTGACCAGGAAAGCTGTGCTTCTTCGTCACCCGGAACGGCTTTCAAGTCAGTTACCTGATGACGTGCGGCTCCTGCCTCAGGGATATTCTCATCCCAGCAGGATGTTGCTGACAGGCTGATGCCTGCGACCGCCAATATGCTGAACAATAACTTTTTCATTATTTTCAATGTTAAAGAAGATTAAAAACCAGGGTTCTGCCAAAGGATGGACTTGTCATTGACAATTTCGATCTGGTCCTGAGGTATAGGGAACAGGAGATTGTGGTCGTCCAGAGAATATCCGAGTTCCTTGAAATAATCGACTGCGAGTCCGAGACGCACGAGGTCGAACCATCTCTGGCCTTCGAGAGCGAATTCACGTCCTCTTTCATCTGCAAGTTCCTTGATGAATGATTTCTTGTCCGGAACTTCGGCTGAGGTGAGTTCAGGAAGACTTGCGCGGGTGCGTGTCTTGTTCAGGTATGTGAGGGCCTCGGAGATGTTGCCCTGCTGTCCGAGAGCCTCCGCGTACATGAGGACTACGTCAGCGTATCTCAGCATAGGGAAATCATTGCCTACCTGGGTGGTGAACTGTGCGTCGTAAGTATCCATCCACTTGGTCATGGCATACAGGGAGTTGCTTATCTTCGTGTATGTGTTGATAAGGTTGAAGCGGTTGTCCTCTGCACTGTAGTGGGACTTGAACTGCTTGGTAGGATTCGTGATGTCGGCAAGTACGCCGGTGTTGGTGCTGTACCAGTAGCCATGTCCGTTGTCATTGGTCTTGTTGTAGTACAGGGCGAAGATGATTTCCTTGTTCATCTTGTTGGAGATGTCGAAAACCTGGGCCGTGCTTGGCATCAGACCATATGAGGCATCTGCCAATGCGTCTTCCAGAACCTTCTGTGCTTCAGGATATTTGCCGAAAGTGAGATAAACCTTGGCAAGCAGTGTCTGTGCTGCAATCTTGGTTACCCTGGCAGTCTCGGCTGACCTTTTTGCCGGAAGAAGGCTGATGGCCTCGCTGAGGTCTTGGGTAAGTCTGTTGTACATGTCCTCGTCACTGCATCTTGAGATGGTCTTGGCATCAGCAGGTGAAACGACAGTGGTCGTCACAGGCACGCCGCCGAATACGCGGTAGAGGCTGAAATACCACCATGACCTGAGGAACAGAGCCTCACCGCGGTATTTGTCTCCGTTGGTGAGTTTCTTGCCGTCCATGTGGACAAGCACGTCGTTGCATCTGTAAATGCCGTTGTACCAGGCGTTCCAGATGTTTTTCATGATACCGTTGTTGGACTTCTCCTGGAAATGGTCAATGTCATACCTGTCCTGGGTAGACACTGCCATTGACTCGAGATAGCACTCGTCGCTGCGGTATGCGAGTTCATTGAGGAAGAAACCCATCTGGGTCTTCATCTTATGGTAGCAGGAATAGATGCCCTGGTTGAAGTCGTCATCTGTCTTGTAGAAGTTTCCTTCAGTTATGCTGTTTGACGGATACTGCTCGAAAAAGCTGTCGCTGCAAGATGCGAGGCCCAGGAGCAAGGTTCCTGTCAATGCTATTTTTATGATTTTGTTCTTCATATCCGATTACAGGTTAAAGTTGATACCTACGCTGAATGTCCTTGAAAGAGGGTAAGAACAGTAGTCCTCGCCCGGTCTGAGAGCATCAGAAGACCTCTTGTTGACCTCAGGGTTGTATCCTGTGTAGTGGGTCAATGTGAACAGGTTGTTGGCCTGGATGTAAAGTCTCATCTTGGAGATGCTTGTCCTGTGGAACCACTTGTCCGGCATGGTGTAGCCGAGAGAGATGTTCTGGAGCCTCAGGTAAGAACCGTCTTCCAGATGGAAGGTGGAGGTACATGCTCCGTTGTTTCCGGAAGACTTGCGGGTAGCCCTGTTGAGGTTGCCGTAAGGGAATCTCTTGAGAGACTCCTTCATCATGTTGGAAGATGCCTCCATGTTGAGGAGGTAACGTCTTTCGAGGTTCAGGATTTCATTTCCATAGACTCCCTGGAAATTGGCTGCGAAGTCAATGCCTCTCCAGCCGAGCTGGATGCCGAATCCATAGTAGAAGTCAGGCATGTAGTTGCCCACGATGACGCGGTCTTTGTTCTTGTCCAGGATACCGTCGCCGTCTGCATCTACGAAACGGAAGTCACCGACGGTAGTCGTTTCGAAATGAGGATATGAATCGAGTTCTTCCTGGTTGTGGAAGATGCCGTCCTGTACGAGAAGATAGTAGCATCCTACAGGCTGGCCGACTTTGGTGATGTAATAGCCTCCTGCATAAGAAGACTCCTTGATGATAGGGGCGTCTTCATCGCCGAGGTGGAGGACCTTGTTGCGGTTCAGTGACCAGTTGGCGTTGAGACCGAGAGAGAAGTCACCGAAGGTCTTGTGTGAGGTCAATGTTATTTCGACACCCTTGTTCTGCATTGATCCGATGTTCATGTTGGAAGTCGTGAGACCTGAAACTGAAGATACCGGAACATCGAAAAGCATGTTGGTAGTCTTGGAGTAATAGAAATCAGCATTGATGCCGAGGAGACCATTCCAGAGGTTGGCGTCGAAACCTCCGTTGACCTGGGTGTTTTTCTCCCATCCGAGCTTGCTGTTCGCAATCTGGCTAGGATAAACGGTGTTGATGACGCCGTTGCCCATGTCGTTTGTGGTGGTTCCGTAGAGCGCGAGATATTCGGAGTTTCCGATCTGTGCATTACCGGTCTGACCTACACTGACGCGCAGTTTCATGTCATTCAGCCACTTGGCGTTTCTCATGAAGTTTTCGTCGCTGATACGCCAGCCGATGGAAGCGGCAGGGAAGTATCCCCATCTGGTGTCAGGGGCAAATCTTGAGGAACCGTCACCTCTGATGGAAGCGGATATCATGTAACGTCCTTTGTATGAATACTGTGCCCTGACGAGCCATGAAGCGAAAGTATAGGCGTACTTGTTATTGTAAGTGTCATCGACAGAAAGAGTCTTGCCTTTGGTGGTCCTGATTTTGTCGTCGCCTGCCACGCCGGTACCCTTTATCGCTGATGTCTGGATAGTCTGCTTTTCAGCCTCATAGACGGCTACGGCATTGATGGAGTGGTCTCCGAACTTCCTGTTGAATGAAAGCTGGTTGGAGATTGTCCAATGGAAATAAGAGTTCGCGTAATTTGCTGCTGTAGGAGCAGAAGGTGCGTCATAGTATTTCACGCCCTTCAGAGGAAGGTATGAAGGTCTGTAATAGTTTCTGATATATGAGTAGTAGTCGCCTCCCATAGTGAGCTTGTACTCAAGGCCTTTGATGAACTCGTATGAAGCATAGACGTTGCCGACCATGTTCAGTTTCTCTCTTACGTCATCGACTTCGAGTGCAAGTGCAACAGGGTTGAGCACCTCGTTCGTCTGTGTGTTCCATGAATTCTTCTTCAGGAAACCGTTCATGTCCCAGTTGTATGAACCGTCAGAATTGTAGGCAGGGAAGATAGGTGGAGCCATCAATGCTGATGCGATGATACCGTCTCCGCCGTACTGGGAGTCAGTATCCACATAGTTTGTCTTGGAGTAGGAAGGGGAGAAGCTGACTCCGTATTTGAGGTTGCCCTTCTTGCCGTCCAAGTTGGCGCGGATGCCGTATCTTTCGAAATCTGAGCCTATTACGGTACCTTCACGATAAAGGTAGTTGGCTCCGATATAGTAGTTGAAACTCTTGGTTCTAGCAGAGACGCTGAGTGAGTGCTTGTGTGAAAGCGCCGTGCGGAAAATCTCGTCCTGCCAGTCGGTATTTGTCAATGTTCCTGTCTTGTCTTCGAGATAGGCATTGATAAGCGGGTCGATTCTGTGATAAACCTCAGGACGGCCGGCAGACGGGTCTGAGATGGATCCTGTAGGGTCGCTGAAAAGGTAAGAACCATTACGTGATTCCCTGAACATGGTAGCGAACTCGTAAGCGTCCAGCATGTCGATTTTCTTGGATACGTTGGATACGCTGAACTGTCCGTCGTATGAAATCACCGGCTTGTCTCCGCTGCCTCGTTTTGTCGTGACGATGATGACACCGCATGAACCTCTGGAACCGTAAATGGCTGCTGCTGAGGCGTCTTTCAATACTTCAAGGCTTTCGATGTCGTTTCCGTCGAGGTTCGCGAAAGCGCGGGAATCGCAAGGGATGCCGTCAATGACATAGAGCGGGTCATTTCCGGATGTCGCAGACTGGATACCTCTGACGCGCACTGTGACATTGCCGTCAGGCTGGCCGCCGAGGTTGAGGACCTGGACACCAGGCATCTTGGCTGCCATTGACTCACGGAAGTCAGTTGTCGGGGCATTTGCGAAATCTTCGGCCTTGATGGATGCGACTGAGGTGGTCACGTCTCTCTTGTTCTGCACACCATAACCGATGACCACGACGTCATCAAGTTTGATGGCTTCCTCTTCGAGGATGAAGTCCGCCTTCGTCTGGTTTTCTGTCAATGCTGATGTGATGGTGTTGTAGCCGATGAGGGACACTTCCAGAGTAGCGGCACCCTTGACTTTGATTGAATAGTTTCCGTCAATGTCTGTGCTGGCTCCGTTCTGTGTGCCTTTCTCGATGACCATTGCGCCGATGACCGGCTGGCCGTCCTTATCGACAATCTTTCCTGTGACGGTCCTCTGGGCTGCCGGCTGCGGGGCACTCTGGACTGAGGATTTGGATGCCGCAGGCTTGTTGCTGAGGAGAATCTTCTGGTCCTTGAATTCGACATTGACACCGGGAAGAACTTCCTTTATGATGGTTTCAATGTCTTTGTTCGTGGCTGATACTGTCACTTTTCTGGTCAAGTCAATGTCGGTATCGACATAAGCGAATGTGTAGGTGCTCCCCGCCTCGATGGCTCTGAGAAGCTCCTTTACTGTCACATCCTTTACATTCACATTGGCCTTCCTGTCCTGTGCGAACACGTTTGACGTGATGCAGAGGGCGCATATTATGCTGAGGCCTATGCGGGTGAATGAAGGAAGAATGTTAGAGATTCCTTTCATTATTAATGTTTTTTGGTTTTGTTTTCAATTATGATTTCCGCGCCCTGATATCTCCATCTTATAGGGAGCAGAGTTGTCAGGATGTCAAGGATGTCCTCGACGGATTCATCCCTGATTGTCATTGACATATGCTTGTCCGCCAGATTCCCGACATTGAGAGAAATCTCTGTCTGGTATTTGTGGGAGAGGTTTTCAAGTATGTCTTTGAGTTTTACGTTGTCGAAGACAAGTCTGTGCTCGAACCATCTGCAGCAGTTCATTGCATTGACGGATGAAATTTCGGCCGTTCCTTCGTTCCAGGTGAATTTCTGATTAGGTTTCAGGATGACATATTCGTTGCGTCCGTTGTCTGAGACCTGTACTGAGCCTGAGCGCAGAATGACTTCTGCCTTGTTCAAGGATGGGTAATTGCATGCGTTGAATGTGGTCCCCAAAACCTTGATGTCCAGGTCGTTCTGCATTTTCACGATGAATGGCCGCCGCTCGTCCCTGTTGACTTCGAAGTAGCCTTCTCCTTTGAGAGCCACCTGTCTGGTCCGCTTTCCGAATTTTTGGCTGTAGGTGAGCCAGCTGTTTTTGTTCAGCCATACTTTCGACCCGTCCGGGAGCGTGTAGGAACTGATGTTTTCCGACGATGCCATCAGGACCGTTTCCTGTCTTTTCCCCGTCACCAGTTCGGATGTTGCTGCGCCTGTGAGGAAGAGAGCTGCCGCGGCAGCTGCTGCAATGCAGTATTTCAATACCTTGCTGCGGAATGGTTTTCTTTTTTTCAGTCTTGGCGCTTCTGCTTCTTCGTGACGGATTCCGGAAAAGGCATTGACCTGATGGTTTTTCTCAGCGGTATCGGTTTGTGCGTCCTCCACTCTGGCATTGACCTTAGCCTCGGCGATGGAGTCGTTTGCATTTTTGTCAATGCTGTTTCCCGTTCCGAGTCTGGCCATCAGTTTTTCCAGTCCTTCTGTGAGGTTGAATTCGGGTGCGGCTGACGAAACTTCATTCCAATATTCTTCGAGCAGGGCTTTGGTTTCCGGCTCGTTTCCATGTATTTCGAGCCATCCGAAAAACTGTTGTCTTAGTTCTTCGGGAATTTCCACTCCGCTGAAAAAGAAATCGAAAATGCGTCTGTAGTCTTCAATCATCATTATCTGCCGGCTTGCGTAAATGTGTAAGTGCTTGTGTATGAGCCTGCTTTGAGTTTGATAGTGCCTTTGCGGTCTTCTCCGGTGTTATTAGGCTGTGTGGTGATTGTGGATTCGCTGATACCCTTTGCGCCTGATGCCGGTTCGATGGTGAACCAGTCTTCGCCTTCCAGTGACCAGTCACATGTTGCGGCAATCGTGATGTTGTCTTCGCCGCCCGTGACTTTAGTGGCTGGCGTTCCGGATGTCAGCTTTGTCTGGATTACGACAGTGTCGTGAATCTCCGACTCGCTCTGCTTCTGGCAACCTGTCGCTGCCACCAGCAGTGTCGCTGCCATTGAGGCAGCTGTTATGAAATTCAGTTTCATAGTGTGTATAAAAATGTTTTGTATGAGTAAGACAACTGAATTCCCCGATATGCTAAATTGTTTTATTAAAAAAATGTTTCAAAGTCCGGTGATATGGCTTTCACTGTATGGCCGCCTGGCGAGGTTAGGGCGCATATAAGAACAACTTGTCCGGAAATGCATAGGCTTTTCCGGACAAGTTGTCAGCTCTTTTAAAAATCTATGATCTGTTAGTAAACCAGAAGGTAAAGTCCTGCTGCACAGGCTGCTCCTGCGAGAGGACCCAGTACGGGAACCCAGCTGTATCCCCAGCCGCTGTCACGTTTGCCTTTCAGAGGAAGGATGGCATGGGCGATGCGTGGAGAAAGATCTCTGGCAGGATTCATGGCGTATCCGGTAGTGCCGCCCAGCGACATGCCCAGAGCCATAATCAGACAGGTTACAGGGAACGCTCCGATACCGCCTACTGAAATTGTGCTGCCTTCAAATGAGGCCGTATTGCCTGACGTGCCGAGAGCCATGATGCAGAAAACCAGTATGAAAGTTGCAATCAGTTCGCTGAGGAAATTGATGCTCTTGTGCTCGATGGCCGGCATGGTGCAGAATGTCCCGAGCATGCCGTCAGGATTCTGAGAGGAGGCCTTGTAATGATCATAATAGAAAACATAGACCAGCAGAGCTCCGGCAAAACCTCCCAGCATCTGTGCTGCGATATACGGAAGGACGGCATCCCATGCGAAACCGCCGGCTATGGCAAGACCTAGAGTGACGGCAGGATTCAGATGTGCACCGGAGTACGGACCTGCGATGAAGACGCCGCACATGACCGCAAAACCCCAGGCCAATGATATAACGACCCAACCGGCCCCTTTGGCCTTAGACTTTTCGAGAGTACATGCCGCGCAAACACCATCTCCCATGAGAACCAAGACAAGTGTTCCGAGAAACTCGAAAATGCACTTGGTGAACAGTGTGATTTCCATATTGTCAATGATTTAATGTTTAGAATCTTCAGTCAGAGTCCTGCCGATGGCATTGGCCCAACCCTCTTTCAGTTTCAATACCTTTTCAGCCGGAGCGAGAGGCTCGAATACCTTGTCGGCATTCCATTGGCGCTTGATGTCGTCCAGGGAATCCCAATATCCCGTCGCAAGACCGGCAAGATAACATGCTCCCATTGCGGTCGTCTCCGTAACCTTAGGACGGATTACCTTTGTGCCAAGGATGTCGGCCTGGAACTGCATCATCAGGTTGTTTCTCGAAGCGCCGCCATCGACCTTGAGTTCGGCCAGTTTTATGCCGGCATCATGCTCCATGGCATTGACAATATCCATTGTTTCGAAAGCGATACCTTCGAGCGCCGCGCGTGCAATATGCGCCGCCGTCGTGCCTCGGGTCAGGCCGCAGATGGTACCCTTTGCGTACTGGTCCCAATAAGGAGCACCGAGACCTGTCAATGCAGGTACGAAATATACTCCTCCGTTGTCAGGGACCGTCATGGCCAGGCTTTCGATCTCCGAAGAAGACTTTATGATGCCGAGACCGTCTCTAAGCCATTGGACTACAGAACCTCCCACGAAGATGCTGCCCTCAAGTGCATAATTGACCGTATCTCCGATTTTCCATGCGATGGTGGTGAGCAGATTGTGTGATGACGTGATTGGTTTCGTGCCGCTGTTCATGAGAAGGAAACATCCTGTGCCGTAGGTGTTCTTGACGGAGCCAGGTGTCGTGCACATCTGGCCGAACAATGCGGCCTGCTGGTCTCCCGCAATGCCCGCAACAGGGACCTTGTGCGCGAAAATCGTAGTCTTGGTGTATCCGTAAATCTCTGAAGATGAATGAACTTCAGGCAACATTGACATAGGAATCCCGAAAAGCTTCATGAGGTCCTCATCCCATTTGAGGGTGTGGATATTGAAAAGCATTGTCCTGGATGCATTGCTGACATCGGTCATGTGGCACTCGCCGCGGGTCAGGTTCCACAGCAGCCATGTATCGACGGTTCCGAAACGCAGTTTCCCTGCTTCTGCCCTGGCTCTCGCACCTGGAACATTTTCCAGAATCCAACGGATTTTCGTCGCGCTGAAGTATGCGTCAATGATAAGGCCTGTCTTTTCCCTGATGAATCCGGTAAGATTCTGCTCCTTGAGGCTGTCGCAGTATTCAGATGTTCTTCTGTCCTGCCAGACAATTGCATTATAGACAGGCTCTCCAGTTTCGGCATCCCATACGATGGTCGTCTCACGCTGGTTTGTGATTCCGATTCCGGCAATGTTCAATCCGTTGATACCCATAGAGGTAATGGCCTCGGCAATCACTGACGCTTCGGAAGACCAGATATCTTTGGGGTCATGCTCCACCCAACCCGGTTTAGGAAAATGCTGTGGAAACTCTTTCTGTGCAGTGGCGCAGATGCGACCTTCATGGTCGAAGACGATTGCTCTGGATGAACTTGTTCCCTGGTCAAGTGCCAGGATATATTTCTGTTCCATGACAAGATTATGTTTTAGTACTATTTAAACGTTGTATATGCGACATGAGCGCACAGAAACCCTGCTTTCACAATTATAATGCCGAGTGTCAATGACAGTGAACGGAACTTAAAGCTCTTTTCTGAGGCGAGCCTTGGGGATGCCGAGCTGGTCCCTGTACTTTGCGATAGTCCTTCGTGCTACCTTGTATCCCTTCTCATTCATGATTGTGACAAGTTCGTCATCAGTAAGCGGCTTCTGCTTGTCCTCATTGTCCACGCATTCCTGCAGGACCTTCTTGAGTTCCCTGGTTGAAACCTCTTCACCCTGCTGATTCTCAAGACCTTCCGAGAAGAAATATTTGAGGGGGAATATTCCGAAATGAGTCTCGATATACTTGCTGTTCACAACTCTGGAAATGGTAGATATGTCGAAGCCTGTCTTGGCCGCTATGTCCTTCAGGACCATAGGCTTGAGATGTGCCTCGTCTCCATCCATGAAATAGTCGTGCTGATAATCCACTATGGCCTGCATCGTACTAAGAAGAGTATTGTGCCTCTGTTTCAATGCCTCCACGAACCACTTTGCCGAGTCCATTTTCTGCTTTACGAAAGTGGCGGCCTCCTTCTTCTGCCTCTCAGATGACTGGGCGGCATCCATAAGAAGCTGTGCGTAATTCTTGTTTATCCTGATTTCAGGAATCGAGAACCTTGGCATTGACAACTGCAGTTCCCCGTTTTCCATCGTAAGGATGAAATCAGGCACAATCTGCTGGGCCTGGTCATTATACGAATCGTCAATCTGTCCTCCAGGGGACGGATTCAGTTTTGTGATCTTGCTCATCGCCGCTTTCATTTCCTCCTGCGACAAACTGAGTTTGTTCATAATCTTCTGGAAATGCTTGTTCGAGAATTCCTGAAAATAATCAGAGAGAATCCTTTCGGCATTGACAACATCCCGGGTCTGTTTCAGTCCTTTCAGCTGAATCAGGAGACACTCCTTCAGATCGCGTGCGCCGATTCCCGCCGGGTCGAACTGCTGGATGATATGCAGCATCTTCAGCACTTCCTCCCTTGTGGTGGTGATGTTCATGCGGAACGCCAGGTCATCCACGAGACTGTCAATGTCTCTTCTGAGATACCCGTCATCGTCCAGACTGCCGATTATGAAAGCGGCTATATCATGCTGATGCTCAGTTAGATCCCTGAAGCCAAGCTGGTCCATGAGACTCTGCGTGAAGCTCTCTTTTACGGAAAACGTGTTGTACTGCGGCCTCTCGTCCTTGCCGTAGTTGTTCACATGCAGTTTGTATTCCGGAATGGAATCATCATCCTTCAGTTCAGAAAGCGAAACCTCTCTTGGCTGCTCATCTCCGTCCTCCTCCTTGCTCTCCGGTGCGCTGTCATCCAGAACCGGATTTTCCTCCAGTTCCTTGCGGACTCTCTGCTCAAGTTCCTGGACCGGAAGCTCAATGAGCTTGATGGTCTGGATCTGGAGAGGGGAGAGCTTCTGCGTCTGCTTTAATGCGATTTCCTGTTTGAGCATATTGTCTAGAGATTAGCGACGGGTCTATAAACTGTTACGGTGTCGGTCACATAATTGTGCTCTTTATTCACGGCAGGGAAGTTTATGCCTTCCTTTACCACAAGAGCCGACGTGTATGAGGATTTGATCTTCTGCAGGAACTCCATCGCTTCTGACTTTGTCCTGAAATCACCCACGACAACTCTGAAAAACGGATTCTGGTAATTTCTGTATGCGGGAATTCCGGGATATGCAGCCTTGAAAATCTTCATGACATTCTCGGAAGCATTTCTTGCAGTCTTGCTGTTGTCGAAGAAGATGCGGACCCTGTATCCTGTAAGTTTCCTGGAACTGTTGGACGCAATCTGTAGCTTCATGGCATTGACAATGCTCTGTGACTGATGGATTTTTACATCGCCCTCTCCGTACGGATGACTGGAGAGCAGACCGAAAATCGACTTTCCGACGAGGGTGGAATCCATTGCGGCAGCCTGACGGTAAACGACGGAATCCGCCTGGGCCATGTCTGAATTATAATCTTGCCCCCATGAAAGGACGGGGAGTGCCAATGCTACTATGAGTATTGCTAACTTTTTCATTGTCAATGTCTTTATAATTATTCCATAAAGGTGCTCAGCGGCATGCCCTTCCTGGAGATTGTCATTTTTATGCCCTCAGCCTTCACTCTTGCCGACACATCTACTGTATATGAATCAGCATTCAAATCTTTCAGCAGGGCCAATGCGGACAGCAGGGAAATCTCCGGCCTCAGTTCTGCGATTCCCGAAATGCGGTGCTTGTCGTCAGACTTTTTCTGCACCTCAAATCCGTTGGCGGTAAAGTCAATGATAGCCGTGCCCTGGTGGTAAACTGTTCCCTGAATGTCGGAAACGGCAAATTTGAACACCGGATTATGGATTCCTACCAGAAACACCCCGTTCAGGCTTCTCAGTCCCGATGGTGATATGGACACGATGTCGCAAGATGTTATCGAGATGTCCTTGATTTTTCCGCAACCTGCGAGGCATACAGTCATGATGACTGTCAATGTTGTCAATATGAATCTTTTCATTTCCAATAATCCTTTTGTCTGCCGGGCCATACCTTTTTGCTGATAGACTTGACTTACAAAAGTAGTGAAAAAATAATAAAAGTCATATCTTTGCAGGTGAAAAGGTACGGAATGTGCCACACAGTGCATTCCGGGCGCGTGCCAAACTGGTACGTGATATACAAACAGACTTAAATCCGCGGAACTTTGCGGAAAATCAGATAAAAATATGGCAAGTAAGAAAGTGTATATCGAGACCTACGGATGTCAGATGAATGTCAATGATACCGAGGTGATTTTCTCGATTCTGAAGAAGGCAGGCTACGACAGGACTGAGAATATGGATGAGGCTGACGTGATCATGGCCAATACCTGTTCGGTCCGCGACAATGCAGAACAGCGTATTTGGGGACGCATTGACCAGTTCTACGGTCAGAAACGTGTTCACGAAGGCGTCGTTACCGGTATCGTCGGATGTATGGCCGAGAGGCTGAAAGACAAGCTGCTGGAAAGCGGACGTGTCGATTTCGTGGCAGGTCCTGATTCATACAGGTCTCTTCCGCTACTTCTTTCCAGAATAGCCCCGGGAAGGCCGCAGATCAATGTCGAACTTTCCAGAGAGGAAACATACGGGGATATCGAGCCTGTCCGCATTGACAAAAATGGCGTGTCCGCCTTCATTTCCATCATGCGCGGATGCAACAACGTTTGTTCATATTGCGTAGTCCCTTATACAAGGGGTGCTGAACGCAGCCGCGACCCTCGCACGATTGTCAGGGAGGCCTGCGATGTCTTTTCCCGTGGATACAAGGAGGTTACACTCCTCGGCCAGAATGTGGACTCATATCTATGGAAGAATCCTGAGGACGCTTCAGATGTCACTGACTTCGCGGACCTTCTTTCCAAGGTGGCCGATATCAGTCCGCTCCTCCGCGTGAGATTCTCTACATCCCATCCTAAAGACATCAGTGACAAGGTCATAGATACGATGGCGAAGTATGACAACATCTGCCGTCATATCCATCTGCCGGTACAGTCCGGAAGCAATGCCATGCTCGAGAAGATGCGCCGCCGCTATACCCGCGAGTGGTATCTCGAAAGAGTCGACAGAATCCGCAAGTCAATGCCAGACTGCGCGATCACTACTGACATCATTGCCGGCTTCTGCGGTGAAACGGAGCAGGACCATCAGGACACTTTGGATATAATGCGCAAGGTCGGTTATGACTATGCCTATATGTTCCAGTACTCCGAGAGACCCGGAACTCTTGCCGCACGCAACTATCCTGACGACATCCCTCTTCAGGAGAAGACCAGGCGTCTGAACGAAATCATTTCCCTCCAGAACGAACTGAGTCTTGAAAGCAATACCCGTGATCTGGGCAAGGAGTTCACAGTCCTCATCGAGGGTACATCGCGCAGAAACCAGGAGGAACTTTGCGGAAGGACCTCGACCAACAAGATGTGCGTGTTCCCGGCGCTTCTTTCGTCCGGGACAAACCCTGCTGGCGGCGTGAAGATTTTCAATGTAGGTGATTACGCCAAGGTACGTGTCGTCTCATGTACCTCAGCAACACTTATTTGCGAACTGTCATAGATCATCTGGTCCGCGAAACTGTAATAGCCGGAATCGGAGATTATCACGTGGTCCAGCATTGAGATGCTGAATGTTTCAGCCGCTTTCTTGAGCCGTTCCGTTTCCACGACATCAGCCTTTCCCGGCTGTGGATTTCCGGACGGATGGTTGTGGACAAGGATTATACCGTCGGCTTTCTTTTCAATAGCCTTCCTGAGAATAGAATTGGTGTCTATCGTAGTGGATGAGAGTCCGCCGATGGACACTTTTTCCTTATACAGGATATGATTGGCCCGGTTCAAGTAGAGAATCCAGCATTCCTCATGGTCGATTCCCTTCAGGACAGGAAACATTATTGAAAATATCTGTGACGCATTGGTGATGGCGCTGCAATGCGGGCGGGACCCTTCGGCCGCGAATCTGCGTCCCAGCTCGAATGCCGCCGTGACGGTTGCAGCCTTGTTTTTCCCTATGCCTCCGATAGCCTGCATTTTGTCAATGGACATGGCTGACAGTTCCGTAAGGCTTCCTGCAGCAGCAAGCAGTTCATGCGACATCTCCAGCACGTTTTTGTTTCCGCTTCCTGTCCGGAGCAGGATCGCCAGGAGCTCGGCATTGCCCAAAGCGGAGCTCCCTTTTGCAATCAGCCTTTCCCTAGGTCTTTCTTCAATGTTCAGTTCTTTCAGTTTCATGGTCTTTTATGTGATTATTATTCTATCTGTCAATGCAGGTTTCGGTCGTGCCTGTCATGTGGACCCGTTCAGTCTCAGGCTCGTAACCGGCTGCAAGATAGGCCTATGAAACTGGAAAATCTGCAGAAAGTTGCTCGAACTCCTGCAGATTTTTATGATTTTTAAACTTTTTGTCTGGTTTTTTAATCCCGGACCGCTGATTTGTCGATTCCGGACATCTTCTGACAATTATTTCTTAGCTTCCAGAATCAGGTCTCCCAACTCGCGGATATCCCTTGCTATCATATCAGGAGGGAAAAACTCCGGCGCCGGATTTGTTCTGGCATCCTCTGCGACCTTGAGAGCTGTCTCGACAGTTGTCTCACCTGAAAGTACAAGCACGCCTACGGCACCTGCATTGTGAGCCATGGCGGTGTCAGTGTATATGCGGTCTCCCACCATTGCGATTTCTTCCGGTTTCAGACCATGTCTGTGCATGATTCCGTCCAGCATTGTCGGGTCCGGCTTTCCGAGAACGATGTCCGGGCGACGTCCGGTGGCATGTTCTATACATTTCTGCAATGAGCCGCAGTCCACGAGGACAGTAGGCTGGTCGGTAGGGCATACCCTGTCAGGATTTGTCGCGATATAAGGGACTCCCTGGCTTGCCCACCATGCGGCACGGCAGAGGCGCGGATAGGTGAGAGTCGTGTCAAATGCCACTACGAGGACATCAGGAACGTCGTTCGGATCATCCGCGCATGCTTCGAAGCCGGCTTTCTCGAACTGGCTGACCATACTTGGAGTACCGAGCATATAGAGCCTCTTTGCCTGAGGATATTTCTCCTTTATATAGTCAATGGCAGCGAGTGAGGTTGTGTACATGTTGCCTTCATCGGCATTGATGCCCATTCCCTCAAGTTTGTGGAGGTAGTCGGCTACGGATTTTGTAGGATTGTTCGTGAGGAATGAGTAACCGATTCCGGCATCTGTCATGTCCTGCAAAAAAACCTTTGTAAAAGGGAACAGATTGCTTCCCATATATATTGTCCCGTCCATGTCCAGAGCAATGTGTCTGATTCCGGACAATTTCTTTTTCAACTCCGGTGTGAGTTCTTTGTTGTAGTTTGTACTCATTGCTGTATTTTCATTTGTTTGCAAATTTAGCAATGTTTCTCTAAAGTAATGCTATCTATATTTCATTTCGTGTGTTTTCTTTCATTTTTCTTCCGGCTTTCCACCCGTTTGGCCAAGTGGAACCGGCATTGATGTAAATTATATTAATTCAAAATTAAAAAATCTTTGCAATTATCAGAATTTGGATTAAATTTGTGATTATTAAGTTTACGTGTACTAATCGGATAATGCGCGGCTGTCAATATGAAGAAGCACACACATACTGCACCAGGAATAGAAGAATTCAAGAAACTGCTGAAGAAACATTCGTTGAAATCTACACAGCAGAGGTTGGCTGTACATAATGCGATGCTGAAGCTGGGACATGCTTCAGCTGATATGGTAACAGAGGAAATCAAGAGTCAAGGCACTACCAATGTTACCGTAGCTTCGGTGTATAATATACTTTCACAGATAGCTTTGCTTGGAATATATGACCACAGGATGAGTGCCAACAACAAGATGTATTTCGACGTGAATACTTTCAGGCATATCCATCTGTATGATTATGTGAACAATACATTCAAGGATGTCATTGATGATGACTTCATGGACAATCTCGATGCATATTTTGCCAAGAAAAAGTTCAAGGGATATCGTGTCGAGTGTGTGGATGTGCAGATAGTCTGCCGCCCGAGCCGTTCATACGTAAAGAAGAATACGGCAGAGAAAGTAGCTGAATAACAGCCTGTTGCCGCTTGCCTACATAAACTTTGACCTTATACACTATGCGCTTTAACCTGACCTTAAAGACTATGGCTGCTGTCATTGTGTCTTCTATGATTGCTGTTTCATGCAGCAAAACTTCTTCTGTGCCCTATGTGGATTCTTCCATGGGCTTTGTCACGGGTGACAACCTGTTTACAACTGATGCCGGAATGACATATGACTTTACCACGGCGGAGCAGTTCGATTATGAGTTCGGGACCAGATTGTTCGTGTCCTGTGAGGTGGGGGATTGCATTGATCCTGCAAAGAATCTGTTTTCCGCAAATCTGGTGAATTGCTCGGTTCCTGTTACCGGTGCTATCGTGAGGCCAGGGACTTCTGGGTTCGACAAGTCTGAATGGAAAGATCCTATATCCGTCAATAATGCTTGGATATCAGGAGGTTATATAAATTTTTATTGCTCTTGGACAGGACATAAGAATTCAGGTGTGGTGCAGCGTTCCGCATTCGTGTTCGAAGGGACCTCCACCGGCATTGACAATGCTCCTGACACTTTGTCTTTTTCTCTCGTTCATGATTCCGAAGGTGATGGTTTTTCTTCCGGAGGCGATGCGACCAATCTTGTGATGATAAACAAAATGGCCACATTCCCTGTCCAGGAATTTCTTCCTTCCGGGAATGCGGTCATAAGATTGTTATGGACATGGCACCGGTCTGACGGACATTATATCTATCCGGAGACCGAAAGCCATAGTATGATTTACGATTATTCTGCTGCAGCCACGTCAGCCGAGCCTTCTACGAAGGCGATAATCTCGCCTTTTACGACATTGGCTCCCTGAGTTCCGGTAACTGCTACAACCCGACCGTCAACAGCAGGAATCACGTCTTCCATACCATAATAGGTCTGAACGTAGCCCATTGCCTTGCCGGCCTTCACTTCTGTGCCTGCGATAGGTGCCGTAGATTCGTCATCGACATCCAGCTGCCACATGAGCTGTCCCTTTGCCGGTGCCTGTACAGGTATCGCGTGAGGATATTTCTTGGCATATTCCTCGACATCGAATTTAGGCATTTCCACTACCGGACGGACAACCGTGATTGGCGCCCCTGCCTTGGCCTTCAAGTCCTTGAGTTCAGCATTGAACCTCTCCTTTGCAACGCCGCTCTTGTAGTCGCGGTACTGTCTCTCATGCATTGCGAATTCGAAGAGTTCCTCCTGATCCTGTCCCTCGTCCCAGCCTTCGTCTTTCATCATCTGGCGGAATTTAGGAAGTTCGTCAGGATACATGTCCTGAGGATTGCCGGTGTAGAATTCCATTCCCTTCTCTTTCGCAAGGTCAATGATTTCCGGCGCGAGTTTTCCAGGGAGCTGTCCCATTCTGCCGAGAATCATGTTCCATGTGTCCTTGTCAATGGTAGTCCATCTTGGTTTTCCATTGAGGACATTGAGGAGGTTCATGAGAGAGGTATTCTTTACGTACTGGCTGAACGGTGTCACCAGAGGCGGATAGCCGAGTCTTGGCCATACATACTGGACTTCATCGAAAAGCTTCACCATGAGGGTGTCAAGGCTGATTTCAGGACGTCCGTGAGCGCGCTCTGAGGCGTTGATTGCAGCCTGGAAACCTTTCAGGTCAGCCATCATCGAGCCCATCATTCCGCCCGGGAGGCCGCAGCCTACGAGGAGGGAGGACATCAGTTTGTTGGCCGGATTGATCCAGTAACCGAGGAAGTCGTCAATGAATTTCTGCGTGAGCTTGCGGACTTCCATGTATGCATCCATGTTCAGGTCTTTCACGAGGAATCCGTCTGCCTTCATCATTTCCCTGATGGTTATCACATCCGGATGGATTTTTCCCCAAGAGAGCGGTTCTACCGCTACGTCGAGATAGTCCGCTCCCGCGCGCGCCACTTCCAGCATTGATGCAGGCGAAAAACCAGGGCCTGTGTGTCCGTGGTACTGGACGATAAGGTGCGGATATTTCTTCTTGATGCAGCTTGTGAGCTCGGCGAGGAATGTCGGTCTGCCGACTCCTGCCATATCTTTCAGGCAGATCTCGTCGCAGCCGTATTCTACGACCTTGTCAACGATGCCCATGTAGTATTCGACTGTGTGGACCGGTGAGTTCGTGATGGACAATGCCACCTGTGAAATCATGCCGGCTTTCTTTGCGAATTCTACTGACAATTTCAGGTTCCTGTGATCGTTCAGGCCGCAGAATGATCTTGCGATGTCTGTTCCCTGAGCTTTCTTCACTTTGTACATCAGTTCCCTGACGTCTGCCGGAACCGGGTTCATTCTCAATGCGTTAAGTCCGCGTTCAAGCATGTGTGTCCGGATGCCCACCTTGTGGAAAGGCGCTGTCCATCTTCTGACTGCAACGTTAGGGTTTTCTCCGAACAGGAGGTTTACCTGCTCGAATGCTCCACCATTGGTCTCGACTCTGTCGAAACAGCCCATGTCAATGATAGCGGGGGCGACTTCCTCAAGCTGATCCACTCTAGGCACATACTTGCCTGAAGACTGCCACATATCCCTGTAAACCAGAGAAAATTTGATTTCTCTTGCCATTTTTAACTTACTTTATTTTGTTATAACTTGTTCGTGGTTATCCGGCAAATATAGTGATTATTCTTGGAACATGTTTTGAAAACCGGTCATGAATTTTTCCGGTGCATATACAAAAAAAGAGTCAATCCGAAGACTGACTCTTTTCGCAGGGTGAACGGTGGGGCTCGAACCCACGACAACCAGAACCACAATCTGGCGCTCTACCAACTGAACTACGCTCACCATGTTTAGGATTGCAAAGGTATGAATATTTTCTTACAATCCAAAATTTTCTGCAAGAAAAAAAGAAAATTTTCGTTTGTTGGGCTCTTTCACTATATTTGTAGGTTGGAATTTGTATCAGAAATGACATTGTCATTGACCTGAGATAAAATTCTTCAGGACAAACGATTGGGATGCTTTCGGCGGCATTGGAAACTCCGGCGGAACATCGGATGAAACACAAAACAGATATTCGGAAAGTTATGGAAAATATAAAATGCCTTATTGTCGGCTCCGGTCCTGCCGGCTATACTTCGGCCATCTACACCGGACGTGCCGGAATACAGACTGTTCTTTACGAGGGAATGGAACCGGGAGGACAGCTGACCACGACCACGACGGTGGAAAACTACCCTGGATTCGAAAACGGAGTCGATGCAAATATGCTGATGGCATCAATGAAAGCTCAGGCTGCAAGATTCGGGGCTGAAATCCGCAGCGGAAGAATCGCATCTGCCGACCTTTCATCCAGACCGTTCAGGCTGACGGACAGCGAAGGCAGGGAACTCGAAGCGGAGACATTGATCATAGCCACAGGAGCGACTGCGAAATACCTCGGCCTTCCTTCAGAGCAGAAGTTCAAGGGACTTGGCGTGTCGGCTTGCGCTACTTGCGACGGTTTCTTCTATAGGAAGAAGGATGTCGCCGTAGTCGGCGGGGGAGACACTGCATGCGAGGAAGCGTCATATCTCTCTAACATCTGCAAGAAAGTATATATGATCGTGAGGAGGGATGTTTTCAGGGCTTCCAAGTCGATGCAGGAAAAAGTTCTGAACACTCCAAACATTGAAGTTCTGTGGAACTGCAACACTCAGGAGGTGCTCGGAGACGCGAACGGCGTTACCGGAGCTAGACTTGTCAGAAAAGATGGTAAGGTTTTTGATATCAGCATTGACGGTTTCTTTCTCGGCATTGGCCATCATCCGAATGCGGATCTGTTCAAAGAGTGGATTCGTACTGATGAGAATGGCTATATAATCACTGAAGGAAAGTCTTCACGCACTTGTGTGGATGGCGTTTTCGCGGCGGGAGATGTGCAGGATCCTCATTACAGACAGGCAATTACAGCAGCCGCCTCAGGTTGCAGGGCTGCCCTTGATGTGGAAAAATTCCTCAATAGCCTGAAGTAATTGGGAAACGGACTTGGCCAGACGTGGCCTGAAACCGGACAAGATAATTTATTAGAATATGGAAATAACAACTAAGGTAATTCTGGGAGTGTTCGCAGTATTGGCGGCTTCTTCATGCAAATCGCAGTACGATACGCTGCTGTCCAGCAATGATGTGGACACCAAATACAAGGCGGCATTCGATTATTTCAATAAAGGAAAGTATCAGAAATCTGCTGCGCTGTTCGAGTCAATGTCAGTGCTTACGGATGGTACGGAGCGCGACGACACTGTCCAGTATTACTGGGGCCTGAGCAACTACCGTTACAAGGACTATGTTACGGCAGAGGCCAATTTCAACCGTTTCGTGAATAACTTCCCGAGAAGCCCGTTTGCTGAGGAGGCCAGATTCCTGAGAATAGACTGCCTGTACAAATCTACATACAGATATGAACTCGACCAGGCACCGACAAAGGTTGCCATTGCTTCTATCAATGAATATGAGAAGGACTATGGCTCGAATCTCCACAAGGACGATTGTGATGCCATGCTTAAGGACCTGAACGGAAGACTTGACAGAAAAGCATTCGAGGGTGCCCGCCTGTATTACAACATGGAGGACTATAAGGCTGCCAGAGTCGCTTTCCGTAACACATTGAAGGCTAATTCGGAAAATATCTATCGTGAAGATATCCTGTATTACATTGCGAAATCTTCATACAAATATGCGCAGCTCAGTATCGCTTCCAAGCAGAGAGACCGTTATCTTACTTTCATGGACGACTATCTGAACTTCATGAGCGAGAATCCGCAGTCAAAGTATTCCAAGGAATTGAAGACTCTTTATAATCGCGCCCAGAAGGTTCTCGGCCACTACACAGGCACCGATGAAGATGCCGATGTGAAGGAAAAGGTCTTCGAGAAAGAGAGAAAGGCTGCCGAGAAGGCCGACAAAAAATCCAGATAAAAAAGTTTTGAAACAATCTTCGGCCGGCTTCAGTATATATTAAATGGAGGCCGATGATGGCAGAGGTTGCCATATGCCCGGCCGATTAGATGACAATTTAGAATAGTAAAAGAATGGACAAGAAGAATGTACCTCAGAACACTATCACAAGGGATGTGAAGTATCTCGCTGCCCCTACAGGCAATATTTACGAGACAGTAGTTATTCTGTACAAGAGAGCTAACCAGATTGCCCTTGCTGAGAAGAAGGAACTTAACAAGAAACTTGAAGATTTCAAGAACGACCGTGACTCGATGGACGAAGTATTCGAGAACCGCGAGCAGATCGAAATCTCAAAATACTATGAGAGGCAGCCTAAGCCTGTTCTTGTTGCCGTTTCAGAGTTCGAAAATGGCGAACTGACTTACAGGATGGCCAAGAACGAGTCTGCTTCTGATGCTGCACAGCCGGAGGCTCCTGCCAAGAAACAGAAAAACGTCGAAGAGTAGGCAATGATTTGCTGATATGCTCAAGGCACTTCATATAAAGAATTATGTTCTGATCGACTCGCTGGATATCGAATTTCCGGCGGGTCTCGTGATTATTACGGGGCAGACCGGTGCCGGAAAGTCTATACTTCTCGGTGCCCTTTCTCTCGTAATGGGCTCACGTGCAGACTCTTCCGTAATCGGCGCCGCAGGGGACAACTGTGTCGTGGAAGCGGAATTCGAGGTCAATGATGAAGATGGCTCCTTGAGACAATATCTTGACGAAAACGAGATTGACTTCGACCCTGTCGATGGTAAAGGCCAATTGACAATCAGGCGTATTCTGAATTCCAACGGCAGGTCCCGTTCCTTCGTAAACGATTCGCCGGCATCTCTTAAGGTGTTGTCAATGCTGTCGTCACGTCTCATTGACATACACTCCCAGCACGAGACTATGTTGCTGCGCGACAAGCAGTTCCAGCTGTCGATGCTGGACCACTTCGCAGGCGACAGCGGACTCCTGCAGTCCTGCAGGACCAGATGGGAGCGTCTGACGGGATTGAAAAATGACCTTGACGAGGTCAATGCCAATCTGAGCCGGACCAATGCCGAGAAGGATTATAATCAGGCCCAGTTCGAAAGACTTGATTCCGCTCATCTGAAAGACGGTGAACTGGAGGAACTGGAAACCGAGCAGAAGCAGCTTGCCAATGCTGAAGAAATCAAGTCTTCACTTTATCAGGTGGAAAACTATTTTTCACCATCTGGAGATGATGCACAGGATGACAGGATGTCGATAGACTCCATGCTTAAGGATTCTTCCAGAATCCTGGACAAACTGTCGTCATATATCCCTTCCGCATCTGCACTTTCCGAAAGAATCGAGTCGGCGAGACTGGAACTCGATGATGTCCTGTCGGAAGTGTCTGATTTGGAATCAGGTACGGAAATTTCGGATGAGAGGTTACAGGAAGTGGAAGAAAGGTTGTCCTTGCTTTATGATCTTCTGAAAAAGTATTCCTGCACTCAGGTTTCCGAACTTATAGAACTAAGGGACAGGCTCTCTGAGTCTTTGGCTGACACCAGTGTGCTTGAAGCCAGAAAATCAGCCCTTGAACAGGAAATTGGGGAGGCGGAGAAAGACTTGGCTGACGCATGTTCTGATTTGCATGACGCAAGGGCCAAGGCAGTGCCGGGTTTCTCTGAAAATATCTGTAATTCTATCCGTTCACTGGAACTCGATCGTGCCGTGTTCGATGTGGTTCTGGAACCGGGAAAACCTGGACCGGACGGTTCGGACACCATCCTGTTCCGCTTCTCTTCTACCGGAAAATCTCCGGTGGACGTAGCAAAATGTGCATCAGGTGGTGAAATGTCGCGTATCATGCTGTGTCTCAAGGCAATGATGGCCCGCTACACGAATATGCCGTCAATGATTTTCGATGAAATCGATACCGGAGTCTCCGGTAGTGTCGCCGACAAGATGGGCTCCATGATTTGCTCAATGGGGGATTATATGCAGGTCTTCGCCATCACTCATCTTCCTCAGGTTGCGGCCAAGGGTGATGCGCATTATATCGTCACCAAAGAGTTTGACGGTGACAGGGCCATATCATCTATCCGCAAGATTTCCGGAGAAGACAGGGTTATGGAAGTGGCCAGAATATTAAGTGGCTCCAGAGTTACCCCTGAAGCCATCGCAAATGCCAAATCTCTCTTGGAGTCCAAGTAGGGATTGTTATTTCTTTACAATTCGGATTGAGTAGTCCGGTCCATAGACGATGCGTCGCACGCCTTCATTGACATAACCTCCGTTGCCAAGTTCTCTGAAGAGGAAATCCGTCTGCATCATTGCAGTATTGCCCATTCTGGCGACATTCTCCATCCATTTCTTGCCGTAAGTTGACTTCATCTTGATGAAGAAGTAGGCGAGGTCATATCCCTGGAAAGAGAACTGTGTGGGTTCCGTGTTGTAGAGCGCACGGTATTCCATGAGGAAATGACGGACCTCAGAAGATTCATAATCAATGAAATATGATGTCGATACCCTTGTCTTCAGGTTGTGGAGATTTTCAATGTCGATAGTCTCGAATGAACGGATCTTGGACGGGCTGTAAAGCACCACGTCATATTTCCTATAGACCAGCATGTCGAGGTTGCGCACGGCATCATTGACAAAAGCCTCGCTCTCGGAATTGATGATGACGCGGTTGGTTCCGGTTTTTGTCATCAACGCCGCAATTGCATTGGCCGCGTTCCTTCCTTCCAGAATGTTGTACGAGTATCTTGCGCAGGAGAGTGATGCGTTGCTGATGACTTCATTCATCAATGTTACGGAAGCATTTGTTGCTGCACTTTTCTCGCTGATTACCAGTACTTTGTCTCCAGAGTGGGTTTCGCTCTTAAGCCATTTCACCAGGTCTCTGTATTGTGTGCCCTGTGAGGTCGGAGCCTGGATCATGTTACTGTGTGACTGGGCAAGACCGGCTGTCCTGTGGTCGAGAGGGGAGATGACGTAAGTTCCTTCCGGGGCGATTGCCAATGTCTTGGAAACTGCATCTGAATTGACAGGGCCGATGGAAAAATCGCTTGCACTCAACCTGTCTGAAGTTACGGGTATGTTCGTGCCTGAGACATCATAGACACTAAGGTCGGTACTTATGCCTTCCTTGCTCAAGTCCTTGACTGCCAGAAGGACACCGCTGTAGAAATCCATATTGCTCTCGCTCGGACTGCTTGTGGAAGCCTTCATCGGCAACATCAGCAGGGCATTGACAGTAGCATTGGAAAACTTCAGATCCCATGAATTGTTGTTTTCCTCCTGGACCGTCTCGTGTGTTGTTTCTGCCTTTTCCGTCTTTACGGGCGCTGTCTCGTGTGTCGCGTGGCTGTACTTTTGGGACGCCACCATTTCATTGACCTTTTCAGCTGAAGGAATGCGTATTTTCTGGCGGCTCTTGAGTTTCGAACTTGAAAGACCGTTGTAGGCCATGAGAATGTCTTTCGGAACCGAATACTTGAATGCGATATCTTCAATGTCTTCGTACCATTTTGCCACGTGGATCGTGTAGTCGTCCTTCTTCTTCTGGTCTGCCTGTCTGGTATCCTGGTTCTTGGCGTCTGCAGGTTTTGCGGCGGTTTCCTGTTTTGCTGCAGTGCCTGTGACAGGAATCAGCAGTATTGTATTCTTCTTAAGGCCTTCCGTCTGGAGATGGCTCTCCGGATTTGCCTTGCAGATATCATCGACAGTAACCCCGTACGCCTTGGCAATGGAGAACAATGTCTGTTTCTCCATCACGACATGAGACCAGTATAATTTCCCGTCTCCGCCTCTGACCTTTTCCTTGGAAACTGTTACTGGAGTCTGCACATAAGTCTGTGCAGCAGAGTGGTTTGCTGCTGTAAGGCTGAGCACGCACACGGCGGCTGATATGATTGTCTTTTTATTCATTTCGTCTATATTTTTTCAGCGAAACCGAGCAGAGTCCTGCTGAATGATGACCATGACAGTCTCTTCTTCTCCGCCCTGATCCTGTCTATGCAACTTTCCCGTATGACAGGGTCTCCGAAGTACCTGACTATTTCTTTCCGTATGCATTCAGGTGTCACTTCATCAGCGACAATTCCCGTTCCGGTATCCCCGATGGTGCTTTTCAGCCCTCCCACATCAGTGACGATCATCGGTACTTCGAAATGATATGACACTGAACTGATTCCGCTTTGGGTCGCGCTTCTGTACGGAAGCACAGTCACGTCCGCGGCTGAAAAATAATCCTTGACTTCCGAATCCTTTATATATTTCGGGAAGATATGGATACGGTCTTTTCCTTCGATGGTGTCAATGATTTTCTGATATGGTTCGAATGAACCGTATGGCTCACCTGCAATGATGAGCTGATAGCTGTCATCCAGATTCTTGAATGCCTCGAGAAGGATATCAAGCCCTTTGTATTGTCTTATGAGGCCGAAGAAAAGAATGTTCTTCTTTCCCGGCTGCAGCCCAAGCTGTCTTTCCGCGTCCTCTCTTTTCAGTTTTGCTCCGAAATGCGAGTAGAGCGGATGCTGTTTCATTACGTATTTGGCATCGGGCTTCATTTCCAGCAAGTCCGACGTCACTGCGTCGCACATGGTGACAAAGCCGTCGCATCCTGCCAGAAAATATTTTGTAAAAGGAGTGTCGAAAAACCGCTCTTCATGAGGAATGACATTGTCAAGTATTCCTATTACCTTGCACCCTTTGCCTGCATGTCTGGCGACATATCCCAGTGAAGGGGCGAAATATGACATCCAGTATCTCATTATGAGGATGTCCGGCTTCCATTCGCGGATGGCTTTGGCTGTCCGTATCCATGAAAGCGGGTTGGCAGTGTCCAACAGGGCTGTGGATTCTACAGGCATTGCTTCATCGTCGGGTGTTACGTACTGTGTCTTACCCGGGAAAAGGAAATCAGGATACTGTCTCGTGAAGTTGAATGCACGGACATTATCAGATTTGCCCAGTTCATTGTACAATGCTGCATTGAACTGGGCAATTCCTCCTCTGAAAGGATAAAAGCACGATAGAATCGCGATTTTCACGATCGTCTATGTTTAGTATTATTTGGAATCGTCCTTCTTGGAGCTTCCTGAATTCTTTGATTTATCCTTTACGTAAGCCTCGTTGAGCTTTACGATGATGTCTTCCGTTACATCGAGGCTGCTGTCACCAGCTGCTACCGGAGCAGGAAGGATGTCTCCCTGAGTTGCGAGAATCATCGCGTAGTGGTTCTCAGCTGCATATGCGTCGAGGAACTTCTTGATGGCGTCACCGATGTTGTTCATCATAACCTGCTGCTCTTCAGCGATTTCCTGGTTCTTCTGATTTGCGAAGTTATTGAAATCGTTTCTCTGCTGCTCGAGTTTCTCGCCCTGAACCTCAGCGACTGAGCGTGTGATGAGACCTTTGTTAATCTTCTCCTGGAAAGAATTTACATCATTCTGAAGCTTGTTTCCACGTCTGTTGACTTCTTCCTGAATTCCCTGTGCCTTGGACTCAACTACTGATCTGAGGTCATTGGCCATGTCGTACTCGTTGAGTACTTTGTCAAGATTGAAATAAACAATCGCTCCGCTTTCTGCTGCAACTGCGCTATCTGTTCCTGCCTCTCCCTTCGCTCCTGATTTTCTGTCAGAAAAGTTTACGATTGCGAGCGCTGCCACAGCAACAAGAGCTATGACGCTGAGAATTAATGGTGTGTTCTTCATTGTTATTTAAAAATTAATATTTGCTATAAATTCCGCCGTCTGGAAGACGGCATAATGACGCAAAGTTACTAAAATATTTTAATCTTCGACAGGTATGCCTGAATAGTTTTTTCAAGCCCCATGTAAAGTGCGTCGCAGATTATCGCATGGCCGATGGAAACTTCGTCTGTCCAAGGGATTGTACGGATGAAATATTCCAGATTCTCGAGATTGAGGTCATGGCCGGCATTGAGTCCCAATCCGCATTCCTTCACTTTCTCCGCTGTCAGCAGATACGGCTTGATTGCCTTTTCTCTGTCTGCCCTGTAATTTGCCGCATATGCCTCAGTGTACAACTCCACCCTGTCAGCGCCGCAAACCGCAGCGGCTTCCGCCATCGCAGGGTTCGGGTCAATGAAAATGGACGTTCGGATGCCCCTGGCCTTGAACTCCTTGCAGATGTCCGTAAGGTAATCCCTGTTCTTTATCGTGTCCCATCCGGCATTGGAAGTGATGGCATCCGCGGCATCAGGGACCAGTGTCACCTGAGACGGTACGATTTCATTGACAAGATCGATGAATTTAGGGATAGGATTTCCCTCGATGTTAAGTTCGACATTGATGAGAGGCTTTATCTCTCTCACGTCGTTGTATCTGATGTGTCTTTCGTCAGGTCTCGGGTGTACGGTTATTCCTTCTGCGCCGAAACGGACGCAGTCCACTGCAGCTTTCTCCACGTCAGGGAGATTGCCGCCTCGGGCATTGCGCAGAGTTGCGATTTTGTTTATGTTAACGCTTAATTTCGTCATAGCAGTAACTATATATAGACAAAAATAGATATTATTGTTCAAATATTGTAAAGAAAGTACTAATTTTGAGACTTTCAAAGCGAAATGGCAATGCTTTTAGGCCTGTTTTTAAGAAATACCAGTCTTGTCGGTAATCTGCGTCTCCTCGATATGTTGAAAAAACTTGGAAAGGCGGGTTGCGATTCATATTATATATATGATGACGATGAGGTTCGCGACGGAACAGATATGGTGCTCAGTATCGGTGGTGACGGAACATTTCTGTCGGCATCCAAGAAAGTGGCCGGAACCGGAATCCCGGTCCTGGGAGTGAATCTCGGAAGGCTTGGCTTTCTTTCCGAAAATCTTCCTGAGGATGCGGCAGATGCCATCTTGTCGGGACGCTATGAACTGGAAGACCGCACGCTGTTGAGCGTTTCGGTTTCAGACCAGAAGTTGAACAAAGACGTGGGGTTCTGCCCATATGCATTGAACGAAGTCACCATCCACCGCAGTGGGGCAGCGATTCTCGGTATCAATGTCAGGATGAACGGGGACAAGTTGCCTACTTGCTGGGCCGATGGCCTTATCGTTGCGACAAGTTCCGGTTCGACGGCATATGCTCTCAGTGCAGGCGGCCCGATATGCAGCCCGGATGCCAAGGTTCTCATTATCGAACCGATTGCGCCGCACAACTTGAATGTGCGTCCTCTTGTGGTCCCTGAATCTACGGATATCCGCATTACAATTTCGTCCAGGGATGATGAAGCCGTCCTTACGATGGACAACAGAAATTACACCATCAGACCTGATGCTGAGGTGAAAGTCTCTGTGGCACAGTTTTCGCTAAAACGTGTACGGCTTCCGAAATCCAGTTTCGTGAAGGCTCTCAAGAGCAAGCTATTCTGGGGTGAGGATATCAGAAATAACGACGATTGATAATCAGATTTGCATTCAATGAATGAGGATAGAAGAATCCCTGCGCATGTTTCCATAATAATGGACGGAAACGGCAGGTGGGCCCGTGAACAGGGACATGAAAGAGTTTATGGACACAAGAAAGGTGTGGAAAGTGTCAGAGCTGTGACTGAGGCTGCCGCAGAAGCGGGAGTCAAGTATTTGTCTCTATATGCTTTTTCAGAAGAGAACTGGGGCAGGCCCAAGGAAGAGGTGGATTTCCTGATGCATCTGATGATGGACTCCATCGCTGCGGAAGTGGAAGCTCTCATAAAGAACGGTGTGCGCTTCCATGTCCTCGGAAATATCGCACGTTTGCCTAAGGCTCTTCAGGAGGCTATCGCCATGCTGGAAGAAAAGACGAAGGATAATACTACCATTGACCTTATTCTTTTTGTAAGCTACAGCGGCAAGTGGGACATCTTCCAGGCTGCAAAGAAATTTGCCGAGGAATACGGAAAAGAGGAACTTGACAAGATAGAGTCCATCGAGGACATGAACGCGTTGTCGAAATACCTTGTCACGGCTGGAATTCCTGATCCGGACCTTATAATCAGAACTTCAGGAGAGGAGCGTATCAGCAACTACCTTTTGTGGCAGGGAGCGTACTCTGAACTGCTTTTCGTCAAGAAAATGTGGCCGGATTTCGGAAAAGAAGATTTCTTCGCGGCGCTTGACGAATACGCTGCCAGAGACCGCCGTTATGGAAAAGTGAAATAAATACCTTATATTTGTCAGATATTTTATTGGAGAATGAAAATTTTTAACCGGATATTATTCTGCCTGGCTGCGCTTATCCTTGCCCAGACCGTGGCTTTCGGACAGCAGAAGCACAGCTCGATAGAGGTGGATTATAATAACCCGCGCAAATATATTGTAGGCGGTATAAAAGTAGAGGGTAACCGAGCTTTCGGAGACAAGCAGATTCTGCAGCAGTCTGGTTTGAGGAAAGGAATGGAAGTGACTATTCCAAGTGACGACATTTCTTCTATCGTCACCAGGCTTTGGATGCAGAGATATTTCCAGGACGTGGCTGTCTATGTGGATTCGTTGTCTGCTTCGAAAGATACTGTTTTCCTCCGTCTTGCCATTCAGGAACGTCCGCGTGTGTCACGCTGGACTTTTACTGGCGTCAAATCCGGTGAAAAGAAAGATCTCCAGGAACGTCTGAACCAGAAACGAGGCGGCGAATATTCCGACTATGTCGCCAAGACTTCCGTAGATATCATCAAGAGGTATTATCAGGGAAAGGGATTCCTTGATGTCCAGGTGGAGCCTCAGGTCCAGAAGGACAGTATCATCAGGAACGCAATCCGTGTCAATTATGCTGTTGACCGCGGTCCGAAGATTAGAATCAAGACTATCAATTTCATCGGCAACGACCACGTGAGCGACTACAAGCTTGCCAAGTCAATGAAAAAGACCAAGTCTGCCAAGATCTATAACTTCTTCAGCAGTAAGAAGTTCAATGAGAAAGAATATCAGAATGACAAGAAATCTGTCATCAGCGCCTTCAATGAGGCCGGTTACAGGGATGCCAGACTTATTAAAGATTCCATTTATACGGTGAAACCGGGCCGTCTCGGCATTGACTTTACCTTCGATGAGGGAAAGAAATATTATTTCAGGAACATTACCTGGACAGGTAACTCCGTTTATACTTCTGACGCTCTCAATACCATCCTTCAGATTCAGAAAGGTGACGTGTATGACGTCGTTACGATGGAAAAACGACTCCAGGGCGGCGGAAAGCAGGGGGATATGGACGTGTCCAAGCTCTATAGGGACAACGGATACCTCTTCTTCAATGTCCAGCCGGTCGAACTCAATGTCGCAGGTGACTCCGTGGACGTGGAGATGCGCGTCGCGGAGGGGAAACAGGCAACATTGAACAATATCATCATCAATGGCAATGACCTTACCAATGAGAGGGTGGTGCGCCGTCAGGTGTTCACCAGACCTGGCTATCTCTTCAGCCAGAGTGACTTCGAGAGGTCAATCCGAGAAATCGCATCTCTCGGTCAGTTCGACCCTGAGGCAATCACCGACCCTACCAAGGGTTACTCTATCCTGCCTGACCAGAACAACAACACTGTAGATATAGTATATAATGTTACTGAGAAGCCTTCCAGCCAGCTGGAACTTTCCGGAGGTTGGGGCGGCAAGACATTCGTCGCAACTGTCGGCGTAAGTTTCAACAACTTCTCTACCAGGAGGATGTTCGACAAGTCGGCATGGCGTCCGGTTCCGCTCGGAGATGCCCAGAATCTTGCTTTCAGATTCCAGACCAGCGGTACCTACTACTCTTCGCTCTCGGCAAGTTTCGTGGAGCCTTGGCTGTTCGGAAAGAAACCTACATCGCTCAGTCTCTCAGCTTATTACAGTCGTCAGACGAACTCATACCTGATGTGGAATATTCTTAACAATGACAAGCAGTTCGAGGTGTATGGTTTCTCTGCCGGTATCGGAAACCGTCTGAAATGGCCTGATAACTATTTCGTATTGTATAACCAGCTCAGCTGGCAGACATACAAGCTGAGAAACTGGTTCTCCAACTACTTCATCTTCGATGACGGAGTTTCCCACAACCTCAGTTATACTCTCGGAATTTCCAGAACTTCCACCGACCAGCAGATTTATCCTAGACAGGGTTCTGACATTTCGTTCTCTGTACAGCTTACCCCTCCATTCTCTCTGTTCAGGAAGAAGGACAAGGGCATCCTCGATGCGCAGGGAAATCCTACGAAGGTCGGCAGCTGGAGAGACATTAACTATAACAACTGGTCTTCACAGGACAGATACAAATGGATCGAGTATCACAAGTGGTCATTCAAGGGCTCTCTCTATACGAAACTTGTCGGTGACCTCGTGCTCATGACAAGGGCCCAGTTCGGTTACTTGGGCTATTATAACAGAAAGTGGGGCTATTCTCCATTCGAGGGCTTCCTCGTCGGAGGTGACGGTATGTCCGGCTACAACTCTTATGGTTCTGAGGTTATTGCGCTCAGAGGTTATGAGAACTACTCATTGACTCCTACCGCCCTGACGACCTACAGTTCCAACGGATACTCTTACGCGGGTAACGTTTATGACAAATTCACTGTCGAACTCCGTTATCCTGTTGTAATGCAGCCGCAGTCGACTATCTTTGTACTTGCATTCCTCGAGGGAGGTAACTGCTGGTCTGACATCCGTGATTTCAATCCGTTCCAGATCAAACGTTCTGCCGGTGTCGGCGTGAGGGTTTATCTTCCTGTCATCGGTCTCCTCGGAATCGACTGGGGATATGGATTTGATGACAAGGTCAACGGAAAGGGCCAGTTCCACTTCCTCATCGGACAGCAGTTCTAGAAGACTGGCATTGATTTGAAGAAAACAAAAAATTTGATAGATATGAAAAGAATCATTTTGATCGCTGTGGCTGCATGTGCAGCTCTTACAGCATCCGCACAGAACCTCAAGTTCGCGCATGTTAATTTCAATGAGCTCGTTATGCTTATGCCTGCAGCTGACTCAGCAAGAGCACAGATTGCCGCTTCTCAGCAGGAGGCTCAGGATACATACAAGAGCATGACTGATGAGTTCCAGGCAAAATACACTCAGTATCAGCAGAAGAGTTCTACCTGGACACCTGCTATCCGTGAGAGCAAGGAGAAGGAACTTACCGACATCCAGAACAGAATCGAGGAGTTCAACCAGTCTATCCAGCAGGAACTTCAGCAGCAGCAGAACCAGCTCATGGCTCCTATTCAGCAGAGAGCTATCGAGGCTGTAAACAAACTTGCCAAAGCCGGCGGATACGTCTATGTGTTCGAACAGAGCTCAATTCTTTATGTTGATCCTGCACAGAGCACCGATCTTACTCCTGCAGCAAGAAAGGCCCTGAATATCCCTGAGGGAAGAACATTGGAGAGTCTCCAGCAGGAACTCCAGGCTCAGGCACAGACTGCACAGCAGTAATAGTCCCGACGGCTGAGTCCGATAATTGAAACATCACAGAGGGTACCCTGAACGCATGTTTGGGGTACCCTCTGCATATTATTTCCATTTTCTTACGAATTATTATTGATTTAACGTTTTTTATTATTAGATTTGCATTGACGGAATGAGTTTCTTTAATAATTATAAGGAAAATCATGACGTCTGTTAGTTTCTCTCATGTCAGGTCTGCTTTTTGCGGTCAGATGTGAAGAACGGGACGAAACAAGTTATACCAAAAAACCATAATTAGTAATACAATGAGAACAGAAGAATTAATGGCCAAACTTCAGGCCAAGTACCCAACAGAGAAAGAATATCTCCAGGCTGTACGCGAAGTGCTTGAGTGCATTGAGGATGTTTATAACCAGCATCCGGAATTTGAGAATGCCAAGATTATCGAGCGTCTCGTAGAACCGGACAGAATGTTGACATTCCGTGTTACATGGGTAGATGACAACGGAGTTGTTCAGACCAATACAGGATACAGAGTACAGTTCAACAATGCTATCGGACCATACAAGGGAGGTCTTCGTTTCCACCCTTCAGTAAACCCTTCAATTCTTAAATTCTTGGGCTTCGAGCAGACATTCAAGAACTCACTTACAACATTGCCTATGGGCGGTGGCAAGGGTGGTTCAGATTTCAACCCTAAGGGAAAATCTGAGGGTGAGATTATGAGATTCTGCCAGGCATTCATGCTCGAGTTGTGGAGAAATATCGGTCCTGACATGGACGTTCCTGCAGGTGACATCGGTGTCGGCGGACGTGAGATCGGCTTCCTCGAGGGAATGTACAAGAAACTTACACGCGAACACAATGGTGTGCTCACAGGAAAGGGCATCTCTTTCGGCGGTTCACTTATCCGTCCTGAGGCAACAGGCTTCGGCGCTGTTTACTTCCTCCAGCACATGCTTCATAACCACAAGTCAGACCTCGACATCAAGGGCAAGACCGTTGCAGTTTCCGGTTTCGGTAACGTATCATGGGGTGCCTGCGTAAAGGCTACTGAGCTCGGTGCAAAGGTTGTTGCAATTTCAGGTCCTGACGGAGTCATCTACAACCCTAACGGAATGACCAAGGAGAAACTCGACTATATGCTCGAACTCCGTGCATCTTGCAACGACGTTGTCGCTCCATTCGCAGAGAAATTCCCGGATGCAACATTCACCCCTGGCAAGAAGGCTTGGAGCATCAAGTGCGATATCGCCATGACTTGCGCATTCCAGAACGAAATGTCCAAAGAGGATGCTGAGGAACTCATCGCAAACGGCACATGGTGCTGCGTAGAGGTTTCCAACATGGGTTGCCAGCCAGGAGCTATCGAGGCATTCCAGAAGGCCAAGCTGCTCTTCGCACCTGGTAAGGCTGTGAATGCAGGTGGTGTTGCAACATCAGGTCTCGAGATGACCCAGAACGCAATGCACCTCAGCTGGACAGCTAAGGAAGTTGACGAGAAACTCCATGGCATCATGGACGCTATCCATACCTCTTGCGTTAAATATGGTACTCAGCCGGACGGCTATATCAACTACGTTAAGGGTGCTAATATCGCAGGCTTCATGAAGGTTGCTGAGGCTATGCTTGCACAGGGCGCTATCTAATAAAGTCATAAGGCAGGAAATACAAGTCCTTCCGATATGACAACAGTATAATGTGATGGGGGCATTTCAGAAGAATTGTCCTCATCATCTTTTTTATGACTGTTAACTTTTGTTATATCTGCAAAAATTCCTAACTTCGTACTTTGTTGTTGCTGAAACCTTACGGGTGCAGTGAACCGCATAACTGACAATAGTATTATTCAAAAACACAAGATGTCAACTGAAACAGTTAAACCAGCTGCGGCATTTCCTGTAAAGAAGCTCATAATGCTTCTTCTTACCATTGCCGTATTTCTTTTCTTCTGGTTCGTTCCAAGGTCATTCTTTGGCGTGACTGACAACGGAACACCGATTCTTTCAATTATCGAGCAGAGAACAGTCGCGATTTTCGCACTGGCAGCATTGATGTGGATGTTCGAAATCCTCCCGACGTGGGCAACGTCCGTGACTGTCATCGTCGTTCTTCTGTTCACCATCTCGGACAGCTGTCCATTATTCCTGAGGAATGTGGGTGCTGACCCTGCTGACATGGGAACATTCGTAAGCTATAAGGCCCTTCTGGCCGCATTCGCCGACCCTACCATCATGCTGTTCCTCGGAGGATTCCTCCTTGCGATTGCAGCGACGAAGGTTGGTCTGGACGTACAGCTCGCGAGAGTCCTTCTGAAACCGTTCGGAACAAAGCCTAAGTTCGTCCTTCTCGGATTCCTCATGGTCATCGGCGTATTCTCAATGTTCATGAGCAATACGGCAACTGCAGCCATGATGCTTACCTTCCTGGCACCTGTCCTCAAGACTCTTCCTGCCAGCGAGAGAGGCCAGGCCGGTCTTGCATTGGCGATTCCTGTAGCTGCCAACCTCGGAGGTATCGGAACCCCTATCGGAACCCCTCCTAACGCGATTGCCCTCGGATACTTGACAGAGACAATGCATCAGAGCATCGGTTTCGGCGAGTGGATGCTTATCATGGTTCCTTACGTTATCGTGATGCTTCTTTTCGCATGGATTCTCCTTCTCAAGCTTTTCCCGTTCTCATCTGACAAGATTGAGCTCAAGATAGAGAATACCAGGAAACCGGATACGAAGACATATATCGTTTGGGTAACATTCGCAGTGACAATTCTCCTTTGGGTGCTCGACAGATACACCGGCATCAATGCCAATGTCGTAGCCATGATTCCGGTCGGCGTATTCTGCGCGACAGGCGTCATCACTAAGGAAGACCTCAAGAACGTGGAATGGAGTGTCCTCTGGATGGTAGCCGGCGGTTTCGCCCTCGGTATAGCATTGAACAAGACAGGTCTCGCTGAGAACCTCGTCCAGTCTATTCCGTTCGCATCATTCAAGCCGCTCGTTATCCTTATCCTTTCAGGTCTGCTCGGATACGCGATGTCCAACTTCATCTCGCACTCGGCAGCTGCCAGCCTTCTCGTGCCTATCCTCAGTGCGGTAGGTGTCGGAATGGGTGAGATGCTCGGGCCTATCGGCGGTGTCAAGGCACTTCTCGTCGGAGTTGCACTTTCTACTTCAGTTGCGATGCTTTTCCCAATCAGTACACCTCCAAATGCGATTGCGCATTCTACAGGTCTTATCCAGGTGAAGGATATGACGAAGGTAGGTGCCATCATCGGTATCGTCGGACTTGTACTTGGTTACGCAATATTGATTTTCATAGGATTCTAATGAAAAAAAGTTTTATTACACTGGCAGCCGTTGCTCTTCTTGCACCGGCTGCTGTGGCTTTTGCTTCCGAGCCAGCTGCTGAGACAGCCAAAACAGAGAAGCCCGCTCATTTCAAGTTCTACGGTTTTATCCGTAACTACTTTGCCTTCGACTCACGTGAAAGCAAGGCCGGAACCAAGGACCTGTTCTATTATCTCCCGTTGGACGAGTCTCTCAATGCCAACGGAACTGATATCAATGCCAATCCTTCTTTCCGTTTCCTCGCCATCACTTCCCGTCTCGGACTTGACGTGAAGGATTATCAGATCGGCAAGACCAAGGTCGGCGCCAAAGTGGAAACTGACTTCTATTGCATGAACGGCAATGTAGCAGTTCTCCGTCTCCGTCAGGCTTATGCTACATTGGGATGGGACAATCTCGGAAACGACGGAACCCAGAGTACTTCCCTCAAAATCGGTCAGGCATGGCATCCGATGGCTGCTGACCAGCCTTATGTCATTGACCTTGAAACAGGTGCTCCTTTCAATGCATTCAGCCGTACCCCTCAGGTGATGGTCGATCATAACTTCTCGAAGAACTTTGCATTGACAGCAGGCGTTCTTTGGCAGATGCAGTATCTTTCTACAGGTCCTAAGGGTGCTTCTGATACTTATATCAAGTATTCCTGCACTCCTGAGTTTTATGCCGGTCTGACAATGAAGACCAATCATGGCTTCCTCGCACGTGTCGGTGCAGATGTGCTCAGTATCAAGCCTAGAGTGAGAAATTCAGAAGGTGAGAAAGTTTCTGACCGTATCACCACTGTGAATCCTTATGTATATGCAAAGTATGACTCCCGCGATTTCTCCATCAATGCCAAGATCATCTATGCATCTGCCGGCGAGCATTTCAATATGCTTTCAGGATATGGTGTGACCAAAGTGGATTCTGACGGCTCTTGGGATTATGCTCCGCTTCACAGCACTGCTTCCTTCCTTTCTGTGAAGTATGGCCGCAAGGTTCAGGTTCAGGGTATGATCGGATATATGAAGAATCTCGGAACATCCAAGGCGCTCTATGAGGACGCTGCTCATCCTGGATATACCAGCACCAGCAACGTATATATCAGCGGCAATGGTTTCCATAACCTCAACCAGCTTATTCGTGTGACCCCTACTGTTGTCTATAACCTCGGCAAGCTTTCGTTTGCCCTTGAGTATGACATCACTGCTGCACAATATGGAAAGTATGCTGTGGCCGGTCATGTGAACTCTTCCAACGGACTCGTTGACGGTGACCTCCACTGGATTACCAACCATCGTCTTCTCGGAATGGTGAAATTTACATTCTAATCTGATGGACAAGGAACTTCTGATTTCCAGTATCCGGTCGATTCCGGATTTCCCGAAAAAAGGCATCCTCTTCAGGGATGTTACGACATTGTTCAACAATGCAGATGCCTTCAGGGAAGCTGTAGATGCCATTTATGAACTTTATAAGGACAAGGGCATCACCAAGGTGGCGGGTCTCGAGTCCCGTGGATTCATCCTGGGTGCAGCATTGGCCTACAGATTGGGCGCCGGTTTCGTTACGATACGTAAGCCTGGCAAACTCCCTTGCAGCACATATTCTGAGGAATATATGAAGGAGTACGGAACAGATACTCTTGAAATACATACAGATGCATTGACTTCGGACGATGTGGTTCTGCTTCATGACGATCTGCTGGCTACAGGCGGTACTGCCGTGGCTGCATTGAACCTCATACGCAGATTCTCTCCGAGGGCAATATACGCGAACTTTATAATAGAATTGGCGGAATGTGACGGAATGTCGGCGATGCCGTCTGACATTGAGACAACTGCCTTGTTGAAATTATAGTTTGGGGGCTGGCTGGAGTTGTATCCCGGTCAGCCTCAAATCATTCCCTATTCAGGAGTGAATTAGCCGCCTGTTTACGGATTACTTATCAATTCATACAAACAAACTTATGTTTAAAAAAACCTTTTTTGCTGCTGTTGTAGCACTGATGGCGTTCTCGCATATGGCGAAAGCGCAGACTAACCTCCAGATCTTTTACGACTTCGGCCGTGATCGTAAACAAGTTACCACTACCCTTGAAGGCTTCTATGGGGACAAATGGGGTAACACATTCTTCTTCATTGACTATGACTACAAGGCAAAAAAGGAGGATGGCAACAAAGCGCCATGCGGAACTTATTTCGAGATTGCACGCTGCCTGAATTTCTGGCAGGACAGCAAACTCGCTCCTCTCAGCCTTCATGTGGAGTACAACGGCGGTGTATATAGCGCATATAACATCAACCACGCCTTTCTCGGAGGTCTCGACTGGTTCATCCACAGCAAAGATTTCAAGAATACATTGAACCTCAAGGTTCTCGGCAAGTATATCGTCTATGACAAGGCTGCCGACGGAAGCAGACCTCACAGCAAGGTGCCTATGCAGTTCACCGCTGTTTGGGGCATGCAGGATCTTTTCAATGTCAAAGGACTCAGATTCAGCGGCTTCGCAGATTTCTGGTGGCAGAACCACTCAGTAGTTAAGATCGACGGAAACGGCAACTTCAAGATGGATACCTGGAAGACTTCCGATATCGTGTTCATCGCCGAGCCTCAGCTCTGGTATGCTGTCGGACAGCACTTCGGCGTGGACAACCTCAATGTCGGTACCGAAATCGAGCTCTCTTATGACTTCGGTTCAGGCAGCGGTTTCTGGTGCCGTCCATGTCTCGGTGTAAAGTGGGTATTCTAATCATTGACAGACAATGAACTCGTTCATACAGAAGACTTTCGGTATGGATCCTGCAAAGCACAGCATCCGTACCGAGATTATCGCGGGAATTACCACATTCCTTACGATGGCATATATCCTTGCTGTCAATCCTAGTATTTTCGGGGCGCTCGCTACTCAGGGAATGCCTACAGACGCAGTGTTTACTGCTACCGCACTTGCAGCCATCGTCGGCTGTCTGGTAATGTCCATCTATGCCAAGAAGCCTTTCGGACTCGCTCCGGGAATGGGTCTCAATGCTTTCTTCGTGTTTACCGTCTGTCTCGGAATGGGACACTCATGGCAGATGGCATTGACAGCGATCTTCCTCGAAGGTATTCTTTTCATCCTGTTGACAATTACCAATGTGCGCAAGCTCATCGTGGATGCGATTCCGATGAATCTCAAGCGCGCAATCGGTGCAGGTATCGGTCTCTACATTGCTTTCATCGGCCTCAAGTCTGCCGGTATCATCGTCAGCAGTGACTCGACTTCGGTAACTCTCGGCCCGCTTTCGGACAGCACCTCCCTTCTGGCCATAATCGGACTCCTGCTTACCTCTGTCCTGGTTATCCTCAAGGTCCGCGGAGGAATGCTTCTCGGTATCCTTGTGACCACAATCATCGGCATACCTATGGGTGTTACCCATTTCAACGGCCTTCTTTCTACACCTCCTTCCATTTCCTCGATTTTCTGCCAGTTCGAATGGTCTCAGATTTTCTCGTGGGACATGGTTGCCATTGTGTTCACCTTCCTCTTCATTGACATGTTCGACACCATCGGAACTGTTGTGGGCGTGTCCGTAAAGTCCGGAATGGTCGATGAGAAAGGCAATGTGGACGGCATCAACAAGGTGCTCATGGCCGATGCTGTAGCTACAGTAGCCGGTGCCATGTTCGGTACCAGTACTACCACAACATACATCGAGAGTGCTTCAGGCGTTTCAGAAGGAGGCCGCACAGGCTTGACTTCATTCACGATCGCCGTATGCTTTGCAATCGCCCTGCTGTTCTCGCCTTTGTTCCTCGCCATCCCTGGCGCTGCTACAGGTCCGGTCCTCTTCATCGTAGGTGTGATGATGGCCGCTCCTGTCAAGGAAATCGACTGGGAGGACTATTCCGAGGCTATCCCTGCCTTCGTGACAATGCTGCTCATGCCTCTCGCATACAGCATTTCCGACGGAATCATGCTAGGTATGATTTCATATGTAGTGATCAATGCCCTCACAGGCAAATTCAAGAAGGTTTCAGTTACGATGTGGATACTTGCGGTTCTCTTCGTCCTGAGATACGTACTTATGAGATAATAACGTACAGTTCGATATTCAGCCCGTTGCGCACTCCATCAGTTTGCAGCGGGCTGATTTTTTTGTATATTTGTCTTGATAACACCCTAAAATGCTATAGCCATGTCAATACTGAAGAAAATGCTCGTCAGGCTTCCTGTCAAGAAATCTTATCTCAAGATGGCTTGGGATGCGACTGCAAAAGGCCAGCGGGAACTTGCACTGCATCTCTTTAAACTTGCTTACGAACAGGAGACCGATCCTGAAAAGAAGGCCGAAGCAGCATGGAATGTCTATGTTGACTGCAAGAACAATGAGAAATATCACGAGGCTTATTTGTGGTGCGAAAGGACTGCAAGACTCGGTTTCGTGAAAGCGATGCGAATTCTGGGAAAGGCATATTTCTATGGTCTCGGGATTGTCCCGAACTATCGTATTGCCGCGAAATGGTTCAAGTCAGGGGCTGACCTCGGGGATGCCTCCTGCATCAGACTTTTGGGAGAGTGTTATGTCCAGGGAAAGGGCGTAATGACTAATGAGAAAAAGGCTTACGAGTATTTCAGCAAGGCCTACGGACTTGGTGAACCTGGCAGTTATTATTGGATGGGACTGGCGTACCGTTTCGGCGGAGCAGGTTATGATGCAAATATCCCGAAGGCCATGGAAATATGGCGGGAAGGACAGTCCAACTCGCGTTGCCTCAATGAGTTGGGTAAATGCTACTTCTGGGGTGACGGTGTGCCGAAAGACAAGGATATGGCTTATCAGTACTTCAGGAAAGTCTCCGACCAGGGAAAGGATTTCGCTGATGATTACCTGTCTCCGGACAAATTGTCCCTTAGGAGTGAGGCTGAAGTGGAAGCCTTGATTAATTACCGATGAATATTTTCAATCCGGAACACGACTTGTGTATGGCCAACGGTGACGCGAACTTCGTGCCGCCGTTTTCTGCATTGGAATTCGGCAGGGATTGTGCCGGGCTGACCTCATATATCCAGAAGGCAGGCGATGGTGAAATAGTCCCATGGGGCTGGGATGCCGTCCTTAAACAACGTCTTGTAAAACAGGGAGTTCCCGTGTCGTCCCTGCCTTCGGACGAGGCACTCGATGAAATCCGCCGGCTGTCGCGCAGAGGAATTGCGGCTGCCGCCGGGGCTTTTGTCAATGCCAATGTCCCGAATCCCCTGTTAAGGCCGGATAGCTTTGTCAGGGAGGTCTTCAAAGTGGATGAAGCCGTCTCAGCTGTGGATGAATTTTCCGATGCCGTATTCAAGGCTCCGCTCTCAGGCAGCGGCAAGGGCCTCAGATGGGCCAGGCGAGGCGAATTGTCAGCCAGTGATTTGGGCTGGTGCAAGAACATTATCGCCAGGCAGGGGAGTCTCATGGTCGAAAAGCGTCTCGAAGTCGTGCAGGATTTCGCGATGCTGTTCCATGTGGGACCTTCGGAAGATGGAGGGAATTCCGTAAACTTCGAAGGGTATTCCTTGTTTTTTAATGATAACGGAATCTACAAGGGAAATGTCCTTTCCGATGACGAACATATACTCACTACACTCTCCGGATACGTGCCGGAGGTGCTTATTGTCAATGTCAAAGCAGCATTGACCTTATTCCTGGAGCGGGAATTTTCGGGCCGGTATTCCGGTTTCGTCGGCGTCGATATGTTCATTTATCGGGAGGCGGGACAATCTTCTTTTCGGCTTGCGCCGGTGGTCGAAATCAATGTGCGTATGACGATGGGGCTTCTGGCGAATCGGGTTTACAGGCGTCTCGGGCGTGATTTCGGGTACGGGCGTTACGTCATGACGGTGGAGTTTTCGCCGCGTGAGGGCGAACTCTATTCCCGAAGGTCGTCATATCTGTTGGCATTGACAGAAATTACTCCCTCCACAAAATACGCCGTCGTCGTGAAGGAACGTTGATGTGGAGGGTGTGAAAGATTCCCGCTTCCGGGTCTGGGCCGCTAGTCTTCCGGATATGGAGCGAAATCTGATTTCTGGGCTCCGCAGACCGGGCATTTCCATGAGTTAGGGATGTCCTTGAAAGGAGTCCCCGGTTTTATCCCGCCGTCGGGATCTCCCTCAGCCGGATCGTAAATCCATCCGCATCTGAGGCATTCATACTTCATCTGATCTTTAGCCATAATGGATTTGATTTTTGTTAATGTGCTTAAATATAGACAATTAGGATGAATTTTCCAAATTTTTGTAGAATTTGCAAGTGATATGGACGTTCGGTGCAAATGTCTTGTGCTTTTGCATTTTACGTGAAAAATCATATCTTTGTCTTTATCGGGGACACTTTGTCTGACCAAGTGCGTGTACTGAACCTGTCGCAGAATGGTCTATAACCCCCTTGTATAATCGCCTTATCCCGGCAACGGAGATTGGCATTGACCGAAGCCTTGAACGGAGACTTTGGTGAGACGTATTTGACTAAACAGAACAGAATGGGACGATTGTATGACCTCCTTATGAAGGACTACCGCTTGAAGGAAGGCCTTAATGCATGTATCAACTGCGGTACCTGCACGGCCATCTGTCCTGCGGCTGAGTTCTACCGATATGATCCGCGCAAAATCGTGGACATCGTCCAGAGCAAGGACGAAGAAGAAATCGAAAAACTGCTGAAGAGTGAAACCATCTGGTATTGCGGCGAGTGCATGAGTTGCGTGACAAGATGTCCGCGCAAGAATGCGCCCGGACTCATTGTCATGGCTTTACGGAACTTGTCCATAGAATTGGGCTATTTCGTGGAGTCGGAAAAAGGTCGCCAGCAGTGCATCCTGACCAAGGATTTGTGTGCGAATATCCTGGACTACGGCTATTGTGTATATCCGCGTCGTTTCGATTATGCGGGACATCCTGAAGCCGGAAGAGTCTGGGAATGGGAGGAAAAGCATCTGGATGACGTGTTCGAAAGGCTTGGCGGAAATCTGGACGGAGGCGGTCCCGGAGCCATGAGGCGTATTCCGCAGGAAGACCTTGACGAACTCAAGCGTATCTTCGACGAGACCGGAGCCACGGAAAGAATGGAAAAAGTACGTGCCGCCGGATTGAGAAAGGCCGCGGAGATGGGCCTTACCGAAGAAGAATTCATGCAGAAAATATATACGGATAGCGATCCGAAACACTTAAACCGATAGCCCTCAATGATTTACGAAGGCAAACAAAAAATCTGGTCAGACTACCAGAAAGACATTCCGGACGATCACTATTTTTACGTCCGCAGTTGCATCAGACAGAGTTTTTTCCCGGCTTCCGAGGCGGCCTTCCTGAAGATTACCAGACAGGAACTGGGCAAGGATATATTTGAGACAGAGCATCATACGACATGTGGAGGCATTGCCTATCACTCGGATACCATCCCGCAGGAAACAGCGATGACAATCATAGCACGTCAGTTCGCATTGATGGCGAAATACGGCTATGAAAACTATGTCTGCTCCTGTATCACCTCCTTCGGACTCTACTGCGAGACGATGGAGACTTGGCGCGAGTTTCCTGAACTGGAGGCAAAGGTGCGCGAAAACCTTTGGAAGACCTGCAAACTCGAATTTGCCAAACCTAAAGTCCTCGTCCACGCCAGCGACCTGATCTACAAATACCGCAATCTCATCGCCGCGCAGGCGAAGCATAAACTTGTCAATGTCCATACGGGGCGCCCTCTCCGCGCCGTGGAGCATATCGGCTGCCATTATTCCAAGATGTTCCCTTCCAAGGGTGTCGGCGGAGCTGAATATCCTTATGTCCTTGTCGGAATGATAGAGGCATGGGGAGGCGAAATCATTGACTATCCGGAGAGACGTCACTGCTGCGGTTTCGGTTTCCGTCAGTATCTCGTAAAGGGCAACCGCGGATATTCATTGTCCAATACCCACAAGAAATTCGAGAGCATGGAGCCGTACCAGCCGGACCTGATCATTACCAACTGTCCGGGATGCCCTTATTTCCTCGACAGATGGCAGTATGTCATCGCCGAATCCACCGGCAAGACCTACGGGGAGAACGGACACGGAATTCCTGTTCTGACCTACGAGGAGGTTGCAGGACTGGTGCTCGGATATGATCCGTGGGATCTGGGCCTTCAGACCCATCAGGTCGGCCCGGAACCGCTTCTGGACAAGATGGGTATCGAGTATGACCCTGCCCGCAAGTTCCTCGGCAAAGATGGCAAGGATATCGGACGCCCAGAGTCCTGCATGTATTTGAAGTAGTTACGAACATAGTTATGAAAAATAATATTCTCATTATAGGCGGAGGTCCTGCGGGACTCGAAGCGGCATCAGGACTTCAGAGGCTGGGGTACAATGTCATATTGATAGAAAGGTCGTCCATGCTTGGCGGTCATCTTGCGTCATGGGACAGATTGTTCCCTGACGGAGTTTCTGCCCGCGGGACACTGAAAGGCCTGCTTGCACAGATGGACGGCGTCAAGTGCTTCACTGATACGGAAGTACGCTCCATCAACAGGCTGGAGAAATCTTATAATGTCATCCTTTCCAATGGTATCACGGTGCTTGCTGACGCGGTGCTGGTGGCCAGCGGTTTCGACCTTTTCAAAGCCGAAAAGAAGGAGGAATACGGCTACGGAATCTACGACCATGTAGTTACCAATGCCGATTTGGAGGCATGGTTCAATGCCGGTCCTGATTCCGACACCAGGATTGACAAGCCTAAAAGAATCGGTTTCGTTCATTGTGTCGGCTCGCGTGACGAGAAGTCGGGATGCCGTTCATGCTCGAAGGTCTGCTGCGCGACGGCCGTCAAGCAGGCTTGCGAGATGAAGCAGGCTTTTCCTGACGCACAGGTGTATTGTTTCTACATGGACCTGAGAATGTTCGGCCGTCACTACGAGGATCTCTATCTCAGTGCACAGAAGGATTACAGTGTGCGTTTTATCCGTGGACGCGTTGCGGAAGTGTCTGAAAATGTGGATGGAAGCCTCTTGGTGAAAGCTGAAGATACCGTAGCCGGAAAGCCGTTGAAAGTGACGCTCGACCTGCTTGTGCTGATGGCCGGAATGAGACCTTCGGCTGCCGGAAAGAGAGTCGGAAAACTGTTGGAAATGCCAATGGAAGAGGACGGCTTCTTTGCCGTGCGTGACGGTATTCTGGCAGGACAGCGCAGCGGATTGCCTGGAGTTTTCCTTGCAGGTGCCGCTACCGGTCCGAAGACATTGCCGGAAACAGTTGCTGAGGCCAGGGCTGCTGTCGTAGAAATTGACAGATACTTGTCCGACATATTTCCTAATGTTAAAAATTACAAGACTTTGGTTCGAGAAAGATGGTAGATTTCGGTTTCGGTCTGGTTCCAAGTTCCAGAATCAATCTTGACTTGTTCGATAGGGAAAAGTTCGAGGCGCTGGCCGCGCTTGAGCCTGATGTGCGCAAGTGTATGGCCTGCGGAAGTTGTGCTGCAGTATGTACGGCCGGAAAGTTCGTACGCACCAGCGTCAGGGATGCCATTGAGGAACTTTTCAATGCCCATCCGGATAAGGCTCTTGACCTTTTGAAGTCGTGCCAGTTGTGCGGAAAATGCACAATGGTCTGTCCGCGTGGCATAAACACTCGTCATCTTATCCTGTCTATCGCTAAAATCTACGGAACTAAATGACACCATTATACATATTGCCGCTTCAGACTGCGCCGGAAGTCATTGACAGAATCCCTTCCGGATATAGCAATTTCGTGATTCCGTTCGTTGTCGGCATCAGTTTTATGCTGATTTGGCTGACTGTCGGACTTTTCAGGCTTATGGCTAAGATTCCTGCCCGGGACAGACGCCGGCTCTGGAAGTCATTCTTCATCCCCAAGATTGCACTCAAGAATATCAGGGACCTGTTCTGCGACTGTCTTTTCCATACCAAAATCTGGAAACGCAAGCCGCTGCTGGGTTATATGCATTCCGCGATTGCATTCGGATGGTTCATGCTCATTGTCCTCGGACATCTCGAGGTGGCCCTGTTCGTTCCGAAGCATCTTGCCTGGACGGACGGCGGTCTGTTCTATCCGATTTTCTATCGTTTCTTCGTCTGGATTAATCCCGGTCATGTCTCACTGAGGGGCTGGTTCTTCTTTTTCCTGATGGACTTCTTCCTGCTTTATGTGCTTACCGGAGTCGGCATGGCCATCTTCAAGAGGTTCAGGTCCATAGTCCTCGGCATGAGACATACTACCAAGCCGTCATTGGCTGACCGTATAGCGCTGTATAGCCTCTGGCTGATTTTTCCGCTCCGCCTCCTGGCCGAGAGTTTCACGGCCGATCTCAGCGGCGGCAGTTTCCTGACGGTTCCGGTCAATATGCTCTGGCATTGGATTTTCGGTAACAATCTGTATTTCATGCCGGTATGGTGGGCGTATTCCATCTGTCTGGGCCTTTTCTTCGCGGCAATGCCGTTCAGCCGTTACATGCATATCCTTACAGAGGTGCTGTGGATATTGTTGCGCAACGCCGGTCTCCAGCCGAGCCATCCGCGCAAAGGTGTGGCTGAGGCCGAGATTTATGCCTGTTCAAGCTGCGGCCTTTGTCTGGATGCGTGCCCGATGAATGTCCAGAAGAAGAATCTGAAGTACTCGTCGGTCTATTTTATCCGTTTTCTGCGTCGTCACAACGAGAAGAAAATCAATGATATAGCGGATAAGTGCCTGATGTGCGACAAGTGCCACGCCCTGTGCCCTGTCGGTGTCGATGCGCCTGCACTCCGCCGCGCGCAGAGGGCCACTGTCAATGATTCTTTGTGCTACGATTATTCGTATCTCCAGAACCGCGTACCTGCACCTGAGGCCAATGATATTGTCAATGTTGCCACGGGTATTTCTGATGCACCTGAGGTGATGTATTTCGCCGGATGTATGACACATCTTACTCCTCGGATCATCAAGTCCGTGGAGAAGGTTTTCAAGGCTGCTTCCGTCAATTATGTTTTTGCTGACCGTGACGGCGGCATCTGTTGCGGCCGTCCTCTCATGTTGGCCGGCAAGACTTCTGCTGCACGTGAAACCATCTCTGCCAACCGCAAGATGATTCTGGATTCCGGTTGTCGCACATTAGTCCTCTCCTGTCCGATTTGTTATAAGATTTTCAAGGATGAGTATAACCTGAAGGGGATAGAGGTCCTTCATTATACGCAGTATATCAAGCGTTTGGTCGAGCAGGGCAGATTGAAACTCTCTTCTTGTGACGAGCGTCTTGTCTATCACGATCCATGTGAACTTGGCAGAGGCTGTGGTGTTTATGAAGAGCCACGCAAGGTGCTTTCCCAGGTGGGCACTCTGGTCCCTGCCGCCAAGGAAGGTGACGAGAGCATCTGTTGCGGCGGTAGTCTGGGAAGCCTGACTCTGGATGCCCGTGACCGTGCCAAGATTACCGAGTCCTCTCTGGTCAATCTCGTAGCCAACAACCCTCAGACCATAGTCACAGCCTGCCCTCTCTGTCTCATGACCTTCTCCGGTCCCGCCCTCGACACCGTTTCCCATAACTCCGGTGAAGAAGCAACCGACGTGAAAGTCAAGGACTTCGCCGAAGTCATTTCGCAGAGGGTGTGATATCTTGTGAAAAACCTTGGAAGTAAGGGATTATTTATTAATTTTGATTCGTGAATCAGAGCGGTTCATATTGATGTTTCGTTATTGTAATGTAATGAAAATCAATGATGTATAAATCATTCTTGCAGTTTGGGTCCGACGTTGTCTTTGCTTGCGAAACCGGGGTTCTTGCGGAATGAAAATTAAACGCGCTACTCTGAGGTTATGAACGAAATCGAAAAGGTTCTGCAGAAGTTAAGAGACACTAAAGCACTTGAATTTGGAGTCGGAGCATTGAAGAAAGTTCCGTCAATGTTTGAAAGGTTATTTCCGGGGAAGACAGCTGTTGTCGTGGCCGATAAAATCACATACGACATAGCTGGTGAAACTGTCTATAATTGTCTTAGGAATGCAGGAATCAGTACGGAGCCGTCATTCATTTTCACTGACCCTGGTCTTTATGCCGAATGGACATACCTGGAACAGTTGGAATCTTATCTGAAAGAACGGGATGCCATCGCTGTCGCTGTTGGCGTAGGTGTCATCAATGACTTGACGAAGCTGGCTTCCAGCCACCTGGGCAGGAGATACTTAATAGTCGGAACTGCAGCGTCAATGGATGGTTATACTGCTTATGGCGCGTCCATTACTTATCATGGCAATAAGCAGACATTTGACTGTCGTGCGCCTATCGGGATGGTGATGGATCCTGCAATAGCAGCCAAGGCTCCCAACAAGATTACAGCCTCAGGTTATGGAGACCTTATCGCCAAAATCCCTTCCGGAGCGGATTGGATAATCGCTGATGGAGTAGGCAGTGAAAGCATTGACAAATTCGCTTTTTCTCTGGTTCAGAGAAATCTTAATGAGGCATTAGCCGATCCCGATGCGATAGCATCTGGGGATGTTACGGCTGTCGGAAAACTGGCTTATGGATTGATAGTGAGTGGATTTGCCATGCAGTCAATGTTGTCGAGCCGTCCGTCTTCAGGTGCAGAACATCTCTTCAGCCACTATTGGGATATGGAGGGGTTATGTTATAACGGAAGGCCTGTCCCTCATGGATTTAGCGTGGCTGTCGGTACTCTGGTGTCGGTTGCATGTATTGAATTCCTTTTGAACAAGAATTTTTCAATGTTTGACATTGACAATGCTGTATCCCGTTGGCCTGAGTGGGTGTCGATGGAGGCGACAATCCGGGATGTATTTGCCGGAATGCCTGACCATCTTGCAAGAGGCCTTGCCGAAAGCCGGTCCAAATACATTGACAAGAATGGTGTGCGAAAGCAGCTTGAGGCGTTGAAAATTCATTGGCCGGAACTCAGGCAAAAGATTCAGAATCAGATTATTCCTTTCAATGATGTGCGTGAGCGTCTTAAACGCGCCGGCGCTCCTTATGAGCCCGAAATGATAGGCGTGAGCAGGGAAAAGCTCCGCACCACATTCCGTGCGATACCATATATGCGGAACCGGTTCACTAACATTGACCTGATTCATAGGGCAGGACTGATGGATGAGGCCGAGGCATATCTCTTCGGTGCGGGCGGGTACTTCGAGTGCTGAATGCGGAGACGATTATTTGCCTCTCATCTCAAGTCGTTTATTTTGATGCTGGAAAAATTTGGTAAATAGTAACAAATATGCTACTTTTGTGCTCATAAAGTTCTTTGTTATATGAAGAGTTCTGAATTGAAGCGGTTGCTTCGGCGGAATGGATGCTTTCTTGTGCGTCAGGGAACTTCTCACGAAATATGGGAATCCCCGATAACCAATGAAAGATTCTCGGTTCCGAGGCACGATTCTCAGGAAATCCGCACTGGAACTCTTGAGAACATCAAGAAGCAGGCAGGGATTTAATCCCTGCCCATTCTTGAGTTCAGATTCCGAATGACAGAGAACTTTTTTAAGAAGCACACTATGTATAAGATTACAGCAATAATTGAAAAAGGACCGGACGGGCGATATGCTATCACGTCCCCCCAAAGTTTTGGCAGAAATCACTTTGGCGGCTTTGGATACACTATCGAGGAAGCGAAGGCCGATTTCCGCGAATGTGTCGAGGATTGTCGTGAACTGGCCATCGCTGACGGTGATGGTGCTCCTGAGGAGTATCAAGTGTCTTTCCGTTATGACATGCCTTCTTTCTTTGAAGATTTCGACTTTATCAATGCCAGCCGTTTTGCCCAATTTGCCGGCATCAATGAAAGCAAGATGCGTCAATACAAGAGCGGGGTGGCCTTTCCTGGAGAAAAGACCACTCGGAAAATTCTCGATGCAATCCACAGAATAGGTTCCGAATTGAGTTCGGTATCACTATAACAAAGAACTTTTATGACAGACTGGCCGCCGTGAGGTTGCCGGTCTTTTTTTTGTGGCGTATACCGCAATGTTGAGAGTCCCTTCTTCCACGTCAATTGTCCCTAGGATGTTGTCAATGCCATATTGGCGTGGCCAGTCGCGGAAAATAATATTCAATCGGAGGAGTGTATGGTCCCCATCAGCGTAAGCGTCTCCGGAGTTCCGTCTTGATGCGTTTTCAGAGATTCCGTACGTTTGTTTTTCTGATTCCAGACTTAAGTGTCGGGACGGCGCCACATCTGATTTTTGAATTGGTTGGTTTACAGATAGTTATGTGATTTGGTGTGGATTACTGGCCAAAAAAATGCCGAGAATCCACACTGAAAATAAATGGTATCTGATTATCAATGTGTTATGAGGGCGGCCGTGGCGTCTTCCCGCTGGAGGAGTACCTTGCTATTGCGCACTATGCCACAAATTGTCTTTCAACTGTTTCAGCTGTATATCTGTCATTTTATGGATTGTTTCTTGTGATTTGTAAAACTACGAAAGGTCATACTTCTTCTGAATATAAAGGGCTCTTTTCCATTGCGTGAATAACTCTCAACTTTGTTGCTTCATCCATGTCTTCATGATAGATTACTGAATGAATAATTGGAAGAAGCAGGTCCTTGTCTATATTACCGGCAGCAACGTGCCAAATGTATGCTTCTATATCAGGCAAAAAGTGAAAACCAGCCCAACTATATTTGTTCTTTATTAAGAAGTGAGCACCTGCGACGAGTGAAATCCTCTTATTGCCATCAGCGAAATAATGTCCGTGACACAGACCGAAGACAAGATATGTGAGTTTGTCTTCAAAGGTTGGATAGTAGTTGTCGTCCTGAATAAAAACCAGAACTTTGTCCAGTCCACCTTCGTCGCGAATATCGGCCATTCCACCACCACTTTGCTGGATGGTTTCGCGATAGTATTGAAGGAGTTCTTCTTTTGTTAAATATACTGTCTCCTTCATCATGATTATTGTTTAAGTCTATTGAGGACTGCACGATTCTCATCATTATCAAGAAGTTTTTCCAAATCCAATGATTCGCTTCCGATAAATCTCTCAAAATCTTCCGGAGACAATGCCTTCAAGTAATCTGAAATATTCTCGTGAAACACATCCCTGAAGCCTAAGTCTCTTGATGCCATTTTTTGCCTGGCATCATATAAGAACGGCTTCATCGCTGCGCTCTCGGCTTGTTCTTTTATTAGAGCCTGGACTCTTCTAATGGATAAGAGGCTGCCGGTTTGTCCAAATTCCTGTCTGATTGCAGAGGCGATGCCATTTTCAAAAGAACTGATAACTCTAAGTACTTCTGCATACATTGTAGCTCTGGCACTGTCCTTCTTATTCAGTTTAAGAAGTTCCTTATACTCTTTGGCTTTTTCAAAAAAGACTGATAAAAAAAGCAAAAAATAGCAGATTTGAGCTTTTATTTTGAGTTTCAAGCGGTTGTGGCAGTCGTTGGCTTTAAGTGGCGTTCGTGAGGAAATGCGGAAATGGCGGATTTGAGAAGTGAAAACGCTTTCAAGTCATTACCTCACGGAAACGCCCTAATGAGCATTTTTAACGGTATCGGTTCTTGTTTCTACATTCTGCACAGGTTGCGAATTTGCCATGCAGCTCTCATAGTTTAATTTTGCACCGAACAAAAAGCAAGAAATTATGAGAAGTACATTCAAAACAGTCTTCTATGTAAATGGAGGCAAGGAGAGAAACGGAGTTGTCCCTATCATGGGGCGAGTGACAATCAACGGAACTATCGCACAGTTCAGTTGCAAGCAGAGCGTGACCAAGGCGATATGGGACGCCAAGGGCAACAGAGCCAAGGGCAGAAGCAAGGAAGCCAAGGAGGTGAACTTTGCACTTGACAACATCAAGGCTCAAATCGCCAAGCATTACCAACGGCTTTCCGACCGTGAGGCGTTCGTTACCGCTGAAATGGTGAGAAACGCCTACCAAGGCTTAGGTACGGAGTACGAGACACTGCTCAGAGCCTTTGACAAGGAGAATGCAGCGTTTGCCAAGCGTGTGGGAAAAGACCGAGCTGCCCGAACCTACCGCAAGTATCTTGTGGTGAGAAATTATGTTGCCGAGTTCATCAAGTTTCAGTACAAGCGTAGCGACATGGCAATGAACGAGCTTACAGAGGAGTTCATCCGTGACTTTTGCCTGTATCTGAAGAATGTTGTCGGGCTTACACAGTCCACCATTTGGATTTACTCCATACCGTTGAAGCATATCGTCACGGCAGCGCACTACAATGGCAAGATACCGAGAAATCCTTTTGCCATGTACCATGTTGACCCAGACCACAAGGAGCGTGAGTTCTTGACCTTGGACGAGCTTACCGCCATGACGGAGATAAAGTTGGAAGACCCCAACATGGCATTTGCGAGAGACCTTTTCGTCTTTGGCTGTTGGACAGGCATCTCTTTCATTGACACGAAGAACCTGACGGAGGACAACATCAGTATGATAAACGGTGCTCCTTGGATAGTTTCCAAGCGTCAGAAGACAGGCGTGCCGTTCCAAATCAAGCTGATGAACATTCCGATGCAGATTATTGAGAGATACAAGCCTTTGAGAAAGGGCAGCCGCTTGTTCAATATCGGCAACCTTGGCAGCATCAACAAGCGCATCAAGAAGATAGCTGTAATGTGTGGCATCAAGAAGCGAATCTCGTATCATGTAAGTCGGCACTCGTTTGCAGTTTTGTCCCTGGAGTACGGCATGCCGATAGAGACCGTGAGCAAGATACTCGGTCACACGAACATCACCACGACACAGCTATATGCCAAGGTGACAAGTACCAAGTTGGAGCATGACATATCAGTCTTTGAAAGTCGCATCAAGGGGCATTTGCCGACAATGGGAGGAATGGCATGAAAAGGGCAGTAATCACCGTGGACGGAAATGGAGAACTTTCCATTCCGTCCAACTTGAAAGACTTATGGATGAGCGAGGGCGAATTGGTGGATATGTTTCATGTCACCGCCCCCAAGCTCCATTCCGTAATAAGGTCGATATACAGGGATTGCTTGTTGCCCATGTCGGATGTACAACAGAGACAGGAAACTTCCAAGGGCATTTGGCAAACGATGTATGGCTTACCTATGATAGTTGCCCTTTGCTTCCGTATAGGCTCTTATGGTGCAGTTCGGCTTCGGGACACCATCATCAAGAGGTTGTACGGGGCAAAAGAGAAAAGTAGCGTCATTGTTCTACAACTCAGTGGAGGAGCAACCGCATTTAGCTGAATGTACTCTTACTTGTTGGTTTGTCGCTGTCGTACAGTCGTGAATAAGCACTGAAGCATATATTTGGATTTGCTTGTGGGGGATTTGTCATATAGCATAAAAAAACGGACAAATCCCCATATTTTTGTTGATTTGTTGAATATACAGAAAGTAGTATTGAATATCAAGTATTTACGTCTATACATACTCTCAACAAATATCTCAACAAAAGAAAGATAATGATGAAAAGAGAAGCCCTCAATGTCCATGCCAATGTTTCTCTTTTGCCCAGTGGTTTGTTGTGTCGAAACTTTTGTTGAGAACTTGTTGATAGGTTAAGTGATTGATTTTCACTGTAATACCACACATTCTCAACTACTCATCTGAAAAACACCCAACACTTGTTCCACTGTAAAATGTACTTGTGGATTATTGGCTACCGCTCTATTCTCCGAAATGATTGCCGCAACGTTCCTTGGAGGCTTTGCGCCTCCAGCCACTTGGGCGAACCTCCGCAGTGTTTTAGCAAGGTATTAGATTTATGCAGACTATACCGAGGACACACAGCGCACATAACACACTCGGCATAGCTTACAAAGCAAAACGACAATATGTAACAACTACACTTGGTAAGTTTGCGCACAGAATATTATTACCTTGTCTTTTGCAAACTTCAAGAACAAAGCAGGTCGTGTCTGTTCCCCTTGTTCTTTCTCAATGCAGCAGCTTTTGATGTTTCATGCAAATTGCGAGAATTAAGGTCGGCAATCTTGGACTTGGAGAACCGAAAAACGAGAGTGTCAGTTATTATGCTTGGAAGAGGGAGCGAGGTTATGTTTTGGGAACCCCAAAACTCCTCGCTCCACCATGAGGGCGGAGAAATTTTGCTCCCGATGGTCGCAGAAACTGAGTATACTAACTGTAATCATTGTAATTACGCATTAAATTTTGTTATTTTATTCTGTATATACGTTAAAATATGTTTCCTCTTTTGGTTGTTAGGCTATAAAAACATATTTTTAGTTCTTAAATGAACCAAAATTAAGACAATATCAAATGATGAAAAAAACATATTATATCATGCAAAAAGAGGCTTCCAGCACATATCCGCAAGTTGATTGTTTGTCAGTTTTCCAAGCGCAACAACTAAGTGCTTGGAAAATGATTTCGCCCGTGAAGCCATCACTAAGATTTCGTATGAAGAATAAAGCGGAACTTACTGATGTGTTAAGTTCCACCGCTGGTCCGTTTACTGATTTCATAATCAGCCCAAAGGTCAAAGGCATTATTGAAAGCTCGCATATTATGCAACATCAATATTTTAATGCCGAGATAGAAATGAACAAACAAAAATATGACTACTATTGGTTGCATCTATCACAACCAGAGCTCATCATGGCTTTAGATTATGAAAAATCAGAATTTTTTCAAACCCAATGGGAGATTTTCGATAAAGGACCAATTCAGATAAAGTCATTTGAACACTATCAGGAATTAAAGGCAAAAGATAAAGAGGGGGCTTTTGGAGTGTCACTAAAGAAAATCGTGATGACAGAAAAGTTTGATAGAACTTTGGATTTGTTTTTCTTGTTACCTTTCGATTTCAATATATTCATATCAGAATCATTAAAGGTAAAATTAGAACAAAACGGCATCAGAGGAATCTTTTTCCCTTACTCAGTTACATTTTAGAAACGCTAAAGCATGAAATTACGTCAACGTCTATTTTTGAGAAGGTTCTTGCCCATTTGGGGGACAATTGGAATATTGTTTTCATTAGTAGTGACCATATCCTTTGGGATTGAAAACATATATCAAATTCTGATGCTGGTCGGGATTAGTGTCTTTTGTGCCCTCTTGTCTGCCACGAATGCCTGGAATTATTGTTTGATGCTTGATTGGATTGCTTTGTCGTTAAATATGGCAGGAACTTTTTTGGGTGAAGCAATGATAATAACTGTTATTATTGACAAAGGTGATTGCTTGTGGAAAATAATATTACCAGTTGTCTTACTAACTTTTGTTGTCAATTATCTGATTTTGAGGAAACGACTTTCTTCGTGAAACCATCAGTTGTTGTGTTTTGCAATATTCCACATAAAAAAGAACTCTGTGTGGTGAAGACTTCCCGAATATTGATACCTTCAATATTCTGAAAACTTTTAGTTGTAATCTCTACACAAAATGCTGAAAATGTCGCTTTTCGCAACAAATTTCATAGCAAAGAAGCTCTTCGGGAACTCTTCACCACACGGAGAAAAAGAATTATAAAAAATTACAATATGAGAACAAACAAATGGATTCCTATAGCTTTGGTGATAAATGTTGGGGCATTATGTTTTGCCCTATATGTCGCCATGACATATCAGCGTCAAAACAACATTGCGCAATCGGAACAGCCAATTACAGATTATTCCATTTTGGAGGTAAATTGCGGAGGACACCGATTGCGTTCAACGGTTAAAATGGCATACGCCGGCAAGGACTATTATGTAGGTGTGAGCAGAGAACTATGCAAAAATATTGAGCAAGCTAAGTTCTTCTATGACAGGAAGCATGACACAGTGTTTGAGAAAGATTATCTATGTATGAGGCATGTTGTTTGTTCTTTTGTGCTGTTTGCTTTCTCTTTGCTGTTATGGAGATACCCAGAGGTTCGAAAATACAAAGCGACAAGAAAAGAAATGCTTAAAGCAAGGAAAGACATTTTCCTCAAAGATGCTATCCCCTTATTAAAGGCAAAAGGATTTGTAGAGGAGCCTTTCAAGACATCAAACTATGGTTGGTGTGGCTTTGGGTATATCTATGGTATGTGCCGCCTTAGAAAAGGCAAGTTCTTGGAATTTGTGTCTGTAAGGATACATCAAGGCGATAAGTATATAAAGGTATTTATAAATGTCTTTGAGGTAACTCCTCTACTTCCATCCCTTGCGTCACTCAAAGAAATAGAGGGTCTGAAATACGTCATACCTCCCAACAGTGAGAATGAAATGAGACTTGACACAGACTTTATCAAGGGAGCACCCATCCTATCCAAGGAATTTTGGTTCGGTGGCTTGAAGTTAGGGCATTATTTTACGAAAATAGGCTATGACAACCAAGTAGAGAATTTAAAGGAGGCTGTGAAAGCAAAAGTTTCGGATATTGATGCTTACTTCGAGAAATGGTATAATTGCCATCACCCTAACCTTGTAAAATGGGATGGGGAATTAGTTGAGAGAAGATGATATTAAACTTTCTGCGGATTGCAAAAACCGCAGAAAGTTAAAGAAACGGAGTTTTGATACAATGGGAATATACAATAAAATATAAAAATTAAATGCCATAATTGCATAATTCAAATATTAGTTGTATTTTTGCATAAAGAGAAGAGTTGTTTGACAAGCAAACCTATGTATATTGTAGAAGTTTGAACCATTGCCAAATCATTACCTCCATTGAGGTGAAACACTCATAAATCGCTCATTTTAAGCTAATCAGCAGATTTTAGCAGAATTTAGGAAAAAAAACAGCGCTATAAATCATATCCGTCACTTGGGAATACTTGAATGTGGTATGTCCTTCAACACACTCGTTTACTGCCGACGTGAAATTTTTGCGATAATTTTCTTCTTGGATTGCGGCAGGGAGATATTCTCGATCTCTCCAGTTTATATATTTCGTGCCACCGCCGGCTTTCTCATTGATTGTCGCAATGACGATATCTAATATTACACTTCTTAATTTTTTGGCTTTCTCACTGTCGCTCAGAAGCATCCCGATATTGAGGAAAGAGCGAAAATCAAATAATCCCAATTGGGTCGTTTTGCTCGCGAAATCAATTTCGTGAGCAAAATGTAACTTGAACTCACTCAGCATTTTACCTTTACATAAAATGTAGCCGTTGTTCTTTAGTTCACTCTCATATGTGGATAGATAATTATCAATGGTGCGCATGTCTACCTCAAAGAAATCTGCCACCATCTGCTTGGTCAGATAGAACTTGCCTTCAAACTCTAAGGCGTGAACCCCGATAGCATCTTGAATCCTCGGTATGGCTATCCGATTATTCAATACATTTTGTCTTTCTATTTGAGATGTGGTCAAATCCTGTGTCATACCAGAAATGTTATTGATAATAGTATAGCTCCATCTCAGGAGTCTCATACAAATTTAATCATTTTTTATCTGTATTTCAGATTTGCATGTGGGTTATTCGCATATAGACGTGTCGCGTTACTTGGTTAAATCGCTTAAGTCCTTACAATGCAAATCAACCGGGATTTTACGTTGAGCCATCAAAATGCGATATTTTTTGGGATATTAAATAGAAAAAGTGGCTTGCAGATACCTGTAAGCCACTTTTCAGCGGAGAGAGAGGGATTCGAACCCCCGGACCCGTTAAGATCAACGGTTTTCAAGACCGCCGCATTCGACCACTCTGCCATCTCTCCAAAGTCGAATTTTATTTCGCCCGCTTCATCTTTTTTTTGTGAAGTGGATTGCAAAGGTACGCATATTTTTGGAAAAAACAAGAGGGTGGGCCGAAAAAATAAGAAAATTTCGTAACTTTGAAAAGATTTGCGGCGAGAGAGGGACTCTATTTTGGCGATTTTTGTTTTCTAATTTATTCATTATCAGATACTTAAAATTTCAAAAAATCATATTTTGGCCTGTTTTTGACCCGATTTTGACCCGTTTGGCGGAGAGTAAAG
>Ga0129313_1000211_pt1 | contig 57377 bp, 67 predicted proteins | sample O1105metagenome_FD_94436 | JGI IMG/M metagenome (GOLD analysis project Ga0129313, IMG submission 94436) | Orangutan group fecal microbial communities from fecal samples from Wisconsin, USA - O1105 metagenome | ecosystem: Host-associated > Mammals > Digestive system > Large intestine > Fecal...
AAGGAGTGAAGGGAGTTCTGCCACTTGTGTGGGAGGCCTTTCGACAGGGGAAAAAGCAGTGTCTTGTGCCAAGGGATAATTATGCGGAGGCTTCCGTAATAGAAGGAATCCGCGTAGCAGGTGTAGGAAGCATTCAGGAAGCATGTGACTATCTGCAATTATCGGAAGAAGAACAGATTAAAGAGGAACTTAAGCAGAGAAGACAGGAGGCAGAAGCCCAAAGGGAATGGAAGAAAAGAGACCATCGACAGGAAGAAAAAGCACTGGACTTTGCAGAGGTTCACGGGCAGGAGAATCTGAAACGGGGAGCCCTGATTGCAGCTGCCGGTTTTCACCATATGCTGATTGTCGGGCCGCCCGGAGCCGGTAAGACGATGATAGCAAAGAGAATTCCGTCGATCCTGCCGGAACTGAGCTTTGAGGAAAGCATGGAGGTGACTTCCATCTACAGCATTGCCGGACGGCTTCCCAAGGGACAGAATCTGATTAAAAAACGCCCGTTTTTAAATCCACATCATTCTGTTACAATCCATGCACTTGCAGGGGGAGGCAGGATTCCACAACCAGGTCTTGTCAGCCTGGCACATCGCGGTGTGCTGTTCCTGGACGAGCTCCCGGAGTTCCAAAGGCAGACCATTGATCTGCTGCGGCAGCCATTAGAGGATAGGGAAATTCACATTGCAAGAAGTACCGGGGCGTTTACTTATCCGGCGGATTTTATGCTGGTCGGGGCAATGAAGAAGGTATTTAGCATTGTGATACAAATAAACGATAAGGATGTCTGTAAATGATTTAGAATAAGGTTTTTATATCCTCATGCATGGAAAGATCTCTGTTAAAACCCTAATTACGTAACACAAGGCAGATTTTAAAGCCCATAAATGAAACCCTATTAACGATAGAAATAATTATCGTTAAAATGTGTGTTATCGTTAAAATTTATTTTTTACTTGACTTATCTCGGACATAGAGTGTTACTTTTACTATCTTTAACGAGGAGGAATCCGATATGGAACATCAAGATAGAGAAGTGCAGTACAGATGCGCCAAATGGCTAATAACCAATATGCTACATTCCAATGAGATTACGATAGAGGAATACGAAAATATCCACAGGAAACTTTTGGTTGAATTTGACCCACCTTTAAAATCAATTGAAACACCGGGATTTTATGTTCAGGAGGTCTTTGAAGGTGAGTAAAATTAGAAAGATTGAAGCTGTCAGGGTGGCTTCATTACCTCTGCAGAAACCATTAAAAATGAGAGTTGCTGCATACGCAAGAGTATCTACAGATAGTAGTGAACAACTAAACAGCCTTGAGGCACAAAAGGACTATTATGAGAAAAAGATAAAAGAAGACCCATCATGGGCGCTCGCTGGTATATATGTTGATGAAGGCATAACTGGGACTTCTTATCATCATCGTGCAGAATTTCAGAGGATGATTGAAGACTGTAAACAAGGGAAGGTAGATATGGTTATAACAAAGTCAGTTAGCCGATTCGCAAGAAATACCGTTGACGCTCTGAAAGTCATAAGAGAACTGAAAGATATTGGTGTGGGAGTGCTTTTCGAGAGAGAAAATATATGGACGCTCGATTCTAAGGGCGAATTCCTGATTACTTTACTTACCTCGCTTGCACAGGAAGAGGCACGGTCAATTTCAGAAAATACTGCATGGGGACTCCGGAAAAGATTTGCTGATGGAAAATATGCTGTGGGCTATAAAACTTTTTTGGGATACAATGCCGGATTTGAAGTAAATGAGGAGCAAGCAGAATATGTCAGACTGATTTTCAGAATGTATATTCAAGGTTATTCTGCTTATAAAATCGCTCAGTTTTTGCAACGATGGGGTATCAAGTCTCCGGCAGGAAAGGACGGGTGGCAGTCGACTTCTGTCCTTAGCATTCTCAAGAATGAAAAATATAAGGGGGATGCTCTACTTCAGAAAACATTTGTTGTGGATTTTCTTACCAAAAGGACTAAGAAGAATGAAGGAGAATTACCACAATATTATGTTCATGAAGGGCACGAGCCTATTGTTGATGAGGTGGTGTTCGATTACACGCAAACTCTAATTGTATCAAGAATCTCATCAGGGAGAGAAAGGTATAGTGGAATTTCCACGACACATTCATTCTTAAGGTGTGGCATTTGTGGTGCATGGTATAGACCCAAACCAGAACACTCCAATGATAGATATCGCAAGGTTGTTATGATGTGTCACAACAGATTTAAGAAACCACTCTATTGCAAGAATACTCGGATTCTCCAAAGTAAGCTGCCTAATATCTTTACGGAGATAGCTTGTAGAGTTTACAAAAAGTATCCTAAAATCAAAAACACATTACAAAGCATATTTCTTAATCTCGGTATTGTCGCTGAGGTCAAATTTAAAAAGTCTTATATCAAGGATATTCAAGACATTTCTATCGTAGTCAGTTCGGCTACAGTATTTCCAAACGGATTATTAAAAATTGAACTTATTGATGGGTCACGAATGAAAATAGAACTATAAGGAGGACAGCCTATTGTTTTCAACATCAGAAAAGAGACAGCTTGGAGATGAGTACTTTATTATCATCCGGGAAGAAGAAAGGTATATTGAAGTGAAGTCCAAGAACACGGGTCATTGTTGGATGATTTTCAAAAAGACATATGATACGAATCTGCCCGTGGTTTTGTATCATAAACATTCATCAACGGATTCCTGGTATCACGAACATAAGAAAGCACGGACTGTAAAGGACGCTGTAAAGAGCATCAAGTCACATGATGATTATGTAGTTAAGCATCCGCATTATTTAAAAATGAAAAGGAGGAGTGGAAAAGATGCGAGCGTTCAAGAAAGAACGAAAAATGAAAGTGTATGAGGCAACAACAGTATCAAGGAGTAAATGGTGGAATCACACCAAGTATACGACTGTGCCACAAATCAGATTGCAGGGCATTTGGCTTGAACAGGATTGTGGCTTTGAGCCGGGAGCACTGATAAAGATAGAGTGCGAAGAGGGGCGCTTAATTATTACCAAAGCTGATGAGTGATTGTAGGTGGCCTGAAATCACCAAGTCCGTTTTATAGGACATATTGTTTGCTATTCTTATATCATCAGAAGAAAAACAGTTTGCATCATAATGCAAAGAGATAAAGGAGGAAAGGACTATGGGAAAAATCTATTTTACAATTGCAGGCACAAAACATCATTACGGACAGGAATACTTCGAGCCGAAGATGGAAGTCAATCTGGTAAAGGAGCCGGATAATGAATTTGACAAGGAAGCCATCAAGGTAGAGATGGATGGACTGGGTCTGGTGGGTTATGTGGCTAACAGCCCTTACACTGTACAGGGAGAGAGTATGAGCGCTGGAAGGCTTTATGACCGTATTGGTGACACGGCAAAGGGCATTGTAAAATATGTGTTACCACAGGGCATTTTGTGCGAGTTGGTAGAAACAGATGATTAAAGTGGAGGGAATAAATATGTTAATTAACAAAGTTTTAGAAGACGATACACAAAACTGTTATCCTGTAATGGCACAAGACAAAGAATTGCAGGAAATGGAGAAGGAATTTTATAATATTATTGATAACTTGCCAAAACAGGAAAGGCTTAAAATGGAAGAGATTTTTAGCAGGTATACTGCCAGAATTACACGCATTGCTTATTTAAAAGGAATGAAGGACTTTGCCGAGCTTCATATTACTCTAAAAGATGACATTGATAATATCTTAAAAAGAGTGGAAGGGAAAATGTGACGATATCATAAAACTGCGGTCGATACATAGTATAGTCCTATAGTTGAGGAGGTGGTAAGATGCGTTGCAAAATCGAGTATGAGTTTGAATTCGATTTAGGAAAGGGCGAGGAGTACAATCAAGAAATATTGGACTGCATTGAAGAAGATGTGCCGGATGCTATGCAGAAGTGCATGGATAATATTTTTAAAGGGGCAAGATGCACAGGGTATAAAATAATTAAGCTATAATGGGAAAGATTGATAAAGGGTAATCTCATCAGGTGTTTTTTGCGTATCCAATTATGTATGTTTTTGTAGTGTGATTGTTCAAACTGTGATAGAATAAATTATCTATTATTCATTTAGGAGGATAATTTATGCCGTGGGAAAAAGATATCACAGGGGTTGATGCATCCAAACCAGGGACTTTTAGAAGTTTGAACGGAGCTGCAGATGAGAGCATTTTTCAGGGAAGAGCTAGTAAAGCTGGATTTTATTGCTTTTTTAAAGTATGGCGGGATATGCCATATGATGCAGTGTTAGATTATAATGGGGTTTTGTACAGGGTCGAGGTAAAGGGAAGCTCCAGAAATTCATTTGATCTTACCAGAGGCTCAAGATCAGGGCAACAAATTCAAAGGGGCGCCGGAGTATCCAGAACAAGACATTTGGATAGAAATGATTGTGATTTTGTGGTTGCTGTAGATAGCAATAACGGTGATTGCTATATTTTACCGGAAGATGTGGTGGAAATAGCTGGTGAAGCTATGGAGCGATACCAAGTTACACATAACACAACATCTAGAAATTTTAAACTTAGTGTGGGAAATATAGGTGATTATAAAGAAAAGTGGAAATTGATGATGGATACCACAAATTTCCTTTCGAAGTCTCAGACGAGAGATGGACTTAGAGGTATGTCTTCAGCGGACATATCCGCACTGGCAAATCAATTGGGTGTTGTTATTCCAACGGGGGATTTTAGAATTCCGGGTACAAGTATGGTTATTTCAGCAACAGATGATAAAACAGTTTTTTTAATTTGGCAAAAAATTGCACAGAGATTATGAACTTTATCCCCCTGATATAGGGGGATATATTATTATATGGGATGATATGCTAATAAAATAAGTTGACAATATAAACTTTTTAGTTTAGCATATAAGAGTGGAGGTATATGAAATGACAATCTCAGAACAGATAAAAGTATTATGTGTCCGGAAAAATATTAGCCTTGCTGAATTGGCTAGGCTGACAGGTCAGTCTCCTCAGAATTTGAGTTCAAAATTAAAGAGGGAGAGTTTTACGGTTAGTGATTTGGAAAAGATTGCGGATGCAGTTGGTGTTGAGTATGAACACAACTTTGTTTTAGAAAACGGAGAAAGGATATAATAATATGTTTAAATTGGGCGAATTATTTTGTGGGCCAGGAGGATTAGCTTGGGGTGCTACAAATGCTGATATAGGTAATGAGGATTTTAGAATAACACACGCATGGGCAAATGATTATGATCAATCCACTTGTGACACATATATAACAAACATTTGTCCCAAAAACCCAGACAGTGTCATTTGTGGGGATGTAAGGAAATTGTCGCAAGAAGGTGTTCTTACGGGACTTCCACCAATTGATGCACTAGCCTTTGGATTTCCATGTAACGATTTTTCGGTGGTCGGAGAGCAGAAAGGGTTCGATGGGACATATGGTCCATTATATTCTTACGGAATTCAGGTTTTAAAATCACATAAACCACAATGGTTTCTTGCGGAGAATGTTGGTGGATTGAAGAGCGCAAATGAGGGGAATGCTTTTCAAAAAATTCTTTCGGATATGAGAGATGCAGGATATCGTGTATACCCTAATTTATATAAGTTTGAGGAATATGGAGTTCCACAAGCACGTCATAGAATTATTATCATTGGAATAAGAGAAGACTTACCTTATATTTTTAGAATTCCATCAACTGAGACGTATAAAAATGTTGACGTAAGATGTAGCACAGCACTTGAAAAGCCACCGATTCCAAAGGATGCTTTGAATAATGAGTTGACTAAACAGTCTGATATGGTGGTAAAGAGACTGAACTATATTAAGCCGGGAGAAAATGCATTTACAGCCAATATCCCAGAAGAGTATCAGTTGAAGGTCAAAGGTGCGAAGATTAGCCAAATATATAAGAGGCTTGATCCAGAAAAACCTGCATATACAGTGACAGGGTCTGGTGGTGGCGGTACACATATTTATCATTGGAGTGAACCAAGAGCATTGACTAATAGAGAAAGAGCAAGATTACAAACTTTCCCAGATGATTATGAATTTAAAGGTTCAAAAGAATCTGTCCGTAGACAGATAGGTATGGCAGTTCCTTGTCAGGGTGCAAGAATTATCTTTGAGGCAGTGTTAAAGACTTTTGCCGGAATTGAATATCCATACATGGAAGCAAATATTGAGGAATAGGGGGGAAGTGTAAATGGCCGATGAACAGTTATATTTTTCTATAAAAACAAAGGCAGCAGAGTCAGTTCAAAAAATTCTTAATAAAGAACAAGACATAGAACTTGATGGTATCAATGTGCTTGAGGATTTACTTGTTCCGGGCAGAATCATTTTCATAGTTTTAGGTGGCGATAAACCTGCATGGGAAACAGGGCTAATTGGTATTGGGGTTCTTACAAAGCCGCCATATGATCAAGGGTATTCTGGAAAAAACTTTAAGGTTCAGGTTAGCATGAAATTGCTTTTACACCATCCAATTAAGCGGGCAGATTTAGTCCCTTATAAAGACACATATGGAACGATTGGAATTGCTCCAATAACAAAGTGGGAACCCAATCAAGCATTGTCGCAGGTATCAAAAGAAAGGGCTATAGCGTTGTTCAGAGCAATGTTAGAGATTGATCCTTCTATAGAAGCTGACTTGGATTCGTTGATTGGAAATGAAATGATGAGTGAGGTAAAGGCAACCACAACAAAAATGGTGGAAGTACCTACTTTATATGGCGAAAACGAAAGGCAAGCAATGGAAAGATATATTCAGAACGGGCAAAGCAATATCACAGCTACAACGGGAACTGTGGATGACATTACACCAGAGTGGTTCAGAGAAAAAGCGTCAGAATTTGCGGGACTGGATAAAAAAGCATCTGAGTATTTGGAACAGTTTATTGAGCGCTTCTCCGTAGATAAATTACAAATACTTACTGGAAAAAACATATTAAATGAAATTTTCTTGAATAAAGATAACAAAACTAATCTGTGCTATACAATGGAATTTGATAATGATTGTCGCTTTATTTTCGGTAGTATAAAAAGTGGTACGGCTTATAAATATGGATTGCATTATAGCCAGAAAAATCAAAGTTGGGCAACTGGAACAGGAAAGAAACCACAGTTTTTATCTGAAGAAGAGGCAATTGAACTTGGAGCCCAGATAAGAGATTATTTGATAGCCGGTATAGAAGTAATTAAAAACTATGGGAATATTACAAGTATTTCTGATTATGAGAAACTTCAGGATGAACTTTATGATGCCACAGAGGGATATGTTAATAAGATGTGGTTTATGAAATATTTTTCAATGATGTTCCCTGAAATATTTCCACCTATATACAGTTCATATGCACAGAAAACGGTACTTGATAGATTGGATTTAGGATATTCTGATCATGCTGTTGTTCGTATGGGAATGATTAAATTCTACGTGGATAGTTGTGGCATTTCTAACATTGTGTTTAGTCGTATCTTTTGGAAATATTGTAATACTAAAGGTACAGAAAATGACGAGGAAGAAACTGTGAAAGAAGAAAATAGGATGAAATCTTGTCTTGAAATAGAAAGAGAGCCTAGAACGAATAAGGTACATCCGATTAATTTTATCGTTTATGGTGCGCCGGGAACGGGAAAAACATATTCGATGGTAGAGTATGCTCTTGCAATTGTGGACAATATTCCGATTGAGGAGTTTAGAAAGAAAAATACTGATAGAAAAGCAAATATGATTCGTTATAAGGAACTTGTAAAAGCTGGTCAGATTGTTTTTACAACATTCCATCAGAATTATGGATATGAGGAGTTCATTCAGGGTCTGCGTCCAGACAGGGATAGTGAGACTATGGCGTTTAAGACCGTAGATGGGGTATTTAAGGTTATTGCAGATACTGCATTAAACGATACCGAAGATAAAAATTTTGTTATCATTATTGATGAAATTAATCGTGCCAATATTTCTAAGGTCTTTGGTGAATTGATTACACTTATTGAAGAAGATAAGAGATGGGGAGAACTTAATGAGACAAGCGTTACTCTCCAGTCCGGTGATTCGTTTGCTGTTCCAAACAATCTATACATCGTTGGAACCATGAATTCGGCAGATAAGTCCATATCCCTTATTGATGCAGCACTTCGTAGACGATTTGATTTTATTGAGCAGAAGCCTGATTCAAGCCTTGTTCCGGCAGGGGTTCTTCGAATTATGTTTGATGAGATAAACCAGAGCCTCGTTTCGCAACTTGATAGTACAGACCTACTTGTGGGTCATTCATATTTCATGAACAAGGGCGAGAATGAATTATGCGGAATACTGAACAACAATATTATTCCGTTGCTTTACGAGTATTTTTATGATGATAGAAAGAAAGTTGCAACTCTTCTTAAGAATGCTATAGACAAGTCGGGTGCAAAGGTTGAAATCGTTGATGAGAAGGTCGGCAGATTAAGAGTAAAGGATAAGGTCGAATAATATGGTATTGGACAGGTACGAGTATAGCAAAATTCCAAATGCTAAGTTACCAAGTTCCTGGCAATCTCAATCTGCTCTTGATGAATTACTTCATTTTCTTCAGCAGAACTGGGAGCAACGTTCTGTATTTTATGAAGATGGAGAGGTTAACAGTCAGCAGCAGTTCCTTGATTTTATCGGTTCCGGGGGCATAAGGACAAAGAAGTATATTGGAACGATAGTGTTCAAGGGGGAACAGCTTAATATTTATCCTCGTGTGTTCAGCACCGAGAAAGAGGATCATGATACGGATGATTTAACACAAAAGCATTTGCTTAACAATCTTGTCAGATGGATAGAGTATTGCAATAAGTTAGATTACCCCTTCATCAACATATCGAGCGAGTTAAACGATTCAGAGGACCTTAAGGAACTTTTTATAACATTATATATTGGATATGTGCGGAGTGCGATTGAAAGGGGACTCTATTATCAGTATGTAGATGAGACAGAAGATTGTACAAGTATTAAGGGCAAGTTTGACATAAAGGATTATATGATAACAAAAATCCCGAATGGTCAAGCCAATAAGTTCCGTTGTACATATTCAAATTTTGAATTTGACAATCTGGTAAATAGGATTATCAAATGCACCTGTAAGCAGTTGATGAAGATAACATCGAAGAAGAATCAAAAGATACTTCGGACAATCCTCACAAGGCTGAATGAAGTATCTGATGTACAGTGTTCTCCAAATGACTGCGATAAAATCCGCTTGAGTAAAATGCACAGACATTACGGTATTATCATCAGTATGAGTAAGATGTTCCTGCTGAATAAGATGTCGAATTATTCGATAGATACGAATCAGTCTTTCTGTTTCCTATTTCCGACTGACATTCTCTTTGAGGGTTTTATCGGTGGATTCCTTAAGGAGGTATTGTCAGAGGTCGGTGGTAGGGTGTCACTACAGGAAAGCCGGATGAGTCTTGTGGAGAAGATAATATATAAAGGTGAGACGAGCGGTGCTGCTTTTACCATGCGTCATGATATCCTCGTAAAACTTAATGATAAGGTTTTTGTTTTGGATACAAAGTATAAGGAAATGACGAGATTTGAGAATAATCCGGACTATAAGGAAACCATAAGTAGTGAGGCAAAACAGGGAGACCTGTACCAGGTACTTGAATATGCAAGGAAAAGAGATATCAATGATGTTTATCTTCTTTATCCGATGTATCGATATGAGCAGGCAGAAGAGGACTTCCCTGTAGCAGTCAGCGAGAGTCCATCCGGGGATATAAATGTACATTTTATCCGTATGCCATTTGTTTTTGAAGAAGGTGAGAATCATACAAAAGATATGCTGGCTTACACAATTAGAATGATATTTGGCGTGGGGAATCTTGAATAAATGCTTTGTATGTTCTGGTTTCAGCAAGGTAAGAAGAAAACTGTAAAACGGGTTATGGGAGGTGTTTCTTACGAGAAAGTATAAAGATTTCAATGAATACATGGAAGAAAATTATTATGATGACATCGTAAAGCGTCTTGGGTCCTATATTGTCAGTAATAAGGATTCTTTTGAAAATGATGAATTTCATAAAATAACATGGATTGACCAGGATGAAATCACATACACCGTAAGTGGCACAACCTTCAAGGACTTAGGTGATGGTTACATTGAAATCAGAACATCGGTAAATGCGGATGTTCGTTTTAGTGGTTATACGAAATATGGACAAGATTCTGACTCTGATACCAGAATTTATAATGTTTTCTTCAAAGCAAAGTTAGATGACGGACTTCATGATGTAAGAATTACTGATGTGTCCGAATATAACACGGCATTGTATGATAGGGATAAAACCCTAAGTCAGAGTTGGCTTTCTTATATGTACGAAGAAGATGTTGATAAACATGCCGAGGATTTTCTTCGAAGAAACTATTCGAAAGCCTTATTACAACCAATGCCGATTGACCCATTTGAAGTTGTCAAAGCCATGAAAATGAAAATGTATTATGCTCCGTTGGGAGATAAGATTTTCGGCAAGACATATTTTGGCGAAGAAACTGTCATAGTATATGATGATATTGTACATAGGAATACAAAAGAGATTGTTACCACTCCGGGAACAATGCTCATCAATCCCGACGTATTCTTTATGCGTAACATCGGGACAGCTTATAATACCATCATCCATGAATGTGTTCACTGGGATCGGCATCGAAGAGCCTTTGAGTTACAGAGACTATTACAGGGCGGTGCCGGACACATTTCATGCGAAATGGTCGAAGGAGAATATAATGGAATAGGTTCCGATGAATCAGCACTTAAGTGGATGGAGTGGCAGGCAAACCAACTCGCACCTCGCATTCTTATGCCGGAGAAAACTACGAGAAGAATCTACAGCAAGTATCTTCAAGATGAGTATACCGCTCATCCGAAAAGAAGATATGCAGAAACGCTGCAGGAAGTGGTGGGGCAGGTTGCCAATTACTTCTCGGTATCGCTTCTTGCAGCCAAGTTAAGGTTATTTGAACTCGGATATGAAGAAGTGGAAGGTACATTTGTATATTGCAATGGACAGGGGTTACCTCCGTATGCATATAGAAAAGGGGCACTGGATAAGAACCATAGCTTTGTGGTTGACGAGCAGAATCTTATCATAAGCCTTATGACCACCCCGAGATTGATGGAGTTATACTCAAAGGGAGCAATCGTTTATGTAAACTGTATGCTGTGCCTTAACGACCCCAAATATGTCACTCTCAACGAGGTAAATAAATATATTCCGACTGAATATGCTCTGGAACATGTTGATGAGTGTTGCTTTGTGTTTAAAAGGAAATACAGCGCAAGTGACAAGTACCCGGATACCTTTTACAGAAGATGTTTCCTTTGCAGAGAGGTTGATGCGGAGGAGTTCGTTCCTGTTGAATATGATCGGGATCATAAAATCAATCAAAGCAAAGAGCAAATGCAATCTGAGATTGACACCATAATGAATATGGTTAATGAGGAATTAAAAAATGTTCATGAAAACATGAAGGGTGGATTTGCAGGGGCATTAGATTATTTTATGAAATCCAAGGGGATATCTGAATATGAGTTACAGGACAGAACTGGAATCAGTACAGTAAGCATAAGTGGTTATCGCAACACTTATGACCCTACAATGGAAAAGGGAACTGTTCTTGCTTTGTGCAAAGGGTTGTATCTGTTGCCTCATGAAGCCATCTATTTATTGGATGCTGCGGATATTAAGCTGGCAAACATGACTCCGTCAAATATATTTGTAAGATTTCTCATAACAAACCACATGGATGACACTTGGGAGCAGTGGGTTGAAAAACTTATTATGTCTGGGGTTGCAAGAGACTGGGTTCCTGCAAGAAATGCTGTGGTAAAGGAAGTAAAGGAAAGAAATACAGAAAAAAATGAAAAAAGTTTATAAAAAGCATTAAGTCGGACTTAATGCTCATAACCCAAGATAAGAAAAGGACTTTTGTGATTATCTGTTATAACAGATGACCGCAAAGGTCCTTTTTTCGTTCCTAAACTTAAAGTCCCACTTAATATGTAGGTGCATAAAGATATGGCATGCTAAGGTTGTTCAAAAAAATTGAAAGCCAAGTGGCGGCCGACACTGGGCGAGGATGCATAAAATTGATGATTTACCGATAAAGGGTATTTCTGAAATTTTATGGTGTCTCGTCTTGTTGTCGTGCCATCAGACGGGTGTCCTCGCCCAGTGCGGAAACGCAAAGGCGGAAAGAGGACAACCTATGAAAAAAGCAGAAAATCAGAACAATGTAACCGTTGACCCCGCTATTCTCAATTATGCAAATCCGTACTTTGTACCTATTGAAGATGGAGACGAAGAAACAATTAAGCATTATAAGAGAAACAATGTTCCAGTAGCTCATATTGCTTTACCGAGAAGAATGAGACATTATTATGCAATCTTCGATGCAGCAACCAAGGAAGAAGCAGACTTTATGAATAGAATCTTCAATAACTGGTCCAGAAAAGATGAGCGTGATAAAGTTGCCAGAGAAAAGTTCGAGACATCTTATGAGATTCTGGTCGAGAATGGATTTGATCAGAAGTCAACCGGAGATAATCCGGAAGAGATTGTAGCTTACAGCACTGTGATAGAAGCCTTGTATAAGGCCTTGGGTGAACTTACATCCGAAAAATTGCGTGCTTGTAAGATGGTAGCAAATGGAGAATCACAGAGAAGCGTTGCAGAGGAACTTGGGATTCCCAGAAGAACACTGAGAGACCATAAAGATAAGGCAATGGCGGAACTGGAAAAAAAGATGAGACAGTTTAAGTAAGAGGACAAGCCCCGGTGGTAGCACGATACCATCGGGGTTTCTTCTAATCTTTTTTATAGAATTGTGTTTCGTATCCATCGGCTCTAAGAAGCAAACCTTCAATCCAGTCGGGAGTTCTTCCCATCTGTTCACAGATAGCATTAAGATCTGCGTTTATTGGAGTTTCGATGATGAGTTCGTCATGGACATGGCCAACGATAAAGCAATGAGAGAGAGTACGCATGGCATAACACAGGATATCTCGACTGATTGCCTGCACGATATTCTCCACGAATTTGGGACCATAGCTTTCGATGCGCTCCCATTTCTTATTTGCTCCGACACCCTCATACGTGACGGATTCGCCACCAAATTTGTTCTCGCCAATCTTGGGTTTCACATAGCAGAGCCTTCTGCCGGATGGCAAAACAATGAATAACATTCCGCTCTGATATACAAACTTGATGCCGCGGGTTTCTGTGGCAGTTCTCTGCTTAATTGCCATCTTTACAGCATCGTCCACATCCCACCAAAACTGGACAATGTTAGGGTTAGCGGCTCTCCATGAATTTACAAGAGGCTGGAGTTCTTCTTCTGCAAGTCCCATATCCAGTGCACCCATAGAAGTCAATGCTCCAACGGAGCCCCCGTACCCAAGGGCAAGTTCCGCTATCTTCCCCTTCTGACGAAGATGAGCGTTCTGCCCATGCTTTTCTACCGGAACATGGAACATAGAAGAAGCGGATGCACAGTAGATATCTCCATTGTTTTTAAAGACTTCCAGCCGCCAATTCTCCTTTGCTAAAAAGGCAATTACCCTTGCTTCAATGGCAGAGAAGTCAGAAACACAGAATTTGTATCCCGGCTTTGGTACAAAGGCTGTTCTGATAAGCTGGGAGAGGGCATCAGGAACATCATCATAAAGGATATTCATAAACTCATAATCCCCAGATTTCACAATGCCTCGTGCTTCTTCCAAATCAGACATATGGTTTTGAGGCAGATTCTGTAACTGGATAATACGCCCTGCCCATCTGCCGGAACGATTGGCTCCGTAAAACTGGAACATTCCCCTAGCACGGCCATCGGCACATACAGAACTTTCCATAGCCTGATACTTTTTCACGGATGATTTTGCAAGCTGCTGACGAAGTCTAAGGACATCTGCTACATCGGAGGGAACGGTTTTAAGCAAGTCTACGATAGCTTTCTTATCAAGGGAGTCTGTTTCGATACCCCTTGATGAGAGCCAGTCCTTCATCTGGGCTACAGAATTGGGGTTTTCCAGTTCAGTCTTGTCCTTCATGGTTCCCATGAGCCTTGCCTTGCTAAAAGAATCAAAGCGGATTGCATTTTTTACAACATCCATATCCAGCATAATACCACGATCATTGATTTCCTGATCGATATGGTATTCCTCCCACACACTGTCCGGCACAGGAAAACGGGATAATTTATGCTGAATGGACATTTCTACCTCAACATCCCTTTTGTTATATTTCTTAAACAGCTCCCATTTCTCAGGTGCATCACAAGGCATATTTCTTGTTCTGCCACCATTGGCTTTTGTGGGTTTGCACGGAACACAGAAATAGCGGATGAGGTCTTTGCCTTCTTTGAGTTTCTGTTCCTCAAGACCAAGGACAGCACCAACACCTTCAAGAGAGAGTGGCAGCCCCATATAGGCTGACCATATCATGGAGCATTTCCATGCTGAAGGGTCGAGATAGTTGCCAACGGAATCTTCCGGGATACTGTAGGATTTAAAATACTCCGGGTGATTCCTTTTGAGCCAATAGGAAAGGAAGATTCTCTCGAATGCAGCATTGAATGCCCATTTTTCCACAGTATCGTCTGTAAGTGCTTTGAGAATATATTCCGGGATTTCTTCGCCATTTGCCACATCAATTACAATGACAGGTTCACTGTTGATGGAGTAGGCGAACAGCAGGATTTCCGAGTCGGGTGACTCGGCATACGGATACACACCATTTTTGATGGGGACGCTTGAATATGTTTCAAGATCGATAGAGATTGTTTTAATAATTTCCGGAATTTGCATAGATTGTCTCCTTTATAAAAAGGTGGCAGATGAGATATCTACCACCCAGATTGTTACGCTCTTTTGTTTGAAGAGTCATTTTTCTTATGAACTGTCAGCCCTGGGAAAAGCCACTGAATTAGTTTAATACCTAATCCGATAAGCCACTTCCATGTTGCTACTAGAGCAAAGATACAAAGTATCAGTACGACTGCTGATAATGTAAATTCTATTGCTCCGTTAATGAATGTATTTATTATGTTCATTGTCATAGATTGTCACCTATCCTTTCTTTGTCTTCATTGATTTTCTGTTCCTTTTTGATTTTGTGCTTTTCCTTAAGGGTTTTGATGCCATCAGTGATTATGATTATGACACTACCTAGCATCCATCCGAAATTCATACCAAAGCACATCGCTAACATTAATTGTTCAATATTTGTCACTAATTTTTCCTCATTTCATAAAAGTGACTGGCAGCAGTTATTCCACTGCCAGTCGGGTTAATGGTTACAAATTAAGAAAGGAAATCGTCATCATCCTCTGTAGCGAAATCTGACTCTGCACTTGCCTTACCACCAAGAGGCTCACCATCTCTGATCTTCTGCAAATTATTGAGACCACAGGCAATTCCTCTGTTGCCATTCACATTGAATGCGTAGAAGTTGATGGATGCTCTGCCATAAACACCGGAGTATACTTCACTTCTTTCAATGATAGGCTGTCTGTCTGCATCCACAACGCCGGGAGCGGTTGCGGAATTGGCATTGACAAAGTAGCATCCGGCATAGGCTGCATCATCCGGCTTTTCGAGATCGCCATCTCTCAAAGGGTTTTTGATTGCAGAGAGAGGGGGTACTGTTTTGCCATTGCCCTTTAACTTGCTCTGACCTTCCTCGTATGCTGCCTGAATGGCTGCCTTAATCTTGTTAACAGTAGCGGTATCATCCTTGGGGATGATAAGAGAAACGGAATACTTAGGCTTTCCACCATCAATCGATTTGGGGTCCCACACATTTGCGTAACTCCATCTGGTGTTAACACCTGTAATAACCTTGGTAGGGTTTGTAATAGTTGTCATGATTTTGTCCTCCTTATTCTTCTTTAAAATCATCTTTGGCTGTGTTCAGTGCCGGACGTTTATCTGTTTCAGGCACAAGTGTTGGTTTTCCCTGTGGCTTTTCGATTAAGCCACCGAGGAGTTCGTTGAACTTCGTCTTACCAAGAAGAGAAGTCATTGCGGTGACCCCGAGAAGATGTTTCTCATAGGGGTCAAATCCGGCATCTGTCACTGCAGATGCTACGGCGCTTTCGTCCGTGTACTTACGGTTTGATTTCCCTTCAACTACCTTGTAGCCGTCATACTTCGTACCGCTTAAGGCTTGTTGAAGTGCATATTCCTTGATGTCATTCACCCAGGATACCAAATCATCGACTCTGGGTAAGATTGCAGCAATTTCTGTATCTTCGAGGGTTGAAGGCATCTCAAAATCGTATTTAGCAAGTTCAAGGTTGTATTCTGCACGTTTACGACAGGTGGCTTTGAGTTTGCAGAATGCACAATGTTCTCCGGCTTTAAATTCGCCTTTTCCCTCGTATGCCAGCTTGGCGGTGGGGGAGAGAACGGTATCTGCCCAAGTGAGGAGAGTTTCCTTGTCCATTGTGCAAGTAGAGATATTGTCCCTTCTTGGCTGAAAGATGGTCATCTTGACTGTCTTGATATCATAAATGCCATCGTAGATATCAAGGGCTCCGAGTGCGTAGCACATCATCTGTGGATTGTGTTCTGCATCTACCAAGACACCGAGTCCGTACTTGAAATCGATGATATGAAGAACATCATCTGCAACGATGAGACAGTCCCCGGTTCCAAAACCTTCTGGCACCCATTTGGAAAAATCCAATCTCTGTTCCACAAGGACAATAGGGTCTTTGCAGAGTTTCTTGGCATCCTCAAGCTGTTCTAATACGAAGTTGCGATATTCCTCCGTGCAGTTTTCCATTTCTGCATCATAGAATTCGAGATTCTCAGTCGGGTCACGCTCGGATTTCCCGAGTGCAGACAGAACCTTATATTCACAAAGTTCATGTGCATCCGTTCCCTGCTGTGCATATGGACTTGCCCGGTCTTCATGTTCTGCGCATAACTTGGCAGATGGTGGACAGTTAAGCCATTGCTTACTTGCCGAGGCAGAGAGTAGTGCGTGTTTAGGCATTACCGACCACCTCCAACTCTGCTACAAGTTCCGGGTATTTCTCTTCGGGAACCTTGGTCAGAGTACCATCAGCAGAATACTTGGATACGATAGCCTTAACCTCCGCTTTGTATATGCCTTCATCGGCTTTCGCTTTTTGAGCAAGCAAGGCCCTGACTTCTTCCTTCGTATAGCTATGGGATTCTGGTTCTGTTTCCGGTGTTGGTTCTTCTTTTGTAGAAGATTCGGCAGCCACAGATGGTGATTCCTTCATTGGCGGGAAATCATCCTCTGCGGAAGAGTAGATTTCGCTCAGTGCCAGGAAACTATCTGCAATCGTCTTCAATAAAGCAGCAATTTCTTTGTTTTTCATTGGACATTCCCTCCATTGATAATCAGTTCTCCGGTATGGATATCATGCTTACAGATTGTAACGATGTAAGGCTTTGATAACCCAAATCCGTGTGGTGCCAAGTGTGGCAAAACTTCGCAGGTAAGGAAAGTTTCATATTCAGCTACAACTAATACTGGAACTGTCATTCCCTGCCAGGGAAAACTTGGCGAATCCCCATTCTTAAGTTTCACTTTGACGGTCTGTCCCGTCAGTCCGTAATGCTTGTCTTTGTACATCCTTTTTGTCCTCCTTTGACGTTTGATTGGCTGTGATTTTCTTTGCAAGCTGTCTTGTAATGACGCTGATTGCTATCAGGACATCTGCCAGTTCTTGATCCAGGTCAGTGTCACGGACAGCTTTTGTGTCAGTGGTCATAATGGTTGGCATTTCTAACACCGCCTTTCTGAATTGTTTCTTTGTCCTTCACTATCCAATGGACATGCTGTGAAGTTTTGGGCGGGGCATTTTTGAAATTTTGTAATTCTCTTTGCCCTTCACTATCCAATGGACAGCTTGTTGGTATTTGGGCGGCAGATTTTCAAAAAAAATAAAAACCCATTTTTCATATAAAAAGGAAGAAATTCGTCCAGAGGGAAAAAATCCCCGCCCGCTTTACAGATTCATGTCCATTGGATAGTGAAGGGATAAACCCATATCCCTACCAAAAAGCGAAAGAGGTGAGTCCGATGGGATAGGCTATAAAAATCAGGAAGGCTATCCGGATGTGGTACCATATCAGGCATTTGCCAATATTGACCGGGAGCAGAAAAAATTCAGACCGATGGTGTATATCTGTTCTCCCTTTAGCGGGGATGTTACAGGGAATACAGAGAAAGCCAGACGTTACAGCAGATACGCAGTGAATCAGGGGGCAATCCCCATAGCACCGCATTTACTGTTTCCTCAATTTATGGAAGAGGAAACGGAGCGGGAACTGGCAATGTTCATGGATATTGCGATTCTTTCCAAATGCAAAGAGTTGTGGGTATTCGGAGATGAGCATTCCAAGGGGATGGAAACCGAGATTGCGTATGCAGAGAAAAAGAACATGACAATCAGATATTTTACAGACAAGGAGATTTCATTATGGAAAAAAGAAACAGTGAAATGAATACGCACCATGTTTGGCAGTGCCCTTTTATAGAGGATACAAGGGATGCATTTGAAGTAGGAGTGGGAGAAGACGGAAAAACCCGCATTTCCATTGACATACCGGAAGGCTGCTTCATGGAGGTTTCTACTGGTATTGGTCCCGATGGATGTCTGAGATTACAGATGGAAACGGATGCACCTGTCAAAGCCATGATGCACGAGTTGCTTTGCAACTTAATGATTTTGAATATGGAGGAATAGCAGATGGATTTGGTTTTATGTTTAGCCAAAACTTCTGGGGACAAGACGAACTGCCTCTACCCGACCAGGGTGGAGGTTTCGTCAGCGGAAGATATGGCAAAGGCTCTGGCATTTGATCATGTATGTGCAGAGTATGACAAGAACTATAGAAGTATCAGCAATTTCCAGTGTTCCAATGTAGTGGTGATGGATTGTGATAACGACCACAGCGAGGATCCTGCCGACTGGATCACTCCGGAAAAGCTGGATGAACTGATGCCGGATATTGCATATGTGGTGGCTCCCTCAAGACACAACATGCTCCCCAAAGATGGGAAGGCGGCAAGACCCCGCTTTCATGTTTACTTCTATATTGAAGAAACAACGGATGTGGACTATTATGCGGCACTCAAAAATGCCATCTATCAGACATTTCCGTTTTTTGATGGAAATGCACGGGATGCAGGCAGATTTATCTTTGGTACAGACATGGAGGCAGATGATGTCATCTGGCACGATGGCTGGGTGATGATATCGGAAGAAGTAACCCTTACGGAAGAAGAGCAGGAACTTCCGACCACGAAGGGTCCCATTCTCGAGGGCAACCGTAATAATACCCTTTCCCGGTTTGCCGGGAGAGTTTTGAAACGGTACGGGGAGTGTGACAAAGCGAGAGACATTTTTTATGAAGAAGCTGCCAAATGCAATCCACCATTAGCAGATAGTGAATTGCAGACCATTTGGTTCTCAGCGTTGAAGTTCTTCAGAAAAAAGATTAGTGGCAGTAACGGATATGTACCTCCAGATCAGTACAACGATGACTTTGGTGGAGTAGTCGGTTCCCTTAGACCGGAAGACTACTCTGATATCGGACAGGCAAAGGCGCTGGCAGAAGAATATGGGGATGAACTCCTATTTGCGGCGGCAACGGACTATATGCGCTTTGATGGAAAAGTGTGGGTAGAGGATAAACAGATGGCTGTTGGAGCCTGTGTGGAATTCCTCGACTTGCAATTGCAGGATGCAAAGGATTATCTCGAAGCGGCAAAGAAGGCACTTATAGATGCCGGATATGATGAATCCACTGTAAATCAGGGATCCAAGGCACTTGCAAAGGAAATCCAGTCGGCGCATCTTGGACTTTTCTATATGCTCGTGGGAGCAGAGAAGTATCTTGCTTTTTCCATGAAACGTAGAGATTACAAGTACATTACTGCAACGCTGAATGTGGCAAAGTCCATGCTTGGTGTAAAGGTATCTGACCTTGATAAGGATCCGAACCTGTTAAACACACCGAGTGGAACCTATGACCTTCAAAAAGGTATGGCAGGAGAACAGCCGCACGATTCCGCTGACCTTATTACCAAAATCACAGAATGCTCTCCGGGAGATGAAGGAATGGATATCTGGCTCGAGGCACTTGATACCTTCTTTTGCGGTGATGCAGAACTGATTGAATATGTGCAGAAGGTTATAGGTCTTGCGGCAATCGGCAAGGTGTATTCGGAGTTCATCATCATTGCTTATGGCGACGGGGCAAACGGAAAGAGTACCTTCTGGAATACCATTGCCCGTGTGCTTGGTAGCTATGCAGGTAAGATTTCTTCCGACATTCTCACGATGGGAAACAAGGTAAATGCCCAGCCGGAGATGGCAGAACTGAAAGGCAAACGTCTCATCATTGCATCCGAGATGCAGGAAGGTGTGCGCCTTAATACCGCTATGGTAAAGCAACTTTGTTCCACGGATGAGATACAAGCCTGCAAAAAATATCGTGATCCTTTCCACTTCGTTCCTTCCCATCAAGTCACACTTTACACGAATCACCTGCCTAAAGTGGGAGCCAATGATGATGGTATCTGGAGAAGACTGAAAGTGATTCCTTTCAACGCAAAGATTCAGGGGAACTCGGACATTAAGAACTATGCAGATTATCTGTATGAGAATGCGGGTCCCGCCATCATGAAATGGATTATCGAAGGAGCAGAAAAAGTATGCAAATCAGATCATAAGGTGGATGACCCGAAGTGCGTGAAAGATGCCGTGGCAGCTTATCGAGAGGACAATGACTGGCTTGGCCATTTTATTGCAGACTGCTGTGAAGTAGATGCGTCCTATGAGGAAAAGTCGGGAGAATTATATCAGCAGTATCGTGCTTACTGCATTCAGAATGGCGAGTATACCCGTAGCACAACAGACTTTTATACAGCAACTGACAAAGCAGGGTTCTTAAGACATAAGACCAATAAAGGCATTATGGTGCAGGGCGTGAAACTCAAATCCGGAAGTGATTTCATTTAAGCGTGCAGGTCGTGAAGGTCATTTCAGAAAGTGTTTTTTATGAAGTGAAACTTGTGCAGGTCATTTCCATAAAAATTATAAAATCTGAAAACCCCCTATTTTCCTATATAGTGCAGGTCGTGAAGGTCATTTACAAAAGTAGCCTATATAGGAAAAAAAAGAGGGTAAAAAGCCCTATAGAGAGGTTTGGGTAAAGACCTACACGACCTGCACTTTACAAATTTTGATGGGAGGTTCGCCATGAGAGAAAAGACTATCGAAGCAAAGTTAGTCAGCGAAGTAAAAAAGCGTGGAGGCATCTGCCCCAAGTGGGTCTGCCCATCCTTTGATGGGATGCCAGACAGATTGGTTTTCCTTCCGGGGAGGCATTTCGGATTGGTGGAAGTCAAGGCACCGGGCGAGAAACCGAGACCCCTGCAGGTGTCCAGACACAAGCTGTTACAGAGATTAGGCTTTAAGGTGTATGTCCTTGATGCACAAGAAAAAATAGGAGGTATCCTTGATGAGATTCAAACCACATGATTATCAGAGGTATGCAATTGAGTTTATAGAAAACCACCCGATAGCAGCAATCCTGCTTGATATGGGAATGGGAAAGACAGCCATAACGCTTATGGCGGTTGAATATCTGATGTATGAAATGTTCGTGATATATAAGGTGCTTGTGGTGTGTCCACTGCGGGTTACCCGTACATGGAAAGATGAAATGGAAAAGTGGGAACAGCTTCGTGGAACCAGATACTCCGTGGTAACAGGCACAGCAGCACAGCGGAAGAAAGCACTGAAAGCAGATGCGGATATTTATATCATCAACCGTGAGAACGTGCCCTGGCTCGTTGATAAATGTGATATCCCTTTTCAGTTTGACATGATTGTTGTTGATGAACTGTCATCCTTTAAGAACCATCAGACCGCAAGGCATAAAGCCATGATGAAGGTTCGCCCGTTCATTAAGAGAATTGTTGGTCTTACAGGCACACCTGCCAGTCAGGGTTTAATGGATCTGTTTGCAGAGTTCAAAGTGCTTGATTTGGGAGAGAGACTTGGAAGGTTTATCGGTCAGTACCGACTGAACTATTTTAAGCCGGATAAGGTGAATGGTCCTATTGTCTACAGTTATAAACTTCTTCCGGGAGCGGAGGAGAGAATCTACGAAAGAATACAGGACATTACGCTGTCACTTAGAGCAGTGGATTTCCTTGATATGCCGGAACTGATAAGCAATGAATATCCTGTGTATCTGGATGAGGGTGAGATGCAGAAGTATGAAGAACTGAAAAAGGATCTGATTCTTTCCACACAGGAACATGAAGTGACAGCTGCCAATGCAGCATCCCTTGTAAACAAGCTGTCGCAGATGGCGAATGGTGCAGTCTACACGGATGATAAGAATGTAATCACTTTTCATGATAAAAAGCTGGATGCTCTGGAGGATGTTATTGAATCGGCAAACGGGAAACCACTTCTTGTGGCATATTGGTTCAAGCACGATTACACAAGAATCATAGAACGCCTTCAAAAAATCGGAGTCGATTATATGAAGATAGATACCGAGGAGAGTATCACGAAATGGAATAACGGAGAGATTCCGGTAGCACTGATTCATCCGGCATCAGCTGGACACGGACTGAATTTACAGCAGGGTGGAAACACAATGGTATGGTTTGGAATTACATGGTCACTGGAACTTTATCAGCAGTGTGTCTGCAGGTTATACAGACAGGGACAGAATGAGAGAACGGTAACCATTATCCACCTGATTTCTAAAGGAACTATCGATGAGAAAATCATGAAAGCATTGTCCGAGAAGGATAATACACAGAGTTCTCTCATTGATGCCGTCAAAGCGGAAATATAGTCAATCATGGTCAATCCAAGGGAATAAAACTATTTCGGAGGAAAAAGCCTATGAATCCATATGAGAACTTAGCCAATGCCGTGGTACTGCAGGCAGTTAAGGATTATCGGGATGCTGTAGGGAAGTTATCCCGTGGGAAAAAGAATATCATGGCAGAGCAGAGAAAGACAGAGTGCGAGGTGTTCTTCAAATCCCAGTATTTTAATGTTTTCACAACTCTTGATGGGAATGCACTGCTTTCAAAACTGGAAAAGGAGGTGGAGGCATGACAGTCAAAGAATACTTGGGTCAGGCATACCTTTTAAACCAACGGATTAAATCAGATACCATCGAACTGGAGGAACTTCGTATTATGGCACAGACGATTTCCTCTCCCGGATTCGAAGAACATTATAATGCAACCAAGAACACGGATGCCCCCTACATCATGACCCTTGAGAAGATGTCGGATATGGAAGGGAAGATACTAAAAGAGATGAAACTGTTACTGGAACTGAAAGAGCAGATCAGGGAAATCATCAGTCAGGTGGAAAAGCCGGAGCATCAGATGGTTTTAAAGTACCGATACATCCACAACCTGTCATGGACGAAAATCGGGGATAAGCTGTGTGCGGATGGAAGGACAGTACAGCGGTGGCATAAGCAGGCGCTGGCAAAAATAGTCCTTCCAGAAAATGTAATAAATCTGAAAGTTGTCATGGTTTGTCATTAGATGTCATGGTTGTCTTTGTGATATTGTAGAATCAGCAAAAAGGATAAAGAACGAGACAGGCAAAAGCCTTCATTGTGATACCAACACAGTGAGGGCTTTTATTATGCCTAAGTTTAAGGATGGTGATAGGTATGCCTTCATGGCCAAAACACCCCTGTGCCTTTCAAGGGTGCCCGGTTCTGATTGATAAGAGTAAGAGGTTTTGTCCGGAACACGAAAAGCAGAGGAATAGAGAGTACGAGAAGTATGGCAGAAAATATGATGCGAAGAAACGATACAACAACAGCTGGTCAAAGATATCAGCTAAGTATCGTAAGGAACATCCACTCTGTGAGATTTGTTTTGCAGAAGGGAGAGCTGTTCCGTCAGTTCTGGTTCATCACAAAATCCCGATTGCCGAAGGAGGAACGAACAGGACAGAAAACCTACAGGCACTTTGTAGCAGCTGTCATGGAAAAATCCATGCAACCCGTGGAGACAGATGGCACTGACCACCACCCCTGGGGGTATCTGAATCTCTACGGTTTAGGACCCGTGGGAACGGGCGCAGGGCCTTGCGTGAACAAAAGGCATAATCAAAGGGGGAATAAGGACCCCAGAGCAATTTCAAAGAAAAAATGAGGTGATGCACTTGGCGAAAGATGGGACTGTCCGTGGAGGACAACGCACCGGATCCGGCAGAAAGCCAAAGGCTTTGGCAGATAAAATTGCGGCCGGAAATCCGGGAGGAAGAAAACTCACGGTGGTGGACTTTTCTGATACAGCAGATTTGTCCGGAGTGGAAATGCCGGAACCCAGTGAGTACTTAAAGGAAACGCAGAAGGACGGAGAGGAATTTGAGGCGGCTGCAATCTATAAAAAGACATGGTTGTGGCTTAAGGAGAGAGGTTGTGAAAAACTAATCAGTCAGGAACAGCTGGAGCAGTATGCCGTGGCTGTATCCAGATGGATTCAGTGTGAGCGAGCTATCACGCAGTATGGCTTTTTGGCAAAGCATCCTACAACCGGAGCAGCCTGTTCCAGTCCTTATATTTCCATTTCACAGCAATACCAGAAACAGGCATCTGCCATATGGTATTCGATTTTTCAGGTAGTGAAAGAAAACTGCAGTAGTGAATATATGGGAGCGAGTCCACAAGAGGATATCATGGAGCAGCTTCTTAGGACAGGGAGGAAGAGAAATGGTTGAGGTAAATATGGCATATGTGCTGGGGAGACTGGAAGGAATGAAGCGATATCTTTCCACCCAGGAATACAAAACTATCCGGGGACAAATCAATGCCGGAGATGTGGAAGGTGCAAAGAGAGGTTTGGACAGACTGCTTAAGAAGCGGGGGATTGAAGGATGATTACAACAACAGAATTTGAAATCATAGAAACATCAAAATTGATACCATATCAGAATAATGCCAGAACCCATTCTCAGGAGCAGATACTGAAACTGCGTTCGTCCATGAGGGAGTTCGGTTTTATTAACCCTATTCTGATAGACCGACAGTTTAATGTGATTGCAGGTCATGGAAGACTGATGGCGGCAAAGGAAGAGGGACTTAGCAAGGTACCCTGCGTGTTTGTAGACCATCTGACAGAAGCACAGAAGAAAGCCTATATTCTGGCAGACAACCGGATGGCAATGGATGCAGGCTGGGATGATGCTCTTTTGAAAGTAGAATTAGAAGCCCTGCAGGGATATGACTTTGATGTGTCCCTAACAGGATTTGAAGAACAGGAGATTGCAGACCTTTTCGCACCGGATGCTACGGATGCAAAAGAAGATGAGTTTGATGTGGATGAAGAACTGGCAAAGCCATGCTTTTCCAAAGCCGGAGATATCTGGCATCTTGGACGGCATCGGGTTATTTGCGGGGATTCCACCCTAGCAGATACCTATGACTTACTGCTTGGGGAAGTGAAGGCAAATCTGGTCTGCACGGATCCTCCGTACTTTGTAGCACTTGAAAATGCATCCGGAAAAATCACGAATGATGACTTAAATGATAAAGAAGGATATGAATTTCTTATGAAGGCATTTACTCAGTTCCATGACCACATGGCGGTAGATGCCTCAATTTATGTATTTTATGCAACCATGAAAACAAGAGTGTTCTGTGATGCCTATGAAGATGCCGGATTCAAACTTGGGGCAGGACTTATGTGGAAAAAGCCAAGGGCACCGCTTATGAGAACCGACTGGAAATTCAACGGAGAACCTATTTTATGGGGATGGCGTAAAGACGGACGTCATATCTGGTATGGTGACCAGAAACAGAAATCCATCTTTGAATTTGATGGAATCAAGAATTCCAAGGAAGATGGTTTCGGACATCCTTCCAGTAAGCCGGTTCCTTTGATTGCCTATCTGATACAGCAGTGTACACAGGCAAACGGTGTAGTCCTTGACGGTTTCCTTGGTTCTGCATCTACTCTGATTGCCTGTGAGCAGATTGACAGAACCTGCTATGGAATTGAACTGGAACCGAAATTTGTGGATGTAGCAGTAAAGAGATATCTGGAATTCAAAAATCAGGATAGCAAGGATGTGTATGTCATCCGTGATGGAGTGCAGATCAGCTATGAAGAAGCAGTGAAAGGATTGGAGGATGCCGATGGAACAACAGAATAATGAATGCTTAACCCTCGGCAGCCTTTTTGATGGTTCCGGGGGTTTTCCATTGGGAGGTGTTCTGGCAGGAATCACTCCTATATGGGCATCGGAGATTGAGCCATTTCCGGTAAGGGTTACCACGGCTCGATTTCCTAACATGAAACATTATGGTGATATATCCACACTTAAGGGTTCGGAGTTAGAACCCGTAAATATCATCACCTTTGGCAGCCCTTGCCAAGACATGAGCGTGGCGGGAAAAAGGGAAGGACTGGGAGGCAATCGTTCCAGTCTATTTTATGAAGCAATCAGAATTATCAAAGAGATGAGGGAGGCTACCAATGGAAAATATCCAAGATACATCGTCTGGGAAAATGTCCCAGGAGCATTCTCTTCCAACAGGGGAGAGGACTTCAAGGCAGTCCTTACTGAAATCTGCAAAGTCAAAGAAGAGCAAGTGTCTGTTCCTAAACCTTCAAAATGGGAAAATGCAGGACGCATCATGGGAGACAGTTTCAGTGTCGCATGGAGGCTCCTCGATGCTCAGTACTGGGGTGTTCCCCAGAGAAGACAACGTATCTACCTTGTCGCAGATTTTGATGGATGGAGTGCCGGAAAAATATTATTTGAGTCAGAAGGCCTGTCTGGGTATTCTGCGCAGGGCTTCCAGTCGTGGCAAAACACTGCCTGTCGTACTGCAGAAGGCTTTGGAGAGGCAGGCAAAGCAGACAGCTTAATGTTTGAGAATCACTCACAGGATACGAGATACCGGGGACCACTTTCGGTTGCACAGACGGTTTCGTCTACCTATGGCACAGGTGGAAATAATCAGCCGTTTGTATTGCAGACACCGAAGACATTAAAAATTCGGTGTGGATGTGAGGGTGGAGGAAAAGGAGCTTTAATACAGGATGACCTGTCGGCAACACTCAGTACCAACAATGACCAGACATTATTCCAGCCGAGAGCTTTCGGGGTGTGTTCCAAAAACAGCAATGCCATGAAATCAGAGAATCCGAACAGTGGATTTTACGAAGCAGATACCGCAAGATGCCTGGATGCCAATGGTGGGAATCCGACCTGCAACCAGGGTGGAATAGCCGTGATAGAAGGAAATGGCACAAGACCATCCCATAAGGGAGATGGTTATAAGGAATCCGATGTAATGTATACCTTAAATGCCACCGAGCAGCACGCAGTTGCATTTGCAGATATTCATGCAACGCTGTCTGCGAATGATGGTCCCAATGGACCATCCAGTCAGATGATGAGGAACCCGGAAGAGAACTTTGTAGGGGAGCCGTCCTATGGGATTGGAAGACCAGCCCTGAGTCAGGGGTATGAAGCAAGACTCAGCTTTCAGATAGAGGAAGAAGTAGAACCTACACTTGTAGCAGCTGGAGCAAGTGGAGTGGCACAGCCAAAGTATTCTTCTTCCAAGGCATCCTTTTTCACGGAAGTAAATGAGGAATGTGCAAATACCTTAGTGGCTACTGATTATAAGGACCCTCCGATCGTGAATGACGAAACAGAAATGGACTATATTGTACGCAGGTTAACCCCTACGGAATGTGCAAGGCTGCAGGGATTTCCGGACTGGTGGTGTGATGGACTTGCAATCCCGGAACCAACAGAGACAGAAATTGTAAGGTGGAGAGAGATTTTTGTTGTCCACGCAAAAGCAGTGGGAAATACGGTAAAAGTCAAAACGGATGCACAGATAAGGAAGTGGTTGCAGAATCCTAATAGTGATTCCGCAGAATACAAAATGTGGGGAAATGGAGTAGCTCTTCCTAATGTGTTATTTGTGCTTTCCGGCATCAGATATTATGCAGAAATAACATAAAATTAGCTTGCTATTTTATGCAGTACGAGTGATATATGTACATACCAAAAGAAAGGGAGGTACATAGCATGGTACTACATTTTAATGTGAAAGGCGAAAGCCGGAAAGCAATGGTTACAGCCATTGAAAAGGAAATAGGAGGGAAGGCAAGATACCTTGGAGTTCCATCCTGCACATATGAGATTGGAAATTACACAGTAGGCAGAAACGGGGAACTTGAATTCGGAGATTTCGATGACCTTGATGAGGTTGCACCAATCATTGATGCCTGCGTTATGGCAACGGGAATCACTCCTGCAGAATGGGAAGAAAACAGAAACACAGAGGAAACAGAAACGGAGGATTTGGTGGAACTTACAGTTACCATTCCATTTACCAAGGTTAATGTGGAAAATCTTACAAGCCTGCTTGAGGCAAAGGGCAATCTGATAAAGGATGCCCTTGGAATTGCAGATTTGCGATTTGAAATGAATGAGGATTCCATTTCATTCCCTTGGTTTTCAAAGACCACACCGGAAGAGGCAATGACCTACACGAAGTTTATTGCAGCAATCTGTGAAATGACAATGAAACAGAAAAGAATTACAGCCAAACCGAAAGAAAACGAAAATGAGAAATACGCATTCCGATGCTTTCTTTTAAGACTTGGATTTATCGGGGATGAGTACAAAGCCGACAGAAAGCTACTGCTTTCCAAATTGAGTGGTTCATCAGCATTTAAGGCAGGGACAAGGAAAGGGGGTAAGCAGTAATGTTCTTTCCATCAAGAGATATTGTAGAAAAAGTGAAAAAAGAATATCCATCGGCTACAAGGGTTGAACTTGTATTCATGAATGACCCATACCGTGATATGCCGACAGGCACGAGGGGAACCGTTGACTGTGTGGATGATACAGGTACGATTCATGTGGCATGGGATAATGGATGTCACCTTGGAGTTGTCTATGGCGAGGATTCATGCAGAAAACTGCATACAATAAAGACCCTCTGCTATGGGAAGGAAGAAACATGGGACTGTAAAGAAGATGCAGTTGCATTTTTCCTGCAGGCGGTTGCAGGAAGCGAAGGCGCAGAGCGTGAGAGATACACAAAGATACTGACAGATATTGCAATGGGAATGGACATATGCACAGATGGTGAGTAAGGTTCAGGGAAAATACACAATAAAAGCTGTGTATCTTTGTCCAGTAGCGGTATTCCAATAAGTGTGCTTTAGAGTGATATATGTACTACCGAAAGGAAAATAACCAAAAAGGAGTACATACCATGAACGAGAAAACTACAAGGCAGATTGAAGAAATGAAAAAGCAGACCATTGGAGTTGAGATTGAAATGAACAGCATTACCAGAGAAAAGGCTGCAAAACTGGCAGCAGGATTCTTTGGAACAGAAAGATATGAGAATACAGCTGGAAGGAACGGGTATTACACTTGGTCAGCATGGGATGCACAGGGTAGGGAATGGAAATTCCAAAAGGATGTAAGCATTGCCGGATGCGACAGCGAAAAATGTGAGCTGGTGACACCAATCCTAACCTACACCGACATAGAAATTTTACAGGAACTTGTAAGACGGCTTAGACATGCCGGAGCAAAAAGTGATGCGACAAGAGGATGTGGAGTACACATTCACATTGGAGCCAAAGGGCATACGCCACAGACCATGAGAAACCTTGCAAACATTATGGCAAGCCACGAAAGCCTTATAGCAGATGCCCTAAACCTTGACAGAGGAAGAATGAACAGATATTGCAGGACAGTTGATCCAAGATTTCTTGAGAATCTTAACAAGAAAAAGCCAAAGACCATGTCAGCATTGGCAGACATCTGGTATGGAAGTCAGAATTGCAACTACGGCAGGTCACAGCATTACAATGACAGCCGGTACCATATGCTGAATTACCATGCTACTTTTACAAAGGGAACCATCGAGTTCAGACTTTTTCAATTTGACGCTCCGGCAGAGGGAAAGAAAAACGGACTTCATGCCGGACAGCTTAAGGCATACATTCAGCTTTGCCTCGCACTCAGCCAGATGGCAAAGGAAATAAGAACGGCAAGTCCTAAACCGCAGCAGAATGAAAATCCAAAATACGCAATGAGAACATGGCTCCTCCGACTCGGATTTATCGGGGATGAATTCAAAACAGCAAGGGACATCCTTACGAAACGACTTACAGGAGATACGGCATTCCGCACAGCAAGGGAATAGCCTCCTGCCACTTTATCAATTGACCGCCTTGGCGGTCTTAAGGTGGTAGAAGGGTATTTCCTTCGGAAAGGATGGATGCAGAATGCAGAAAAGATATTATATTGCTTATGGGAGCAACCTAAACATCAGGCAGATGAAGGTACGCTGCCCACAGGCGAGAATTATTGGAACATCGGTCGTGCCAGACTATGAACTGCTTTTTAAGGGCAGCAAAACAGGTTCTTACCTTACTATAGAACCAAAAGAAGGTTCTTGTGTTCCAGTTGCTGTATGGGAAACTACGGACGCAGATGAGCATGCCCTTGATCGATATGAAGGGTGTCCGGTCTTTTATTATAAGGCAGAAATGATACTGCCGATTACCGGAATCAAGACCGGAAAGGTCAGGAAACGAAAGGTATATGTATACATCATGCATGAGGACAGGCAGATAGGAATGCCAAGCCCATCTTATGTCCATACCTGCCTTGAAGGATATGAAACTTTTCAGTTTGATGAAAATATTTTGTATGATGCTATTGAAAAAAGCCGGAGGATATGCCATGAAAAGTAGAAAAAGTGGACATATTAGACTCTGCCCCATTTGTGGGCAGAGATACCATGATGCTCCGGCACTTTCAAGAGTGGATGGAAAGACGCAGATTTGTCCCGACTGTGGGACAAGAGAGGCTCTTTGCAGCATCGGAGTGGATGCCGAGGAACAGCAACAGATTCTGAATGCCATTCATCGGTACACGCAAAGGTAAATATACAGAAGGAGGACTCTTAAGAGTCCTTTTTTCGTGGAGTTAAAGGAGAGAGTCATTTGCGGAGACTGAAAAAATATACACCGACAAAGTTCATGGCAAAAACCTCCCATTATGATAAAGAGGAAGCAGACTATGTGGTCTCTTTCATAGAGCAGTTAAAGCATACCAAAGGAGAATTTTATAAGAAGCCGTTTGAATTAATCGACTGGCAGGAAAAGATTATTCGGGATGTATTTGGAATATTAAAGCCTGATGGGTATAGACAGTTTACTACCGTTTATATTGAAGTTCCAAAAAAATGTGGAAAGTCGGAACTTGCAGCGGCAATCGCATTATATATGTTATGTGCAGATGGGGAGCAGAGAGCAGAGGTATACGGCTGTGCTGCAGATCGTGACCAGAGTTCGTTGGTATTTGATGTAGCCTGTGATATGGTGCGTCTCTGTCCGGCATTGAGTAGTAGGTGCGATATCCGCCCAAGCAGAAAGACCATTCATTATATTCCGACCAACAGCACCTATAAGGCCTTGTCAGCTGAGGTAGCCGGAAAATCGGGAATCAATGTCAGTGCTCTTATTTTTGATGAATTATGGGTGCAAAAGGACAGAAAGTTTTTTGACATGATGACTAAGGGAACATCAGATGCAAGAAAAAACCCACTACATTTTATTATAACTACAGCGGGAAATGACACGAATTCCATTTGTTATGAATTGCATCAGAAGGCAGTGGATATCATCGAAGGCAGAAAGATAGACACTACTTTTTATCCGGTAATTTATGGAGCATCGGAAGAAGATGACTGGACAGACCCTAAAGTGTGGGAAAAGGCGAATCCCAGTCTTGGGATTACGATTGGACTGGATAAGGTAAAAGCTGCCTGCGAATCTGCAAAGCAGACTCCAAGTGAGGAAAACTCTTTCCGGCAGCTCCGACTGAATCAGTGGGTAAAACAGTCCACTAGATGGATGCCTATGATTAAATGGGATGCCTGTGCTTTTCCTGTGGATGAGAGGGAATTGGAAGGACGCATCTGCTATGGAGGTCTGGATTTATCAAGTACTACAGACCTTACCGCTTTTGTACTGGTATTTCCACCGGAAGAGGCAGAGGGAAAATATGAGGTACTGCCATATTATTGGATACCGGAAGAAACTCTGTCACTCAGGGTTCGCCGGGATCATGTTCCGTATGACCTGTGGGATAAGCAAGGGAAAATCATGACTACGGAAGGGAATGTGGTGCATTACGGGTTTATTGAAAAGTTTATCGAAAAGCTGGGAGAGCGCTTTCAGATAAAAGAAATAGCATTTGATAGATGGGGAGCAGTCCAGATGGTGCAGAATCTGGAAGGCATGGGATTTACGGTAGTTCCCTTCGGACAGGGATTTGCATCCATGTCACCACCCACGAAAGAATTGATGAAACTGACGCTGGAGCAGCGGATTGCACATGGAGGGCATCCGGTACTGCGTTGGAATATGGATAATATTTTTGTGCGGACAGACCCGGCAGGAAATGTGAAACCGGATAAGGAAAAATCCACGGAGAAGATTGATGGAGCAGTGGCAACCATCATGGCACTTGATCGTGCCATTCGGTGCGAAAATGTATCCACAGAAAGCGTGTACGACTCCAGAGGTTTGTTTGTCTTTTGAGATATCTGGGAGAAGAAAATGATATTTGTTTCGATATTGGGCTTCCTGTTAATTCGGGAAGCCCTTAACAGTATGGAAAGATAATAGGAGAAATTTATGGGAATCAGAGAATTCTTTGGATTTTCACAGGCGAGGGATAAGCCTGTGAATACAGTAGGCGGGGGACCGTCTTTTTTGTTTGGCAGAACTTCTTCCGGGAAAGCGGTCAATGAACGGTCAGCCATGCAGACCACAGCCGTGTATGCCTGTGTGAGAATACTGTCTGAGGCAATAGCCTCACTGCCACTTCATGTGTATAAATATGATGAAAATGGTGGCAAGACGATGGTAACAGATCATCCCCTATATAAAATTCTGCATGATGAACCCAATCCAGAGATGACATCCTTTGTGTTTCGTGAAACCATGATGAGCCATCTTTTGATTTGGGGGAATGCCTATGCACAGATTATAAGGGATGGAGCAGGAAGGGTGATTGCCCTGTATCCGCTGCTCCCTAACCGTATGGAAGTAGACAGGGATGAATGTGGCAATCTGTATTACACCTATTCCAGACAGAGTGACGAGAATCCTTATTTAAAAGAAACCAAGGACTACATCTTAAAGCCAGAGGAAGTATTGCATATTCCGGCACTGGGGTTTAATGGACTGAAAGGTTTCTCTCCGATTGCAATGGCAAAAAATGCTGTGGGGATGACGCTTGCCTGTGAGGAATATGGAGCCTCCTTTTTTGCAAATGGAGCAAATCCTGGTGGCGTTCTGGAACATCCCGGAGTCTTAAAAGACCCTGCAAGGGTACGGGAGTCATGGAACGAGGTGTACCGTGGCAGCAACAATGCCCACAAGATTGCTGTATTGGAAGAAGGTATGAAATACCAGCAGATTGGTATTCCACCGGAAGAAGCACAGTTTCTGGAAACAAGGAAGTTTCAGCTAAATGAAATAGCAAGGCTTTACCGGATTCCCCCACATATGATAGGAGATTTGGATAAGAGCAGCTTTAATAACATTGAGCAGCAGTCGTTGGAATTTGTAAAATATACGCTTGATCCGTGGGTAATCCGATGGGAACAGTCCCTGCAGAAGGCATTGTTTTTACCGGGAGAAAAAGGAACGTATTTTGTGAAGCTGAATGTGGATGGACTTCTTCGTGGAGATTACAAATCCAGAATGGAAGGTTATTCCATAGGACTGCAGAACGGATTCATGTCACCCAATGATGTCCGGGAACTGGAAGATTTGAACCCTATCCCGGATGAGGAAGGTGGAAATCTGTATCTGGTGAATGGCGCTTTATGCAGGCTGAGAGATGCAGGCATATTTGCAGATAAAAATACAGACGCAGAAAATCAGGACGAAAAACCAAATAGTAGAAAGCGAGGAAAGTCATGAAACGAAAGTTTTGGAACTGGATCAGAGATGAGAGCGTACCGGGAGAAACCAGGACGCTTTTTTTGTCGGGAGAAATTTCTGATGAAACCTGGTGGGGAGATGAGACCACACCACAGATGTTCCGGGAAGAACTGGAAAGTGGAAGTGGGGATATTGCCGTATGGATTAACTCACCGGGAGGAGATGTATTTGCAGCAGCACAGATTTATAACATGCTCCGTGATTACAAGGGCAATGTAACAGTAAAAATTGATGGACTTGCTGCTTCGGCCGCATCCGTGATTGCAATGGCAGGGGATCAGGTAACCATCAGTCCGGTGGGAATGCTTATGATTCATGACCCCATGATGATGGCTATCGGAAATACACGGGATATGGAACAGGCCATTCATGTGTTGGATGAGGTGAAGGAATCCATTATCAATGCTTATGCTGCCAAGTCAAAGCTGTCCCATAAAAAGATTTCTGAACTTATGGCAAACGAAACATGGATGAATGCCAAGAAAGCGAAGGAGTTAGGTTTTGTGGATGAAATCCTGTTTGAGGATAGTTCTGTATCTGATAAGACAGCAGACGCTACAGAAGGCGAAAACCCCAAGGATGCAATACCTGAAAAGCTGGGGAACGTGTATCCTTCGACAGATGTTCTTTTCAGCCGGAAGGCTGTGGAAGATAGCTTTATTGCAAAAGTAAACGAAACGGTACCGGAAAAAGCGGGAGTCCGTATCACAGATTTGGATAAGAGACTCAGTCTTTTATCCCACTAAGAGGAGGATTATTTCATGAGTAAGATTTTAGAACTTACAGAGAAGAGAGCAAAAGCATGGGAAACAGCAAAAGCTTTTCTTGATGCAAAGCGTAATGCAGATGGTTTTGTATCCGCAGAGGATGCAGCCACTTATGAAAAAATGGAGGCAGATGTTCAGAATCTGACAGCAGAGATTGAGCGTCTTGCCCGTCAGCAGGCAATTGATGACAAACTGGCACAGGCAACAAGTACACCGATTACCATGCAGCCGAATGCACAGATGGAAACGGAAAGTGCAAAGCCGTTCAGGGAAAGAGCAGCCTATAAGAATGCGATGGTCGATGCACTCCGTACCAATTTTCGTAAAGTATCGGATGTCCTGCAGGAAGGTGTGGATGCCGATGGCGGATATCTTGTACCTGTGGAGTATGATAACCGTCTGATCCAGGTGCTGGAAGAAGAAAATATCATGCGTGCCCTTGCTACCAAGATTACCACTTCCGGAGAACATAAAATCAATATCGCAGCTACCACACCTGCCGCATTATGGGTAGAGGAAGGTGGAGCCCTTACTTTTGGTGATGCTACCTTCGACCAGAAGTTTGTAGATTCCCACAAACTCCATGTAGCAATCAAGGTAACAGAAGAACTCCTGTATGATTCTGCTTTTGATTTGGAGAAATATATTCTTACCCAGTTTGGCAAGGCACTTGCAAATGCCGAAGAAGATGCTTTCTTAAATGGAGATGGCAAGGGTAAGCCTTATGGTGTTTTTGATACCACGACTGGTGGGACAAAAGCAGGAAATCTGGCAGCAGATATTAAGGCAGATGATATCTTTGACCTCATTTATAAGTTGAAGAGACCATACCGTAAGGGTGCATCCTTCATTATGAATGATAAAACTATTGCGCAGATTCGTAAGCTGAAGGACAACAACGGTCAGTATTTGTGGCAGCCTTCTCTGGTTGCAGGAGAACCGGATCAGATTGCGGGGTATAAGGTTCGTACTTCTGCGTATGCACCGGAGAATGCGATTTCTTTTGGTGACTATTCTTATTACAACATTGCTGACCGTGGAGCCAGATCATTCAAGACACTGAATGAACTGTTTGCTGGAAATGGAATGGTGGGCTTTGTGGCAAAGGAGCGTGTGGATGGACTGCTTCTCCTTCCGGAGGCCGTTCAGATTCTGAATCTGAAAACCACCGCTTCTTCCAAAGGGTAAGGAGGACAGAGGATGGTTGTTGCATTAGAAACGGTAAAACAGTATCTCCGTGTGGATACCGCTGATGAAGATACTCTGATTCTTGGTATTGTCCAGTCTGCGGAAAAAATCTGTAGGGATATCCTTCGGGTAACACCGGAGGAGTCTCTTGCATGCATACCAGAGATAGAGATTGCCGTTCTCTATGCAACAGCTTATCTCTATGAACATCGGGAAGAAGCTGACCATCATGCCCTGATAATTTCACTTCGTTATTTGCTTGGTGGGGGCAGGAAGGAGGCATTCTGATGCACATTTCTGCTATGAATGTAAGAATCTCCATTCAAAAAAATGCGGTGGTAACAGATAAAATCGGCAACCATAAAAATGTATGGGCAGATTATTATTCCTGCTATGCGACTACCAGTACCAAGACCGGGGAAAAGGAAGGGGAAGAGACAGCACAGACAGTCCACGCAGAACGGATGGATTTTACAGTCCGGTATTCTTCAGAAACAGCAGCAATAACTCCTGATGGGTTCCGGATTCTGCTGGGAGATAGAATTTACAATATTATTTCTGTAGATGATATGGCTTTTAAGCACAGGAGTTTGAAGTTTCATGCCGAGCTTGTAAGGAGGTAGCCATGAAAACAGTATCCGTTGATGAAATGGGAAATGCCATAGCGAAGGAATTTGAGGACTATGTAGAATTGTCAGCTTCCAAAGTAAAGACCATCGTGAAGGATGTGGCAGATGATGTGAAAAAGAAGATACAGGAGAACGCTCCGGTAGATACGGGAGCATATAAGAAGTCGTGGGAGATTACACAGACTTCCAATTCCTCTCTTGGTGCAACCTATGTTGTTCATGCAAAAAAGTACCAGCTGACACACCTTTTGGAATATGGACATGCCAAGCGTGGCGGGGGAAGGACAAAGGCAAAACCTCATATCGCAAAAGGAGAAACACTGGCAGTTTCGGAACTAAAGAAAGCAGTGGAGGAGAGTTTATGACGGCAGAGAATGTAACCAAAATGCTGGAAGAAATGAAACTTCCATTTGCATATCATCATTTTGCGGAAGGGGAGTCTCCTGATCCGCCTTTCCTTGTGTATCTCTATCCGGGAGCAGATAATTTTGCAGCCGATGGGGTTACCTATTTTAAAGTGAATAAACTTCATATTGAACTTTATACAGATTATAAAGATATCGATTTGGAGGAAAAGATAGAGGCTGTGCTTACAGGGCATGGTCTTTTTTATGATAAGTCAGAAGTGTGGATTTCAAGCGAAAAGCTGTATGAAGTCCTGTATCAAATGGAGGTATAAAAATGGCTAAGAATAAAGTGAAATTCAATCTGAGCAATGTCCATTTCGCACCATTAAAAGAAGCAGAGAATGGGACAATCACATGGGATACACCGATTCCCATTCCGGGTGCGGTATCCATTTCCCTTGACCCGGAAGGAGAACCGGAATCATTCTATGCAGATGGAGTGGAGTATTTTGTTATCAATTCCAATCAGGGCTACTCCGGAGATTTGGAGATTGCACTTATTCCGGAGGCTTTCAGCACTGGAATTTTAAATGAAACGACAGATTCCAATAATGTTCTTGTGGAAAACAGTAATTCACAGGTAGGACACTTTGCACTGCTGTTTGAGTTTGACGGCGATCTGAAAAAAATCCGTCATGTACTGTATAACTGTTCTGCATCCAGACCCAGCATTTCTTCCAAGACCAATGAGGCAACAAAGGAAGTACAGACGGAGAAACTGACCATCAAAGCCCGCCCTCTTGCCAATGGGCTGGTTAAGGCAAAATCCGGAGATACCACAAAAGCAGCTGCCTATAACGGATGGTACAAGGCAGTTTATCAGCCGGATGCCGTAGGCGGTTATGATACAGAAGAAACGGATACCACAGAAGGTAAGAAATAGGAGGCAGAGCATATGGGTGTAAGAAGAACGATTGAAATTGATGGGAAAGAGGTGGCATTTAAAGCAAGTGCCGCCATTCCCCGTATTTACAGACTGAAATTTCAAAGAGATATCTATAAGGATATTTCTCTGTTGGAAAAGAGTCTGGGAGATAATTCGGAAGAGGAAAGTAACCTTGATCTTTTTTCTCTTGAGATGTTTGAGAACATTGCTTTTATTATGGCCAAACATGCAGACCCTTCCATTCCGGATGAAGTGGAGGAATGGTTGGACGAATTCAACACATTTTCCATCTATCAGGTTCTGCCACAGCTGATTGAATTATGGGGAATGAACATAAAAACGGATGCCGAAGCTAAAAAAAACTTCGTCCAACAGAGCGTGAAATGACAACACCATTATTCCTGCTGAGGTGTCTGCAAATCGGGTTATCCTTACGGGATCTTGATTTGCTGACAGTAGGAATGGTAAATGACATTTTTATAGAAAGTCAGAATGATGATTATGAATATCTTCCGCTGGCAACCCAAGAAGATTTTGACAATTTTTAATATGCTTTGCTTTACGGGTAATTGACCGCATGATATAATTTTTGCGTATAGAGTTGTGATTTAAAATCTATTATGAATCCTTGCTATAAAATAAAGATCATTTTCAAAAATAGATGCTTTATGGATATAAGGATGTAACTACTATGTCGGGATTAGGAGGACCTGTAGATGAAAAAACTGTTACCATTTATATTATTAGTAACAATATTGACTGGATGCGGAACAACTACAGAACAGGAAAATGTAATTACAGAAGAGAAGGAAGAAATAAAAGAAGAAATAGCTGCAGAAAATGTATCAGAAACTACAACGGAAGAAGAAACTGTTTCGGTAAAGAAACAATATTCTAGCGATGAACTTCAACGAATCCTGTTGGATATAACCTATGATTGCGATGCATCAACTAAAGAAATGTTTTTTGAATATACTAGGGATGACTACGATTATTATTCGAGTGATCTTACTGGTAATTCAGAAAAAAAGTGTGGTATTCAGGAAAGCGTGAACAGCAAAGACAGATACGAGATCCATTTTTCAGGTGATATAGCAGAGCGAACTGATACAATGTTCAGTGATCTTTATAAAACATCTATAGAAACATACAGAGACGTAATTGATGATACTTTTATGGGGTTGGCTCAAAAGAGTGCAGAGGAAAAGATTGATCCTGCGAAAGCAAAGTTAAAGGATGTTGATATAACAGATAAGATGCCGGATAAGTTATCAATAGTGATTGATGGCAACACATATGAACTTTATGTCGCAAAGGTTGAAACTCGTGGAAATCGATGTGCTAAAACAGAAACAGAGCCAGGAAATATGGTTGTCCCATGTTGGGTTGATGATGCTGCTAATTATAGATATCTTGACCATATAATAGTTTACTTTTATGTCCCGATAGAACAGCTTTCTCCACTGTATACATATTATGATACAGCAGAGGAAGAACAGCAAAAGCTTGTTGATTCAGGAGCACTGGAAGTCGAAGAAAATGATACAACGAAACAGGAATCCGAACAAACATCGGAAAATGAAAATCAGACAATTCCTGAAATTGATCTTACAGGAACATGGTATGACCCTACGGGATATAACACTGCAGAATTCACATTTAATGCAGATGGCACAGGAATAGTAAATAGGGGAGATTCAACAGACAATTTTACATATTCTTTAAGTGGAAACACGATAAATGTTTTGTTACCCTATAATGTTAATACTACGGTAACTGTTGGAGTTAATTGTCTGTATTATGGTGGAAGTAAGCTTATAAAGAAATAAAAAGTATTTAATGAGCCCTGTGCATAAAAGCATGGGGCTTTTTGTAAAAAAGTAATTCATATAGGTCAAGCACTCAGCAGGATGTTGATAAAAAGTTAAGTATATGAAACTGGATGTGTTTATTCCAAACATAGAACTAGTTTATGAGTGTAATATCACAATATTGGCAGTCTGAAAGTGAATGAGTCTTATAGAATAATAGTGATGATTTAGGCATCTACTTCGGTAGGTGCTTTTTTCATGCTTATTTTTGGGGAGGTGGAAAGCAGTTGGCAAACAGAATAGCCGGAATTACCGTGGAAATCGGTGGAGATACTACAAAACTTTCCACAGCCTTAAAATCGGTCAATTCAGAAATTAAGAGTACCCAGTCACAGCTCCGGGATGTCAATAACTTATTGAAACTTGATCCCGGCAATACGGAACTGATTACACAAAAACATAAGCTGTTGGCGCAGGCTGTTTCGGAAACCAAGGAGAAATTACAGCAGTTAAAGGAGGCAGCCCAGCAGGCTAATGAGAAACTTGCAAACGGAGAAATCTCACAGCAGCAGTATGATGCCTTGCAGAGGGAAATCATTGCAACAGAACAGCAGCTGGAAAAACTGGAGAAACAGGCAGACCAGTCAGCCGTAGCATTGCAGAAACTTGCCAATACAGGTGAGAACATGAAAAAACTGGGTGATAACATATCATCCGTTGGTTCTGCCCTTACCAAAACGGTCACGGCTCCGGTCATCGGACTGGGAACAGCTGCAGTAAAAACGGCAGCAGACTTTGATTCCGCTATGGCACAGGTTCAGGCAGTGTCCGGGGCATCGGGGGATGAATTTGATTCCTTAAGGGAAAAAGCAAGGGAGATGGGAGCCAAGACCAAGTTCTCTGCAACCGAGGCAGCAGAAGCCATGAACTACATGGCTATGGCCGGATGGAAAACTTCGGATATGCTTTCCGGTATTGAAGGAATCATGAACCTTGCAGCAGCTTCCGGAGAAGACCTTGCAACCACATCGGATATTGTAACAGATGCCCTGACAGCATTCGGACTTACCGCTGCTGATTCAGGGCATTTTGCTGATATTCTGGCGGCGGCATCTTCCAATGCCAATACCAATGTATCCATGATGGGGGAGACTTTTAAGTACTGTGCGCCCATAGCAGGTGCGCTGGGATTTTCTGCAGAAGATACGGCAGAGGCAATCGGTCTTATGGCCAATGCCGGAATCAAGTCCACACAGGCCGGTACCGCCATGCGTACCATGATGAACAATCTGGCAGGGGAAGTGAAGTTCACAGGGGCTGCCTTTGGGGAAATGGAAATCAGAACCACCAATACGGATGGCAGTATGAGAAGCCTCAATGACATTCTGGCAGACTGCCGGGTGGCATTTGGCAGGATGAGCGATTCGGAGAAGGCAGCTAATGCAGAAGCACTTGTTGGTAAGAATGCCATGTCCGGTTTCCTTGCCGTTATGAATGCAGCTCCGGCTGATGTTGATAAGCTGTCAGGTGCCATTGAAAATTGTGACGGCACGAGCCGGCATATGGCAGATGTGATGCAGGATAACCTTTCCGGACAGCTGACTATCTTAAAATCACAGCTGGAGGAACTTGCCATTTCTTTTGGAGAAATACTGATTCCGGTTATCCGGGATGTGGTGTCTTTTATTCAGAAGATCATCGATAAGCTGAATGCTATGGATCCAAAGACAAAAGAAACCATCGTGCGGATTGCAGCCATAGCAGCGGCTATCGGTCCCGTACTTCTGGTAATCGGCAAGATCGTATCTGCAGTGGGAACGATCCTGACGATTCTCCCTGCAATGGGAAGTGCCATCAGTGCAGTGACCGGAGTGTTTGGTGCATTAAATGCGGTGATGCTTGCCAATCCTATCGGACTTGTGATTGCAGCCATTGTGGCACTGGTAGCCACATTTGCTGTCCTTTGGAATAAATGTGACGGTTTCCGGGAGTTCTGGATTAATCTCTGGACAGGAATCAAGGACTTCTTTGTGGGAATATGGGACGGAATCAAGTCGGTATTCTCCGGGGTGCTTGATTTCATTAAGGATAACTGGCAGGGACTTCTGCTGTTCCTTGTCAATCCGGTAGCCGGGGCATTCAAATTAATATATGATAATTGTGAGGAATTCCGTAATGCGTGGGATTCCTTTTTAAGTGCCGTAAAAGACATTTTTGTTTCTGCGTGGGAAGGAATTAAGTCCTTTTTCTCCGGTGCCTGGGAAGGAATTAAAGCCGTGGCATCCGGCGGATGGGAGTATATCAAGAGTGGTCTTTCTTCAGCCTGGGAGAGTGTCAAAACCGCCACTGGTACAGCATGGGACAGTGTGAAAACAGCTGTATCATCCGCATGGGAGGGAATCAGATCGGCATCTTCATCAGCCTGGGAAGGTATCAAAAGCGGTGTGGCTTCTGCATGGGAGAATATCAGATCAGATACCGTTTCTACATGGAACGGTCTGAAAGAAGGAATTGGTTCTGCATGGGAAGGTATCAAGTCCTCCACGCAGAGTGCAGCATCTTCCGTGAAGGATACCATCTCCGATGCATGGACGGGACTTAAGGAATTTTCTTCTTCTACATGGAACGGCATAAAGGATACGGTTACAGGCATTGCATCTAATATCAGGGATTTTGTTCAGAATACGTGGAGCAGTCTGAAAGAAAATACTTCACAGGCAATGTCCCACATGAAGGATAAAGTAGTGGAAGGCTGGAATGCCATCAAATCCGATACGGAAAGCCTGTGGGGCAGCATCAAAGATAAGGTAGTGTCCATTGCCGGGGATATGAAGGAGAACTTTTCCTCTGCTATCCATAACGTGGCAGAGACCTTCACGAATAACCTGAATACCATGAAGGACAGGACAGCATCGGGACTGCAGAATATTGCATCCACGATTGGTTCTAAACTGTCGGAAATCAAGGGGAATGTTACAAGCGGATTGTCTAATCTGGTATCCTCTGTGGCTGCCGGAATGGGTAACATGGTATCCGCCATAAAAGAAAAGGTCGGAAGTATCGGGAGTGCTTTTGCTGAAATTGCAAAAAGTGCCTTTACCTGGGGAAAGGATATCATCAGTAACCTGATATCCGGTATCAGTTCCATGATCGGTTCTCTTATGGATAAGGTAAGTAACATTGCATCCACCATCCGGGACTACATCGGATTTTCTGAACCGGAAAAGGGACCGCTTTCCAATTTTCACACCTATATGCCGGACATGATTGACCTTATGGGGAAAGGCATTGAAGGTAACCTTGGAAAACTGAAAGGTCCCATGAGTGAACTGGCATCTGCCATGATTCCCGGAACAAAAGGTACGGCTGCCATACAGAATCATAACGGCAGCGGACAGGGAACGGATATCAGCGGACTGACGGCCATGCTTTCTAAATATCTGCCGCAGATGGCAAATCAGAAGGTTGTTCTTGATTCCGGAACCCTTGTGGGAGAACTGGCAGGCGGATTGAACCGTCAGCTCGGAAAGGCGTATTTATGAGAAAATTTAAACTGATCAATGCTGAAGGAAGCAGTTTTGACTTAAACAGCCGGACTGCTTTCTTTCATTCCGTAGAAGGATTCGGCTATAAGGATAATACCCAGTATGAACAGATAGGAACGGATTTCTTTGCACTTGAGGAAATCTTTTCCCAGGGGCAGATGAAAGGAAAAATCCTGTTTGCAGGAAAGAGTCCTTATGAAACATATAGAAAATTTACAAGATTCGTGAGAGCCGTACCACTGACTCTTATGTATGAAATGGAAGAAACGTTCCGGGTTCCCGTGAGGCTTGTGGAGATAGGAAAGGCAGAACTGGAAAACGGGGGTCAGTCTCTGAACTGTGATGTTGTATTTCTGGCAGCCGGGCTGTTTTACAGAACGGTACAGAAATATGCGGAAACCATTGCAGTCGGTGGGAAGGTGTATCCGTATGAATATACCTATTCCTATACGGATGAATCCAAGAATACCATCCTGATCGATTCGGATTCTTATGAAGATTCTCCGTGCAGAATTACCATCTTTGGTCCTGCGGAAAATCCGGTATGGAAACATTACGTGAATAATGAACTGTATGAGACCGGGAGATATGAGGGAATCATTTCCGGTGATCATAAGCTGGTAATTGATTCAACAAGTGTTCCTTACAGCATAACGGAAAGGGGCGTCTCGGATGAGATTGTAGCGGACAGGTATCAGGTCTGTGATTTCACAACGGAGAGGTTCTTTCATCTGCAGCATGGAACGAACCGTATCTCGGTAACCCATGACGGCTTAAATATGCTTGATGTACTGGTAGAAGGGAAGATCAGTTATGAAACCGTATAATGTGGAAATCTTTACTCCGGCATTCCGGATGGTCGGAAATACCAATATTGACTCCGTCACCTATAAGGAAGACTATCTTTCCGGGGATGAAAATACCATTACCATCCTTCCCGTGAAAGGCGTATCAAAGCAGGACTATATCCGTATCTCCAGAGGGGAGGAAGAGTATGCAGGAGTGATTACGGAAATCACTTATGGAACGGATAAGTCCAAGAATCTGATGCAGATATCCTATAAACCGCTGATGGAACTGTTTGATACGGATATTCTGTTTGATGTCAGTGAACAGGGAAAGGGTTCGCTGGAAGATTATATCTGCAGAAAGATTACGGAAATGTTTATAGAAAATGAGGATGCAGAGCAGAACATCCAGGGGCTGTCCGTGGAAACGGCATCTTCTACCACGGACTGGTATTTTCATATCACACCAGCGCAGGCAGGCGGACATTTTCATATCGTAAATCTGATGGATTCCATTATTATTCCGGCTCTTTCCAAATACAGCATTGTAGTTAAAGCAGGACTGGATATCCAGAACAGAGCCATCCGGGTCTGTGTAGGGCGGGCAGGAACGGGAGTGGTTACCATAGAAGCCGATTTGCCGAACATCCTAAAGAAATCACTGACCATCAAGTCGGTATCGGCAGATGTGAATAAGCTGGTGCTTTATGATGCTGCTTCGGATTATGCAGATAAAAGGGTGTATTTTCTCCATGCATCTGATCTTGGGTATGACACCTTTGACCGGGACAGGATAACGCCCGTGGTGTGTGAGATGAAGGCAGTCGAACATGATGAGAATTCTTCCTTTGAATCGGCAGCAATGAATGAGGCGCATAACCGTTTCGCCAGTCTTTCCTATAGTAACCTGATTGAACTGACTATGTTAAACGGGGACAGCCTGGTAAGACCGGATGAGATGTCCTTTGGTCAGGTGGTAAGGATTCTGTCTGATAAAGCAGTTTATACATCCATCCTTACAGGAAAAGAACGGGGGACAAACACCAAGCTGATTTTTGGAACGGTAAGGTTAGACCTTACTAAAATACTACGGAAGGAGTAAGGAAAATGGCAATTGCACTAAAGACTTTCAAGGGCGGGAATGTGACACCGCAGGATGATGCAATCATATATCAGACGGTTCTGCCGGGAGCAGGGGTGTTCAAAGGCTGTGAGGTTTCCTTTGCAAGAAGTAATGTGCTTCATATCAGTCAGGGGTTCGGCATGATTAAGGGGAGGTTCTTTGAACTATATGAAACAGAGGTGGCTGTCCAGCTGGCAGATACGGGGGAAACAAAACTCGGCAGGATATATCTCCACATGGATTTATCCAATGCTGATGAGCCGATTCAGATTCTTACGGAAACGGCAAAGGAACTGTCGAATCTTGCCTCCGATGTGAATGTAAATTATAACAACACGGCTTATGACCTGGAACTGGCAAAGTTTAAGGTCACGGCAGTCCAGATAAGTGATCTTGTGAATACCTTTAAGACCATCACTCCGGGAGGCAGCGGGGGTGGCGGGGCAGCCGGACTGGAACGGGAAAAGAAGTATGCCGTAGGCGATACAACTTCATCAGCCTCTGCTCCGGGATGGTGTACCCTTTATTGTACACAGGCCGGGATGACGGATGTGCTTGAACCAAAGGGATACGGTCAGATTACAAAGGTGGGAGACTCGGTTCTGGATGGAACGGCTGTGTTTGTTGCAAGAAATACCATTCTGGAACTGACACAGGCGCAGACAGATTTAACGGAGCTTGAGAAGAAACATGATACGGATATGACGGAAACCAATAGAAAGATAAAAAATATGGCTGATGAAGTAACAAAGCAGCTTTCCTCCACGGGTAATCTTGTCCAGAAGATCATGAGTGTTGCAGATTACCAGAAGTTAGGCACTTATGATAAGAATACTATGTATTACTGCTATGATAATGCAGATACACAGGAGATTAAATTTATCTATCTTGGTCAGCATGTGATTTATGCAACCGGAATCCAGGTCACTTATCAGATTGATACGGATAACGCCATTACCCAGACAGCTGTCCTTTCTAATGATGCGGTTGCATCAGCACCTTCCGTATCAAAGGCAGGATATACTTTTGTGGGCTGGAAGTCGGATGCAAATGCAGACGGCGGTGTGCTTGCAGATTATGTGATAAACAGCGAGTCAGCCGTAAAACTGTATGCCGTATTCAAAAAGCAGATTACCATTTCAATGGATTCCGGAGATGCAGCCCTGATTGACGGGAAGAAGGAAACGGCCCAGAAGGCAGACCTGTATTATAACAACGGGAAGACCTTATCTGATGATGTGACCATGCCGGATAATGTATATGAATATGGTGAGGATAAGTCCTTTTGCGGATGGAAGACGAGCCTTTCCTCTGACACAATCTATGTTCCCGGTGAAAAGTATAAGTTTATGAAGGATGAGGAACTTGTACCTGTGTTTATTGATACGGTGTATGATTTCCTGAATGTAAATGTCGTTTATCAGGTATTTCATGTTCCGGCAGACGGCATCTATGAGTTTGAATGCTGGGGCGGGGCAGGTGGTGATGCTGCCGGAAACATCACGATTGATGGTGCCTCCAAAAGCGTAACGGCCAAAGGTGGGAAAGGCGGTCATGTTAAGGCATACAGAAAGTGTAAGAAGGACACCTATCTGTATGTCTATAACGGCGGCAAAGCAAATGGAACTTCCGCAGGGCAGAACGGAGGAACCTATGGAAATAACTATGGCAGCGGAACGGCAAAAAACTATGGAGCAGGAAGCGGCGGAGCAACCTATATTACAACAGAAATCTTTACCCTGTCAGGCGGTAACAATGCTTCCAATACCTATAAGCAGAGGGATAAAATCCTTCTGATTGCAGGAGGGGGAGGCGGTGGCGGCATAACCGGATTCACATCAGATGGAACTTCACTGGGACAGCCGTATAAAGCATTGTCGATAAATGAAGGAGGATACGGCGGTGGTGAAAGGGGGCAGGACGGCTCCGGAGGCAATCTGGGCGGAAGACAGACAGCGGTAGGGACATCTGATTATACAAATTTTGGAGCATCATTTGGTCCTTCCAATTCTACAAGCTATACCTATTCACCGGGCGGGGCAGGGTGGTTTGCAGGAAACTATGGAGTGTACGGCAATTCCGGTGCCGGAGGTTCTTCCTATGTAGGAAATATGCCTACATTTACCCACAACGGAAAGAAGTATAAGACACTGAATGAGGCAAATAAAAATGATGGTGCAGGTTATACCTACATCAGATATGTTGAGCCGTGTGCCGTGGAAGAATAGGAGGGAAAATTCATATGAGCGTAATGCAGTTACTTGATTTGAAAACGGGAGTATCCTTCGGGGTATTCCTTTTTATTCTGCTGCTGACCGTTATCCAGGTAACCCCCATAAAGCTGAATCCCTGGGATAAAATCCTCACATGGCTTGGTAACCATATGAATGCGGATATTGTAAAAAGGGTTGATGTGATTGAGGGAAAACTGGATGAGCATATCAGGGACTCTGCCAATGAACGGATCAGAAAGACCAGGGCAGACATCCTTGTCTTTGGAAATGAGTGTATGAGGGGGACTCCGCATACGAAGGAGCAGTTTGATTTTGTACTTTCCGAATGCGACCAGTATGAAGAGCATATGGAGAGTACCAATACCCCGAATGGCGTGGCAAAGGCAACGATAAAAGAAATCCGGAGACTTTACGCAAGGAACCTCCGGGACAACACATTTTTAAAGGAGGGAGCAGATGGCAGGCAGGAAAAAGAAGAGAGGGTTCACGGATAAACTCTATCTTTATAATGTGATTTTTGTAACAGCGGTGGTGATTCTTTCATTCATCGCTGTTTTTCTGTCCGGGAAACTTTGTATTGATACTTCGGCAGTCTCTGTGATTGTACCCAGTGCCTACGGAGAACTTGCGGTGCATACGGGCTTTGTAATCTGGAAAGCCAAGAATGAGAATGCCAGAAAGTATAGAAATGTTAATGATGAAAGCGAGGGAGCAGGATGAATGATTTGATTTATGAAGTTTTGAGATTTGTTGTAGTGGTTTCCATTATGGCACTTGTACGGTATGCCATTCCGCTGCTGAAGAGCAGAGTAAAGAACAGCAATCTGGAATGGCTTTATGACTGGGCGGTCTATGCCGTAAAGGCAGCAGAGCAGACCCATACGGAATCCGGTCTGGGGACGCTTAAGAAGAGTGTTGTAAAGGAATTCCTTCTCAGAATAACCAGACAGTATGGTGTTGAGATTACGGATGCCCAGCTGGAGAACCTGATCGAATCCGCTGTGTATGCCATGAAACAGGAGGGGCAAAAGTGAAGATAGTACAGGCTATTCTGAATAAGAATCCGTGTTATACGGCAAATAGAAAGATCACCGTAAAAGGACTGATGTTACATTCGGTTGGATGTCCCCAGCCGAAGGCATCAGTCTTTCTTAATTCATGGAACAGTCCGGCACATAAGAATTCCTGTGTCCATGCCTTTATCGATGGTAATGATGGAACGGTGTACCAGACACTTCCGTGGAATCACAGGGGATGGCATGCCGGGGGGAGCGCAAATAATACCCACATCGGGGTGGAAATGTGTGAACCCGGATGCATTCATTATACTGGCGGAGCAGCATTTGAGTGCCCTGATGTGAATGCGGCAAGGACTGTTGCAAGACGGACTTATGAATCAGCAGCAGAATTATTTGCCATGTTATGCGTGATGTATGATCTGAACCCAATGGCGGATGGTGTGATCATCAGCCACAGCGAGGGGTATAAAAGAGGCGTGGCGTCCGGTCATGCAGACCCGGAGCATTTATGGAGCCAGCTGGGGCTTCCCTACACCATGAATACTTTCAGGGAAACTGTGCGGATAAAGATGAAAGAAAATACAACAGAAAATATGCAGGATTTATCGGAAAAGGATATCTGGGACTTCGTGTTTTCCAAGATCGGTAATGCGTATGGCACAGCTGGACTGATGGGTAACCTTTATGCAGAAAGCGGTTTAAAAGCTGCGAATCTGCAGAACAGTTTTAATAAGAAACGGAACCTTTCTGATGAAGAATACACCACACTTGTGGATAGCAACAGCTATCCTGATTTCATTACGGATAAGGCAGGGTACGGTCTGGCTCAGTGGACTTACCATACAAGAAAGCAGAAACTGTTAAATTATGCAAGGCAGAAAGGAACATCCATCGGTGACCTGGAGATGCAGCTGGAGTTTTTGATTATGGAGTTGAAAGGATACAAAGCGGTATATCAGACTCTCTGCAAGGCAGCTTCTGTAGAAGAGGCAGCGATAGCAGTCCTTACCGGATTTGAAAAACCTGCAGATCAAGGCACAGCTGTACGGAAGAAAAGAACGGAGTATGGTCAGATGTTTTATGAAAAATATGCAGGGAATTCAACAGGAAATTCTGTTCCATTTAAGGTGAAAGTGGAAATACCAGACTTAAATATCCGTACCGGAGCAGGGACTAACTATCCTAAGACAGGAAAACATACGGGGGCTGGGGTATTTACGATTGTGGAGATACAATCTGGACAGGGAGCCAGAAACGGATGGGGAAAGTTGAAAAGTGGTCTTGGCTGGATATCTCTTGATTATGCTGTGAGAATTTAATATGTTGCACTAAGCCTATGGGGAAATTGATACCTCATAGGCTTTATTTTTTTGGCCAAAATCTTATGAGTATATAGCCCTTGAGTAAACTACCGCCCATTTTTCTGTTCTGTGTCCATCGGATTGTGAAGGGAAAACAAAATGATGTGAAAATAGGAAAATACTTGTTTTCGGTACTTACCCAGATAGAAGAGAAGACAGTATAACGGTTATTCCTTTCCATTATCGGAGGTGTTTCACATGAATGATATGCAGCGAACACAGGTAGCGGAACTGCGAGCAAAAGGATACAGCTATGGAAAAATATCACTGGTTTTAGGGATAAGCACAAATACAGTTAAGACATTCTGTAAAAGAAACGGATTGGGAGGCATTGCAGAAAGACAATCTGAAACCAGAGAGAATAGTCATTTTTGTTTGTGCTGTGGCATTCCGGTTATTCAGCCACCAGGGAGAAAAGAGAAGAAGTTCTGTTCTGACAAGTGTCGGAATAAATGGTGGAATTCTCATCTGAATCAAGTGAATCGGAAAGCATCATATGATTTTGTGTGTCCGTGCTGTAAGAAGCCTTTTAGGGTTTATGGAAATAAGAACAGGAAATATTGTTCCCATGAATGCTATATCAAAGATCGTTTTGGGGGTGACAGCCATGACGAATGAGCAGATGCAAAATGAAGTAATGTATCAGAGTACCATGCTTGTGGTAAAACAACTTCTGAAAAAGGGCATTATTTCAGATGATGAGTACGAGCAAATTGATACAATGTTCCGGCAGAAATACGCCATATCTTTGTCTACATTATTTACCGATATCCGCTTGATAAAGTTCGGAAGTTACGGGAATATAGCACACTGACAAGGAGGTTTTTTATGGCAACGGTACGCAGAATTGAACATGTTATTTCAAGACAGCATACGAAAAAAAGGGTAGCTGCTTATGCCAGAGTATCAATGGAAACAGAACAGCTACATCATTCCCTTTCTGCCCAAATTAGTCATTACAGTGTTTTAATACAGAGCAATCCAGAATGGGAATATGTAGGCGTTTATGCTGATGAAGGTATCACAGGAACTGCCACAAAGAACAGAGATGAATTTAATCGTCTGATGCGTGACTGTGATTTAGGGAAAATAGACCTTATACTTGTAAAGTCGGTCAGCAGATTTGCAAGGGATACGGTAGATACTTTAAAGGCCACAAGGCATCTGAAGGATATGGAAATTGATGTTTTCTTTGAAAGAGAAAGTATACATTCCCTTTCCCAAGAGGGAGAAGTACTGCTTACTCTTCTGGCAGCATTTGCACAGGCAGAAAGTCAGAGCATTTCAGAAAATGTCAAGTGGGGAATCAGAAAACGATTTAAAATGGGTATTCCAAATGGCCACAAGGCACCTTACGGCTATGAGTGGAATGGGGAAGATTTTAGCATCATTCCAGAACAAGGAGAGGCTGTAAGGGAAATCTACAAACGATATCTTTCTGGAGAATCCGCTTACAGCATAGCCAAGATTCTGGCTGACAAGGGAGTAAAGGGACAAAGCGGTGTACCAATGGACGATTCTACTATTAAAAATATTCTCTCAAGCATTTCTTACACAGGTACCATGATTTTACAGAAAAATTTTTTTACAGAAGGCCATAAACGAAAACGAAATCAGGGAGAACTTCCAATGTATGCCGTGGAAGAAATGTTTGAACCTTTGGTGTCCAAGGAAGAATTTGCAAAGGCACAGCAGATCATGAAGGAAAGAGCCGAGTTGATGCCCAACAGAAAACCGGAGCTGACTGCCTTTTCTGGGATTGTCAAGTGTGCAAATTGTGGATGTGCTATAAGCAGACGAACATCCAAGTACGGGAAAAAATGGGTATGTAATACAAAGGAAAGAAAAGGAAAAGCAGAGTGCGATTTTCGGGATATTTATGAAACAGAACTGGAGGATGCAGCCGTCAAGGCATTCTGCCTTGCTGGATTTTGTGCAGATACTGTCAAGAGCCGGGTCACAGTTATTACCATTGACAATGCTTATATCACATTCAGATTGAAGAATGGAACAGAAAAGAGAATCTTGCGTGAATATCAGAAAGGCTATTGTGGATTTTCTTCCCGGCTGTTTTGTGGATGCTGTGGTGGGATGCTTGAAGCTGACAATTGGAGAATGGGAACATCCGGACATAAAAAGAAGTATAAAGTATGGGTGTGTAGAAACTGTCCTGCACCAAGAGAATTTGACAGTACATTCAGAAGGGCAGTACAGATGCTTTTCCATGAAAAACAATGTGATGGATTGTTTGCACAGAATATAGAAAAGGCTATCAATTACGAAGACAGAATTGATTTTTATTATAAGGAAGGAAAGGTGATTGGATGGCAAAAAGAGTGACCACAATTCCAGCTACGAGAAACCGCTTTGATTCGATACCCTTACAAAGTGTAAGAAAACGAAGAGTAGCCGGATATGCCAGAGTTTCGACTGATTCGGAAGAACAGGCAACCAGTTATGATGCACAGGTCGATTATTATACAAAGTATATTAAGGGCAACGCAAAATGGGAGTTTGCCGGGATTTACACGGACGAAGGCATTACAGCAACCAATACCAGTCATCGTAAAGGATTTAATCAGATGATAGAGGATGCTCTTGATGGAAAGATAGACCTTATTATCACAAAATCGGTCAGCCGATTTGCCAGAAACACGGTTGATTCCCTTACAACAGTGCGAAAACTTAAAGAAAATGGGATAGAGATTTATTTTGAAAAGGAGAATATCTGGACACTGGATGCGAAAGGGGAACTGCTGATTACCATTATGAGTTCACTTGCACAGGAGGAATCTAGGTCTATTTCAGAAAATACTACATGGGGTAAAAGAAAATCTTTTGCCGATGGAAAAGCGAGTGTCGGATTTAAAACATTCCTTGGATATGACCGGGGACCCAACGGAGAATTTATCATCAATGAAGAACAGGCAGTTACAGTAAGGTATATTTATAAGCGGTTCCTAGAGGGAGGTTCTTCATATCAGATTGCCAAGGAACTGACGGAGATGGGGGTAAAGACTCCTGCCGGAAAAGATAAGTGGCATATTAGTTCAGTACAGAGCATCCTGAAAAATGAGAAGTACAAAGGGGATGCACTTCTGCAGAAGTGTTTCACAAAGGATTTCCTTACCCATAAAAGAGTGACAAATAACGGTGAAGTACCACAGTATTATGTGGAAGGTCACCATGAAGGTATTGTTACAGCAGACCAGTTCGAGCAGGTACAGGCAGAACTTAACAGACGTCAGGCGATGGGGCGATATAGCGGAACTACACCTTTTTCTTCTAAAATAAAATGTGGAGAGTGCGGTTCTTGGTACGGGGCAAAGGTCTGGCATTCCAATGATAAGTACAGACGGGTAATCTACCAATGCAACCATAAATATGCAAATGGGTGTAAATGTAAAACACCACATCTTACGGAAGATGAAATTAAAGAACTGTTTATCCAGGCAGCCAATGCCTTATTTGCAGATAAAGAAGAAATCATTGAAAATACAAAAAATATGATGGACATGGTCAGCAACACAGATTTGCTTGATAAGGATTTTGGGGACTGCATTGTAGAAATGAATATCTTGGCAAAACAGATGCAAGCAGCAATTGAAGAGAATAGCCGGAAGAACCTTGATCAGAATGAGTATGGAAGAAAGTATACAGAACTTGTAAAACGGTATGACTCCATCAAAGAAAAGCGTGATAAGATAAAAGGAGAGATTAACGGAAAAAGGGAAAAACGAGAATTGCTTAAGGGTTTCATCCAGACCTTGGAAAAGCAGGGGGCTTTGGTAGAAGAGTTCGATGAAGGACTTTGGAGCAGTCTTGTGCAGGAAGTAGTTGTAAATGCAAAGGATGATATACGGTTCATCTTTAAGAACGGATTTGAAGTGAGAGTATAGAAATGGGATTTGATGGCACTCGGGCAGAAATGCTTGGGTGCTTTTTTGATGGTAAAATAACAGTTATTATGATAGAATATTTTGTTGTATGAGCGAAAGTAAAGGCTCGCTAAAATTTGAAGTTTACGCGTAGTTTTGTGTGTTCAGGAGTTATTATGAAGAAGGAGAAAAAGATTATAAAAGTTGTGATTGTTTTATTGATTGCATTTATCGTTGTTTTGGTGGCAATCTATATAAACCATAGGATTCAGTTAAATAGAGAGGAAAGATTAAAAACGCCACTTGGGGAACTCGTTGAAGTTAACGGTCATAAAATGAGCGTTTATGTAGAGGGTGATGGTGATAAAACAATTGTGTTTATGTCAGGTGGTGGAACCTGTTCTCCGATTTTAGATTTCAAATCGTTATATTCAACATTATCTGGTGACTATAAGATTGTTGTGGTAGAAAAGTTTGGCTATGGGTTCAGTGATGTTGTTGATAAGGAGAGAAGTATAGATTCGATACTTGAAGATACCAGAACAGCATTGGCAGAAGCAGATATCGAAGGATCGTATGTATTATGTCCTCATTCCATGTCGGGAATAGAGGCATTATATTGGGCACAGCAATATCCGGAAGAAGTAGAAGCAATTATTGGACTTGATATGGCAGTTCCAGAGGCATATGAAGATTACAAGATAAATATGCCAATGCTTAAAATTCGTCAGTTTGCGGCAAGAATTGGAATTACTAGAATTTTGCCAGGTATTTCAGAGAGCGATGCCATTAAACATGGAACTCTTACCGATACTGAAAAAGAGATATACAGAGCTATATTCTATGAAAAAACTGCTACTACAACAATGTTGAATGAAGTTGAGTGGATTAAAGAGAATGCTGAAATAGTTCAAAATAATGGAGTGCCACAAGTTCCTATGCTTCTGTTTGTGTCAAACGGAAGCGGAACGGGATGGAACGAAGAGGATTGGCGTGGGTATCAAAATAGTTTTATGGAAAATGTTGAAAATGGCAAACTCATAAATTTGAATTGTCCTCATTATGTTCATGATTATGAGTATGATATAATCAGTGAAGAAATAAGAGTATTTTTGCCAGAGATATCCAATTAGCACATGGGAAAGAAAGACAAATTTCAGTCGTGCGACGAGATTGAAAGCAACAGAAGATTTGAATTTGTGGAGATGTTGAGATGATAAAAAATAAAAAGTACAAAATAGGTTTTGATATATGGGGATTGATTATTTTTATAGTGATTATGATTCCTAATTTTATTTGGTTTGCAGTTCCAGCACCGAATGATATTTTAAGGGGAGAGTCAATTACAAAAACAGTAGATGTAATAGCATCTATATGTCAGGTGTTAATGGTTATGTCGTTATGCATATTCATTAATCGAGAACGTAAAAAAATAAGTATCACACGATTTATTATAACTACAATTATTTGTTGTGTACTGTATTTTTTATGTTGGGTATTTTATTATGTAGGTGTGACGAATGCCATTGTTATATTGGGTTTGACTATTTTTCCATGTTTGACATTTCTGTTTTTGCTATTGACAGAAAAAATATGCTTGCTGTTATACCTATTTCAATATTTATGGTATGCCATTTGATTTATGGAATGGTTAATTATATTATTTAAGAAACTTTCAGTAAGCTGGTGTGTTTAACCGAGAGACGAATTTGATTTTTACTAATTGTTTATGTAAAGGAATGCCTTGTGATTATATCTGCGATAGTTGTGTAATTGGACAAAAGAGAGCAAAATATGTCGGGACAAAAATATGCTTTGGAGATAAGATGTGTTTTGTAGGAAGGAGTAAATAAGCATGAGCTGGTTGGAAGATATCACTTCATCAATCAAATATATTGAAGGACATCTTACAGATGAACTTACTCTGGAAAAAATTGCTGCAAAGATTAATCTTTCGCCATTTTATTTTCAAAAAGGGTTTTCGATTCTTTGTGGAATTACGGTATCCGAATATATAAGAAATAGAAGATTATCACTTGCCGGCAGAGATTTGCAAACAGATGGTGTTAAGGTTATAGATGTAGCAATGAAATATGGCTATGATTCTCCAGACAGCTTTACGAAAGCCTTCACCAGATTTCACGGTATTACGCCTGCACGGGCGAAGTCCGGAGACGGTGAACTCAAAAACTACCTTCCTCTAAAAATACATGTATCTATGAAAGGTGGATTTGAAATGGAATGTAAAATTGTTAAAAAACCGGCATTTACTGTTGTCGGAAGTGCCAAAATTATTAAAAATGAAGAAGGGTATAAAGAATGCCCACAATTTTGGACAGAGCATTATGAAAAGGGAAACGGTAAGTATATTTGTGGTATGTATGGAATCTGTTTAGATGATGGAGCACCGGAAGGATTCTTCAAGTACATGATTGCTGATGATTATATCCCTTCAAAAGACATACCGGAAGAATTTGAAACGGTAGTTATTCCTGAAAATACATGGGCAGTATTTCCATGTAAAGGATCTATGCCGGAAGCGTTACAAAAAGTGAATACAGAGATTTTTAAGGAATGGCTTCCTGGGAATAGTGATTATGAAATTGCAGGAATGTATAATATAGAATACTACACCGCACCTTGTGATTATCCGAAAGGAAATCAGGATGAGAATTATTATTGCGAAATTTGGATGCCGGTGAAATCAAAAGAACAGTAGATTTTAGAATAATTAGTTAAATTCTTGCGAGGATATGATATGAATAAGGCCAAAAGAATAGTAGATAATATGGATTCTGAAAATGCATTTGCGGTTTGTTCGGAGATTGGAATTATTGATGAAAATGCAACACCGCTTAAGCAGGCAAGATATATTAATGAGCTTTTAAATACCACTGAGAGTATGAAGATATATATGACTGATACTATGCGAAAATGTGGTGGGTGCTGCTTGTCAACCAATGCTATAAAAATAGCAAAAAAATTATACGCTAAATCTAACGATATAGCAGAATTTTTGAATCTTCTGAATGAAGCAGATATTGGCGGAAGGAACTTACATATTTTTGATGGAAAGATTATTGCTGTATACAAAAAATGTTATTGTAATATACCTAAAAAAGTTGAGAATATGAATAAAAAGTATTGTGAATGTTCTGCTGGTTGGTATATGCGATTGTTCTCTGAGGTTTTTGAAAAGAGTGTAACAGTTACTATTGTTGATACAATTGTCAATGGAGCTTCTGAATGTGTATTTGAAATATCAGATTATGTATAGACAGACAAATTTCAGTTTGGACCTTTGTTATGGGTACTGAATTTAATAGGAAATAATGCGTTTAGAAGGGGGGTTCATTTGAACCCCCTTTTGAACCCCCCTAATGGTACAATCGTTAAGATTGTATCATTTTCTTTGTCCTAACGAATCCCTGTCCGTGCGGCTACTATCCGGACCGCAACCGCTGTAAGTGTACGCCCTTTGAACGACATCTATACAGGAGCCGCCTGTCGGGACCGATGCTGGACAGGATGGATTTGTGCCTGGAAGCAGAAAAGGTGGAAATAGGGCAGCTTCAGAAGAAAAAGAGTGGATTATCCAGTGCAGAAATGCGGGAGATGGTAAATCGTGCCCGAGAATTGCAGG
>Ga0129313_1000213_pt1 | contig 57016 bp, 46 predicted proteins | sample O1105metagenome_FD_94436 | JGI IMG/M metagenome (GOLD analysis project Ga0129313, IMG submission 94436) | Orangutan group fecal microbial communities from fecal samples from Wisconsin, USA - O1105 metagenome | ecosystem: Host-associated > Mammals > Digestive system > Large intestine > Fecal...
ACAAGGCGCACACTAACGGACTGAGATGTATTTTCTGCCAGGTACACGCCCCGGCAGAAAATGATTTAATTTTATTTGCCGACTACCGTCGGCAAACTCTGCGAGGCTTCTTTGACAGACTGAGGGAGCAGCCCACGGACTGCTCCCCTTTTATTATCCCATTATTCAATGGCGACGGCGTTCAATGCTTTTGTAATGCTCCGCCTTTGCCCCCAGCATTTTGTTGTCGGCGGCAATGACCATGCTCTCCAAATCGAAGCCGCTGCGGCGGAACTCGATGCCGTAGGCGATGGAATAGCCCGCCCCCTGCACTCTGGCATCCAGGGCCTCCATCCCCTCCTGAATCCGGCACTGCTCCATCCGCTCCAGCACCAGCAGGAATTCGTCCCCGCCCAGGCGGAACACCTTTGCCTCCGGGAACTGGCTGACGCACTGCCGCCCCACGAAGCAGAGCATCTCGTCCCCTGCCCGGTGGCCCAGGCGGTTGTTCAGCTCATGCAGGCCGTTTACGTCGATGAATACCACCGCCAGCTGGTCCACCCCCTGAAAGTCGGCGGTCTGCTGATAGTGGGAGTAGGCGGCCCGGTTTTGCAGCCCCGTGATGGTATCCTCAAAGCTGATAACCCGCAAGCGCCGCTGGGTCTCGATAAGGTTGCTTCTGTCCATGAAAATCTGGTGCACGCAGTACAGCGACAGCACGCAGTCCCCCAAATACAGCAGCGGGAACCGGAGCCGAATCATAGGGGGATAGTCGTAGCGCACAAAATCGTCCAGGGGGCCGTAGAAGGTGAGAAACAGCAGCAGGAGAAAATACCCGCTGATAAGGATTCCCAGCTTCACATTCAGCAGCATCATAAACATCAGCGGAACGACCACAACCCACAGTGCGGCAAAGCCGTCGTTGCCCCCCAGCAGGATATAGCCTGTAAACAACACCAGCAGCAGAACGAAGCAGACCAGCTCCACAGGCAGGGTATTTTGCCGCCGCCGCCCCACCAGCAGGCAGACAAACAGAGCGATTGCGCCGGTCAGGGTGGTCAGGAGCATACCGTAGGAGCGCTGGTAGAGGTTCATCACGCTCATCATCAGAAACAGGGCAATGGAAAGGATGGCGATGTTCCTTGTCTGGCGCCAACGCTCCTTCTGCCAGTATTCCCGAACCTCCTGCTCCGCCCGGAACAGGTCGGTAAAGAATGAAATCACGGCGCTGCATCCCCTTTCTGTCTCTGGGCTGAAACAAAATTTCCCGCTCAGTATAGCACATCCACCAGTAAATTTCCAGAGGGGAAAGAGAAACATTCCCATAAATTTTCTGAAATCCCTCAGATTTTTAGCACAGTATACAATTTTCATTTCTTTTTTTCGGAGGACTTGACAGGCACTTTCCCTCATGGTAGTATACAGAAAATTGAATCGCTGGACCTGCTGCTGCACTCCCTGGTGCAGGGGCGGGGGAATTGGATAGAGGCGCGGGTCGCATCAGTACCCCATGGCAAGGCCGGGTGGCCGCAATGGGCGAAAGGGCGCACCGCCGAAGTGAGAAGGAATCACCCGGTTTCTTCCTGCTGGGTCGTCAGAGAATATCTGCCGGACTGTCACAAGACTTTGTGAAGCGCTATCTTTGGCTATTGGGGCAATGCCTGGCTGTATCCGTACAGCGGGGCTGATTTCCGATTTTCCATGGACCGCTTGCCAAAGCGGTTCATTTTTTATACCCGCCGGGGGACTCCCGGACATTATGAAAAAGGAAGGTACAACAAAATGAAGAAGCTACTCTCTCTGGTCATGGTTCTTGCCGTGATGCTCAGCCTGGCCGCCTGCGGCACCGATACCGCCCCCACCCAGGCTGCCACCGATGCCCCCACCGAAGAGGCCACCGCTGCCCCCACTGAAGAGGCCACCGATGCCCCCACCGAAGAGGCCACCGCTGCCAGCGCCGTTGTCACCGGCGTGGAGGATGGGGTGCTGACCATCGCCATGGAATGTGCCTACGCCCCCTACAACTGGATGCAGAGCGACGATGCCAACGGCGCCGTGGCCATCTCCAACGTCCCCGGCTCCTATGCCAACGGCTACGACGTGATGATTGCCAAGAAGATTGCCCAGGCCAACGGCTGGGAGCTGGAAATCATCCAGTCCGACTGGGATTCCCTGGTGCCCGGCGTACAGACCGGCAAGTTTGATGCCGTTATCGCCGGCCAGTCCATGACCGCCGAGCGCAGCGAGCAGGTGGATTTCGCAGGCCCCTACTTCTACGCCACCATCGTCTGCGTCACCAAGGCCGACAGCAAGTTTGCCGATGCCGCCTCCATTGCCGACCTCTCCGGCGGCACCTGCACCGCCCAGATCGCCACCATCTGGTATGACCAGTGCCTGCCCCAGATTACCGGGGCCAAGGTGCAGTCCGCCTCCGAAACCGCTCCCGCCATGCTGATGGCGCTGGAGACCGGCATGGTGGACTTCATCTGCACCGACATGCCCACCGCCCAGGGCGCTGTGGCCGCCTACCCGGACATGAAGATTCTGGACTTCTCCGGCACCGACGGCGACTTCCAGTTCTCCGAAGCGGTGCGGGCCGAGAATGTGAACATCGGCATCTCCCTGCGCAAGGGCAACACCGCTCTGAAGGAGCAGATCGATGCCGTTCTGAGCACCATGACCACCCAGGACTTCAACGACATGATGGCCCAGGCCATTGCCATCCAGCCCCTGAGCGAGGGCTAATTACCAAAGGAAAATGATTCCCCCGGGGGCCCAGGCCCTCGGGGGCATACAAGGAGTTAGAAAATGGAGAAATTCGCCAAGCTCTTCACCGAAATCGGGAAGCTGTGGGCAAAGTACGGCGGCTCTTACCTGATGGGCATCCGCAACACCCTGATTCTCGCCCTGGCCGCCACCGCCATCGGCTGCATCATCGGCTTTGTCTGCGGCATTCTGAATACCATCCCCTGCTCGAAGAACGACTCCCTGCCCAAGCGGATTCTGCTGCGGCTGGTGCGCATTGTCGTCCGGGTCTACGTGGAGGTATTCCGGGGCACCCCCATGGTGCTGCAAGCCGTGTTTATCTACTATGGCCTTCCCTATTTCACGGACAACGCCGTGAACTTCAGCAGCATCTGGCTGGCGGCGCTGGTTGTGGTCTCCGTTAACACCGGCGCATATATGGCCGAGTCCGTCCGGGGCGGCATTATCTCCATTGACCCCGGCCAGACCGAGGGGGCCAAGGCCATCGGCATGACCCATGTGCAGACCATGCTGAATGTGATTCTGCCCCAGGCCCTGCGGAACATCATGCCCCAGATCGGCAACAACTTTATTATCAATGTGAAGGACACCTCTGTGATGTTCATCATCGGCTTCCCAGATTTCTTCGCCGCCCACCGGGCTGCCGTGGGTGCCAGCTATCTCTACTTCCCCTCTGCCACGGTGGAGATGATTGGCTACCTGTGCATGACCCTGCTGGCCTCCCTGCTTCTGCGCTGGGTGGAAAAGCGGCTGGACGGCAGCAGCGACTATGAGCTGGTGCAGGGCGACCCCCTGGTAATGACTGCGGGAACCTACGCCCACCCCGACCGGGGCACCCCCTTTGACGAGCGGAGCAAGGAGTTCCAGGCCCAGCAGGCCTCGGACAAAAAGCACCGGGAGCGGACCCAGCAGGAGCTGACCCACGGACGCACGAGAGGAGAACGCTGAGATGGCTGAATGTATTTTACAGGTAAATCATCTTTCCAAAACCTTTGGTAACCACCAGGTGCTGCGGGATATCGACTTCACCGTCAGCAAGGGGGACGTGACCTCCGTCATCGGTGCCTCCGGCTCCGGCAAGAGCACCCTGCTGCGGTGCATCAACCTGCTGGAAACCCCCACCTCCGGGGAGATTCTGTACCATGGGGAGAACGTGGCCGCCCGGGGCTTCAAGGCCCCCAAGTACCGCTCCCATGTGGGCATGGTGTTCCAGAGCTTCAACCTGTTCAACAACATGACGGTGCTGGAAAACTGCATCACCGGTCAGGTGAAGGTGCTCAGGCGCAGCCGGGAGGAGGCCAGGGAGCACGCCATGAAGTACCTGGAAAAGGTGGGCATGGCCCCCTATATCAACGCCCGGCCCCGGCAGATTTCCGGCGGCCAGAAGCAGCGGGTGGCCATTGCCCGGGCACTGGCCATGGACCCGGAGGTGCTGCTCTTCGACGAGCCCACCTCTGCCCTGGACCCGGAAATGGTGGGCGAGGTGCTGGGAGTTATGCGCAGCCTGGCCGACGACGGCATGACCATGCTGGTGGTGACCCACGAAATGGCCTTCGCCCGGGACGTGAGCAACCACGTGGTCTACATGAATAATGGTGTGATCTGCGAGGAGGGGGCCCCTGCCCAGCTCTTCGGCAGCCCCCAGAAGCAGGAGACCAGGGACTTCCTCTCCCGGTTTCGAAATAATTAGAGAGCATTATCCGCCCAGTAACGCTTTTGCGGCATATCCAACCCAAAGCTTTCTCTTTGTCACCAAGTGCGCGCCGGGAGGGGCCAGCAGAGCCAACGGGGCAATTCCCGAGCAAAGCCGATAAAACAATTTTATATGGTGTCCAAAATCGCCTCCTTTCATCGTTATAGGGTATATGACGATGGAAGAAGGCGATTTTTATCCCCCATGAAAGAAAATTAAGATTTCTTTCATGGGGTTGATTTTAAGAAGGCTTTGTGCTACGGTATTAGTGTTTTTTTCAGACATTTCCTTGTTCTCTATAAATTACTGGATTCCCAAGGAAACCCTACAGGCAGTTACGCTACATGCACTTATTCTTACTATTATAAATTTTACAACTATGTGTGTGCCGCTGGTCATCACACACCCGGGCCAAGAGAAACAATTTATAACAACGACCACACTTGCGGTAGCCGCTAAAACATTCTTAGGAAGCTTCTTTTCCCATAGACCTGTTGTGCCAGAAAAATTTGGAGGTGAATTCCTATGCTTTCTCAATATCTCTTCCGCTCCTTCCGCCGCAAGCCCCTGCGGCATTTTTCCCTTTTCTGGGTGCTGATGTGCGCCTTTATGCTTCCCCTGGTGGTATCCGTCTACCGGGACAGCCTCGATTACGGCAGAATGCTGCAAAACCGCAATTTCACAAAGGATCAGGCAATTCATATTTCCGGCGCACAGCCGGAGGATGTGGTACTGTTTCAGGGGATCGACGGTCTGACAGAACCCTACTATGAGGATGGAGTGATTTACCTCACTCTGAAAGAGCTGGGAGAGAGCTCCTCCGAAATGCTCGCAGGATTTTCCGGTATCCTGCATGAGCAAATGTCCAAAAGTTCCAATCCTCTGAGCCTGCTTCTGTTTTCGGATGCCTTGGGCTCAAACAATGCGAATGATCCTTTCCAGGTTTCCCTACAGCGCCGCCTGCGCCTAACCAACCTTGCACTGCTGCTGTTTTCCGGCCTTATCGTCCTGAGTTCCTATCGCAATCACATTGCCAATTTTTCTCAGGAGCTGGCAGATTTGACTGCGCTGGGAGCAGACAAAGGGCAAATCCAGCGGATGTTCCTTTTGGAATTTACTATTCTATTCCCCTTTGCCGCACTCAGCGCTGTGACAATCTCCTGGTTCGTCATGCGAATTCTCTACCGGCAGTATTTGGGCAATACCGCCTCCTCTGTAACCGTATGGGAGGTATTTCACATGGATCCGGTAAATACAGCGCTGGAAATCCTGTTTTATCTGCTGGTATGCCTGTGTGCCATCGGCATCTCTCTGCGGCTTCCGGCGCCCAGCAGCCGCAGAGCAGCACGTCGATCCTTCCATTCTCTGCCTCGGCTGTGGGTGCATCGAACCAGCGCCCCTTTTGTCTGGTGTCTCGTCATTTTCATTCCGTTGGTTACCGCATTCCTCCTTTTGTTCAATCGCTATTTGGGAATCTACGCACTTCAGGCATATAGTACCCAGGATGCAAAAATTTCCGTGACCTCCGCCAATAGGGGCTTTACATCGGAACAGCTGAATTCCATTTCCAAAATTCCTGGAATCCATCGAATCGAGCGAACAGTAGATTCTTCTTTCTCCTATTTACTGCAAGTCCCCAGAGGGTTCTTTCTGGAAACAAACCTCCATCGCTATCAGGAGTACGCCCCCGGAGAATCGGATTTGGAAAAATACCAGGTTGTCGCACAGATTCCCGAATACGAAGAAGCCAGAACTACCTACTATCTGTGCAAAGATTCGTTATCCTCAGAATATATTGAACTCACTCTGGTCAAATCCATTCCGCTGGTTCATCCAAAAGACGGCTCCGAAATCAGTCGCTTTGACGTCTATATCAGCAATGAACTGATGGATGAGTTGGAGGCAGCCGCTACCGTTCTGCGTCTGGATATATTCACTGCTCCCGAACACTCTGCCGAAATTGAGGCTGCACTGCGCAGCCAGCTTCCCGAATCCTATTTCGTGAGCAATTTCCAGAATGTTACAGATACCTCCATTTCACGGCAGGAGGGGCGTTTGTGGCTCCTTTCTTGGATTTTCTGCATTCTGATGATTGTCGCTATGCAGATTGTCTGGGTGCGCCTTTCCAAATATGTGGCCGACTGCGCTTTCATGCTGCGCATCATCCAGCAGGTCGGGGCCTCCCGCCAGCAGCTTTCCCGGCTGATTCCGGTGGGGTTTGGCGCTATCCCCGCAGCGGTGCTGCCATTTCTCATTGCCATTCCCTGGGCATGGCTGGATGCCTCCCGAAGCAATCGGCCGTTTATCATTTCGGGGCCGGTGCTGGCCATCTATCTCGGAATTGTCCTGCTGGCGATTGCCGCATTCTGGCTGCCGGTGAAGGTGACCCTCAAAAAGATTCTGAAAGACAGGAAATAAGGAAGGAGAATCCCTATGTCTTTGTTGGAAGTAAAAGGCCTGTGCCGGACATTCCGGCAGGGGGATACGGACATTCACGCCGTGGGCCATGTGAGCTTCTCCATGGAAGCCGGGGAGATGCTGGCCATCGTGGGTCAGTCCGGTTCGGGCAAGACCACCCTGCTGAATCTGCTGGGCGGCATCGACAAGCCCAGTGCCGGGCAGGTGCTGCTGGATGGGCGGGACATCCACACCCTCTCCGATGCCGAAGCGGCGAAGCTTCGCAGGCAGAAAATCGGCTATATCTACCAGGATTTCAAGCTGCTGCCCATTCTGACGGCAAAGGAGAATATCATGCTGCCCGCCATCCTGGATGGCAAGAAGGCTCCGGCAAGGGTTGTCAGCGCACTGGCAGACCGGCTGGGCATCGGCAACCGCCTGAACCATCTGCCGTCCCAAATGTCCGGCGGCCAGCGCCAGCGGGTGGCCATTGCCCGGGCGCTGATCAATCAGCCCGCCATTATTCTGGCGGACGAGCCCACCGGGAATCTGGACAAGGCCTCTGCCCAGGAAATATTGGAGCTACTGTTACAGCTCCATCGGGAGGGAAACACCATCCTCCTGGTCACCCACGAGGAGAGCTTCGCCGACCTGTGCCCCCGAAAGATCACCCTGAGCGACGGCCGGATCATTTCCGATATTCGCAGATAGCAAACCGGGCTTCCGCACTGCGGAAGCCCGGTTCGTGTTCAATTATCCCAAATTCACTTACTTCATCAGCTTGCAGACCAGCTCGCTGTAGGCGAAGGGGTCGTCCAGGGGCAGCTGGGCCATCAGCTGGGCCTGGCAGCACAGCAGCTGGGCATAGTCCTTGGCCAGCACCGGGTCTTCGGTCATCACCCGCTGTAGATTCTTCACCGCCTCGTGCTCCGGATTCAGCTCCAGAACCCGGCCCACATTGTAGGCGAACTCCGGATTCACCCGCTTCATATACTTCTCCATCTCGAAGCTCATGCCGGCCTCAGGCACCATGGCGGCGGGGTAGCTGCCCAGATTCTGGGACAGGCGAACCTCCTTCACCTGGTCGCCCAGGCTGTCCTTGACGAAGGTCAGGAAGCCCTTCAGCTCCTCGGCCTTCTCCTCGGCCTGCTTCTTCTCGTCCTCGCTTTGCAGGCCCAAATCCTCGGTGGTCACATTGCAGAAGGACTTCTCCATATAGGTGTTCAGGGTCTGGGGCACGAACTCGTCCACCTCCTCGGTGAAGAGCAGGGTGTCGTAGCCCTTCTTCTCCAGCAGCTCCACCTGGGGCAGCTTGGAAAGATGCTCCTTGTTCTCGCCGGGGGCGAAGTAAATCTTCTCCTGGCCCTGGGGCATGGCATCCACATACTCCTTGAGGCTGATGAGTTTCCCCTGCTTGCGGCTGTAGAACAGCAGCAAATCCTGGCAGCTTTCCTTGTGAGCGCCGTAGTCGGAGACGGTGCCGTATTTCAGCTGGAGGCCGAAGGCGGAATAGAACTCCTCGTACTTCTCTCGGTCGTTTTCCAGCATGGATTTCAGCTCACTCTTAATCTTCTTCTCGATGCTCCGGGCAATCACCGTCAGCTGGCGGTTGTGCTGGAGCATTTCACGGCTGATGTTCAGGCTCAGATCCTGGCTGTCCACAATGCCCCGGACGAAGCGGAAGTGCTCCGGCAGCAAATCCTCGCAGTTTTCCATAATCATCACGCCGGAGGAGTACAGCTGCAAGCCCCGCTTGAAGTCCTTGGAATAGAAGTCGTAGGGGGCCTTGCCGGGGATGAACAGCAGGGCCTTGAAGGACACGGCGCCCTCGGCGCTGGTGTGAATCACCCGCAGGGGCTTGGTGAAGTCGTAGAACTTATCCCGGTAGAAGGTATTGTATTCCTCTTCGGTGACATCCTTCTTGGCACGCTGCCAGATGGGCACCATGGAGTTCAGGGTCTCCATTTCGGTATAGGTTTCGTATTCGGGCTTGTCCTCGGGGGAGTCCTCCTTCTTCCGGGACTTCTCCACCTCCATGACAATGGGGTAGCGGATGTAGTCGGAGTATTTCTTTACCAGGCTGCGGATTTCGTACTCGTCCAGATACTCGCTGTACTTCTCGTCCTCGGTGTCGGGCTTCAGGGTCATAATCACGTCGGTGCCGGACACGTCACGCTGGCAGGGCTCCATGGTGTAGCCGTCGGCCCCGTCGGAGGTCCACTTCCAGGCGGTGTCCTCGCCCCACTTCTTGGAGATAACGGTGACGGAGGAGGCCACCATAAAGGCGGAGTAGAAGCCCACGCCGAACTGGCCGATGATGTCGATATCCTCGTTCTTCTCCATAGCCTGCTTGAAGCCCAGGGAGCCGGACTTGCAGATGGTGCCCAGGTTCTCCTCCATCTCCTCCTTGTTCATGCCGATGCCGTTGTCGGACACGGTGAGAATGCGGGCATCCTTGGCCCGGGTGATGGTGATTTTCAGGTCATCCCGGTTGACGTTCATGCTGCCGTCGGTGACGGACAGATAGGCCAGCTTGTCCATGGCATCGCTGGCGTTGGAGATAATCTCCCGGAGGAAAATTTCCCGGTGGGTGTAGATGGAGTTAATCATCAAATCCAGCAGCCGCTGGGATTCCGCCTTAAACTGCATTTTTTCCATAATCAAAAAGCATCCTTTCTTCCGGAGCGCATTTAGCACTCTTCAATACTGAGTGCTAACATTATACCGCACTTTTGGAAAAAAGCAAGGGGGTGGAAAAAAGTTCTTTCTTTATTTACATTTTTGTGTTAAGATTAAACTGAATAGATATGCCATAGCCGCAGCACGCCCCCAATGACCGGCGGAATGTAAAACACTCTGAGTCCCGTAGGGGCGATGAAAATCGCCCGAAACGTTCCGGCTTCCGGGCGGCACGTTGAATGGTATGCACCCATTCCCGGCTCCCTCTCTGAGGGAGCTGTCGAGCGAATGCGAGACTGAGGGAGTGTCGTCCGATGGTTGCTTTGGACCGATGGTTTACTCGCAGTCGCATAAAAAACTCTAAATTTTTTGAGTGTTTACGTTCATCGAAGTACACTCCCTCAGTCACGCCCGTTGGGCGTGCCAGCTCCCTCAGAGAGGGAGCCGGGATGCGGGCTGTACCATTCATCGGGGTACTCGCTAAAATCCAACGTTGCGGGCGATTTTCATCGCCCCTACGAATGGCGTTTTCAATTCCATTCGCCGCCCGGAAATTGGGGCGTTAAATATGTAATAAAACATTATCTATATACTAAGGAGACTATCAATGATTACTGTCAGCAATTTGGGAATGCAGTTTGGCGGCCAGTGGCTGTTCCAGCATGTGGATTTGCAGTTCCTGCCCGGGAACTGCTATGGCATCATCGGTGCCAACGGTGCGGGCAAGTCCACCTTCCTGCGGATTCTCACCGGGGAGCTGGACTCCACCAACGGCTCTGTCACCATCGACCCCACCAAGCGGGTGTCCGTCCTGAAGCAGAACCAGAACGCCTACGACGAATATACCGTCATGGACACCGTTATCATGGGCAACCAGCACCTGTATGACGTGATGAAGGAGAAGGATGCCATCTACGAAAAGCCCGACTTCTCTGACGAGGACGGTCTGCGGGCCGCCGACCTGGAAGCGGAATTTGCAGAGCTGGGGGGCTGGGAAGCAGAAAGCGATGCCTCCCGGCTGCTCCAGGGTCTGGGCATCGGCACCGAGCTGCACTATGACCAGATGGCCAGTGTGGACCCCCGGCTGAAGGTGAAGGTTCTGCTGGCCCAGGCCCTGTTCGGCAACCCGGACATTGTAATGCTGGACGAGCCCACCAACAACCTGGACATCGAAGCCATCAACTGGCTGGAGGATTTCCTGCTGGACTTCCCCGGCATGGTGATTGCCGTCAGCCACGACCGCCACTTCCTGAATACCGTGTGTACCCACACCGTGGACATTGACTACGGCAAGATTAAGATGTACGTGGGCAACTACGACTTCTGGTATGAGTCCAGCCAGATGGTGCAGGCCATGCTGCGCAACAAGAACAAGAAGAACCAGGAGAAGATTGAAGAATTGCAGCTGTTCATTCAGCGCTTCTCCGCCAACAAGTCCAAGGCCAAGCAGGCAACCGCCCGCCGGAAGCTGCTGGACAAGCTGACGGTGGAGGAAATGCCCTGCTCCACCCGGCGCTATCCCTTCGTGGGCTTCCAAGCCGAGCGGGAGCTGGGCAAGGACGTGCTGACGGTGAAGGATGTGTCCGTCACCGTGGACGGCGTGAAGCTGCTGGACAACGTCTATTTCTCCGTGAACCGCACGGACAAGATTGCCTTTGTGGGCGAAAATGAGCTGGCCCAGACTGCCCTGTTCAAAATCCTCATGGGCGAGCTGGAGCCGGACGAGGGCAGCGTCAAGTGGGGCGTATCCACCATTCGCTCCTATCTGCCCAAGGACAACAGTGCGTATTTCGACGGCAACGACATGGAGCTGGTGGACTGGCTGCGCCAGTATTCCGCCAAGAAGGACGATGTATACCTCCGGGGCTTCCTGGGCCGGATGCTGTTCTCCAACGAGGATGTGTTCAAGCCGGTGAATGTGCTCTCCGGCGGCGAGAAGGTGCGGTGTATGCTCAGCAAAATGATGCTCTCCGGCGCCAATGTGGTGCTGCTGGACCAGCCCACCAACCATCTGGACATGGAGTCCATCCAGGCCGTGAACAAGGGCCTGGAGGCCTTCCCCGGGGTGGTGCTGCTGGCCTCCCACGACCACGAAATGCTGACCTCCACCTGTAACCGGGTGATTGCCTTCCAGCCCGACGGCACCATTGTGGACAAATACGGCACCTACGACGACTATCTGGAATGGATGGCCCAGCGCAAGGCCGCCGAAAACGGCTGACCGCCCAAGACCACTGCTCTATCCAAAATTCCCCACGGAGAAAGGAACATCCCCATGAGAACAACGAGCCAATGGAACCTGGACTGGGCGTTTTACGCAGACCCCCAGTGCCGGGAGACCCTGCCCGCCGGTACGCTGCCCTGGCAGCCGGTGACCCTGCCCCATGACTGGCAGATCTGGCATGTGAAGGAGCTGTACCAGGACGGTACCGGCTGGTACCGCAAGGTGTTCTCCTACACCCCCGGGCAGCGCTTCTGCCTGTACTTCGAGGGTGTGTATATGGACTCTGCGATTTTCGTCAACGGGCAGCCGGTGATGGAATGGAAGTATGGCTACTCCTCCTTCCAGGCGGATCTGACGGATTTCCTGCGCCCCGGGGAAAATACCCTGCTGGTGCGCTGCCTGCTCCGCCACCCCAACTCCCGGTGGTATTCCGGGGCGGGCATCTACCGGAACGTGTGGTGCATCCGCTATGACGATACCCACCTGGTCACCGACGGCCTGTATATCTCCCCCCGGGAGCTGGCCCCGGGCCGGTGGCAGGTGACGGTATCCGCCGAGGTGGCCAATGCCCGCCCCGGCGACTGTGTGGAATATACCTTGCTGACCCGGGACGGAGCGCCGGTGGCCAGTGTCACCGCCCCCTGGGATGAGGAAATCTCCTTCTCGGTGGAAAATCCCGTCCTCTGGGACGTGGCAGCCCCCCATTTCTATCACCTCACCGCCCGGCTGCTCCGGGATGGGACAGCCCTGGACGAAATCACCCAGCGCTGCGGCTTCCGCACCGTGGAGGTCTCCCCGGATACGGGGCTGCGGCTGAACCACCGGCCCCTGGTGCTCCACGGCGTATGCCTGCACCATGACCTGGGCTGCCTGGGTGCCGCCTTCAACCGGGCTGCTGCCAAGCGTCAGCTGGAAATCATGCAGGACATGGGTGTAAACGCCCTGCGCACCACCCACAATATGCCCGCCCCCCAGGTAATGGATCTGGCCGACGAGCTGGGCATTGTGGTGGTGGACGAGGCCTTTGATATGTGGCTGCAAAGCAAAACCCCCTATGACTACGCCCGGTTCTTCCCCCAGTGGTATCAGAAGGATGTGGCCAGCTGGGTGCGCCGGGACCGGAACCATCCCTGCCTGCTGATGTGGAGCATCGGCAACGAAATCTACGACACCCACCGGGATGCCCGGGAGGGCTGCGCCACCACCCAGGCCCTGTGCCGGGAGGTGGCCCGCCACGACCCCCGGAAAAACGGCCTGGTCACCTTCGGCTCCAACTATATGGCCTGGGAGAATACCCAGCACTGCGCCCCGCTGCTGGATGTGGTGGGCTACAACTACGGCGAAAGCCTGTATGACCAGCACCACCGGAAATACCCGGACTGGGTAATCTACGGCAGCGAAACCTCCTCCATCGTGCAAAGCCGGGGCATCTATCACTTCCCCCTGTCCCAGCCCCTGCTGGCCGACGACGACCTGCAATGCTCCAGCCTGGGCAACAGCCGCACCTGCTGGAGCGCCAGGAGCCACCAGGCCTGCATCGCCTCCGACGAGCTGTACCCCTATCACCTGGGCCAGTTCCTGTGGAGCGGCATTGACTACATCGGTGAGCCCACCCCCTACCACACCAAGAACAGCTACTTCGGCCTGGTGGACACCGCCGGATTCCCCAAGGACTATTTCTACGCCTACCAGGCGGGCTGGCACTCCTGGAAGGACAAGCCGGTGCTGCACCTGCTGCCCTACTGGGACTTCAACCCCGGCCAGAAAATCGATATCAGCATTCTCTCCAACCTGCCCCAGGTGGAGCTGGTGGTAAACGGCCAAAGTCAGGGCCGGGTTTCCCTCCGGGGAGGCTCCGACATTCGGGCCAGCTGGCAGGTGCCCTATGCCCCGGGCTATATCGAGGCCATCGGCTACGATGACCAGGGCCGGGAGCTTGCCCGGGACCGGCAGGATTCCTTCGGCGACACCGCCGCCCTGCGGATTACCGCCGACCGCACCGTGGTGGACAACAGCGGCACCGACCTGGTGTTCTGCACCATCACCGCCGTGGACAGCCAGGGCCACCCCGTCCGCAATGCCGTGGATGCCGTGCGGGTCAGCACCCGGGGCCCCCTGGAGCTGGTGGGCCTGGACAACGGCAACAGTGCGGACATGGACGAATACAAAACCGACTGCCGTCAGCTCTTCTCCGGAATGCTCCTGGCCGTAGTCGCCGGTTCCGGGCAGCCGGGGACAGGCACCATTCAGGTCAGCGCCCCGGGGCTGGGCCAGGCCGCCGTGGAAATCCGGGTGCAGGCCGCCCGGGCGTGCATCCCCATTCTGCCCAAGATAACCCCCCGGCAGGACACCCCCGCCGTCCCTGTGCGCAGGGTCACCCTGGAGGCCACCTCCCTCTGCCTGACCAAGGAGCACCCCACGGCGGAGATTACCGCCCGGTGCTTCCCGGAAAACGCCGCCGACAAGGGCCTGCGCTGGCGTGTCACCGACCGTCAGGGCATCACCGTTACCAATGTGACGGTGGAGGAGCTGGGCCAGGGCCGGGTGCGCATCACCGGAGTGGGGGACGGCGACGTGCGCATCCGCTGCATCTGCGGCCTGGTGCTCTCGGATTTGGAGGTCAGCGTCCGGGGACTGGGCCAACTGACCCTGAACCCCTATGAATTTGTCTGCGCCGCCCTGTTCTCCGACTCCCAGGGGGACATTGGGGCCGGCATTGAGCAGGGCATCACCACCGGGCCGGAGGGCACCAGCTGGGTGGCCTTCGACCAGCTGGACTTCGGCCCCGCCGGAGCCCAGGAGCTGACCATCGCCATATTCGAGATGTCCGGCATCCCCACCCCCATCCGCTTCTGGAAGGGCATCCCCTATGCCCCCGGCAGCCGGATGATTGGCCAGCGAGTCTACGACAAGGCCACCCAGTGGAACGTGTATCAGGACGAAACCTACCGGCTGGACGAGGCCCTGACCGGCCGGGACGTGCTGGGTATCGAGCTGGACAGCAAGATACACATCCGGGGCTTCCGCTTCCGGGAGCGTTCCCTGGCCTGGGAAACCATCCCCGCCACCGGCTACGCCAGTGTCTACGGCGACAAATTCACCCTCACCGAACACAGCGTGGAGGGCATCGGCAACAACGTGTCCCTGGTGTTCCGGGGGCTGGACTTCGGCGAAACCGGCTTCCGGGGCCTGGCCATCCGGGGCCGGAGCAAGCTGGAAAACAATACCATCCACATCCTCTTCACCTCCCAGGGAGCCCAGCAGCGCCGGATGGTGGAGTTCGCCGGATGCGGCGACTACCAAACCAGAGAAATCCCCCTGGAGGGGGTGACGGGGAAGCAGGAGGTCACCTTCCTGTTCCTCCCGGGCTGCGATTTCGACTTTATGGAATTCCGTTTTCTCCCCTGACCGGCGGCAGTTTTCCCTTTTGTAGAATTTTTTTGTGGACAAATGTGTCAAAATGTGCTACCCTGTAGGGGCAAGAAAAGAATGAAGGAGGCCGATGACCATGAAAACCACTTTGCTGGTAATGGCGGCAGGAATCGGTTCCCGCTTCGGCGGCGGCATTAAGCAGCTGGAGCCGGTGGGGCTGAATGACGAAATCATCATGGACTACTCCGTCCACGATGCCATCGCCGCCGGATTCAACAAGCTGATTTTTGTCATTCGGAAGGATATCGAGGCGGATTTCCGCCAGCGCATTGGCAACCGTATTGAAGCTCTGTGCCAGAAAATCCAGGTAGAGGTGCACTATGTCTTCCAGGATCTCCGGGATCTTCCCGCCGGGTGCACCGTGCCGGAGGGCCGCACCAAGCCCTGGGGCACCGGTCAGGCCGTACTGGCCGCCAGAGAGCTGATCCGGGAGCCCTTTGCCGTCATCAATGCCGACGACTACTACGGCAAGAATGCCTATCAGGAGCTCCACGACTGGCTGATGCTCCGGCACAACGAAAATGCCATCGCCATGGCGGGCTTCATCCTTGGCAACACCCTGTCCGACAGCGGCGGCGTCACCCGGGGCATCTGCACCGTCCACGGCACCCACGTGGCAGACGTGGTGGAGACCCGGAACATCGTAAAAACCCCCGGCGGCGCAGAGGCCGACGGCAAGGCCCTGGATTTGGGCAGTCTGGTGTCCATGAATATGTGGGCCTTCCCCGGGGCGCAGGGCGAAATTCCCTGGTTCCTCCGGGTATTGGAGGAGCAGTTTGCCGTCTTCTTCCGGGAGGATGTCCCCGGAAATCCTGCCAAGGCAGAGTATTTGCTCCCCACCCTCATCGGCGGAATGCTCCGCCGGGAGCAGTGCACCGTCAAGGTGCTGCCCACCACCGACAAGTGGTTCGGCGTCACCTACAAAGAGGACAAGGAATCCGTGGTAAACAGCTTCCGGGCCCTGATTGATGCCGGTGTATATGGCCGGGATTTGTACGCCGACCTGAAATAAAGAACCCTCCGGGGCCTCCCCGGAGCCCAGACAGCGCCAGCCCAGGGTGGGTTGGCGCTTTCTTCGTCGCAGGTGGGCGGATGGCTCTTGTCAAATTCACCAGAAATCGGGGGCCATTCTTATGGAAAACGGCGATTTTCTATTTCCTGCACAAAAAACTCTTTTCATTTCGGAAAAAAGGTGATAGAATTAGTTTCAGGAACTGGAAACGGTTCCAGTCCCAAAATTTAAGGAGGAAATATTTATGAAGAAACTTCTTGCAATGCTCCTGGCTGTTGCCATGGTCCTGAGTATGGCAGTGATGGTCTCCGCTGAGGAAACCGGCTCTGTCTACTACCTGAACTTCAAGCCCGAATTCGACGGCGCTCTTCAGGAGCTGGCCGCCACCTACACCGCCAAGACCGGCGTGCAGGTCAAGGTCGTCACCGCCGCTTCCGGCCAGTACTCCGACACCCTCACCGGCGAGATGAGTAAGAGCAGCGCTCCCACCATCTTCAACATCGGCAACATGTCCGGCCTGGAGGACTGGGACGATTACGCCCTGGATCTCACCGACACCGCCATCGCCGCTGAGCTGAACACCGACGCTTTCAACCTGTACAACGCAGAGGGCGAGCTGAAGGCCATCCCCAACTGCTACGAGTCCTTCGGCATCATTGTCAACACCAAGCTGCTGGAGAAGGCTGGCCACAGCCTGGACGAAATCGTTGATTTCGCCTCCCTGAAGGCCGTTGCCGACGACATCCACGCCCGTGCCGACGAGCTGGGCTTCGATGCCTTCTCCGCTGCCGGTCTGGACAGCTCCTCTTCCTGGCGTTTCTCCGGCCACCTGGCCAACATGCCCCTGTACTACGAGTTCCGGGATGACGAGGTCACCGAGATGCCCGCTACCATCACCGGCGCTTACATGGACAACTTCAAGAACATCTGGGATCTGTACATCACCGATTCCGCTGCCGATGCCACTTCCCTGACCACCTCCACCGGCGACGAGTCCAAGGCTCAGTTCATCGAGGGCAAGGCTGCCTTCTATCAGAACGGCACCTGGGAGTACGCTGGCCTCATCGATGGCGGCATGACCGACGACGAGCTGGCCATGATCCCCATCTACTGCGGCGTGGAAGGCGAAGAGAATGCTGCTCTGTGCTCCGGCACCGAGAACTGCTGGGCCATCAATGCCAAGGCTTCCCAGGCTGACATCCAGGCTTCCATCGACTTCCTGGTGTGGCTGGTTACCGATCCCGATGCCTCCGCTACCTACGTTGCACAACTGGGCGCCGTTCCCTTCAAGCACTGCCCCGACTCCACCAACAAGTTCATCGTTGACGGCAACGCTCTGCTGGCCGAGGGCAAGTACCCTGTGACCTGGGCCTTCAACTACACCCCCAACGTGGACTCCTGGAGAGCTACCGTTGTCACCGCTCTGGCCACCTACTCCGCTGACCAGACCGACGCCAACTGGGCCAAGGTGGTTGAAGCCTTCGTAGACGGCTGGGCCATCGAGTACACCACCGTAAACGGCTGATTGACAAATTGACCCAATGAACGGGGCGGGCACACTGCCCGCCCCGCTTTTCCGTATGCATGGTTTCCGTCTGTAGCGGGGTGCATCGTCCTGGCAGCCTGTCCCCCGGCGACGCAGCCCACTACAGATGGCCCCATGCCGGTTTGCGGGCCGCACCACGGCGGGGCCCGCAAGCATCCCAGAGTAGAAAGGATGATTCTCTTGGCAAAAAAGCAACAACTCTCCCTGGTGCAGCGGCCCATTCGCAGATATGCCCCGCTGTTCCTGCTGCCCACCTTTGCGGCCTTCATCATCGGCTTTATCTGGCCGTTTATGCAGGGCATCTACCTGTCCTTCTGTAGCTTCAACACCCCCAGGGATGCCAAATGGGTGGGCCTGGCCAACTACGCCAAGGCATTCAAGGATGCGGGCTTCGCCCGGGCCTTCTGGAACACCGCCGGGTTCGCCCTGGTGTCCGTGCTGCTGATTAACGTCTGCGCCTTCTTCATTGCCTATGCCCTGACCCAGCGGATGCGGGGTGCCAACCTGTTCCGCACCGTGTTCTTCATGCCCAACCTGATTGGCGGCGTGGTGCTGGGCTATATCTGGAGCATGATTTTTGACGGCATCCTGAAGCGCTACAGCACCTATCTCACCGCCAACGCCACCTACGGCTTCTGGGGCCTGGTGATTCTGGTGGCCTGGCAGCAGATTGGCTATATGATGATTATCTACATCGCCGGTCTGCAATCCGTGCCGGAGGATATGCTGGAGGCAGCCAAGATTGACGGTGCCACCGGCACCCAGTCCCTGTTCCGGGTGATTATCCCCAATGTGATGCCCTCTGTTACCGTGTGCACCTTCCTGACCCTGACCAACTCCTTCAAGCTCTTCGACCAGAACATGGCTCTGACCGGAGGACTGCCCAACGTGATTGTAAACGGTGCCAAGGTGAACATGACCGAGCTGCTGGCACTGAACATCTACAGCACCTACACCATCAGCAAGAAGTGGCACGGTGTGGCCCAGGCCAAGGCCGTCGTCTTCTTTATCCTGGTGGCCGTTCTCGCCCTGACCCAGCAATTTGTCACCCGCCGGAAGGAGGTTCAACAGTAATGAACAAGAAGCACAGCCTGTATTCCCCCCTGAGCAAGGTAATGTCGGTTCTCTTCGCCCTGCTGAGCCTTGCCTGGATTATGCCCATTATTGAGGTGCTGATCAACTCCTTCAAGTCCAACAACGCCGTCAATATGAATCCCTTCGCCCTGCCCAATTCCGAGACCTTCATGGGCTGGGGCAACTACATCAAGGGTCTGACCTTCGGCAACTACCCCTTCCTGAAATCCGTATCCTACAGCCTGTTCATCACCGTGGCCTCGGTGTTCCTGATTTTGCTGTTCTGCTCCATGTCCGCCTGGTATATCTGCCGGGTGAACAGCCTGGGCTCCAAAATCTTCTACTACCTGTGCCTGTTCTCCATGATCGTCCCCTTCCAGATGGTGATGTTTACCCTGACCTTCACCGCCGATATGCTGAAGCTGAACACCCCCTATACCATCCCCATTGTCTATCTGGGCTTTGGCGCAGGACTGGCCATCTTCATGTTCACCGGCTTTGTCAAGGGGCTTCCCATTGAGATAGAAGAGGCCGCCGCCATCGACGGCTGCTCCCCGGTGCAGACCTTCTTCCAGGTGGTGCTGCCCATGCTCAAGCCCACCCTGATTTCCGTGGGCATTCTGGAGCTGATGTGGGTATGGAACGACTACCTGCTGCCCTATCTGGTATTGGACCGCACCAAGTATCTCACCATCCCCATCCATGTCCAGTATCTGAAGGGAAGCTACGGCACCGTTGACCTGGGCGCTACCATGGCCGTTATTATGCTCAGCATCATTCCCATTATCATTGTGTATATGTTCTGCCAGAAGCACATCATCAAGGGTGTGGCCGCAGGTGCGGTGAAGGGCTGATATGACAATCCGGGATCTTGCCAAGCTCTCCGGCTACTCCCTGGGCACGGTCTCCCGGGCGCTGAATCACCAGCCCAACGTCAGCCCCAAGGCCCGGGAGCAGATCCTGGCTCTGGCCCAGCAATACGGCTTCGAGATTAACGCCAGCGCCCAAAGCCTCAAGCGGCAGAGCAGCGATGCATTGCTGGTGATTGTCAAGGGCCGGGCCAACGAGCTCTTTGCCCAGATGGTGGAGACCCTACAGGAGCTGGCCTCCCGGGAGCAGTGCCCCCTGATGGTGGACTACATCGACGAGGACGACAACGAGGTCCGCCGGGCCAGTAAGCTCTCCCGGGAGCGCAAGCCCCTGGGAATCCTGTTCTACGGCGGCACCGCCCAGAATTTCCTCTCGGACTACGAGAGCCTGAGCCTGCCCACGGTGCTGGTGACCAACTCCGCCCGGGGGCTCCCCTTCCAGGGGCTGTCCAGCGTCAGTACCGACGACATCGCCGCAGCCAGAACCATCGCCTCCCTGCTGGTAAAGCACGGCCACCGGGAAATCGCGGTGATTGGCGGCGACACCGCCGTATCGGAAATCAGCCGGAACCGGCTGCGGGGCTGTGAGCTGGCAGTGGCCGGCTCGGAAACCCGGATTGCCTCCTACCAGGTTGCCCGCTTCTCCTTCGACGGAGGATACCGGGCCATGGAAAAAATTCTGGCAGACCGGGGGGAGATTACCGCCGTGTTTGCCATGGCCGATGTCATGGCCCTGGGGGCCATGCGCTGCATCCGGGACCACGGCCTGCGGATTCCGGAGGATATCTCCGTGGCCGGGTTCGACGGTCTGCCCTATGGGCAGTACTTCATCCCCCGGCTCACCACCGTGGCCCAGTCCGCCGTGGCCCTGGCCGAGACCAGCTACCGGGTGCTCCGGGAGCAGATTGCCACCGGCCGCACCCGCCACATCAGCGTTCCCTTTTCCCTGACTGCCGGAAGCAGCGTGGGCCCTGTGCCCGCCCCTGCCGAAAAAGCCGAATAAGCCAAAAACGCCCCGGGCGGTTCACCAAAACGAACCGCCCGGGGCATTGCTTATCGTGTTATTGTATTCAGACCTTGGTGGCCTTGCGCTCCCTGTTCAGCCGGTCGGCCTTGAGGAAGAGGACGAAGCCAATGGCGAACAGGAACACCAGGCAGCCGACACCGATGTTCTGGCCCTTCAGCTCCGTGCCGAAGACGTGCACCGACTTGTCCCCCATCAGATTGGTGGCCAGAGCGATGATGGCGGGGCCCATGGCATCGGCACCCTTGCCGAAGATATCCATCAGACCGTAGTATTCGCCGCTCTGCTCCGGGGGAATGATTTTGCCCAGGTAAGACCGGCTCAGGGCCTGGATGCCTCCCTGGAACATACCCACCATCACAGCCAGAGTCCAGAACTGCCACAAATCCTTCAGGAAGATGCCGAAGATGGTGATGCCGGTATAGCAGACGATGCAGATTTTAATCAGCCTGCCGGTTTCGAACCGGGCGGACAGCTTGCCGAAGAGGATGGAGCAGGGAAAGGCCACAATCTGGGTCACCAGCAGAGCCAGCAGCAGCCCGGTGCTGTCCAGGCCCAGGCTCTGGCCATAGGTGGTGGCCATGCCGATGATGGTGTACACGCCGTCAATGAAGAAGAAGAAGGACACCATGTACAAAAAGATGTGCCGCTGCTGCCGGGCCTGGCGGAAGGTCTTGCCCAGGCGGCGGAAGGAGGCGGTGAGGGGGTTGCCGGAATGGGCGCTGTAGGCCCGCTGCTGGTAGGTCTTCAGCAGGGGCAGGGTGCACAGTGCCCACCAGGCGGCGGTGATGGCGAAGGCAATCACCATGGCGGTGCTGCCGGAGAGCCCCAGGGCTCCGGCGTTCAGCACCACCAGCAGGCAGACCACAAAGGGAATCACCGAGCCGATATAGCCCAGGGCGTAGCCCACGGTGGACACATTGTCCATCCGCTCCTCGGTGGTGATTTCCGGCAGCATGGCATCGTAGAACACCAGGCTGGAATTGAAGCCGATACGGGAAATGATGTAGATAACCAGAAAGCTCAGCCAGGACCAGGCGGCCCCCAGGGCGGCGCAGCCCAGAACCCCCAGCAGCATACACAGGGTGAATATGGGCTTTTTGAAGCCCTTATGGTCTGCCAGTGTTCCGCAGATGGGAGCCAGCACCGCCACCACAATGGTGGCAATGGAGGTGGAATAGCCCCAGAAGGAGACATACTGGGCCTCGCTCAGTCCGGCGGCATCGGTAAGGGCGTGGAAATAAATGGGCACAATGGCCGTAGCCAAAAGGATAAAGGCGGAGTTGCCAATATCATAAAGCACCCAGTTCCACTCCTGTAGGGTCAGGTTCAGCATTTTCTGTAACTTTTTCATTGCATTCTCTCTTCCGTGTTATGTAGTATGGTTTCCTCGCCGTTGAAATTCACGTCGAACTCCGCCCCCAGGGGGGTTCCCTGCCGGATATAGGCATCCAGCTGGGCAGCCATGCCGGGCAGGCGCTCCAGGGCCTGGGCATACCGCTCATCCAGCCGGGGGATATAGGCAGCGCAGCGGTGGTTGGGCCGGGAATACATCACCATCTGGCTGGCGTACTCGCCGCCCAGGCGGAAGATGGCTTGCAGCAGCTTCCGGTTGTTCATGGTCATTATCCGGCAGACCGCCGCCATCATCCGGACGCTGCGCCGGACGGTATAGGGCGTAGCCGGGGGGTAGAAGCCGGATATGGTAACGCACTCCCCCCAGGTGAGCTTCACCCGCTTGCCCAGGTTTTGCCGGTAGGCGGGAACCTTGCCGTCCCGGGTCAGGAGCACCCGGTCGAACTCCGTTTCCAGCTCCGTATGCCCCGGCGTTTTCCCGGCGGAGGCGGACGCTATCAGGGGATGGCAGGCAGAATCCAGGGCGAAGTGGCACAGCACGCCGTACAGGTACACCGTGGCCCCCTCTGAGGGGTTGTCCTTCCAATGGAGCACCGCCCGCTGGAAAAACTCCCGGCCGGTGAGCGCATGGAACCAGCCGCCCAGACTGCCCATCTGGGTGGAAAACAGGGGTTGGTAGAAAAAGAAAAAATCCGGCCCATGCACACCCAGGCTGAACAGCTGGGGGAAGCGCTGAATGGAGCGCTGAAGGGACTCCGGCAACGTCTTTGCCGCTTGGTCTCCAAAGCGAAAATGGGCATAAACCGAGGGCAAACCGATCACCTCCAAGAAAAGTTCATGGCCAAAACGCCACACGGAATCTATTTTACATCATTTTTTCCCATTTGAACAGTAGCAAAAGAAATTTTTTGCCGGGCTGCGCCGCCCTCTTCCGGGGAGCCGGGAAGGGCATGGGCGGGATTGGACGGTTTTTATTGGGATTTCCCGGGGATTTTTGTTCCTTTGCTTCGTTGCAATGCGTGGGGGATGATGGTATAATACGGTGCGATGAATGCATTGCTTTTGAAAGGAATTGCCTTATGTCTACCCAGAAACTATACTATGAAGATTCCCACCGGACCCGGTTCCGGGGGCAGGTATGCGCCTGCACGGAAACGGAGAAGGGATTTGAGGTTATTTTGGACGCCACCTGCTTTTACCCCGAGGGGGGCGGACAGGCGGCGGATACCGGGCGGCTGGGGGATGTCCCGGTGCTGGATGTCCGGGAGCGGGGGGACACGGTGGTTCACCTGTGCGGCGGCCCCCTGGAGCCCGGCACCACGGTGGAGGGAGAAATCCACTGGGAGCCCCGGTTCCGCCGGATGCAGCTGCACTCCGGGGAGCACATTGTCTCCGGGATTCTCCACCGGCGCTATGGGGTGAGCAACACCGGCTTCCACATGGGGCAGGAGCGGACGGTTATCGACTTCGACGGGGTGATCCCTCCCCAGGCTCTGGCCGACATTGAGGCAGAGGCCAACCGGGCGGTGTGGCAGAATCTCCCCATACGGTGCTGGTATCCCACCCGGGAGGCACTGCCCGCCATCCCCTACCGGAGCAAAAAGGCATTGGAATGGCCGGTGCGGATTGTGGAGATTCCCGGCTATGACATCTGCGCCTGCTGCGGCACCCATGTCAGCGCCACCGGAGAAATCGGGCTGATTAAGCTCTATTCCTCCGTCCCCTTCCGGGGAGGCAGCCGGATTGAAATGTCCTGCGGGGCCCAGGCCCTGGAATACCTGAACCGGGTATTGGAGGAAAGCACCGCCGCCTCCCATGTGTTTTCCGTCCCGGCAGACCAGGTGGGCTTTGCCGCCCAGAGCTTCGCCGCCCAGATGGCAGCCCAGAAATACCGGATTGTGGAGCTGCAGCGGCAGCTGTTCGCCCTGACGGCGAGGATGTGCGCCGGGGCGGGCAACGTCCTGCGGCTGGAGCCGGGGCTGGACAGCGTGGGACTCCGGGAGCTGGCCGACGGCATCGCCCAGGTCTGCGGCGGCACGGCAGCGGTATTCTCCCAGAGCAGCGGCGGCTACGGCTACTGCCTGGCAGACCAGCAGACGGATTTGCGCCCCCTGGGCAGGGAGATGACCGCCGCACTGGGAGGCCGGGGCGGCGGCAAGCCCAATTTCCAGCAGGGCCGGGTGGAGGCCGGAGAGGCGGAAATCCGGGCCTTCTTCGCCGGGCTGGGGTGGAAATAAGCGCCCCCTTTGTCCAAAATCAATTTGTTCACAATTCATGCTATATTTTTTTGCTTACCTGTGATATAATTCTGAGAATCTATGTCTCTGCCCACCATTAAATTCCTCAAAGGAGACCAAAATGAGTCTGATTGCGAAAATATTCGGTACCCGCTCCCAGCGGGAAATCAAGAAAATTCAGCCCACGGTGGATGCCATCCTCAGCCTGGAGGAGGAGTATAAGGCCCTGTCCGAGGAGGCCCTGAAGGCCAAGACCCAGGAATTCAAAGACCGGCTGAACGACGGTGCCACCCTGGACCAGCTGCTGCCCGAGGCCTTTGCCGCCATCCGGGAGGCGGCGGACCGGGTGCTGGGTATGCGCCCCTACCCTGTGCAGCTCATCGGCGGCATTGTGCTCCACCAGGGCCGCATTGCCGAGATGAAAACCGGCGAGGGCAAAACCCTGGTGGCTATCCTGCCCTGCTATCTCAACGCCCTCACCGGCCGGGGAGTGCATGTGGTCACGGTGAACGAATACCTGGCCAAGCGTGACTCCGAGTGGATGGGCAAGGTCTACCGCTACATGGGCCTGTCCGTGGGCCTGGTGATTCCCGGCATGACCCCCGCCCAGCGCCGGGAAAGCTACGCCGCCGACATCACCTACTGCACCAACAACGAGCTGGGCTTCGACTACCTGCGGGACAATATGGCCATCTACAAGCAGGAGCTGGTGCAGCGGGGCCACGCCTTCGCCATTGTGGACGAGGTGGACTCCATTCTCATCGACGAGGCCAGAACCCCCCTGATTATCTCCGGCAAGGGGGAGGATTCCTCCAAGCTGTATGAGATGGCCGACCAGTTTGTGGCCACCCTGCACAAGAAGGTCTTCGCCAAAACCGAGGACAAGGAAGACCACGACACCTTCGACTGCGACTACTATGTGGACGAGAAGTCCCGCACCGTGGGCCTGACCAGCGACGGTGTGGCCAAGGCCGAGCGGTTCTTCGGGGTGGAAAACCTGGCGGACTCCGAAAACGCCACTCTGTCCCACCACATCAACCAGGCCATGAAGGCCCGGGGCCTGATGAAGCGGGACATTGACTATGTGGTGAAGGACGGAGAAATCATCATTGTGGATGAATTCACCGGCCGCCTGATGTATGGCCGCCGCTACAACGAGGGTCTGCACCAGGCCATTGAGGCCAAGGAGGGGGTCACCGTGGCCGGGGAGAGCAAGACGCTGGCCACCATCACCTTCCAGAATTTCTTCCGGCTGTATGACAAGCTCTCCGGCATGACCGGCACGGCCCTGACGGAGCAGGAGGAATTCGAGGCCATCTACAAGCTGGACGTGGTGGAGATTCCCACCAACCGGCCCATTGCCAGAATCGACCATCCGGACGTGGTGTACAAAACCGAGGCGGGCAAGTTCCGGGCCATCATTCAGCAGGTGAAGGAATGCCACGCCAAGGGCCAGCCTGTGCTGGTGGGCACCATCTCCATTGAAAAAAGTGAAATCCTCAGCAAGCTGCTGAAGCGGGAGGGCATTCCCCACAATGTCCTCAACGCCAAATACCACGAGCTGGAGGCCCAGATTGTGGCCCAGGCCGGTAAATTCGGTGCCGTCACCATCGCCACCAACATGGCCGGACGCGGTACCGACATCATGCTGGGAGGCAACGCCGAGTATCTGGCCAAGGATGCCCTGCGCAAGCAGGGGGTGGAGGATACCCTTCTGGTGGAGGCGGACTCCTACGCCGAAACCAGCAACCCGGAAATCCTGGAAGTCCGGCAGCGCTACAGCGAGCTGCTGAAGCAGTATAAATCCGAAATCGCCGACGAGGCGGAGAAGGTGCGCCAGGCCGGGGGACTGTTCATCATCGGCACCGAGCGCCACGAGTCCCGGCGGATTGACAACCAGCTCCGGGGCCGTTCCGGCCGCCAGGGCGACCCCGGCGAGAGCCGCTTCTACCTGAGTATGCAGGACGATTTGATGCGCCTGTTTGCCGCAGGCCGGGTCATGGGCATGATGGATACCCTGGGCCTGGACGAGGACACCCCCATTGATGCCAAGATTCTCTCCGGTGCCGTGGAAAACGCCCAGAGAACCGTGGAAAGCCGGAATTTCCAAACCAGAAAGCACGTCCTGGAATACGACGACGTGATGAATGTCCAGCGTGAGGTCATCTACGCCCAGCGGCAGAAGGTGCTGGACGGCGAGGACCTGAAGGAAAGCATCCAGGCCATGCTCTCCGGCGTGGTGGACTCCACCGTTACCACCGCCCTGGCCGATGCCGGCGGCATGGTCACCCAGGACAGCCTGGGGGTGCTGGCCAACCTCTTCGAGGGCATCTTCTGCGCCAAGGGCACCCTGGAGGGCCGGAAGAACGAGCTGATGGGCAAGGACACCCACCAGGCCGCAGAAATCCTGGAGCAGATTGCCCAGGCCACCTACCAGGCCAAGGAGGCTGCCTACGGCGAGAAGCTGATGCGGGAGCTGGAGCGGGTGATTATGCTCCGGGTGGTGGACGAATACTGGATGGACAACATCGACGCCATGGACGATCTGAAGCAGGGCATCGGTCTGCGGGCCTACGGCCAGCATGACCCGGTGATTGCCTACAAAGAGGAAGGCTACCAGATGTTCCAGGCCATGATTCAGGCCATCCGGGAAGAGACGGTGCGCCGTCTGCTGCTGGTGCAGGTACGCCCCCAGCAGGAGATTCGCCGGGAGAAGGTGGCCAAGGAAACCGGTGCCGGTGCCGCCGCTGCCGGAGTAACCGCCGTGAAGAAGGCCCCCGTCCGCACCGCCGCCAAGAAGGTGGGCCCCAATGACCCCTGCCCCTGCGGCAGCGGAAAGAAATACAAGAAATGCTGCATGCAAAAGGACAAGGCCGAAGGAATGGAGCATTGATTTTCCCTTGGAGAAAACGCCATGATTGAAACAAAAACCCGGGATTCCCTGGAATATCTCACCGCAGAGGGCATCTGCGTCCCCCACTGCTTCACCACCCGCCTGGGCGGGGTGAGCAGGGGGCATCTGGAATCGCTGAACATCGGCACCAGCCGGGGAGACGACCCGGAGAATGTGCTGGAGAATTACCGCCGCCTGGGCAGCTGCATCGGCTTTGATGTGCAGAATGTGGTGCTGTCCCACCAGACCCATTCGGACATTGTCCGCACCGTCTCGGAAAAGGACCGGGGGGCGGGGCTCTTCACCCCCCACCTGGAGGAATGCGATGCCCTGATTACCAACACCCCCGGCCTGGCCCTGGTGATTTTCACCGCCGACTGCACCCCCATTCTCTTCTGGGATGCCGGAACCGGCGCAGTGGGGGCGGCTCACGCAGGCTGGCGGGGCACCGTCAGCGGCATCGCCGCCCGGGTGGTGGAGGCCATGGGGCGCTGCTTCGGCTCCCGGCCGGAGGACATCCGGGCCGCCATCGGCCCCAACATCGGCCAGTGCCATTTTGAAACCAACGAGGATGTGCCCCAGGCTTTCCGGGCCGCCTACGGGGCGGCTCTGGACCCCTGGATTACCCCGGTGGGCAGCAAATTCCACCTGGATCTGAAGCAGATTAACCGCTGGATCCTGAACCAGGCAGGAGTAACCCAGGTGGAAATCAGCGACGACTGCACCGTATGCAGCGGCCACCGCTTCTGGTCCCACCGGGCCACCCAGGGCCGCCGGGGCAGCCAGGGGGCCATTATCGTCTGTCAGGAGGTGGATGCGCCATGAAACCATTGCTGTCCCTGCTGCTGGTGGCCGCCACCCTGTGCGCCCTGTTCACCGGCTGCGTCAGCACCACCGTAGGGGACGACGACTTTGTTCCCAAGGGGGGTGCCATGCTTATGGAGGGGGAGGAGCCGGAGGACCTGTCGCTACAGGATGAGGAGCTCCAGTCCCTGAGCCTGACCTATTTCCCGGACCGCTCCATGAATCCCCTGGTGGGCAACAACATCACCAACCGGGTGCTGTTCTCCCTGATTTACCAGGGGCTGTTCAGCGTCAACCGGAACAATGTGCCGGTGCCCATTCTGTGCTCTTACTACCAGGCCACTGCCGACAACCGGAACTACACCGTATATATTGACGAGAAGGCCACCTTCTCCGACGGCTCCCCGGTTACCGTGGCCGACGTGCTGGCCACCTATGAGGCGGCCAAGAACAGCAGCTACTACGGCGGCCGCTTCACCTATATCGACAGTGTGGTGCAGGGAGAGGGGAACTCCGTGGTTTTCCACCTGACCACCGCCTATGAAAATCTGCCCCTGCTGCTGGATATTCCCATTGTCAAGGTGGGCCACACCGAGGACGACTATCCCCAGGGCACCGGCCCCTATATCTTCCAGAAATCCGAGGGCAGTGCCCGGCTGGCCAAGGTGCAGAACTGGTGGTGCGCCGACAGCACCAAGCTGCCCACCAACGCCGAGGTCATCACCCTGAGCGAGGCCACCTCCCAGGCCCAGGTGCGGGACGAATTCGAATTTGCCGATTTGGATTTGGCCATCTCCAACCCCATGTCCGACTCCTACGCAGAATACCGCTGCGACTATGAGCTGTGGGAGGTGGAAAGCGGCCTGTTCCTGTATATCGGGGTCAACGCCCTGTGGAGTGAATTCTTCAAGGACGGCCGCAACGACGAGCTGCGCAAGGCCCTGACCTACGCCATCGACCGGCAGGCCATCATCGATGCCTATTACCGGGGCCGGGCCTATCCCAGCACCCTGCCCACCTCCCCCGGCTCCCCCTATTACAGTGAGAGCCTGGCCTCTCGCTACGAATATGACCCGCTGCGCTTTGTCAGCGCCATTCAGAATATGTACGTTCCCAAAAACGACAAGGGGGAGGCCAAAAAGCTCCTTCTGCTGGTGAACTGCGACGACTCCGCCCGGCTGCGGACGGCCCGGTATCTGGCCAAGCAGCTGACGGAGCTGGGCCTGGAAACCGGCACCCTGGAATACGGAGCCAGCACCGGCACCACCTATGAGCAGGTGCTGCGGGCAGGCAGCTACGACATCTACCTGGGCCAGACCAAGCTCTCGGCCACCTATGACCTTTCCCAGTTCTTCAAGGGCTGGGGCAACCTGGGCTGGGGCGGCATTGCGGACAACACCCTGCTGAACATGTGCAAGGAGGCTCTGGCCAACTCCGGCAACTACTACAATCTGAACAAAATGGTGGCGGACGACGGCAAAATCGTCCCGGTGCTCTTCGGCTACTACGAGGTGTACGCCGAGCGGGGACAGCTGCTGGACCTGGCTCCCTCCCGGGACAATGTGTTCTTCTACTCCCTGGGCAAGACCATGGAGAGCAGCCGCCTGGCCACGGAATTTGGCTAAGTACTGATACAAAAGAGGATTACCCGGAATGAAAAAGGGATTTTTACTAGGCCTGCTGATTGCCTGTCTGCTGCTGACCGGCTGCGAATTGATTCCCCCTGTGAGCACGGTGCCGCCCACCCAGCCCCCTACCGTGCCCCCCACCGAGGAAGCGACCCAGCCCCCCACCGAGGCCCCCACGGAGCCGGTGTACTATAACCCCCTCACCGGTGAGCTGCGGGACGGGCCCCTGGAGCGGCGGATTTTCGCCGTGACCATCAACAATCTCCCCGATGCCATGCCCCGCATCGGCGTGTGCCAGGCGGATATCTATATGGAGATGTTCGTCAACGGCTCCATCGTCCGTGGTCTGGCGCTGTACACCGACCCCACCGACGTGCCCCAGATTGGCCCGGTGCGCAGCACCCGGTTCATGTTCACGGATCTGGCGCTGCACTATGACCTTATCGTGGCCCATGCCGGCGGCTCCGGCTATGTGCTGGGGGATATCGCCGCCCGGGGTGCCGACGGCTTCAACATCGACACCCAGGACTCCACCGACTATTCCTTCCGGGATATGGATCGCTACAAGGCCCGCTACGGCTGGGAGCACTGTCTCTTCGCCCGGGGCGAGGGTCTGGACCAGCAGGCCGAGAAGGAGGGCATCCGCCTCTTTGCCGACCCGGACAAGGACTATCTGTTCCGCTTCCGGGAGGACGGCATCCCGGAGCGGGGGGAGATTGCCACCCGGATCGACCTGACCCTGACCTACCGCACCAGCAAGAAGGAATGCAGCTACGTCTACGACCCCAGCCTGGATCGGTATGCCTACCATCAGTATGAGCAGGAGATGGTGGACGGTGTCACCGGTGAGCAGGAGACATACCAGAATATTCTTATCCTCTTCCCCACCATCACCATGAACGCCCATGGCTATCAGGAGGCGGACCTGGTCTCCGGGGGCGAGGGATACTACGCCTGCGGCGGCAAAATCGTCCCCATCACCTTCGGTGCAGAGGACCAGTACAGCCCCCTGTGGTTTATGAATGCCGACGGCTCCCCCCTGGAAATGGGCGTGGGCAGAACCTTCATTGCCATCACCGAATACGGCTCCGCCCTGAGCTGGAGCTGAACGGCCCCGCCTCTGGGCCGCTGAACAATATACAAGAAAAATTTACAATCTATTTGGGCGTTTTTTGCACTTTTTACACTTTACAACCGGTAGGGATTATAGTATAATGAAACTGTGCGAGATTGTCTAAAGAGGCACACTTTCCCATAAAAAACTGTGAAAACAGTAATATTGAAATGGAGGAAATTCCAATGTCCGTTAAAGTTGCAATCAATGGTTTTGGCCGTATTGGCCGTCTGGCTTTCCGTCAGATGTTCGGTGCTGAGGGCTTCGAGATCGTTGCCATCAACGACCTGACCTCCCCCAAGATGCTGGCTCACCTGCTGAAGTACGACTCCACCCAGGGCAACTACGCTGCTCAGGGCCACGTTGTTGAGGCTGGCGAGGACAACATCGTTGTCGATGGCAAGAAGATTACCATTTATGCTAAGGCCAACGCTGCCGAGCTGCCCTGGGGCGAGCTGGGTGTGGACGTTGTCCTGGAGTGCACCGGCTTCTACACTTCCAAGGCGAAGGCTCAGGCTCACATCGATGCCGGTGCCAAGAAGGTCGTCATCTCCGCTCCCGCTGGCAATGACCTGCCCACCATCGTTTACAACGTCAACCACAACACCCTGACCAAGAACGACCACATCATCTCCGCCGCTTCCTGCACCACCAACTGCCTGGCTCCCATGGCCAAGGCTCTGAACGACGGCTGGAAGATCCAGTCCGGCATTATGTGCACCATCCACGCTTACACCGGCGACCAGATGATTCTGGACGGCCCCCAGCGTAAGGGTGACCTGCGCCGCTCCCGCGCTGGTGCTGTGAACATCGTTCCCAACTCCACCGGTGCTGCTAAGGCCATTGGTCTGGTTATCCCCGAGCTGAACGGCAAGCTGATCGGCGCTGCACAGCGTGTTCCCACCCCCACCGGCTCCACCACCATCCTGAACGCCGTTGTGGAAGGCAACCCCACCAAGGAAGAGATCAACGCCCAGATGAAGGCCCAGGCTACCGAGTCCTTCGGCTACAACGAGGACGAGATCGTTTCCTCCGACATCATCGGTATGCGCTTCGGCTCCCTGTTTGATGCCACCCAGACCATGGTTATCAACCTGGGCAACGGCACCAGCCAGGTTCAGGTCGTGTCCTGGTACGACAACGAGAACTCCTATGTTTCTCAGATGTGCCGCACCATCAAGCACTTCGCTACCCTGCTGTAATTGCAGCCTCGGCAAATACCCTGCCAAACCAAACGCAGGCGCCCATTTGGGTGCCTGCGTTTTTGGATAGGCCGCAACGGCATGGGCCACGGCTGTCGGAACGCCCTCGGGGTTCCCCGGGGGCAGGATGGGGTAGACGAAATGAGGGAATTTATTTCCCATGTCCCGGGCCAGAGCAAGGAGGCAAAACAATGCTGTGTGTGATTGCAAAGCTGAATGAGGAAGCAACAGAAACCCTGGCGGCCATACGAAAAGCGGCACTTCCGGATGCGGTGCTGACGCCCTTGTACGGACATATTACCATTGCCACCTATACAGGGGACAACGAGGCCCGGTTTATCCGGTTCTGCAAATCGCTGCTGGCAGGGATGCCATCGTTTCCGGTAAGGTACGAGAAGATTGCGGTTTTGGAAGCAACCTCGATTATCGTTGCCTCTCCGGAGAAATCCGGCCCATTGGAGGCCCTGCATCTGGGCATTGTGGAGCAATACAACCGTTTTCTCCAGCCCTGGACGCAAATAGGCCAATGGTGTCCCCATACCACGCTGCTGTATGGGCCGGGCCTGGATTTGCACCGGATATGCAGGGAAATGTCCCCTTTCTTTGTGCCGTTTTCCGCCCAGATTTCCGGAATAGAATTTTCCCGGGTGCTGGAATCCGGGTATGCCATTGTTGACAGCGTTGCATTGCGCCCCTGACAATTTCCGGTTTGCCCCGGCCTATCCAATCTCACCTTGAAAATTCCACACAAAAAGCAGGGAAATCCGCCTTTTGTGTGGAATTTGTTTGTTTTAACCTGAGTTAGTTTTGATTTACCTGGGCGACGAAGCGCAGGAATGCCTCCCGGCCCTGGGGGGTGCACTTGTATACACCGGCATCCTCCAGAACGCCGGTGAAGACCCGGCCGGTTTCGGCCCGGAGGATTTCCATGGCGTTGTCCTGGGTGAAGGTGTAGCGGCTGCGCAGCTGGGCGCACCAGTCGGCGTGCTTGGCCAGCACCGGGTCGCCGGAGATGTCCCGGCCCTGAACCAGGGCCGTGGCCAGATCGGCCAGCTCCTGCTTCAGGCGGCTGGGGAGAATGGCCAGACCCAGCACCTCAATAAGGCCGATGTTCTCTTTCTTGATGTGGTGCTTGTCCCCATGGGGATGGAACACACCCAGGGGGTGCTCTTCCGTGGTGATGTTGCAGCGCAGCACCAAATCCAGCTCGTATTTTCCGTCCCGGCGGCGGGCAATGGGGGTGATGGTATTGTGGGGCTCCCCATCCGTCTCTGCCAGAATGCCCACGGAGGCATCGGAATAGCCCCGCCAGCAGCAAAGAATCCTGTCTGCCAGGTCTGCCAGGCGCACCGGGTCGTCGCCGTTCAGGCGGAGGACGCTCATGGGCCACTTTACGATTCCGGCCCGGATATCCTCATACCCCCGGAATTGCAGCGTCTGCTCCACCGGGGCCTTCTCCATGGCGAAGCAGTAGTGGCCCCCTTGGAAATGCTCATGGCTCAGAATGGAGCCGCCCACAATGGGCAAATCCGCATTGGAGCCCACAAAGTAATGGGGGAACACCGTCACGAATTCCAGCAGCTTCCCGAAGGCCGCCCGGTTGATGGCCATGGGGGTATGCCGGGAGTTGAAGACGATGCAGTGCTCGTTGTAATAGACATAGGGGGAATACTGCAAGAACCAGTCCTCGCCGCAGATGGTCAGGGGGATAATCCGGTGGTTCTCCCGGGCGGGGTGGTTCATGCGCCCGGCGTAGCCTTCGTTCTCCGGGCACAGCTGGCACTTGGGATAGCCGGACTGGGGGGCGTTCTTCGCCGCCGCAATGGCCCGGGGGTCCTTCTCCGGCTTGGATAGGTTGATGGTGATGTCCATATCCCCATATTCGCTGGGGTAAATCCAGCGGATATCCTTGGACACCCGATAGCGGCGGATGTAGTCCGTGTCCCCGCTGAAGCGGTAGTACCAGTCGGTGGCCTTCTGGGGGGAGACGGCATAGCGGCGGTTGAATTCCCCAATCACCTCATGGGGCAGCGGGGTCAGGGCCCCCATCAGCCGGGTATCGTACAAATCCCGGGCGGTGACATTGTCCTCGCACAGGCCCCGGCGGCAGGCATCCTCCAGAATCCCGGCCAGAATCTGCTCCAAATCCGTCAGCAGGGGCTGGGTGCTGGGGGTATAGTCGTCCAGGCGGAGAATGTCCAGCAGCCGGTTGGTCAGCACCCGCCGGTCGGCCTCCTGGGCCAGACCGGTGCCCAGGGCATAGGCCACCAGGGAATCCAAATACAGTTCAATCATGTGTTTACTCCTTATAAAATGCTTCTACGCCGCCCTGGGGACGGATGGACAGCACATGGCAGGCCCCCTGGCCCAGCGCCGCATCCATACCGGCACGGAAGGATTCCAGCAGGTCGAAGGGCACAAAGGCCTGGACCGTTCCGGCGAAGCCGCCGCCGTGCACCCGGTAGGCACCTCTGCCCTGCAAATAATGCTGGCACAGGGCCAGGCTGATTGCCACGTCCTGATGCTCCTTGTAGCCGGCGGGAATCACGTTTTGCAGGTACATCCAGGAGGAGCGCCCGCTCTGCTTCACCAGCTCCAGGAACCGGGCAAAGTCCCCGGCTTCCAGGGCTGCCACCTGCTGGGGCACCCGGGCATCGTCCTGGTAGAAGTGGATGCAGCGCATCACGGCCCGGTCGCCGCACTGGGCCCGCAGGGCGGGGATGGCGGCATAGAAATCTTCCTCGGGAATCTGCGTCAGCACTTCCTTGCCGAAATAGGCGCATACCTTCCGGATTTCCAGGGGGATGGCTGCATATTCGTCGGTCAAATCCGCATGGCTGGCCCGGGTGTCGATGATGCACAGGGCATGGCCGCAGGCGGAGAAGTCGAAGTTCACCGGATGAATTGCCGGGGCATCCTTCTTAAAGAAGTCGATGGTCACCAGGTTGCCCACGGCGGAGGCCATCTGGTCCATCAGGCCGCAGGGCTTGCCGAAGAACACATTCTCGGCATACTGGCCAATCTGGGCAATCTCCGGCTGGGACACCCGGGCATCGAAGAACAGGTGATTGATAATGGTGCCAATCAGCACCTCAAAGGCTGCCGAGGAGCTAAGGCCGGAGCCGGGGAGCACCGTGGAGGTGCAGTAGGCATCGAAGCCCCCCACCCGGCATCCCAGCTGATGGAACCGGGCCGCCACGCCCCGGATCAGGGCGGGGGTGGAGTTTACCTCCTCTGCCACCGGCTCCAGCCGGGACAGCTCCACCACGCACATGGGGTAGCCCTGGGACAGGATGCGAATCTGCTGCGTACCGTTCTCCCGCACCGCTGCCAGGGTGTCCAAATTCACGGCGGCGGCCAGAACATGGCCCCGCTGATGGTCCGTATGGTTGCCGCCGATTTCCGTCCGCCCCGGGGCAGAAAAATAGCGCTCCGGCGCTGCGCCGAAGGTTTCACGGAAGCCCTGGTCCAGCCCGGCCTTCTGCGCCGGGTTCAAATACAAAATATCTGCCGCCATAATAACGACCTCCCTAAAATGTTCCTGATAAGAATATACATGATATTCCGAAAAAAGCAAGGTTTTTTCCGTTTTTTCCCAGAGAAAAACAGAAAAGATTTTTGTGCGTTTTTTTCCGGCAAAAAACCGCCGGAATACTGGACATTCCTTACCCAGGTGTGATATAATTCTGTCAGTATCCGTTTGCTTGCAAACGAACAAAACGATAAGAAGGTGATATTTGGTGGATTATACCAAGTATGAATTAAAGAGCAGCGAAGAGCTCAGTGCTCTGCTGGCCGGGAAGGACAACCTGTTCCTGGTGGCGTGCAACAAGTGCTTCAAGGAGTTCGACACCGTGCAGGAGCCGGAGCTGGACCAGGTGGCCCAGCTGGCCGCTTCCCTGGGCAAGACCGTCACCGGCACCCAGCGGGTGGACTTCCTGTGCAACCAGGTGCAGACCGAAAAGAAGCTGGCCCACTGCATTCCTCAGGGAACTGAGAATGTGGTGGTCATTTCCTGCGGTCTGGGCGTGCAGACCGTGGCGGATATCGCCGCCGTCCCCACGTTCACCGCAACCAACTCCCTGAACTACACCGGCCACCATGGCATGGCCCTGACCCAGAAGACCTGCGGCGCCTGCGCCCAGTGCTATCTGAACGTCACCGGCGGCATCTGCCCCATTGTGGACTGCTCCAAGGGTCTGGTAAACGGCCAGTGCGGCGGTGCCAAGAACGGCAAGTGCGAAATCGACCCCAAAAAGGACTGCGCCTGGGAGAAAATCAACCAGCGTCTGGCCAAGCAGGGCCGTACCCAGGAGTTCCTGCGCCAGGAGGTTCAGCTCCGGGACTACTCCAAGGTCAATGTAGAGGAAATCAAGGCCTATGTGGCCGAAGCCCGGGCCAAGCGCTACGAGGGCTTCTACGGCGGCGTGCACCCTGTGGAGCATAAGGAATTTACCGAGCATATGCCTCTGGTGCAGTTCCCCGAGCCCGACACCGTGGTGATTCCCCTGGCCATGCACATCGGCGCTCCGGCAACCCCTGTGGTTCAGGCCGGCGACTATGTGAAGGTGGGCCAGGTCATCGGCGAGCAGGCCGGCTTTATCAGCGCCCCCGTCCATTCCAGCGTCAGCGGCACGGTGGTGGAGGTTGCCCCCCACACCCATCCCAACAAGGGCCCCGGCGTGCTGAGCGTGGTTATCAAGAACGACAAGAAGAACGTGCTTCACGAGTCCGTGGTCCCCAACAAGCCCCTGGAGGAGCTGACCCCCGACGAGATTGTGGAAATCGTGAAGGAGAAGGGCATCGTCGGCATGGGCGGCGCTACCTTCCCCACCTATGTAAAGCTGAAGCCCGGAAAGCCCATCGATGCCGTGCTGATTAACGGCTCCGAGTGCGAGCCCTACCTCACCGCCGACCATCGGGTGCTGCTGGAGTACGCCGACGAAATTGTCTACGGTCTGCGGGCCATGATGAAGGCTGTGGATGCCCCCCAGGGCGTGATTCTCATCGAGGACAACAAGCCCGATGCCATCGCCGTCATGGAGCAGAAGGTGGCCCCCTACAACAATATCCGGGTGTGCGCCGCCAAGACCCAGTACCCCGAGGGCGCTGAGAAGATGCTCATCAAGAAGGTCATGGGCCGGGCTGTGCCCAGCGGCAAGCTGCCCGCCGACGTGGGCTGCGTGGTGTCCAACACCTCCACCGCAAAGGCCATTTCCGATGCCATTCAGAAGGGTATGCCCCTGGTGGAGCGTGTGGTCTCCGTCACCGGCGAATACATTGCCCACCCCGGCAACTTTATGGTGAAGCTGGGTACCAACGTCCAGGAGATTATCGACCACTGCGGCGGTGTCACCGGTCAGGACGTGACCCTGAAGATGGGCGGCCCCATGATGGGCGCTCCCATCACCGATACCAATGTGCCCATTATCAAGGGCAGCAACGGCATCATTGCCATTGCCACCGACCACACCGAGGAGAAGGAATGCATCAAGTGCGGCCGCTGTGTGGACGTGTGTCCCATGGAGCTGGCCCCGCTGGATATCGTGAAATACGCCGCCCTGGGCGACGCCGAGACCGTGCTGCGCCTGAACGTCATGGACTGCTTCTCCTGCAAGTGCTGCGAGTATATCTGCTCGTCCAAGATTCCTCTGGTGTCCAAAATTGCAGCCGCCAAGGGCCTGGTCATGCCGCTGCTGAAGAAGAAATAAGGGAGCTGAGAATCAAATATGTTAATGACGAAACTGAAATCCAAGGAGACCATTTCCTCTCTGGCTTCCGGCAAGGTCTTCATCGTCAACTGCCACGGCTGCAAGGAAGTGGGCTTCCCCGAGCAGGAGGCCGAAGCATTGCAGAAGGCCCTGGCAGCAGAAGGCCGGGTGGTGGGCAGCCTCACCACCGACTACATCTGCAACCCCGACGAGCTGCGGCTGCGGCTGCGCTCCTGCATGGATAAAATCAGCGAGGCCGATGCCGTTCTGGTGTTCTCCTGCGGCGTGGGTGTGCAGACCCTCTCCCAGGAGCTGGAGGATGTGCGGGTATACGCCTGCTGCGACACCATCGAGCTGCCCGGCTTCCAGGGTGTCACCCCCCTGAATTACGACTGCGGCCAGTGCGGCGAGTGCTATCTGAACCTCACCGGCGGCATCTGCCCCATCACTGCCTGCTCCAAGAGCCTGGTCAACGGCCCCTGCGGCGGCACCAAGAACGGCAAGTGCGAGGTCTGCCCGGATATGGACTGCGGCTGGGAGCGGATTATCCAGCGCCTGAAAGAGCAGGGCCGCCTGGATGTGCTGAAATGCGGCGTTCAGATTCATGACTTCAATACCGACGAAGCCACCAAGGCCACCAAAGAATCTTAATGAATGAGGAGCAAAAAGAATATGAGAATCACTGAACTGTTCGATAACGGCGAATTTGTTGTTTCTGCCGAGGTCGGCCCTCCCAAAGGAATTCACATTGATGGCATGGTGGAAGAGGCCAAGGAGTACCTGAAGGGTGTCCACTTCGTCAACGTCACCGATAACCAGTCCTCCGTCATGCGGCTGGGCTCCCTGGCCACCTGCAAGGTGCTGAAGGATGCCGGTCTGAACCCCATCTTCCAGCTGACCTGCCGGGACCGCAACCGCATTGCCCTGCAATCTGACCTGCTCAGCGCCGCCATGCTGGGCATCGACAACATTCTCTGCCTCACCGGCGACCACACCAAGCTGGGCGACCATCCCCAGGCAAAGCCGGTGTTCGACCTGGACTCCGTCTCCCTGCTCCACGCCGCCAGTGTGCTGGAAAGCGGCAAGGATCTGGGCGGCAACGAGCTGGTGGGCGAGGCTCCCAAGTTCGCCAAGGGCGCTGTGGTGTCCCCCTGCTCCGACTCTGTGGATGCCCAGCTGGTGAAGATGGAGCGCAAGGTCATGGCCGGTGCCGAGTACTTCCAGACCCAGGCCGTGTTTGAGCCGGAGAAGTTCATCAAGTTCATGGAGCAGGCCAAGCAGTTTGGCAAGCCCGTGCAGGTGGGCATCATCATTCCCAAGTCCGCCGGTATGTGCAAGTTCATGAACAACAATGTGGCCGGTGTCCACATTCCCGACGAGCTGATTGCCGAGCTGCAGGCCGACAAGGAAAAGACCAAGGCCGGCATCACCGGCGTGGAGATTGCCGCCCGGATTATCCGGGAGTGCAAGCCCTACTGCCAGGGCGTGCATATCATGAGCCTGGGCTGGGAAGCCAAGGTTCCCGCCCTGCTGGAGCAGGCCGGTCTGAGATAAGCCAAATATGGCCGCCCCTTTCGGGGCGGCCATTTTGCGTCTAGGGCTTAGTTGCAGCCGCAGCCACAGCCGCAGTTGTTGTCGTTGGCGCAGCCGCAGCCACCGCCGCAGCTGTTGCCGCAACCGTTTCCGCAGCCATTGCCGCAGCCGTTGCCGCAGCCGAAAATCAGCAGCAGGATGATAATCCACCAGATGTTGCCGCCGAAGCATCCATTGTTACCGCACATAAGAAGTACCTCCGATTTTGGAATTTTTATGAGCTTTGGCGCTCATTCCATGGTATTCCGTAGGCTCCAAAATGTGCCAATCCCCTCTGCCAAACTGGCAGAAGGGATTGGCAGTTTGTCAAAGAAGCCTCGCAGAGTTTGCCGACGGTAGTCGGCAAATAAAGTCAAATCATTTTCTGCCGGGGCGTGTACCTGGCAGAAAATACTTCTCAGGCCGTTAGTGTGCGTCTTGTGCGCCATAGGCGCACAAGACGTGCGCGCGGCGGACTGCAAAAGTTTGGCGAAAAGCCCCATTGGGGGTTTTCGCCAAGTACGCCAATCCCCTCTGCCAAACCGGCAGAGGGGATTGGATTACAGGGTTCTCAGGGCTTCCACCAGGGCGGTTTTTCCGGCGGTCTGGGCATCCTTCCGCTTGATTACCTTGGCGGGGCAGCCTGCCACCACGGTGTTGGGCTCCACGTCGTGAACCACCACGGCACCGGCGGCCACCACGGCATCGTGGCCGATACGGCAGCCCTCAATCACCACGGCGTTGGCCCCGATGAGCACATTGTCCTCCACAATCACCGGCGTGGCAGAGGCGGGCTCCACCACCCCGGCCAGTACGGCACCGGCCCCCACGTGGCAATTCTTTCCCACGGTGGCCCGGCCACCCAGCACGGCACCCATATCAATCATGGTGCCCTCTCCTACCACGGCGCCGATGTTCAGCACGGCGCCCATCATAATCACAGCGTTCCGGCCGATTTCCACCTGCTCCCGAATCATGGCGCCCGGCTCGATGCGGGCGGGGATATCCTTCAAATCCAGCATGGGGATGGCAGAATTCCGGCAGTTGTTTTCCACCTCCACATGGCGGAAGGTGTTTTTCTCCAGCACCGGGGCCACATCCGCCCAGTCGCCGAAGACGATTTTGTGTCCCGGGGCAGCGGGGAACACCTGACAGTTGGGGAATGCCACCTCCTGCTCCTCCCAGACGTACACCTTCACCGGAGTTTTCTTGGGGGCGGTGCGAATATATTCAATAATTTCCTGTGCGTTCATTCGAAAGCCTCTTTTCTCTGTAATGCAGCCCTATGGTATCACTTTTCCCCCGGGAACGCAAGGAGAAATTGACACGGCGCAGGATTTGAAATATAATAAAAAAATCCCACACACATAGGAGGCTGCTTCTATGAAAATCATCGACGACCGCCGGGCGCTCCACCGGATTCCGGAGCTGGATCGGGCGCTGCCGGAAACCATGGAATATCTGCAAAACGCCCTGTCGGGGCTGGGCTGCCGGGTGTTCTCCCCCATGGTCAGCGCCCTGTGCGCCTATTTTGATTTCGGGCGGGAGACCGCCATTGCCTTCCGCTCCGATGCCGATGCGCTGCCCATCCAGGAGCAGACCGGGGCGGACTACGCCTCCTGCCACCCGGGGAAAATGCACGCCTGCGGCCACGACGGGCACATGGCCATCGCCCTGGAGCTGGCCCGCCGTCTCAGCGAAAAGAAGGCGTATCCCCACAATGTTCTGATTCTCTTCCAGCCCGCCGAGGAGACCACCGGCGGGGCCAGGGATTTGTGCGAAACCGGCATATTCCGGCAGTACCGGGTGGAGGCCGTCTTCGGTCTGCACCTGTGGCCCGGCCTGCCGGAGGGGGAAATTGCCAGCCGGGCCGGGGAAATGATGGCCCGCTCCTGCGAGGTCAAGGTGGATGTAACCGGCCGCTCGGCCCACATTGCCCGGGCCGGTCAGGGGCTGGATGCTCTGGAAGCCGGGGCGGTTTTCTATCTCCGGGCCCTGGAAATGGAGCGCTCCCTGCCTCCCCGGATTTTCCGGCTGCTGAAATTCGGCCGGTTTGAAAGCGGCCGGGTGTGCAACGCCATCTCCGCCCACACCCATATGGAGGGCAGCCTCCGGGCCTTCCAGGACGACATCTTTTTCGGTATGCAGCAGCAGCTCCGGGCCATTGCCCTGGAGGTGCAGCAGGAAACCGGCTGCACCCTACAGGTCAACATGAACCAGGGCTACCCCGCCGTGATGAACCCAACGGTGTTATACCAGCGGGTGCGCCGGGCCGCAGCCTTCCGGGAGCTGGATGCCCCCATGATGATTACCGAGGATTTTTCCTGGTACCAGCGCTACCTGCCCGGGATGTTCTTCCTCCTGGGGGCGGGAGACGTGCCGGCGCTCCATTCGGACAATTTCCATTTTAACGAAGAAATTTTGCTGAAAGGCGCCGACTTCTTTGAGGCGCTGGGGGAGAACTTCCAATGATTCCTTTGAATGCCAATTTGGCGCCCCTGAAGCGCAGCGCCATCCGGGTATACACCAATCTGGCCCGGCAGACACCGGACTGCGCCATGCTCACCATCGGGGAGCCGGATTTCGACACCCCGGAGGGCATCCGGCAGGCGGCCTGGGCCGCCTTGCAGCAGGGCCAGACCCACTATGCCCCCAACCAGGGCACCCAGGACCTTCGGGAGGCCATCGCCGCCTACGAGACCCGGCGGGGCAACGCCACATCCCCCCGGGAGGTGCTGGTGACGGTGGGCTCCTCCCAGGCTCTGTTCACTGCCCTGCTGGGAATCCTGAACCCGGGGGAGGAGGTCATCGTCCCGGTGCCCGCCTTCTCCCTGTATGAGACCATCATCACCGTAGCCGGGGGAAAAATGGTGCCCCTGGACATCAGCGCCACGGATTTTCAAATCGATGCGGCGGCGCTGAACCGGCTGATTACCCCAAAAACCAAGGCCATTGTCCTCAACTCCCCCAACAATCCCACCGGCGGGATTCTGAACCGGCAGAGCCTGGAGGCGGTGAAGCAGGCGGTGCTGGGCAAGCCCATATTCATTGTCAGCGACAATGTCTACAGTGCCCTGTCCTATGCCCCCTGCCCGGACCTGAGCCTGGACGGGGCGCTGAAGGAGCAGCTGCTGCTGTGCCAGAGCTTTTCCAAGCCCTATGCCATGACCGGCTGGCGGCTGGGGTACCTGGTGTGCCCGGAGTATGTGATGGAGCGGCTGCTGCTGCTCAGTGCGGGGATGATTGCCGCCGTGCCCACCTTTGTCCAGGCCGCCGGTGTGGCCGCCCTCCGGGAGGATGTGGCCCCCATGCGGGAGGTCTACCGCCGCCGCCGGGACTATGTCACCGCCCGGCTGGATGCCATGGGCCTGCGCTATCCCCAGCCCCAGGGGGCCTTCTACGTCTTCCCGGACATCCGCAAATTCGGCCTGAGCTCCGATGCCTTCTGCCAGAGGCTGATTCAGCAGGGCAAGCTGGCCGCCGTCCCCGGCAGCTGCTTCGGGGTGGAGGGCTTCCTCCGCCTGTCCTACTGCTACCGGGAGCAGGAGCTGGAAAAGGGCATGGACCGGCTGGAAAATTTCCTTGCCACCCTATAAAATAAACAATCCCCCGCCATGGCCTAAAAATACGGCCATAGGCGGGGGATATTCTGCTGTCAGGGGGCTTATTCCCAGCCGAAGCCCCGGAAAACCGGCTGGCCGGTATAGCGGTTGGCCTGCTTTTCCCCCCGGAGCACCTCCAGGACGCTGTCTGCCATGGCCTCCTGCTCACATTCGCCGGGGTAGACGGTGATGGGGGCTATCCAGCCGCAGCGCTGCTGCACCCCCCGGACAATGTCCCCGAAGCGCACCAGGCCCCCGGTGAGGAGGATGCCGTCCACCCGGCCCTCCAGCACCGCCGCCATGGCCCCGATGGACTTGCACAGCTGATAAATCATGGTGTTCCAGATGGTGACGGCCTTGGCATCCCCCTGCTCCACCAGGGCATGAACCGTATCGGCATTGGAGGTGCCGAAGTGGCTGACAAAGCCCCCGGAGCGGGAGAGCATGGTTTTCACCTGGTCGGTGGTGTGGCCGGATTCCAGATAGGTCAGCACCTCCATCACCGGGATGGAGCCCAGCCGGGTGGGGGTAAAGGGGCCGTCGCCCCCGGCGCCCTCGGTGCTGTCAATCATTTTGCCCCGGGCGTGGGCGGTGACGGTTATGCCCCCGTCGATGTGGCTGACGATGAAATTGCAGTCCTGGTACTTTTTCCCCAGCTTCTTGGCATGGATGGCGGCAATGCCCTTCTGGTTCAGCACATGGGTCTGGGCCCGGCGGTACACCCCGGCGATGCCCGTGGGCCGGGCATAGTCGCAGAGCTCGTCCACATTGGTGGGATTGACGGTGTACATCCTGCCGCCGTACTCCCGGCACAGCGCATAGGCCAGCATCACACCCAATTTTGCCGGATGGTCGCTGCCCCCCACCCCGGCGGCGGTGTCCCGAACCAGGGCCTGGTCAATCTCCATCACCCCTGCCGCCTGGGGATAGGCGCTGCCGCCCCGGCCCACAAAGGCATCCATATCCTCCATGCGCAGGCCGTGGCCCCGGACAAAGTCCTCCACCACCCGGCGGCGCAGGGGGATCTGGTCGTTGACGGTGGGATAGGCCAGCAGCTCCGGGGCATCGTGGAAGATGCTCTGGGTGTACACATTGCGCTCATTTTCAAAATAGCTCACCTTGGTAGAGGTGGAGCCGGGATTGATGACCAGCATTTTATAAACGGTTTCCATGGGAAGACTCCTTTTTGCCCCAGCATTGATTGGAGACAGTATACACCATTTTCCCCCTTTTTTCAAGGCGGCCCCGGCTTTCGCCGCCGTTTCCTCAGAAAGCGGCAAACAGCCCCGCTGCAAAGGGTGGCAGCAGGGCTGTTTGGCGTCAATCCCACATATGGCGTTCCAGGTATTGCTCCAGGTCGTAGTCATAGCGGAATCGGACGTTCTGGATGGACTCCCCTCCCAGGATGGAGAGGTAGGCCTTTTGGTGGATGGCGTTCTGCTCCTGGTTGCCCATGGACAGATGCCCCGCCACCATCAGCGCGAAGGCGGCATCCGGGTAGCGGCACTCCATATCCTCCCGCTTTTCCGGGGGAGTATGGAGCAGCTCCGTCATGCCGGGAATCTTGCTGAATGCGGCACGCTCCCGGGCGGCAAATTCCGCCCGCTGCTGCCGGGTGCTGTTTGTGCTCTGCATGTTGATCATTCTCCTTGAAGCCAAACTCGACGGGAATCATAGCACGAAAAAAGGGGAAATACAAGTCTTGACACGCTCCCCGCCTGTGACAATTCTAGCCAAATTTCCGTCCGATAATTTGTACACCATTTTCCCGGAAAGTCCGGTTTGTCTATGGACAAGGAACCAGCCCCTTCCCGAAAATAGGAAGGGGCCGGGGATTTGCCGGAGAAATCAACTTCCGCTGCGGATATTCAGCAGCTTGTTTTTCAGGTCGGACTCCATTTTGGCCATCTCCGCCTCGGCGGCCAGACGCTGGGTGCGGCCGTCCTGCTGGATTTTCACCACGTCGTCCAGGGTCTGAATCAGCTCGGCGTTGGTCTTTTTCAGAGTCTCGATGTCCACAATGCCCCGCTCGGCCTCCTTGGCCGTCTCCACCGAGGCGGTGTGCAGCCGCTTGGCGTTGGCTTGCAGCAGGGCGTTGGTCACGTCGTTCACCTGGCGCTGGGCGGCGGCAGCCTCGCTGGCGTGGGCGATGCCCAGGGTAATGACCATCTGATTTTTCCACAGGGGGATGGTGTTTACCAGGGTGGTCTGTATCTTTTCCACCATCACGTTGTCGTTGTTCTGAATCATGCGAATCTGGGGGGCGGTCTGCATGGCAATGGCCCGGGTCAGCTCCAAATCGTAAATCTTCTTTTCGAAGCGCTGGCATTTGTCCGCCAAATCCTTGGCCGCCTGGACATCCTCGGCCAGGCCGGTGCGTCTGGCGGTAGCCTCCAGGTCGGACAGCTTCCCGGCCCGCACCTCCTCCAGCTTCTGCTTGCCGGCCAGAATATACATAGTCAGCTCCTTGAAATAGGCCAGATTCTGGTCGTACATCTGGTCCAGCATGGCAGAGTCCTTCATCAGGCGAATCTGGTGCTGCTGCAGGGCATCGCTGATTTTTTCCACGCTGATTTCGGCCTTGTCGTATTTGGCCTTCATCACCTCCAGCTTATTGGCCTGCTTTTTGAAGAAGCCGAAAAAGCCCTTCTCCTCCTCGGCATCGAAGCCCTTCAGCTCCCCCACCACGTTTACAATCAGGTCGCCCACCTCGCCCAGGTCCTGGGCTCGGACATTGGCCAGGGCGGCATCGGAGAAATCCGCCATCTTCTTCTGGGTGCCTGCGCCGTACTGCAAAATCTGGGCGGTGTTCTCCACGTCGATTTTGGCGGCGAATTCCTGCACCAGCTGCTGCTCCTGGGCCGTGAGCACCGGCTCGGGAATCTTGGGCTCCTCCGGGGCGGCGGCAACGGCCGTCTCGGCGGTTTCCCCCAGCTCCGGCTCCAGGGTCAGGCTGGGGGCTGCAATTTTGGTGAAATCATTTTCCATAAGGTGCGCTCCTCTCGTTATTCTTCCTCTGCCCGGTTGGCCTCCTGCTTCCTGCGCAGGCGGGCCAGCTCATCGTCCGTCAGCCCCTCCTGGGCCAGAAGGGTGTTCAGCACGGAGATATCCGTGGAAACATCCAGGGCCGTGGCCTTGAAAATGGAATCCAGCAGCTTTTCAAAAGCGCCGTTCAGGGTATCCAGGGTCTGCTCAATCTCACGCTTGGCGCTCTGGATATTCTCCCCCTGGACGGGCTGGGAATCCATGTCCGCATAGGCCCGCAGCAGCTTCACGGTCATGGGCAGATAATAGTCCATCAGTTTTTTCAGCTCCGGCACCACCTCGGGGTGGCTCTGGGCCCGGTCAAAGATACGGCGCACCAGGGTCTCCATGCGGGCTATCTTGTCCGAAACCTCCTGGCCGGGGATGGCATCGTTGCAGGCCCGGATATCCCGGATGAAGGCGTTGCCCCGGTCCAGCACCTCCTGCAATTCGGCGGAGTGCTTCTGCTCGTCGGCGGCCTCCTGGGCCTGCCTGGCCTGCGCCGTCTCCTGCTGGCGGCGGAGGGCCTGCTTCTGCTTTGCCTCCAGGTAGTGGACGTAGGAATCGTCGCTGGTAATCAGGCTGCCCTCTTCCTCGTCCAGGTGGCCCTCCAGGAACAGGCCCTCGTCAATCATGCCCTTCAGCTCCCGGCGGACAAATTTGGGGGATTTGCCCACGATTCTGGCCAGCTGGTTCAGCTCGCACCGGGTTTTGTCCCCCAGCACCCGCAGGTATTTCTGGAAGTGGCTCACCCGGGCAATGGAGCGGATGCCGCTGGTCAGCAGCCACACGCCGCCCCCCAGCACCGCCAGAGAGAGGCCCCCCAGCACGGAAAGGGTGCCCCCCAGCCTGGTAACCAGGGCCACCACGCCGCTGCTGATAACGCCCCCTGTCCCCACCAGGGTCATCAGGCCGCCCCCCACGGTTTTCAGAATGCCCCCCACCAGCTTGCCGGTGGGATTCTGGTACAGGGCGGGCAGCTGGGCATCCCGCTGGGCCCGGGTGGCCCGGGTGGAGCCCAGGGTGCTGCTGTAGATATTCACATTGGGCTGCTCTTTCCGGTCAGGCCCCCGGTAGCCGGGGACATACAGGGGGTCGTCGGTGCGGGCATCCACCACCTTGCGCCGGGCGGCGCTTTTCTTCGTGGCGCTGCCCATGGCACGGCGCACCGCATCCGAGCCGGTATCCACCGCTGCATTCACCGCCTGGCGGACAGTCTGGCTCAGGTGCTGAAAGTCCCGGGAGTTCACCGCATGGTCGATGATGGCATCGATGGCATCTCCCAAATCATCCAGACTATCGTTGTAGGACATAGAATCCCCCCTAAATTGGTATCAATCAGTTATTATAACGTCGTTTTTGGAAAAATACAAGACGGAAGGAAAAAGAATCTCAATTCTCCTCTGTCAAAAAATCCAGGATGCGCTTTGTCTGGCTCTTGGCATTCTTTTCCGTCAGCACAAAGTCTCTGGCCCGCTGGCCCATGGCCCGCCGCTCTTCCGGGGGCAGGGCCAGGAGCCGGTACAATTCCCCGGCCATGGCCTGGGGGGTATTGTCCGGGACGTAGTGAATATAGGCATCGTATTCCGCCGGGATGCCGTCCAGCTTATAGGCCACCACCGGCACGCCGGAGGCCAGATATTCCATGGTTTTGGAGGGGAAGCTGTATTTGGTGAATTCCTCGTTGTTCTGCCGGGGGTTTACCAGCACCGCCGCCCGGCGCTGCAGGGCCAGAGCCTGGCTCCGGTCCACCCTGCCCAGGTAGACAATGCGGCTGTCGGCGGAGGACAGGATGGCCTTCTGCGCCTCGCCAAAGCCGCATATCACCAGCCGGAGGGCCGGGTCGGCTATCTGGGAGAAGGCCTCCAGCAGGGTGCCGATGCCGAAGGCATAGTTCAGCGTCCCGGTATAGAGAATATAGGGCCGGTGCTCCAGCTCCTGGGGAATGGGCTGCTCCTGGGCCGCCGCCTCCGGGGCAATGCCCTCCATCACCATGTAGGGAACGGAAATCCGGAGCCTGTCCGCCATCTGCCGGGTCAGGAGCACAAACCGGTCCATATACCGGTACATTGTTTCCGCCCGCCTGGCCTGATAATCGTTATAGAGCTTCAGCAGCCCATGGAGGGTTCTGGCGCAGGAGAATTCCGGCAAATCCGCAATCACGCAGCAGGTCTGCACCTCCGGGGCAATGGTCTTTATATACTTTGCCATGGAGAGAAACAGAGGCTCGGCGGAGTACAGCAGCAGAACCTTCCTGCGCCCGCTTCCGTCTCTGGCCCAGGCCTTGAGCACCCGGCGGAAGGGGCCCTGGTTGGCAAACTGCTTCAACACAGTCAGGTTGGTGCAGCCCACCACCCTGTCCTCTGACCGGTAGCTCTCGGAATGCTGGAAAACATGGGTCCGTATCCTCGCCTGGGTATAGCCCCTGGGATAGCTGTCCACCGGGAGATAGGTGACAATGCGAATGGTGCCGCAGTGGTTGGCATCCAGTCCGTCAATCAGGTTCCATTGCAGGGCATTGGCTGCATCCTGCATACCGGATTTCATTTTGCGTTTGATTTCCTGCTCAATGTCCCTGGGAAACAGCATCCCCAGGAACAGGATATCCAAATCTGCCATTTGTTTCTGCACCCTCAGTCCGCCCCGTATTTTTTGCAGTATTCCTCATAGGGAAGCAGCTCCTTGTAGCCCTGCTTGCCCTTCCCCAGCCATTTCAGCCGCAGGCTCTGGGGCAGGGTGCCGAAGCTCCTATGGCGCAGAAGGTAATACCACTTCCACAGCCAGAAGGTGCGCTCATGGGCCGCATAGGCGTAGACCCCTTTCCCATAGAAATAGCGCTGGTCAAAGCCGCTGAACCAGGTGGAGGTCTCATAGGACACCGAGCCGATAATCTCTTTGGATACATAGAAGGTCAGCCCGGCCCGCTTGGCATCCAGGAACCACTTGCTGTCCTCTCCGCAGGGGAAGATACAGCCGCCGCCATACAGGGTGGAAAACCACAGGTTGGCCTTCCTCTGGGCGGACCGGCGGAAGGCAATCTGGAAGGCCGACCAGGGCATCCGGAAGAGGCCCCGGCATTTTTTCGTCCGGCTGTAATTTTTCTGCATTCTCACCGGGTCCGTCTCGTCATAGTTGAAGACGAAAATATCCGCATCCGGGTGGGCCGCAAACTCCGCCAGCACCCGCTGCTCCATGTCGTCCCGGTAGATTACATCGTCATCGGCCAACAGGCAGATATCCGCCGATGCATACAGCAGCGTCAGATTCCGGTTGACCCCCACCCCCCGGGTGGCGGTGGAAATCATCTTCGCCCGGTGGCCTGCGAAGGTCTTCTCCTCATAGGCGGTGCAGTCGCACTGGTTGGCAAAAACCACGTCCGAGTGAATATTCATAGCCTCCAGCTTGGAAAAATCCTTCTGGTGCATGGTCACACACAATATTTCAAACGTCGGCATATTCCCTCTCCTTTGTTTTACTCCCGGGCCAGCTTCCGGAACAGGAAGCCCCGGAGCCTGTTGGGCATCAGCACCTGCAGCACCAGGCGCTGGGCCACATTGAGCCCATACCGCCCGGGGCCGATGATTCCCTTTTGCAGCATCAGCCGCTGCAATCTGGCCTCGCTTCGAAAATACTTCCAGCCGCCCCGGCGGCTGTACATCTCCCGGCCCACCCGGACATGCACCAGCACATCCGGCAGGTTGGCGAATTTCTTCCCCGCCAGAGCCATGCGAATCCACAGGTAATAGTCCTCGTCGCAGTACCAGTCCAGGTAGCCCCCGGCCTGGGCCACTGCCTCCTTGCGGAACATGACGGTCATCTGGTTCATGGGGCAGCGGCGCTTCATATAGTCCTTGATTTCCCCATCGGTAAGGGGAACCACCCGCCTGCCCGCCACCTGCTCCGGCACGTCCACAAATTCCTGTATGGTGCCGCCCACAATGTCCAGCCCCGGGTCGGCGGCAAAGCAGTCCAGCTGCTTCCGGAACCGCTCCGGCAGGGACAGGTCGTCGGCATCCATCAGGGCGATGAGCCGGTGGGTGCAGTGGTCAAAGCTCGTCCGGCGGGCCTGGCCGTGGCCCATGTTCCGCTCCAGGTAAATCACCCGGAAGGAAATCTCCTTCAGGGTGCTGCGGTATTTGTCAATCACCGCCTGGATGGTCTGGGGGATGGGGCCGTCCACCGTCAGCACGATTTCCGCCGGGGGAACGCTCTGGCGCACCACGCTCTCCACCGCCGCATCGAAAAATTCCGGGTTGTCCCCGCCGTATACGCACATGGATACGGAGAAGGGAGGATAGGTCATTTCTGTTCCCCCTTTACAATTTCTTCCATTTTCAGCACGCCGTTCAGCTGGTGCACCACGCCGATGCCGTCCAGCTTTGCCAGCAGCCCCCGGAAGGGGTAGGCCGCCCGGACCGCCCAGCGGATTTTGGGCGGGTAGGCCAGGTGCAAAACGCAGTAGGCCCGGCGGAAGCCAAAGTATTTTTCCAGATAATCCTGGAAATTCGTCTCATGGTGGATGCTTCTGGCGCCGTCGCAGAGGATGCCACCCCGCTGTAGGAAGTCCCGGTTCTCTTCCAGGATTCCCGCCACAATGGCGGCGTTGACCCCCTGCTTTTCCCAGGCGGGGTCGGCCTCCAGCACCAGAAAATCCAGAAAATCCGGGGCGGCGTACCGAAGCAGCCCATACCCTGCCAGTTCCCCCGTCTCCCGGGAGAAGGCACCGTAGACCAGGCAATCCTCCCAGTTGGGAAGCCCCGCCGCAAATGTGTCCCAGTCCACCTGGGGCCGGTATTTGGCCGGATAGGCGGAGAAGGCCGCCTGCTCCACCCGGTACAGCGCCTGCCCATGCTCCTTAGGGACAATGGGGCGCACCTGAAAATGCTTCTGCCCCTTGGTAATCTCATAGCGGCGCTTGGCCTTCATGGCATCCATATCCAGGGGGGTATCCTTGATGATGTACCACCAGCCGGTCTCCCGGCGGCAGTCGAATTCGCTGGTCCACCGGGCCAGAAGCACGGTGCCCCGGCTGTCATGCCAGAACCCCTCCTCTGCCATTGCCTCCACCGCCGCCGGGACGGTGGGGGGGGTGGTGGGAATCCGGGCGTGATTGTAATACTGCCAACCCTCTATACTCACTTCTGCCTCCTCAGGATTTCCTTGGCCTGGGCCTGTTTGCTGTCGTATTCCTCCCGGGTTACCCGGCCGCATTTCAGCAGATAGTCCCCCAGGTCGTCGGTGACGGCCACCTCGTCTGCGGTGCTGCCCTCCATGCCCTTTTGCCGGAGGAACACCTGCTTCACGGTGTCCAGGACGATTTTCGCATCCCCCAGGAAGGTGATGTGCCGGATGTATTCCAGGTCCGCCGTCAGCTTTTCCTCCCAGGGCAGGGCGTTGCGGCCCCGGGTCTGGGCCAAGCCGGAAAGGCCGGGCCGGACACTGTGGCGGCGGCGCTGCTCCGGCGTCATGAACACCATATCCCGCACCAGCTGGGGCCGGGGGCCGATGATGCTCATGTCCCCCTTCAGGATGTTCAGCACCTCCGGCAGCTCGTCCAGGGAGGTGGCCCGCAGGGCCTTGCCAAAGCGGGTGAGGCGAACCGTATCCGGCAGGAGTCTGCCCTGGGCATCCCGGGCATCGGTCATGGTGCGGAACTTATACAGGCGGAAGATTTTCTCCCCCTTCCCCGGCCGGGGCTGCTGAAAAATCACCGGCCGCCCCAGCTTCACCAGCACCAGCAGCGCCACAATCAGATATAACCACCAGAACACGGCTATGGCCGCTGCGGCGCAGAGAATGTCCAGCAGCCGCTTGGTGTATTTTTCGTAAAACGTCGCCTTTTCCATGCACGCCCTCACCGGAAGCAGGCCCGGATAACCTGAATGATTCTGTCCTGCTGCTCCGGGGTCATCTTATTGTCGCTGGGCAGGCACAGGCCCCGGGAGAAGATGTCCATGCCCACGTCCGCCGCCTCTCCGGCCAGATAGGCATTGGAGCGGGCCCGGCCGTTGCCGTCCCGCAGGATGAAGGGATTGAGCCGGTAGATGGGCTGCATGTGCATGGGCTTCCAGATGGGCCGCCCCTCGGCGTTGACGGAGGCCAGAGCCTCCAGAATCTCCGTGGGGCAGGTCTTGCCCGGGGTCTTCCGGTAGCACACCTCCTGCTCCCCCCGCACCTGGGGGCACATGGCCTCCCGGTGAATCAACAGGCAGGAGAGCCAGTAGTTGGGCTGGGAATTTTCCAAATCCATGGGATTCATGCTGACAGGCAGGTCCGCCAGGCCCTGCTGATAGCGCTGATAAATGGCCTTCTTCTGAGCAATATGCTCCTGCAAATAGGGGAACTGGCCCCGGACCACCCCGGCCACCACATTGCTCATGCGGTAGTTGTAGCCCAGCTCCTCGTGCTGGTACCAGGGGGCGTTTTCCCGGGCCTGGGTGGACCATTTGCGCACCTTGTCGGCGGCCTCCTTGTCGTCTGTCAGGAAGCAGCCGCCGGCGCTGCCGGTGATGATCTTATTGCCGTTGAAGGAGATGGTATTGTACCTGCCGAAGCTGCCGGTCTGCTGCCCCCGGTAGGTCGCCCCCAAGGACTCTGCCGCATCCTCCACCAGGATGGCGTTGTGGGCCCGGATTACGGCATTCAGCTCCGCCAGCTTGCCGGGGGTGCCGTACAGGTGGGCCGCCACCACCACCCGGGTATCCGGGTAGCATACAAAGGCCCGCTCCAGGGCCTCCGGGTCCATATTCCAGGTGTCGTACTCCGTATCGATGAATACCGGCTCGCCCCCCTCGTACACCACCGGGTTCACCGTGGCGTCGAAGGTCATGTCGGAGCAGAAGACCCGCTTCCCCTCCAGAGCGCCGTGGCCCACCTTGGGCATTCCGTAGGCCTCCTGCCCTGCCAGCTTCATGGCCAGATGCAGCGAGGCCGTCCCGGCGGACAGGGCCACCGCATACCGGCAGCCCACCTGCTGACAGGCCAGCTGCTCCACCTGGTTGATATTCTCGCCCACGGTGGACATCCAGTTGGTTTCGTAGGCCTGCCTGATATATTCCAGCTCCGGCCCATGCATGGTAGGGCTGCTGAGCCAGACCTTGGACTCGAATTTGGGAAAGCTGTTATTTTCTGCAAACATATCCGTCTGCCCTTTCCTGCCCCGTTGCCAAGGGCATCTTCAAAAAATCGGCGGGATTTCCCGCCCCGGGGGCATATCTGCCAACGTTATATATACCCGTATCTTATTATACCTAAAAACCCCCCACATTGCAATCCTAAAACGCAGCGGAGAGCCCTCTTTGCTTCCGGGGGGGAATTCCATAAAATATGTTGCGTTTTCTGGGATTTCGTGTATAATAGAGAAAATTATATTATAATTCCCTTCAAAGGAGAAAACGCAATGGCATATCAAGGACGATACAACAGCGGAGGCAAGCGGCGCAGCGGCGGCAGCGGTGCCTGGAAGATTGTGCTGGCGGTGGTGCTGACCATCGTGATTATGCTGGGCCTGATGGTGGGCATGGCATGGTGGTACCTGAATTCCAAGATTGGCCGGGTGCAGCAGGCCCAGTTTGAAGAAAAGGACACCGCCGGGCAGGATTTCTCCTCCCTGATTGGCAACCTGGACGAGACCGCACCTCCCCAGGACAGCGACCCTGTCGCCCAGGAAACCCAGACCCCCACGGAGCCTCCCACCGAGGCCCCCACAGAGCCGGACTACGGCGTAACCGGGAAGATTGTAAACATCCTTGTGATTGGTCAGGACAACCGGGAGGATGAGCAGCACAAGCTGGCTGACTGCATCATGCTCCTGACGCTGAACAAGCAGACCAACACGGTGGTGATGACCTCCTTCCTCCGGGACAGCTATATCGACCTGCCCAACTACCGGGGCCACACCTGCGGCTGGAACCGCATCAACACCGCCTATGCCCTGGGCTACGGCTGGTTCGGCGATGCCGGTGCCATGGAAATGCTGAACATCACCCTGGCCAACAACTACGGCGTCAATGTGGACTGCAATGTGGAATTCAGCTTCGACTCCTTCAAGGCCATTATCAACGCCATCGGCGGCGTGGAGGTTGAGCTCCACGGCGACGAGCTGGCCTATATGCTGGACTGGGCCGACCAGTACAACGAGCACTACGAATATATGGAGCAGGACAAGCACGTTGACATTCACGAGGGCGTGTGTCTGCTCAACGACGACCTGGCCCTGGAATACGCCCGGGCCCGCCACGTCAACAACGCCGACAGCGATATGAACCGGGTAAAGCGTCAGCAGATTATCCTGTCCCAGGCGCTGTCCAAGCTGACCAAGCTCAGCCCCCTGGAGCTGGACAGCCTGATCAACCAGATTCTGGGGCAGATTATCACAGACCTCAGCGAAGAGGAGATCAAGACCTATCTCACCGAGCTGACCCCGTATCTGTTCGGCCTGACCCTGGTATCCAACCAGATCCCCGCCGACGGCACCTACAAGGGCGAAATCAAGGATCTGCCCGACGGCCCCAGCGCCGTGCTGGTGAACTACAATTTCGAGAAGAACAAGAAGATTATGGCAGCCGTCCAGGCCGGTGAGCTGCCCCCCACGGAGTAATCCCGCCGGAAGCACATTTCCAAAGAGAGCTGCACCCCATGCAGCTCTCTTTTAGTCTGTCAAAGAAGCCTCGCAGAGTTTGCCGACGGAAGTCGGCAAATAAAGTCAAATCATTTTCTGCCGGGGCGCACCCCAGGGTGGCTTCTCTTGTCCCTTCGGGACAATTCACCTTCTGTACCTGGCAGAAAATACATCTCAGTCCGTTAGTGTGCGCCTTGTGCGCCTATGGCGCACAAGGCGTGCGCGCGGCGGACTGCAAAAGTCTAGCGGAAAACCCCATTTGGGGTTTTCCGACAAACTCAGAGCTGCACCCCATGCAGCTCTCTTTTTTGTTGAAATATGGGCGGCAATCTGATAGAATAGAGGCAACTTATGGGAGCTTTCCGGGAGATACCGGGGCTCCGGAGCAAAGGTCAGGTGAGAATATGAACACCAGACAGGATTATATTGCGGTTTTTGATTCCGGCCTGGGGGGGCTCAGCGTCCTGCGGCATCTGCGCAGACGGATGCCCGGGGAGCGGTTTGTCTACTATGGGGACTCCGCCCACGCCCCCTACGGCATCCGCAGCCGGGACGAGGTGGAGGCACTGACCCTGGAGGCCGTGGGGCATCTGATGCATTTCGGGCTGAAGGCCGTGGTGGTGGCCTGCAATACCGCCACCGCCGCCGCCATCGAGGCTCTGCGGGCCAAGTACCCGGACCTGATTGTGGTGGGCATTGAGCCGGCCCTGAAGCTGGCAGCGGACCGCTTCCCCGGGGGGCGCATTGGGGTGATGGCCACGCCGGTGACCCTGCGGGAGGAGAAGTTCTGCCACCTGCTGCACCGGTATGCCGCCGCCTGTCAGGTATACAACATCCCCGCCCCCCAGCTGGTGCCCCTGATTGAAGAGGGTAAGGTGGATACCCCCCTGATGGAGCAGACCCTGCACACGCTGCTGGACCCCTTCGCCGACAGGATGGATGCCCTGGTGCTGGGCTGCACCCACTTCCCCTTCGCCTCCCACGCCATGGAGCGGCTTCTGGGTCCCCGGGTGGCCGTGCTGGACGGCGGCGACGGAACCGCCCGGGAGACGCTGCACCGCCTGGAAGCGGCGGATTTGCTGGAACACGGTCAGGGGCAGCTTATCCTGGAAAACAGCCTGGGTACCCAGGAAATAATCTGCCGCTCCCGGCGTATGCTGGGGCTGACAGACTGAGGAGGATTGGATATGGAAAACGGCATTCTGGTCATCGGCATTGCAGGGGGCACCGCCAGCGGCAAAACCACCCTGATGAAGAACCTCATCAACGAGTTTGGCGGCGAGGTGACGGTGCTCAGCCACGACAACTACTACAAGCGCCACGACGAAATGCTCTACGAGGAGCGCTGTAAGCTGAACTACGACGAGCCCAGCGCCTTCGACACCAGCCTGATGGTGTACCATTTGGAGCAGCTGCGCCGGGGCTACCCCATTGAGTGCCCGGTGTACGACTTCACCATTCACAACCGCTCCGACGAGACGGTGCGCCTGATTCCCCGGAAGGTCATCATTGTAGAGGGTATTCTGATTTTCGAGAACGAGGCCCTGCGCAATCTTATGGACATTAAGATTTTTGTGGACGCCGATGCCGACGTGCGGCTGTGCCGCCGCATCAAGCGGGATGTAAACAAGCGGGGCCGCTCCCTGGAAAGCGTGCTGGCCCAGTATCAGGAGACGGTGAAGCCCATGCACGAGCGGTATGTGGAGCCCAGCAAGAAGTATGCCGACCTGGTGGTGCCGGAGGGGGGCAAAAACCCGGTGGCCCTGAGCATGATTACCGGCCACATCCGCCACTATCTGGACGAGGTTTGACATGAAATACGAAAGTCTGATTTTTGATATCGACGGTACCCTGTGGGATTCCCGGGCCCTGGTGGCCCAGGGCTACAACCTACAGCTCCGGGACGAGGGATTGGAGCGGTACTTTGTGGATGCCCAGCGGCTGCGGCCCCTGTTCGGCAAGGTTATGACGGTGATTGCCGATGCGCTTTTCCCCGACCTGCCCCGGCAGGAGCGCTACGCCCTGATGGAGCGGTGCATGGACCGGGAGAACCGGTATCTTCAGGACAACGAGTGCCGCATCGGCTACCCCGGCATTGTCCGGGCCATACAGGTTCTGGCAAAAACCCACCGCCTGTTCATCGTCAGCAACAGCCAGTGCGGCTATCCGGAGCTGTGCATCTCCAAGCTGGGGCTGGGGCCGTATATTCAGGGCCATCTGTGCTTCGGCGACACCGGCACCAGCAAGGGGCAGACCATCCGCACCCTGATGGAGAAATACGGCATTGCCTCCTGCGCCTACATCGGCGACACCCAGGGGGATTTGGAGGCCACCATAGAGGCCGGGGTACCCTTCCTGTGGGCGGCCTACGGCTTCGGCACCCCCAGCCAATACCGGCTGCGCATAGATTCGCCGGAGGATTTGATCCGGCTGGAACAGGAGGGAGCACTATGAGTCTTCCCGTGGATTCCTATTGCATCCAGTGCTATCTGCGCCGGAATGCCGAGCTGGTGCGCCCCCTGGGGGACGAGGCAAAAACCACGGCATTTTTGAAAAAA
>Ga0129313_1000214_pt1 | contig 56808 bp, 49 predicted proteins | sample O1105metagenome_FD_94436 | JGI IMG/M metagenome (GOLD analysis project Ga0129313, IMG submission 94436) | Orangutan group fecal microbial communities from fecal samples from Wisconsin, USA - O1105 metagenome | ecosystem: Host-associated > Mammals > Digestive system > Large intestine > Fecal...
CTGTCAAAGAAGCCTCGCAGAGTTTGCCGACGGTAGTCGGCAAATAAAATTAAATCATTTTCTGCCGGGGCGTGTACCTGGCAGAAAATACATCTCAGTCCGTTAGTGTGCGCCTTGTGCGCCTATGGCGCACAAGGCGTGCGCGCGGCGGACTGCAAAAGTTTGGCGGAAAACCCCATTGGGGGTTTTCCGACATGCTTGGGGAGCAGTCCATGGGCTGCTCCCTCTTTGTTATGGGCGGATTATTTGTCGCCGTTTTCTTCCGGGGCGGGATTTTCGTCGGGATTCTGGTCCTTGCTGCTGTGGCGGCCGCCGCTTTCGTAGTACTGCTCCAGGAAAGCGCCGAAGTAGTGCTTCTCCGCCTCCTTGCGTACCCGGATGGCCTCCTCCTTATTGTCGAAGATGCCCAGGTAGTGTACCTGCTTCTTGAAGGTGATAACGGCAATCCACTTGTCGCCCCGGGCCTGCACCCCGGTGCAGCCGCTGGTGTTGTTCCGTTGTAGGCGGCCCCGCTCCAGGCAGTCCACGCAGGTGCCGTCCACCAGCCGCATCCGGGCGGAGACGGAGCCGTGCTTTGCGTTGGTGCGGCGGATGGCCTCCACCCGCAGGCACCCGCAGCTGCGGGTATTGCCGGAGAGCAGGGAATTGGCGCTGGTCTCCACGGTGTTGCCGCAGTCGCACTGGCAGCGCCACAGGAAGCTGCTGCCCCGCTTCCGGTTCAGCCGCTCCAATGCCACCAGCCGCCCGAAGCGCTGGCCGGTGATATCCTTGATTTTCTTCTCCGTGCGGATGCAGCCGCAGCTGGCGATAACCTTGTTGCGGATTTTATAGGGCTCGGCCAGAATCTGGCCGCCGCAGTCACATTTGCACAGCCACAGGACGCTGCTGCGCCGCTTCTGGTCGGTGGGCCGCACGGCCACCAGCCGCCCGGAACGCATCCCGGTGATGTCGCCGCAGTGCAGGCGCTTCCGGCCGCAGCCGCAGGAGCGCTTCGAGCCGTCCAGCAGCTCGGTCTCGGCTACGCTGAGCTCCCGGCCGCAGCCGCAGCGGCAGTGCCAGAAGCCGTTCTTATCCGGCTCCGGTCCCAGAACCTGCAATCCTCCAAAAACACGTCCGGATAAATCCTCCATACCAATAACCTCCCCGCTGCACCGCATTGTGCAATTTTTGCTCATAGTAACAGATTACGCATGACAAAACCATGACAAAATATGACAAGCAGCGGCAAAAAATGGAAATTTATTCAAAAAACAAGGCCATTATAAAAATAAAAAATAGGGCTTGCCGTTTTTGGAAAATTTGATATGATATAAAGTGAAACCAGGATGTTTCCCCGGGTTTCCGGTGGAAAATGTATGACATCCTGTAAAATTCAAACACACCCGTCCACCCCCGCCGCTCCCCTTGGGCGTCGGGGGCGGCAGCCGGAGGCAATATAGCAATATGAAACAACTGTTTTTACCCTCAGCAGCCGGTTTGGCAGGAATCATGGGTCTGGTCTTTGCCATTTTCAGCTTTTATATCATCTCCTCCAGCAAGGACAGGAAATCCAAATGCATGTGCTTCCTGCTGGTGCTGTTTATCAGCGTGCTGGTATCCGGCATGATGGTGGCCCGCTACCAGGGGCAGCCGGAGGATGTTGCGGCCCTGTATGCGGCCCATGCCGTGCATATGGCGCTGTACTGCCTGATGCTGGTGGTGTTTGTGGCCTACCTGCGGCTGACCCTGGGGCTGCAGCCCCGGCAGTGGCGGTGGCAGAGCAGGTGTATTTATATTGCCCTGACCCTTCTGGCCCTGGTGGGGGTCACCAATCCCCTGCACCGCCAGATTCTCACCATATCCCCCCGGACCGGTCTGGAAACGCCCCAGAGCCTGTACTCCATCGTCAGCGTGGCCGTCTGCCTGATTCTGGGCCTGTGCCTGTACAAGGTGACGGTTCATCGGAAGCGCTACTGGCAGAGCGGGGTGGCCCTGGGCTTCTTCTGCGTCAGCCACATTCTGGTGGTGCTGATGCAGCTGTATGTGGGCGGCGGTGCCGGGACGGATCTGACCTCTCTGTTTGCCATCCTGGTGCTGTATGCGGGCTTCTATTTCGAAGAAAACCGGAAATACGCCCAGCAGGAGCAGGAGCTGCAAAACGCCCGGGCCGCCCTGGTGCTGTCCCAGATTCAGCCCCATTTCCTGTTCAATTCCCTGGCGGTGGTGATGGACCTGTGCGATACCGAGCCCAAGGAGGCCAAGGCAGCCTTGCAGGAGCTGTCGGATTACCTGCACTATAAAATGGCCGCCCTGTCCAGCTGCTATCTGGTGAGCTTTGCCGAGGATATGGAGTTCCTGCAAAATTATCTCAGGCTGGAAAAGCGCCGCTTCGGCCCCCGGCTGACGGTGGAATACGATATCCGGGCCAGGGATTTTCAAATCCCCCTGCTGACCCTCCAGCCTCTGGCGGAAAACGCCATCCGCCACGGCATCCGCAAGCGCCCCCAGGGGGGCACCCTCCGGGTCAGCACCCGGGAGGTAGCGGAATACTACAGCATTCTCGTAGAGGACGACGGCGTGGGCTTCGACCCCTCCCGGCCGCCGGACGGCTCCCGGGAGCATGTGGGTCTGGAAAATGTCCGCACCCGGCTGGCCATCCTCTGCGGCGGCACCCTGACGGTGCGCAGCACCCCCGGGGTGGGTACCACCGTGGAAATTACCATTCGCAAAGAGGAGGAAACATCCCATGAACATACTGGCCATAGATGATGAGCCCAATGCCCTGCACCTGCTGAGCCAGAATATTCAGGCCGTAGTGCCCCAGGCCCGGGTGGTGGACTTTACCGACCCCGCCGCCGCCCTGGCATGGGCGGAGCAGAATACCTGCGACGTGGCCTTTTTGGATATTGAGCTGGGGAGCATGAACGGCATCGAGCTGGGCAAGCGGCTGAAGGAGCACAACCCCAAGACCAATCTGATTTTCGTCACCGGGCATCTGGATTATGCCGTTTCCGCCTATGCCCTCCATGCCAGCGGCTACCTCAGCAAGCCCGCCAGCCGGGAGGCCATTCGGGTGGAGATGGAAAATCTGCGCTACCCCATGCCCCGGCCCCAGAGCGGCAAGGCGCTGGTGGTGCACTGCTTCGGCAATTTCGAGGTATTCCACCGGGGCAAGCCCCTGGATTTCAAGCGGAGCAAGGCAAAGGAACTGTTCGCCTTCCTGGTGGACCGCAACGGTGCCCGGGTTACCTCCGGGGAAATCTGCGCCCGGCTGTGGGAGGACGAAACCGGCGACAAGCAGCAAAAGGACTACCTGCGCCATCTGGTGATGGACTTGAGCCAGACCCTGGAGCGCATCGGGGAGTCCCGGGTCTTCGTCCGCACCCGCAGCGGCTACAATATCCACCCGGAGCTGCTGGAATGCGACTACTATGACTACCTGAACAACGTCCCCTACGCCGTCCGGGCCTACCAGGGGGAATATATGCAGCAATACTCCTGGGCCGAAGAGCGCATCGGAAGCCTGAGCAAACAAAAACTGTAGCACCCCGGGGGGCGGCTACAGCGAGCTGTCACCCCTCGGACATCTGCCGCAGCTGGGCGGGGGTGGGGCGGTGTTTGGCGGTGTATTCGGTGACGTCAATGCGGATGACACTGACAATGGACACCAGCCGGGCATTGAAGGTGAAATCCTTGCCGGTCTGGCTCTGCATCAGCAGGGTCATGGCCTTGATTTTCTCCGCAGTGTCCTCCACAATTACGGCCCGGCCCCGGCCCATAAGGGAGGAATAGGTGATGCCGTACTGGCAGGGGATCTCCCCCTCGAAGGGGGCCACATCGCAGGACATCTCAAAGCAGCAGGCCGGGGCCTGACGGATAACATCCAGCTTGTAGCCCTTGGCGGCGCTGTGCAGATACAGCGTCAGCTGCCCCTGCTCCATCTGAAAGCCGTAGTTCATGGGCACCACATAGGGCTGCCCCCGGTCCACCAGCCCCAGGTGGAGCACCTTGCTCTGCTCCAGAATGCGGCGGATTTGCGCCGGGTCGGTTACTTCAAATTCTCGTCTTGTCATGGTGCATTCCTCCTTTTTTCGTATCATACCACCCCGGCGGCGGATTTGTATGAACAGAGTGTGAATGTCCCAACGGCGGGGCTTGACACAATTCCGGGAACCGATTATGATAGTCAAAAAGACGATTCCAGGAGGAACAGTATGTCCAAAAAGAAACAGAAGGGCAGCGGCCTGCGCAGTGCGCTGATTGTATTGATTGTGCTGCTGATTGGGGCCATCGGGGTGATGGTGTGGCTGTGCCTCAGGCTGGTCACCGCCCCCCAGGATACCCAGGTCAGCCGCCCCAGCCAGACCCTGGTGGTGCCCACGGCTCCTACCCAGCAGACCCCGGTGGAGACCACGGCCCCGCCCACCCAGCCGCCGGAGCCGGAGCGGGTGGAGAGCACCGCCACCATCCTCTCCATAGGGGATTTGCTGATGCACGGCCAGCTGATTACCGATGCCCGGCAGGAAGACGGCAGCTACGATTTTGGCTATATTTTCCCCTATATCACCGAGTATGTCTCCGGGGCGGATTTCGCCGTGGCCAATCTGGAAACCACTCTGGCCGGCACGGCCAAGCCCTATCAGGGCAACCCCATGTTCAACTGCCCGGACGAAATTGTGGATGCAGCCAAAAATGCGGGCTTTGATATGCTCCTCACCGCCAACAACCACAGCTACGACAGCCAGCAGGCGGGCTTCGAGCGTACCATCCGCACCGTCCGGGAGAAGGGCCTGCTGAACTTGGGCACCATGCTCTCCGGGGACGAGCCCAAGTTTGTGGTGCAGAATATCAACGGCATCAACGTGGGCATGATTGCCTACACCTATGAGGATTCGGCGGTGGGCAATCAGGTGCCCGCCCTGAACTACAATCCCATGCAGGCCGGGGGCTACGACATTATCAACTGCTTCCGCCCCAGCGCCCCGGAGCCCTTCTATACCAAGCTGGAGCAGCAGATTCAGGATATGCGTAGCCAGGGGGCAGAGGCCATTGTGGTGTATCTGCACTGGGGCACGGAGTATAAGCTCCAGCCCACCGAGCAGCAAACCGCCATGGCCCAGCGCCTGTGCGATATGGGGGTGGATGTGATTATCGGCGGCCATCCCCACGTGGTGGAGCCGGTGCAGCTGCTGGAAAGCACGGTGAACCCGGAGCACCGGATGGTCTGCCTGTATTCCATGGGCAATGCCGTGTCCAACCAGCGTCTGGGGCTGCTGAAAAGCATCTCCACCGCCCACACCGAGGATGGGGTGCTGTTCAGCATCACCTTCTCAAAGTATACCGACGGCACGGTGTATCTGGAAGATGTGAACCTGATTCCCACCTGGGTCCGGGCCATCGATGCCAACGGCAATACCGTGGTGCGCAGCAGCGCCACCATCCGCCGCTATGAAATCCTCCCTCTGGAGGATGCCCGCCGGAGTCAGTGGCAGGAGCTCTTCGGCATCGACGAGAGCACCCTGACCCAGTGTGCCGACTCCTGGCAGCGCACCATGGACATTACCTCCGCCGGCTTGAGCCAGGCCAAGAATTACCTCCAGGCTGAAAAGATTGCCCGGGAGGCCAACTACCAGTGGATAGCCGAACACGCCGCCTAAGCAACAAGAGGGGGGCTGCCGCAAAAACTTGCAGCAGCCCCCCCTTTTTTCGTTCAATAGCCGCAGCCGGTGCGCTCCGGGCCGTTCATGGCTCGGGTATACCCGGCGGAGAAGGACATGGTGATTTCCGCCAGCTCCCGCTTGCCGCAGATATAGTCGTTGTACATGTCGGCCATGCCGCTCATGCAGTCGTCGCAGGAGCCCAGAAAGCCCAGGGATTCCTCCACAATGCGGCGGCGCTCTTCCTCGGTGGTATCCTGAATTAGAAGACTTTTCATTGGTATATTCCCTCCCGGATACATGGTATCTTTCCCGGACAGCATACCACAGGACAGGGAGAATTGCAACCGGAAAACCGGGGGCGAAATTCCGGGCACCGGGGGATTTTTTCTTGCAAATGACCATGGCTGTGCTATAATACGGTCATCAGAAAAGCGAAAAACACGTCAGGAGGCAGGGAAGAAAATGTATTTTGAGCAAAAAATCTGGATAGGGCAGTCAGAAACGGAGCGGGTTTGCATCCTGCCCCAGATGGCCAACCGCCATGGCCTGATCGCAGGGGCCACCGGCACCGGCAAGACAACCACGTTAAAGGTACTGGCGGAGAGCTTCTCCGATGCCGGGGTGCCGGTATTTGTGGCGGATGTGAAGGGCGACCTCTCCGGCCTGTGCCGGGAGGGGGCGGACAGCCCGGATATGCAGCAGCGCATCCGGGACTTTGGCCTGGATACCTGCGGCTTCCAATACCGGCGCTATCCCGTAGCCTTCTGGGATGTGTACGGCAAGTCCGGCATCCCCCTGCGCACCACCGTCTCGGAAATGGGCCCGCTGCTGCTGGGCAGAATCCTGGACCTGAATCCCACCCAGACGGATATCCTCACCATCGTGTTCAAGATTGCCGATGACGAAGGGCTGCTGCTGGTGGATACCAAGGACTTGAAGTCCATGCTCCAATATGTGGCGGAGAACAACGCCCAGTATTCCGCCCAGTACGGCAACATCGCCAAGGCCAGTGTCAATGCCATCCTCCGTGGGGTGGTGGCCCTGGAAAGCAAGGGGGGCGAGGAATTCTTCACCGAGCCCGCCCTGAACATTGCCGACTGGTTCCAGCAGGAGGGCGGCCAGGGGACGGTAAACGTCCTGGATTGCCGCAGCCTGATGCAGGATGCCTCGCTGTATACCACCTTCCTGCTGTGGATGCTCTCGGAGCTGTTCGAGGTGCTGCCGGAGGTGGGGGACACGGAGAAGCCCCGGATGGTCTTCTTCTTTGACGAGGCCCACCTGCTGTTCAAGGGCGTCTCCAAGGCCCTGCTGGAAAAAATCGAGCAGGTGGTGAAGCTGATTCGCTCCAAGGGGGTCAGCATCTTCTTCATCACCCAGAACCCCCGGGACATCCCCGATGGGGTGCTGAGCCAGCTGGGCAACAAGATTCAGCACGCCCTCCGGGCCTATACCCCGGCGGACGAGAAGGCGGTGAACGCCGCCGCCAAGTCCTTCCGGGTCAACCCCGCCTTCGATACCAAGCAGGCGCTGCTGAACCTGGGCACCGGCGAGGCGCTGGTTTCGGTGCTGGATGCCCAGGGCATTCCCACCGTTGTGGAGAAATGCCGCATCCTCCCGCCCCAGAGCCGGTTCGGCCCCATCGGCGAGGAGGAGCGGAAGCAGGTGTATCTGATGAACAACCTCTACCTGCGCTACCAGAACGCCGTGGATGCGGACTCTGCCTATGAGTTCCTGACCCGGCGCAGCGAGGCCCTGGCCCTGGAGCAGCAGCAGGAGCAGCAGCGTCTGGCCCAGGAGAAGGCGGCCCAGAAGCAGCGCCAGGCAGAGGAAAAAGAGGCCCAGCGCCAGGCAGAGCGCAAGGCCAGGGAAGAGCAGAAGGAAAAGGAACGCCAGCAGCGGGCCATCCGCTCCGGTGTCCGCAGCGTGGGCAACTCCGTGGTGGGCACCGTGGGCCGGGAGGTGGGCAAAAACCTGGGCGGCTCCATCGGCGGCAGCTTCGGCAAGCGCCTGGGCGGCAACCTGGGGGCCTCCCTGGGCAGAAGCATCCTGGGCACCTTCCTGAAAAGGTAAAGCAAAACCCGGGCAGAGTACAGTCGGCGGGAAACCGGCTGCAATCTGCCCGGGAATTTTTTCGCATTCCCCACAATGGGGCGCCTGGGCGGGCGCTTTCCCCCGGGATGAGCCGGGGGAAAGGCTTGCCAAAGGGAAAATCAGTGAATCACAGAGCTGGCCAGCAGAATGTCGGCATACTGCACGGTCAGGGGGGACTGGGCCATAACCTCATCCAGCAGCTTGTTCGCCTGCTCCTGGGCATAGTCGCTCCGGGCGTACTGGGTCCACAGCAGCTTGCTGCCCACGAAGTACATCACATGGTAGCCGTAGTTGGTCTTTACAATGCCGGTGTCCCCCTCCTGGCGGCTCTCGTCGAAGCACCAGTCGTTGAAGGCCGGTACCATCTGGCCCTCCTTTACCCCCTCATACAGACCGCCGTTCTGGTTGGAGCCGGGGTCCTGGGAGCGCTGGTTGGCCAGAGCGGCGAAGGCGTCCTGGGTCTTGTCTCCGGCCAGGAATTCCTCCAGCACGTCCTGGGCGAGCTTCTCGGCGGCGGCCCATTCCTCCTCGGTGTATTCGGCATCCTGGGCGGTGCTGTCGCCATGGACAGGGGCAATCAGAATGTGGCGCACGTCCACGCTCTTGGTCTGCTGGGTGATGCCGTTGCTCTCGTAGCCCTCGGCGTGGGCCTGGAAGAAGGCCTCCAGCTCCTGGTCGGTGGGCTCGACGCTGTTTGCAACCTGGGCGTAGTAGCCGTTGGCCTTGTAGTACAGCTCCATGAAGTAGACATAATCCTCCTCGGTGGCGGCGGCACCCAGACTGGAGTGCAGCATATCCTCTCCGGAGGTGTAGCCGTTGGCCAGGGCGGTTTCCTCCAGCTCAGCGGTGGCGTTTTCCAGCTCGGAGCGCTGCTCCTCGGTAATCTCAAAGCCGTTGGCATCGGCCTCGGCAGCCATGGAGCAGTAGCTTGCCCAGGATTCCAAGGCTCTTTCCAGGAAGAACTGCTGCCAGGTGACGCCGTTTTCACTCAGGGCGCAGACCTGGGTATCGAGGCTCTGGGTGACATCCAGACCGAAATAGGAGGCGTAGGCGCTGTACTGGGACATGAAGTTGCGGAACTGCATCCAGTAGAAAACCTGCAGCTGCCCCAGGGTGAGCTGGTGCTCTCCGGCAGTGGCCACCACCTTGTCCCGGGCGGCGATTACCGCCTCGTCCTCGGCGGAGTAGGTGCCCTTGCAGGTGACATCCTCGGGATTCCCGTCTTCGGGCACGGTGGGCGCCACGGTGGTCTCGGGGACGGTTTCCTCGGCAGCTTCCTGGGAGGCGGCCTCTTCTGCGGCCTCAGCCTCGGTCACAGCTTCGGTTGCGGCTTCCGTCACAGCCTCGGTCACGGTTTCCTCGGCGGGGGCCGCCTTTTTGGCGCCAAACAGAATGGCCAGAGCCAGAATGACCAGGGCTACCGCCGCAGCCACCACCAGGGCAGCCCCGCCGGGCTTGAGCCCCTTGGGCTTTGCGGCATTGTCCTTGCCGCAGCTGGGGCAGACGGTGCTGTCCTCCGGCATTTCCGCATTGCAAAACGAACAGTGTTTCATTTTTTGGATTCCTTTCCAGTTGATTTGTGGGAAAACTCTTCTTAGTTTACCACAGCCGCCCTATAAAAACAAGTTTTTTATAGCGCCCTCGGGAAAATCCCCCAGGCGCATCCACCGGCCTGCCCGGGTATCTTGACAGGAGGGGGCGGGGGCATTATAATGGGGGAGCTTTTCATGGGTTTTCCCCCAAAAAACAGAATCAGGGAAGCTCTGATGAAATCGGCAAGAGCTGGCGGCGAGAGATTTTGTTTCCAGGCAAGGTATGGAAAGTGAGGGAATACTTTGTGTACCCGCAAGGGGTATGCCGCATCCGTAAGCCTGCTTACGCAGGCAACGGCTGCGCTATATTTCCCACTTTTCATACCGCAGTCTGGGAGCAAAAGATCCGCCGTTCAGCCGCAGACGATTTATTCAGAGTTTCCTTAGGAGAATATTTATGGCAGGCTCGCTTTTTCGCCCCAAGGGCGACATTACCATGACCGAAGGGTCGCTGTATCAGAATATCTTCCGCTTCAGCGTTCCGCTGATTTTCTCCCAGCTGCTGCAGGTGCTGTTCAATATGGCGGATGTGGCGGTGGTGGGGAAGTTCTCCAGTGCGGCGGCTCTGGGCTCGGTGGGCTCCACCTCCACCCTGGTTACCCTGTTCACCGGCTTCCTGATTGGCCTGGGCAACGGTGTCAACGTGCGTGTGGCCCAGTATCTGGGGGCAAAGCGGGAGGAAGACACCCGGAGCTGCGTCCACACCTCCCTGATTCTGTGCACTCTGATGGGGCTTCTGATTGCGGCGCTGTGCCTGGTGCTGGCGGCCCCCATGCTGGAGCTGCTGAAAACCAAAGAGGATTTGCTCTCCGGGGCGGTGCTGTATTTCCGCATTTACGCCCTGGGAATGCCGGCTCTGGGCATCTTCAACTGCGGCAACGCCATCCTCAGCGCCAACGGCGACACCAAGCGCCCCCTGACCTATCTGGTTATCGCCGGAATTCTGAATGTCATCCTGAATCTGTTTTTCGTCATCGTCTGCGGCATGGCGGCGGAGGGCGTGGCGCTGGCCAGTGTCCTGTCCCAGTATGTGTCGGCGGTGCTGATTCTGATTCATCTGGCCCGGCTTCGGGATAGCTGCCGCCTGGAATGGAAATACCTGAGGCTGTCCTCCGGGGAGACCGGCCGGATTCTGGGCCTGGGCATTCCCTCGGGAATTCAGAATGCCATTTTCGCCATAGCCAACCTGTTCATTCAGGTGGGGGTCAACTCCTTCAATTCCACCATTGTCTCCGGCAATTCCGCCGCAGTGAATGTGGACAATGTGATTTATAATGTTATGGCCGCCTTCTATACTGCCTGCTCCACCTTCATGGGGCAGAACTGGGGGGCAGGGAAGAAGGACAGGATGCTCAAGAGCTACTGCATCAGCCTGGGCTACTCCTTCCTGATTGGGGCCGTGCTCAGCGGCCTGTTCTGGGCCTTTGCGGAGCCCTTCCTCTATATCTTTACCAACGATGCCCAGGTGGTGGCCTCTGGCCTGGAGCGGATGCAAATCATGTGCTTCTCCTATGCCCTCAGCGCCTTTATGGACTGCACCATCGCCGCCTGCCGGGGCCTGGGCCGGAGCCTGATCCCCACGGTGATTGTGGTCCTGGGCTCCTGCGTATTCCGCATCCTGTGGGTGTATACCATCTTCGCCCACTTCAATACCATTGCCTCGCTGTACCTGCTGTACCCCTTCTCCTGGGTTTTGACCTCGGCGGCAGAAATCGCCTATTTCATCCACTGCCTCCACCGCCTCCACCTCCCCCACACCCCGGAAGCGCCCCAATAACAACCCCAAACCGCCGCTTCGTTTTGGCACGAAACGGCGGTTTTTCGCATAAAAGCAAAAGAAACTCCGCACCGAAATTGGTGCGGAGTTGGTGGGGGAAGGTGGATTCGAACCACCGAAGCGATAAGCAGCAGATTTACAGTCTGTCCCCTTTGGCCACTCGGGAATTCCCCCATATGAAATTGCTCTTTGTGAAAACGCTGGAGCCGGTAGACGGACTCGAACCCCCGACCTGCTGATTACAAATCAGCTGCTCTACCAGCTGAGCTATACCGGCGGCTCACGCGGAACGAGAGTATTATACCACGGGTTTTGGAAATGTCAAGCATAAATTCTCCCGATTTTTTCATCTTTTCCGGAAGCAGCGGAAAAGAGCGGAATTGGCGCCGCTGTGCGCCATGACGGGGCCGCAAAAAGCCAAACCTTCCAGGCGGAGCCGGGGGATATTCAAAAAAATTTTCCGCAAAAAAGTTCCCAAACGCTCTTACATTCTTATTGCGCCCGGCGTTTTCCCGTGCTATAGTATTGGTGTACATGCTAGGAGAGCAAAATCCGCACCGGCAGGGTTGGCGGCGCCATCGTCGAATTCGGGCAGGAGGAGGCGGCGGGCGTTCATGCCGGATTTTGCCGATACGGGAGCTCCCGTCATGCAGAGCCCCCCTGTTCCCTGCGGCGGAATGCCGATAGAATAAACCACTACATTTCACTTTAAGGAGGCCACGAAGATGAAGAGGAGTTTTGCCATATTGCTGGCTGCGGCGCTGCTGCTGTGCCTGCTGCCGGGAATGGCGCTGGAAGCGAAGGCGGAAACCATCCGCAACACATGTCCTTTCTGTTACAAGATGGTAGATCTTGAGATTACAGGATTCGACCGATTCAACGACGATTATCATTATATAATTTACAAATGTCCACTCTGCGGTAAAGGCACCCATGCCCTATTTGTTGGCAATCTAATCGGCTATCACTCTGGCGGCGCCGAAACGCCGACCTGCACCACGGGCAAAACCTGCGCCAAGTGCGGCACTCAATACGGCAAACTCGGTCACGACTGGGGCGCATGGCAATCCAGGGGCAACAACAGTGCGCATTTCCGCACCTGCCAGCGTGACGGCTGCGATGCGGTGGACACCGCAAGCTGCTCCGGCGACAGCAGGGCGACCTGCATTGAGCTGGGAATCTGCACTACCTGCGGCGGGCGGTACTACGGCGCACATACCTTCCTTGCGCCTCCGAACTGGGATTCGGATGCCGAAAACCACTGGCTTAGCTGCACCGTCTGCCGCAAAGCGAAAACTCAGGTGGGCGCACATTTCTTCGTTCAGGGCACCCTTAGCTCGTGCCTTAAGTCCGCAGCCACCTGCGTTTCTCCGCCCGTGTACTACACAAACTGCGCTTACTGCTACCACAAGGGAACGGATACTTATCTATCCACATGGGAACGACCTGACCCGAACAACCACGACCTGGTGCACCACGACGCAAAAGCGCCCACCTGCACCGAAATTGGCTGGAAGGAATATGACGCCTGCCAGCGTGAGGGCTGCACTTACACCACCAAGGTGGAGCTCCCTGCCCTGAAACACCGTCTGGTACACCACGATGCCAAAGCCCCCACCTGCACCGAAATTGGCTGGGAGGAATACGATACCTGCTCCCGCTGCGATTACACCACCAAGGTGGAGCTCCCTGCGCTGAAACACAATCTGGTACACCACGATGCCAAGGCCCCCACCTGCACCGAGACCGGCTGGGCGGAATACGATACCTGCTTCCGCTGTGATTACACCACCTATCAGGAAATCCCTGCCCTGAAACACAATCTGGTACGCCACAATGCCAAGGCCCCCACCTGCACCGAAACCGGCTGGGAGGAATATGATACCTGCTTCCGCTGCGACTACACCACCTATCAGGAAATCCCTGCCCTGAAACACAATCTGGTACATCACGATGCCAAGGCCCCCACCTGCACCGAAATCGGCTGGGAGGAATATGATACCTGCTCCCGCTGCGACTACACCACCAAGGTGGAGCTCCCTGCGCTGAAACACAATCTGGTGCACCACGATGCCAAGGCCCCCACCTGCACTGAAATCGGCTGGGAGGAATACGATACCTGCTCCCGCTGCGACTACACCACCTATCAGGAAATCCCTGCGCTGAAACACAATCTGGTACACCACGATGCCAAGGCCCCCACCTGCACCGAAATCGGCTGGGAGGAATACGATACCTGCTCCCGCTGCGACTTCACCACCTATCACGAAATCCCTGCACTGAAACACAATCTGGTACACCACGATGCCAAGGCCCCCACCTGCACCGAAATCGGCTGGGAGGAATACGATACCTGCTCCCGCTGCGACTACACCACCAAGGTGGAGCTCCCCGCCCTGAAACACAATCTGGTGCACCACGATGCCAAGGCTCCCACCTGCACCGAGATTGGCTGGGAGGAATACGATACCTGCTCCCGCTGCGACTACACCACCTATCAGGAAATCCCTGCCCCCGGGCACGATTATGCCGAAGAGGTCGTCAAGCCCACCTGCGAAAAGGACGGCTACACGCTGCACACCTGCAAAAAATGCAATGACAGCTATAAGGATCACTGGACGCAGAAGCGGATGCACTGGTATGGCGAATGGACGAATAACGGCGACGGCGCCCACAGTGCAGCCTGCAAGCGTGAGGGCTGCAACCACGTCGGCAAGACCGCATGTGCCATCGTCGAATTCAGGCAGGAGGAAGCGGCCCTCACCCTCTGCCCCATATGCGGCAATGTGAGCGATGGCACGCATCTGGCGCTGGTAAAGAAAGTGACGGCGGAGGGCAAGCATCTGCCCCAGGGCGAGCCGGTGCTGCGCATGGGTGAAATTGCGAAGGGCAATACCCTGCTGAGCGTCTGCTTTGAATATTCCGGCAGGCTCACCCAGCCCAAGGGCCAGGTGAAGATTACGCTGCCCGCCGAGCTGCTGGACGGCGTTACCCTGGCACTGCTGAATGCCGACGGTACGGAAGCCAATCTGCCCTACACCGTGGAAGGGGAAAACGCAGTGTTCACCCTGGACTTCAGCGATGCAGAGATTCCCACTGTGCTGATTCGCCGGATACCGACAGCGGAATAATCCCATTTCCTGGCGCTTTTAAGGCCGTTGCAGAATTCACGTTCTGCAACGGCCATTATTATTCCTTAGTCCGCTCCCGGAGATGTTCGCTGAAACCTGGGAAGGAAGCGATTTCCGGCGCAGGGGCGAAAGCGCTGCGGCGGCTGTAACCAGCCTTGTTTTCCGCATTGCCCTTTTCGCTGCCGCTTTTCTTCTGCCTGTGCGAAATTTTCCTTGAAAAGCGGCGGTAAAAATGGTATTATCTATAGTTGAGAAGTTATCAAAATCAGGAGAATTGCCATGAATACCAAAACCACTGTGATATCCCAGGAGCAGCTGGAGGGCCAGTTTGGCTACTGCGATAAAATTGCATCCCACTGGGGCCAGGAGGGCATCACCCCCACCGCCTATGTGGAGACCTACGGCTGCCAGCAGAACGAGGCGGACTCGGAAAAGCTCCGGGGATATCTGAGCCAGTGTGGCTATGCCATCGGCACCGAGGCCGAAGGGGCGGACGTGGTGATTATGAACACCTGCGCCATCCGGGAGCACGCCGAGCAGCGGGTGTTCGGCAATCTGGGGGCCCTGACCCACACCAAGCGCCGCCATCCGGGGCAGAAGATTTTCCTGTGTGGCTGCATGGCAGGGGAGGAGAAGGTGTCCAAGCGGGTGCGGGAGAGCTATCCCCATGTGGATGGGGTGTTTTCCACCCATCATCTGTGGCAGTTTCCTGAGATTCTATACAGTGTGCTGACAACGGGGAAGCGGGTCTTCTACGTCCAGGATGAGCCCGGCTCCATCGCCGAGGGCATCCCCCAGGTGCGGGACTCCGGCCTGAAAGCCTGGGTATCCATTATGTATGGCTGCAACAATTTCTGCACCTACTGCATCGTCCCTTATGTCCGGGGCCGGGAACGGAGCCGTCAGCCGGAATGCATCCTGGAGGAGTGCCGCCAGCTGATTGAAAACGGTGCCAAGGAAATCACCCTTTTGGGGCAGAATGTCAACTCCTATGGCAAGGATTTGGGCATCGGCATGGATTTTGCCGACCTGCTGGCCCGGATTGCCCAGCTGCCCGGCGACTTTTTGATTCGCTTTATGACCAGCCATCCCCGGGACGCTTCCCGGAAGCTCTTCGACACCATGGCCCGCTATCCCAAGATTGCAAAGCAGCTCCACCTGCCCTTCCAGTCCGGCTCCAGCCGGGTGCTGAAGGCCATGAACCGGCACTACGACCGGGAAACCTATCTGGAAAAGGTAAACTATGCCAAGTCCGTCATGCCCCAGCTGGTGCTGACCAGCGATGTGATTGTGGGCTTCCCCGGGGAGACGGAGGAGAAATTTGAGGAAACCGTGTCCCTGATTCAGCAGGTGCACTACGACAGCCTGTTCACCTTTATCTTCTCCCCCCGGGTGGGCACCCCCGCCGCCGGTATGGACGACCCCACCCCCAAGGCAGAGAAGAGCCGCCGGTTCGACCGGCTGTGCGCCGTGCAGAACGCCATCTCCGAGGAAATCCACACCGGCTACATCGGCCGGGAGCTGCGCTGCCTGGTGGACGGCCGGGAGGGAGAGAAGCTCACCGCCCGCACCGAGGGGGGAAGACTGGTGCGCTTTGCCGGGGAGGATGCACTGATTGGCTCCTTCCGGAAGCTGAAAATCACCGGCGCTACCACCTGGAGCCTGGTGGGCGAGCTGGCGGAATAACCCACAAAGGAGGAACAAAAATGGCTGCAAAAGAGACTGAGCTGACCCCCATGCAGCAGCAGTACCGAGCGCTGAAAGAGAAAAACAAGGATAGCGTGCTGTTCTTCCGCCTGGGCGACTTCTATGAGATGTTCAACGAGGATGCCATGCTGGCCGCCCGGGAGCTGGATCTGACCCTGACCACCCGGGACAGGAGCAAGCCCAAGGAGGAGCAGACCCCCATGTGCGGCGTGCCCTATCACAGCGTGGATGCCTATATCGCCCGGATGGTGCAGAAGGGCTATAAGGTAGCCGTTTGCGAGCAGATGCAGGACCCGAAAGAGGTAAAGGGGCTGGTGGAGCGGGACATTACCCGTATCGTCACCCCCGGCACCGTGACGGAAAGCTGTATGCTGGACGAGAACAAAAACAACTATATGGCCTGTGTCTATGGGGAGAATCACCGCTACGGCATGGCCTTCTGCGACGTATCCACCGGTGCCTTCTACGCCACCACCTGCGCCGATGCCCAGGCCGTGGCCTCGGAGCTGGGGCGGTTCTCCCCCAGTGAGGTGCTGCGCTTCGGCCAGTATGTGGACACGGATTTGATTGACGATGCCCTGTTCCACCGGCTCAGCTGCTGCGTGGACGAGGGAACCCAGGAGCTGTTCTGCCGGGAGCGCTGTGAGCAGCTGCTGGAAAGCCACTTCAAGGCCACCGTGGCCCAGCTGGGTCTGGCCACCTTCCCCCTGGCGGTTATCGCCAGCGGGGCGCTGCTGCAAACTCTGCTGGAGCTGCAAAAAAATGACCTGGCCCATATCCGCCGCCTGCAATACTACACCGGCGGCAAATTTATGGAGCTGGATATGGATGCCCGGCGGAATCTGGAGCTTACCGAAACCATGCGCTCCAAGGAAAAGCGGGGCTCCCTGCTGTGGGTGCTGGACAAAACCCACACCCCCATGGGCGGGCGGCTGCTCCGGGGCTGGATGGAAAAGCCCCTGCTGGATGCCGGGGAAATCACCCGGCGGCAGGCCGCTGTAGAGGAGCTGGTGCAGACCCCCATTGTCCGGGGAGAGCTGGAAGAGGCCCTGAAGCAGGTGACGGACATGGAGCGGGTCATCACCCGGGTGGTCACCGGCACCGTCAACTGCCGGGATTTGCTGGGGCTTGCCCGGGGCTTCCGGGGCCTGCCCCAGGTGAAGCAGCAGCTGGCCCAGCTGAAATGTCCCATGCTCACCCAGCTGGACCGGGGCATTGACCCCATGGAGGACTATGTCCGGCTGATTGAGAAGACCATTGTAGACGATCCCCCCCTGACCGTGCGGGAGGGGGGCATCATCCGCCGGGGGGCCGATGCCCAGGCGGACAAGCTCCGGGATATCATGGAGGGGGGCTCCGGCACCATTGCCGCCATCGAAGCCGACGAGCGGGAGAAAACCGGCATCCGCACCCTGAAGGTGGGCTACAACCGGGTCTTCGGCTACTATATTGAAGTATCCAAGTCCTTTGCCGGCCAGGTGCCCCAGCGGTACATCCGCAAGCAGACCCTGGCCAACTGCGAGCGCTACATCACCCAGGAGCTGAAGGAGCTGGAAACCCAGGTGCTCACCGCCAAGGAGCGGCTCACCGCCCTGGAATATGATATTTTTACTCGGCTGCGCAACCATCTGGCCCAGGGGGCCGAGCGGGTGCAGCTGACTGCCATGGCGGTTGCCGCCGTGGATGCCCTGTGCTCTCTGGCCTCTGTGGCAGCCCAGCGGGGCTATTGCCGGCCGGAAATTACCCTGGGGCAGGAAATTTCCATTACCGATGGCCGTCACCCCGTGGTGGAGGCCATGCTGAAGGACAGTCTCTTCGTCCCCAACAGCACCGAGCTGGGGGCGGCGGACAACCAGGTGGCCATTATCACCGGCCCCAATATGGCCGGCAAATCCACCTATATGCGCCAGGTGGCCCTGATTGTGCTGATGGCCCAGATGGGCTCCTTCGTCCCTGCCAGAAGCGCCCGGATCGGGCTGGTGGACCGGGTGTTCACCCGGATTGGCGCCAGTGACGATCTGGCCTCCGGCCAGTCCACCTTTATGGTGGAGATGGCAGAGGTGGCCTCCATTCTGAAATACGCCACCAGCCGGAGCCTGCTGATTCTGGACGAAATTGGCCGGGGCACCTCCACCTACGACGGCATGGCCATTGCCCGGGCGGTGCTGGAATTTGCAGCCAACCCCAAAAAGCTGGGGGCAAAGACATTGTTTGCCACCCACTACCACGAGCTTGCCACCATGGAGTCCAAGCTGCCCAATGTAAAAAATTATAATATCGCCGTGAAAAAGCGGGGGGAACAGATGATTTTCCTGCGCCGGATTGTCCCCGGCGCCACCGACGACAGCTTCGGCATCGAGGTTGCCAAGCTGGCCGGGCTCCCTGCCGGGGTGGTCAACCGGGCCCGGGAGATTCTGGCCGAGCTGGAAAACGGCTCGGTGCCCGCCGCCCCGGCCGCCCCGAAGGAGGACGACCAGGTGAGCATGGCCGACCTGTCCGGCCAGCAGGTAACCGCCGCCCTCCGGGCCATCAATGTGGAAACCCTCACCCCCATTGAGGCTATGAACGAGCTCTACCGGCTGAAAAAGCTGCTGGGATAAGATATGACGGAAAAGGAAATACGCACCGGCTGGCTCTGGCTGGCCCTACAGATGCTTCTGCTCCCCAGCCTCATCACCCAACTGGCAGGGGGGCTGGGAAGTGCGGCGGTGAATTTTCTCTATCACCTGGTCAGCTTCGCCGCTGTGCTGGTGCTGTTCCGGGGCTTTCTGGCCCGGTCGTTCCGCAGCTTTGGCCGGGGAATCGGGAAGGCCTTACCGGTGATTGCTCTGGCTCTGGCCGCCTATTACCTGTCCGGATGGCTGGTAAACCGGGTGATTCTCGCCCTGGATGGGGAATTTTTCAACGTCAACGACAATTCCATCCGCTCCCTGCGGCAGCAGGGGATGGTGCTCACCGCCCTGGCCACCGTAGTGCTGGCCCCGGTCAGTGAAGAGTGCCTGTTCCGGGGGCTGATTTTCCACACCGCCGGAAAATACGGCACCGCTGCCGCCTATCTGGTCTCCGCCGCCGGGTTTGCCGCCCTGCACATTGCAGGGTACCTGGGGGCTGCCCCTGCCCTGCGCCTGGGGCTGTGCTTCCTCCAGTATCTCCCGGTGGGTCTGATTCTGGCCGCCGCCATGGAGCGAACCGGCAGCATTGTCACCGCCATGTGCATTCATTTTATCATCAACGCTGTCTCTATGGCAGAAATCCTGTAAGGTTCGGGGAAAATAGCCCGGCCCTACCCCACATAACCTGTATTGCCGCCCCGGGCGGCAACGGAAAGAACGAGGTGATTGTATGCCCGCAATTATTCAGCTGCCCACCCACATCGCCAATCTGATTGCCGCCGGTGAGGTGGTGGAGCGCCCGGCCAGTGTGGTCAAGGAGCTTCTGGAAAACGCCGTGGATGCCGGTGCCACCAAGGTGACCATTGAAATCCGGGACGGCGGCATGACCTTCCTGCGGGTGACGGACAACGGCTGCGGCATGGAGCCGGAGGATGCCAAAACCGCCTTCCTCCGCCACGCCACCTCCAAGCTGCGCCGGGCAGAGGACTTAGGGGAGATCTCCACCATGGGCTTCCGGGGGGAGGCACTGGCCGCCATTGCCTCGGTAAGCCGAATTGATTTGATGACCAAGCCCGCCGGGGCCCTCTTCGGCACCAGCCTGCATCTGGATGGGGGCGTCATCACCCAGCAGAGCGAGGCAGGATGCCCGGACGGCACCACCATTATCATCCGGGATTTGTTCTTCAACACCCCGGCCCGGATGAAATTCATGAAATCCGACACCGTAGAGGGCAGCCGGGTGACGGCGGCGGTACAGCTGCAAGCCCTGGCCCATCCTCAGGTGGCCATCCAGATGGTGCGGGACGGAAAAACCGTGCTCACCACCCCCGGGGACGGCTCCCTGCAAACGGCGGTGTACTGCGTGTATGGCCGGGACTTTGCCGCCATGGCCCCGGTGCAGAGCAAGTGGGACGGCTATACTCTGTCCGGCTATGTGTCCAAGCCCACGGATGCCCGGCCCAGCCGGAATTTTCAGACCTTCTTTGTCAACGACCGGCCGGTAAAATCCCGGCTGCTGATTTCCGCTCTGGAGGAGGCCTACCGCAACCAGCTGATGGTGGGCAAATTCCCCGCCTGTGTGCTCCACCTGACCCTTCCGGCCCATGCCGTGGATGTGAACGTCCACCCGGCCAAGACAGAGGTAAAGTTCCTCAGCGAAAAGGCGGTGTTTGACTGCGTCCACTACGGCGTACTGGCGGCACTGAACAAGACCCCGGACCGGCCGGATGTGCAGTTTGCCAAGCCCCACCGGGAGGCCGTCCCCGAGAAGCCCGCCGCCCAGGCGGCCCCCAAGCAGAATTTCTTCCGCACCATGACCCCGGAGGAATTCAAGAGCTTTTCCGCCGCCATGCAGGATGCCCCCCAGCCCCAGCCCCAGGCGGCGAAGGCAGCGGCAGCCATGCTCCCAAAGCACATTCCCGAGACGGCGGTGCTCCATTCCCCGGTAATGACCCCCGGGGGAGAAATTCCCCTGCCCCCCAGAAAGCCCATGCCCCAAAGGGAAGAAGAGGCTGCGCCCCTTCCCCCGCTGCCGGAAGCGCCGGTGACGGCTCCCCGGCCGGAGCCTGCCCAGGCTCCCCGGGAAGCTCCGGCAGAGCAGCCCCCGGAAACGCAGCAGGAGGGCGTCCAGCAAGCCCTGGACATGCCCCCGGCGCCGGAATGGCGGCTGGTGGGGGAGCTGTACCGAACCTATATCCTGGTAGAGCAGGGGGAGGAAGCCTTCCTCATTGACAAGCACGCCGCCCACGAGCGGATTCTCTTCGACAAATTAAAGGCCAACCAGGAGACCATCTCCGGCCAGGCCCTGCTGTCCCCCCTGGCCGTCCGCCTGACCCCCACGGCGGCGGGAGAGCTGCTGGCCAATGGGGCCATGCTGGAGGAGCTGGGCTTCCAAATAGAGGAATTCGGCGACAGCACCGTGCTGCTGCGGCAGATTCCCATGGACTTGAGCCCGGAGGATGCGGCAGAGGCGGTGGAAAGTCTGGCCGCCGACCTGCTGAACGGCCGCCGGGAGCAGAAGGACACGGTAAGAGACGAGCTGCTCCACACCGTGGCCTGCAAGGCCGCCATCAAGGCCGGCTGGGTCACGGATACCCAGGAGCTGTACGCCGTGGCCAAGGCCGTCATGGAGCGGGAGGATTTGAAATACTGCCCCCATGGCCGCCCCATCTGCGTCAGCCTCAGCAAAAAGCAGGTGGAAAAGCAGTTCAAGCGGACATAAGGAGCTGACATGAACCCAATTATCTGTATTGCAGGCCCCACGGCCTCGGGCAAAACCGCTCTGGCGGTGGAGCTGGCTCTGGCCCTGAACGGGGAGGTGGTGTCCTGCGACTCCATGCAGGTGTATAAGCGCATGGACATCGGCACCGCCAAGCCCACCCCGGAGGAGCGCCGGGGCATCCCCCACCATATGATTGACGTGGCAGAGCCCTGGGAGGACTACTCCGTCAGCCGCTACTGCGCCCAGGCCGCCCCCATTGTGGAGGATATTGTGGCCCGGGGGAAAACCGCCATCATTGCCGGAGGCACCGGGCTGTATCTGGACAGCCTGATTCGGGGCAACGACTTTGCCCCCTTCCCCTCCACCGGAGTCCGGGAGCAGCTGGAAGCCCAGGCAGACCGGGAGGGCATAGAGGTGCTCTTTGCCCGATTGCAGCAGATTGACCCGGCGGCGGCAGCCCGGCTCCCCCTTTCCGACCGGAAGCGGATTGTCCGGGCGCTGGAGGTGTATCTGGAAACCGGCGAGACCATCACCGCCCACAATCTGCGCACCCAGCAGCAGCCCCCCCGATTTACCCCGGTGTGGCTGGGGCTGGATTTTGAAAGCCGGGCCGCCCTCTACAGCCGGATCGATGCCCGGGTGGGGCAGATGCTGGAGGCGGGACTGCTGGAGGAAATCCGCAGCCTCCTGGCTGCCGGAATCCCGGAAAAGTGCACCGCCATGCAGGCCATCGGCTACAAGGAGTTCACCGCCGCCCTGGAGGGCCGCTGCACCATAGACCAGGCCGCCGACCTGGTGCGCCAATCCTCCCGCCGCTACGCCAAGCGCCAGCTGACCTGGTTCCGGCGGAACCGGGAAATTCACTGGCTGGTGCGCCGCCCCGGGCAGACGGATGCCGAAATTCTGGCCCAGGCACGACAGCTTTTGCAGGAAAACGACAGGTGAAATATGATAGCATATGGATACCATTCAGAAAGAAGGTATACATATGACGGAACAACTGAATTTACAGGACGCCATTTTGAAGGAGGTTCGCCGGGACAAGGTGCCGGTTACCCTGTTCCTGATGAACGGCTTCCAGCTTCGGGGAATCATCACCGGGTTTGACAGCTTCGTGGTGGTTCTGGTGACGGAGGGGCGGCAGCAGATGATTTACAAGCATGCCATCTCCACCCTTGCCCCCATCCGGCCCTTAAAAGCCGCTGCAACGTAATCACCTCCCAAAAAGCGGCGGAATATCCCGCCGCTTTTTTCGTAGGGACACCAAACGGAGAAATGTAAAAAACAGAGCTTCCGTAGGGGCGATGAAAATCGCCCGCAACCCGGGATTTTAGTGAGCACCCGGGTGAATGGTACAGCCCATCCCCCGGCTCCCTCTCTGAGGGAGCTGCCGAAGCGAAGCTGAGGCTGAGGGAGTGTACTTCGATGCTCGTAACCGCTCAAAAATTTCAGAGTTTATGTGAGCTGGTTTGTAAATCGTCGGCATGGAGCAACCATCGGACGACACTCCCTCAGTCAGCTACGCTGACAGCTCCCTCAGAGAGGGAGCCGGGAACGGGTGCGTACCATTCAACGTGCCGCTCGGAAACCGGGACGTTTCGGGCGATTTTCATCGCCCCTACGGAACTCAGAGGATTGGATATTTTACAATAAACAGAAAGAAGGGTGCAAGCCATGTCCATTGAAGAAAACGTTCGCCGGATTCGGGAGGAAATTGCCCAGGCGGCCCGGGAAGCCGGGCGGGGGCCGGGGGAGGTGCTGCTCTGCGCCGCAACAAAAATGAACGATGCCGAGGCTGTCCGCCGGGCCATTGCCGCCGGGGTGGACTGCTGCGGAGAAAACCGGGTGCAGGAGCTCACCGCCAAGGCGGCCCAGCATGCCTATGACGGGGTGCCGGTTCACTTCATCGGCCACCTGCAAACCAACAAGGTGCGCCAGGTGGTGGGCCGGGTGGATTGTATCCAGAGCGTGGACAGTCTCCGTTTGCTCCATGCCATCGATGCCGAGGCCGCCCGGCAGGGCATCGTCCAGAACGTGCTTCTGGAGGTAAATATCGGACAGGAGGCCAGCAAAACCGGGTTCCCGGCGGAGGACATTCTGCCCGGGCTGGAAAAAATTGCACAATATCCGAACATATGTGTCAGAGGATTGATGGCAATTCCTCCGATTTCCCAGAAAAAGGGGGATAATGTAAAATTTTTTCAAAAAATGTCCGAATTATGTGTTGACATACGGGCAAAAAAATACGATAATGTGCGGGTAGACTGTTTATCCATGGGAATGTCCGGTGACTTCCGGGAAGCCATCGCCTGGGGCAGCACCATGGTTCGAATTGGCACCGCAATTTTTGGTGCTCGTCACTACACGCTATGACCCATCGAATGCGATGTCAACATACAGGAGGAGAAAAAAGAAATGAGTTTTTGGGATAATGTAAAGAAACTTACCCAACCCTATGCCGACGATGATTACGATGATTACGACGAGGACGAAGACGAGTCTGTCGATCAGTATGAGCAGCCCGAAGAGCGCCCTGCCCGGGCTTCCCGCCGCCGCAGTGCACCGGCCCCTGCCCCCGCCCCCATGGACGACAGCGGGGAAGAGGATGACTTTGGCTTCGGCGCTCCCACCATTGCCTCCCCGTCTTCCTCCGGTGTCTCCACCAGCGGCTTTACCGGCTCGGTGCTGAACATGAACACCGGCTCTTCCGTGACCAACAAGCAGGAAGTGGTGCTGTTCCGTCCCAACAACTTCAACGACACCTCCAAGGCCGCCGACGACCTGCGCAGCCGCAAGGCCGTGATTGTCAACATGGAAAATGTAGACAAGGCCATGGCCCGCCGGGTGGTGGATTTCCTGTCCGGCTGCGTGTATGCGCTGGACGGTGACGTGAAAAAGATTGCCCAGTCCGCCTACCTCTTCTGCCCCCACAACATGGACATCGTGGGCGACCTGGAAACCCTCCAGGCAGAGGTGGAGAGCTACATCTAATACAATAGGGCAATATAGAATTTCATATGCCCCGAAAGGAGATATAACATGATTACTCCGCAGCAAATTGACCAGATTTCCTTCAGCCAGACCCGCCACGGCTACGATATGGAGCAGGTGGACAAGATTCTGGAGCCCCTGACCGAGGACTATGTCACGCTGTACAAGGAAAATGCCCTGCTCAAGAGCAAGATGCGGGTGCTGGTTGGCAAGCTGGAAGAATACCGCAAGAACGAGGCCGTGGCCAAGGACGCCGTAGAGAGCGCCAAGCGGTCCGCCGAGAAGGTAATGCAGGAGGCCCAGGCCAAGGCCGCTCAGCTGCTGCGCCAGGCACAGGCCCAGGCTGCCGCCGCTCCTGCCCCTGCCGCCCCCGCCGCCAAGGGCCCCAGCGCCGATGCTCTGGTGGCCGTGGAGAAGGCCCGGGTCGCCGAGGCCCGGAAGGCTGCCGCCACCCGGATTACCGAGATTCAGACCCAGATGCAGCAGTGCATCCAGGCCCTGGACCGGATTAAGAACGCCAACGTCACCCCCGCCGCAGCCCCTGCCGCTCCCGTGGCCCCGGCTGCTCCTGTGGCTGCACCAGCTCCGGCTCCTGCCCCTGTGGCAGCTGCCCCCGCCCAGCCCGCCGAGGAGGACGTGTACGACAGTGAGGCCGTCGCCGGAGAGATTTCCCAGAGCCTGGAGGCCATGGTGGGCACTGCCCACGATGCCGCCCCCAAGGCTGCACCCCAGCATCCTTCCCGGGATACCACCAGCCGCTTTTCCAACCTGAATTTGCAGTTCGGCCGGAATTACGACCCCACCCAGAAATAAGCTCCGATTTCATACCCCCAATGCAATGACGAGGACAGGGGCCTCGGTTTTCCTCCCGCCAGAGAGCTGCCGGACGGTGCAAGGCAGCAGGGAGCGCCGAAGGCTTATCCCCTCCAGCAGCGCAAGGAACGCCCCAGGGCAAGTAGAATGCGCCGGACTATGCGCCCGTTACAGCGCCCATCAAGGGTCGGCCCCAGGCCGGAACAAGAGTGGTACCGCAGAGGTTTTATGCGCCTTTGTCTCTTACAATCAGGAGACAAAGGCGCTTTTTATTATGCCCCCCCGATGTGTGAGTGTGGTCAAAAGTTTCAGAGTTTCGTAGGGGCGATGAAAATCGCCCGAAACCCCGGATTTTAGCGAGCACCCGGTTGAATGGAATGCACCCCATCCCGGCTCCCTCTCTGAGGGAGCTGGCACGCCCAACGGGCGTGACTGAGGGAGTGTCGTTCGTTGGTTAATTCATGCCAATGGTTTACACACCAGCGCATATTGGCTCTGAAATTTTTGAGCGGTTACGTTCATCGTAGTACACTCCCTCAGCTTCGCTGCGCTCAGCAGCTCCCTCAGAGAGGGAGCCGGGAACGAGCCGTACCATTCAACGGGGTTCTCGCTAAACCGTGAGGGTGCGGGCGATTTTCATCGCCCCTACGAAACTCTGATGATTTTCGCTTTCACCATTCATCCGGGTACTCGCTAATATCCGGGGTTGGCGGGCGATTTTCATCGCCCCTACGGGGGCTCTGAAATATTTACACTTTGCTGTTCACCGAAATACCCTGGTTGGAAGAATTTTCAGAAAGGACTTTACCTTCTATGGACTATAAAAACACCATCATTACCCCCAAAACCGACTTTCCCATGAAAGCCGGTCTGCCTGCCCGGGAGCCGGGTATGCTGAAGGCCTGGCAGGACATGGATTTGTACAATGCCATGCTGGAAAAGAACAAGGCCCTGCCCCCCTTCGTGCTGCATGACGGCCCTCCCTTCTCCAACGGCTATATCCACATGGGCCACGCCCTGAACAAGACCCTGAAGGACTTTATCGTGCGCTCCCACGCCATGACCGGCTACTATACCCCCTATGTCCCCGGCTGGGACAACCACGGTCTGCCCATCGAGCGGGCCATTGAGACCTCCAAGAAGAAGCTGAATAAGGATATGACCGTCCCCGAGTTCCGGGAGGCCTGCGAGGAATTCGCCCAGGACTTCATCAACAAGCAGCGGGAGGGCTTTAAGCGGCTGGGCGTTGTGGGCGACTGGGAGCATCCCTACCGCACCATGGACAAGCACTTTGAAGCCCAGGAGGTCAAGGTGTTTGGCCGGATGTTCGACAAGGGCTATATCTACAAGGGTCTCAAGCCCGTGTCCTGGTGCCCCTACTGCGTCACCGCCGTGGCAGAGGCCGACATCGAATACAAGGACGACCCCTGCACCACCGTGTATGTGAAGTTCAAGATGAAGGACGACCTGGGCAAGCTCAGCCAGTTTGACCTGAGCCGCACCTACTTCGTGATTTGGACCACCACCATCTGGACCCTCCCCGGCAACCTGGGCATCTGCCTCCATCCCCGGGACAGCTATGTGCTGGTGAAGGCCGAAAACGGCGAGACCTACATCATGGCAGAGGCCCTGATGGACAAGGTGATGCACATCGGCGGCTTCGAGCATTACCAGGTGCTGGCAAGCTACCCCGGCTCCTTCTTTGAAAATATGCTGGCCCAGCATCCCTTCATCGACAAGACCTCCCGCCTGGTGAACGCCGAGTACGTCACCATGGATTCCGGTACGGGCTGTGTCCACACCGCCCCCGGCTTCGGTGCCGACGACTATGTGACCTGTATGCGCTACGGCATGGATTTGATTGTGCCTGTGGACGATTACGGCCGCCACACCGACTACGCCGGCAAATACGCCGGTCTCAAGACCGAGGAGAGCAACGCCGTCATCCTGGAGGATATGCGGCAGTCCGGCGCACTGTTCGCCTCTGAGGAGATTGTCCACTCCTACCCCCATCACGACCGCTGCAAGAAGCCGGTTATCTTCCGTGCCACCCCTCAGTGGTTCTGCTCCGTGGAATCCTTCAAGGACAAGGCCATTGAGGCCATCGAGAACGTCCGGTGGTATCCCGCCTGGGGCGGCGAGCGGATGGTGAGCATGATTCGGGAGCGTGCCGACTGGTGCATTTCCCGCCAGCGCCGCTGGGGCCTGCCCATCCCTGTGTTCTACTGCCAGGACTGCGGCAAGCCGGTTTCCACCCCGGAATCCATCGAAAAGCTGTCCGGCCTGTTTGACCAGTACGGCTCCAACATCTGGTTCCAGAAGGAAGCCATGGAGCTGGTGCCGGAAGGCTTCACCTGCCCCCACTGCGGCGGCAAGCAGTTCACCAAGGAAAAGGACACTCTGGACTGCTGGTTTGACTCCGGCTCCACCCACTACGCTTCCCTGATGCACGACCATCCCGACCTGTGGCCTGCGGATGTGTATCTGGAGGGTGCCGACCAGTACCGTGGCTGGTTCCAGTCCAGCCTGCTGACCAGCGTGGGTGCTCTGGATCGGGGCGCTCCCTTCAAGCAGGTGCTGACCCACGGCTGGACGGTGGACGGCCAGGGCAGAGCCATGCACAAGTCCCTGGGCAACGGCGTGGATCCCGCCGACCTGATCAAGGACTACGGCGCAGACATCGTCCGCCTGTGGGCTGCCTCCTCCGACTATCATGCAGACGTGCGCTGCTCCAAGGAAATCTTCAAGCAGATTGCCCAGAACTATCTGAAGTTCCGTAACACCGCCCGGTACTGCCTGGGCAACCTCAACGAGTTCGATCCGGACAATCTGGTGGTGCCGGAGCAGATGGAGGAGCTGGACCGCTGGGCCCTGACCAAGCTGAACAGCCTGATTGTTGCCTGCCGCAAGTCCTATAGCGAATATGAATTCCACATGGTAACCCACGCCATCAACGATTTCTGCGTGGTGGACCTCAGCTCCTTCTACCTGGACATCATCAAGGACCGGCTGTACTGCGAGGAGAAGGACGGCCTGCGCCGCCGCTCCGCCCAGACTGCCCTGTATCTGATTGTGGATGCCATGGCAAAGCTGTTTGCCCCCGTGCTGGCCTTCACCTGTGACGAAATCTGGCAGTCCATGCCCCACCGCAAGGAGGACGACCGCCGCAACATCCTGCTGAACCAGATGCCCGCCGACTGCGCCGGTTATGCGCTGCCGGAGGAGGCCATGGCTCGCTGGGATACCGTCATCAAGCTGCGCCAGGATGTCAACGGCGTGCTGGAAAAGGCAAGAGCCGACAAGCGGATTGGCAAGGCACTGGAAGCCCATGTCACCCTGGAAACCGCTGACCAGGCCGTGAAGGCCGCCTGCGAGGGCCTGAACCTGGCAGAAATCTTCATCGTCTCCGACTGCGCCTGGGCCGCCCCCGAGGAGGGCGCCGAGGTCGCCTGCGGCGAGAACTTCCCCAACCTCACCGTGGGCGTCACCGAAGCCAAGGGCGAGAAGTGCCCCCGCTGCTGGATGCACTCCCTGAACGCCAACGCCGAGGGCCTGTGCCCCCGCTGCGCCGCCGTCATCGCCAAGATGGACGTGGAGCTGTAAAATATCACAAAACCGCCGCTTCGTACCAAAACGAAGCGGCGGTTTTGTGGGTTCTATGCCAATAGTTGGAGGGAAAACAAAATTACCAAAGGAGCAAATATGTCTTCAATAAGGGAATAGAATTCATAAAGTCTAAGCGGAGATTTTGCTGGAGTCTAGCCTTGCATCAAATCCTCTTGCTCAACGACAGCATCACACAAAACGGTCAGGTGCTTATTCATAAGTTCCTTCGCCAAATCTGCATTGTGGCTGCAAATGGCCTTTGCGATTTCCTCGTGCTCTACCACGTACAGCCGACCACGTTCTCTGGTAACCAGCGCATCCATTTTGGATTCAATTTTCTTCTCCTCGTAAACGAGCATGTTCAAAATGGAAATCACAAAACGATTTCCGCTGATTTCGGCGACTACTGTGTGGAATTGCAGTGCTGTTTCCGTTGGGTCCTCATTGCGCTGCACAGTCTGCTTATGGCGTTGGACAGCTTCCATCAACCGGTTCAGCTCTTCGTCTGTCGCATTCAGTGCCGCCAGACGTGCCGCCTCTGCCTCAAGGGCTCTTCTTGCAAGCAGAAGCTCTTCCAGCTCATCGTAGTTGGTGACCTTTACGTTTTTACTCAGCTCGGACTGCATCATTGCACGCTCAAGGCGTTCGTTCATGTCACGCAAATATGCCTTCCCACTGGGGGTCAAAACCCGCCCCAGATTGCTGTTCTGAACTGTATAGTCCTTAAAATCCAGTTCCTTTAGATAGCGCCCGATTGTCGCTGTGCTGCAATCTATGCCGAATTTCAGAAAGTCTTCTCGCAAAACTCCACATCCGGCGGGTTCTCCCCGCTGGTCAATAAAACGTAGCAGCAAGTAGAATCTAAGTTTCTTAGGGGACGAAAAATTTCCGGTTCGCAAAAGCTGCTTCTCATTTAAGATGTCGATAAAATCACTTCCCTTTGCTATCAATTTCCCCAGTTTGTGGCAGTAAGCCACAAACATGGGGTATATTTTTGCCTAAATGGTTAGAATGTCAAAGTAATGACATGCCATGTGTCTCAAAAATTTTTCGAACTCACAGAAGTGCCGCTTAGTTACCCCGCATCTGTGGCATTTGATTGTGCAGACCGAAACCGGGCGCATACGTCATCCAACTAATGGACCCGGTAATGTACAACGGCGAAGTAAGTCCTATCCGGAATTGGAGACGCATAATTTTACTCGGGTATGTCGGTTGCTTGCTTTTTGCCCAATGACTGCACTTTGTTTCGTTTGGTTTCCTCGTGATTCTCAACCAGAATATTGATAATCACGCACCCTATGACGATTACCATACCAATCAGTGCCAAACTTCCTGGAATTTCGCCGACTGCCAGTGCAACCCAAACAGGGTTCAGAATCGGATCCAGCATCAACAGCATCGACACCTCCACAGATGCCAGATGCGGTGCTGACTTGGCCATCAGAACGGTTGCAATGCCGGATGCAACTACACCCAAGAAGAACACAGCAATCAGCGATGCAACATCAAACTGCGGGGGATGCTGGATAGCTGCCGGTATTCCCACCACTACGGAAATCAGGCTATTCAGCATAGTGTATTCTTGCAAATCGGCGGGATTGTTGCAGGCATACAGAATGCTGCAAGCCATACCAATACCGCTTATCAAGCCGCAAACATTTCCGAGGAGCTGCCCGGCGCTGAGATCATCCAGAAAGAATAGCGCTGTACCACCAATCATTATGAGTGACAGCACAATGTCCCGCAGTTTGACCTTTTGATGCAAAAATAGCCATGAGATGAGCACCACAAAAACAGGATTTGTGTATTGCAGAACGATTGCATTTGCAGCGGAGGTGTATTTGTTGGCATACGTAAATGCGGTCTGCGTCAAATACGCAATCAGTGCCCCAATCACTACGTCCTTTTTGAGTGAAAACTTCATGCTGCGCCGGTAGGCAGCCAGATACAGAAACGTCAACAAATTTCTGACCGCCGCAATAACCAGCGGATCCCAGTCAATAAATTTGAAGGCGACACCCATTGTACTCCAACAGAGTGCAACAGAAACCATCATAACCCGTGCCACCGGCTTTGAAACATTAGGCGTTGATTTTACTACAGTCTGCATCAATTATATCCTTCTTTTCCCCACTTTGCAAGGGGGAGATCCTTTTCCCAGCCGGTTTGTTTCAAACGTTCACATATTTCTAGTGCGGAACGGTTTGCTGTGGCAACAACGTCTTTTTCGCTCACCGTAAGGATTTCATGTTGGTCAACAACAACCTGTCCATCAATAATGACAGTCTCTACCTCGCTGCCGCTTGCCGCATAAACCAGATTCGGTACAATATTGCGTACCGGTCCCGGTAGGATTGGACTGAGTGCCGGAGCCAGCAAATCGACAAGAATTACGTCTGCTTTTTTCCCGGCGCACAGTGACCCAACCTGGTCTGCGATGCCCATAGCCTGTGCCGCCTCAATAGTTGCCATCCGAAGCACTTTCCAGGCCGGGAAAACGGTTGCGTCATGGTTTTTGTACTTGTGCATAATTGCGGTGAATTTCATCTCGTTAAAAAGATTGTTGCAGTTGTTTCCAGGCGCTTGGTCGCTGCCGAGGCCAACCTTGCCGCCGCACTGCATATATTCCTGCGCCGGGGGCAGTTCACCGTTAATGATTCCAATGCTGCAAGAACAAAGTGCCATACTTACCCCTCGTTTGGCGAGAAGCCTCCGCTCGGCATCGTTGGTCTCGGTTATGTGTGCAGCGTGCAATCTGGGTGTCAGATAGCCGAGCTCATCCAGCAGCTCTACCGGGCGCTTCCCATAACGCTCCAGAACTTGCCGTGTTTCTCGTTCCCCCTGCGCAACATGCATATGAATATCCAGCTGTTTCTGCTCGGCATAATTCTTAATTTCCCGCAGCAACGGTATAGAGCACATTTCCGTAGCCTGCGGACCCATCATACAGGTGATTCTGCCGCCGTTAGACTGGTGGTAGTGCTCCACCAGTCGCATGGCATCCATCAGCTGGCGGTTTCCTTTTGCTGGGTCAAAATCCCGCAATTGCGTATCTTGGACACCGTATGTCACAGTTGGCAGCTCGTTGATCATCTCCGCAGCAACAACACGTGTACCTACTTGAATGTGATTTTTAATCAGCTCCAGCATCGGAAAATCGTAGTCGCAAAAGGTTGTCGTTCCTTTTTTTACCGCTTCCACAATATTCAGCATGGAGCCTGCGACCAAATCCTCTGTCTTTGCCAGGCTGAGCAGCGGAAGAATTCCGCTGTACATCCATTTCTCTATATCCTGACTGCAACCGCGGACGATTGCATTGGATGTATGGATATGTGTATCAATGAATCCGGGAAGCACGGCTTTGTTTTCTGCATTTATGTAGCGGTGTGCCTGGTGCTGGTGCAAAATATCCTCAGTAGTTCCCACATCTACAATTTGGTTCCCTTTGATTGCCAATGCACCGTTTGGGATAATTCCGGTTCCCTTCCCTTCCATTGTAATCAGGTAGCCACCATAAATAATGATATCTGTTGTCATAGTTCCTCCATCACTGAATGGTAAAGCCTGCATCCAAAAGAATATGCGCACCGGTCATAAACGAGGCGTGCTCGGATGCCAGAAACAGAACTGCCGGTGCAATATCCATCGGGACGGCAATCCGGCCCAAGGGGTAGGACGCTGCCAGACGCCGCACATTCTGCTCATATCCGCCTTCACAGGCACTCATATCCTGCCGGAACATTTCGCTCTCTGTCCCGGCTGGACAAACTGCATTCACACGGATTCCGAAGGGGGCAAGCTCTAGCGCCGCTCCCTTTGTAAACTGCATCAAAGCTCCTTTGGAGCTGACATATGCCAATGCATTGCGTGTTGCAACAATTCCAAGCTCCGACACAGTGTTGACAATGGCTTTGTTGGTACCTTTCTTCAATAGCGGAACTGCATATTTGCTGCAAAAGAATGCACCCTTGAGGTTAACGCTCAGCGTTGCATCCCACTCTTGCTCAGTAGTATCCAGAAGGCCTCCGCCAATTGAAACACCGGCGTTATTATGCAGAACATCCAGCTTCCCAAAGCGCTTTTCAACATACGCAAACAGCTTCTGAACTTCTGCCTGCTTGCTGACATCACATGCATAGCTTTCACATTTGTGCGAAATTTTGCACAGTTCAGCCTTTGCGGATGCCAGATGCTCCGGATTGCGGCTCACCATAATCACATGGGCGCCCTCTTTCAAAAAGAGCTCTGCTGTGGCCTTCCCAATGCCGCTGGATGCTCCGGTAACAACAACGATTCTATCTTCAAACAGCATTTCCGTCCTCCTTTTTGCAGGTTATTTCACACCCATATAGGCAGCCTGGACATTGGGGTCGTCCAGCAGCACCTTTGCGTCTCCCTCCATAACGACCTTGCCGAGGCTGATGATATATCCGCGTTTTGCTGCATCCAACGCAATGAATGCGTTTTGCTCAACAACCAAAATTGTGACGCCAAGTTCACGGTTAATCTGCTTGAACTTATCAAACATCTCGTCAACAACAATCGGAGCAAGGCCAAGGCTCGGCTCATCCAGCATCAACAGCTTCGGCCCTGCCATCAGCGCTCTGCCGACGGCAAGCATCTGCTGCTCGCCTCCGGACATGGTACCGGCTGGCTGATTGATTCGCTCCTTCAGACGAGGGAACAGGCTGAAAACCTCCTCGTAGCGAGAATGAATCGCTTTCTTGTCCCTCTCTGTAAATGCTCCGATTGCCAGATTTTCTTTTACCGAAAGATTTGCAAAAATCCGGCGCCCCTCCGGCACAAGAACAACACCACGTTCAGCAACATGATAGGGACGTTTCGGAAGTGGCTGCCCCTGAAAGTGGATAGAACCACGCTTGATTTCTTTATCGCCTGCAATCGAACGCAGCAATGTTGATTTACCGGCTCCGTTTGCACCGATGATGGATACAATCTCACCCTGCCGCACTTCCATATTGATTCCGTGCAGTGCCTGAATGCCGCCGTAGAAAACCTCCAGATTTTCAACCTTCAGCAATACATTTTCCTCAGCCATCGCTCTTCCTCCTCTCACCGATATACGCCTTAATTACAGCCGGGTCGCTTTGAATTTCGGCTGGGGTTCCTTTTTTCAGCACGCTGCCAAGATTCAGCACCGTAATGTCACTGCAAAGATTCATGACGACCTCAAGGTGATGCTCAATTAGGATAATTGCCATGTTGGTTTCATTATCGCTGTGAATATTGCGGATAAAATCAATCAGCTCCAGCGTTTCTTCATTGTTCATACCTGCCGCCGGCTCGTCAAGCAGCAGCAGCTTAGGCTTGGTTGCAATTGCCCGGGCAATTTCCAGCTTTCGCTGGATGCCGTAGGGGAGGGAGCCTGCAATCGCATCCTTGTAGGGGAGAAGATTCACACGTTCCAGATATTCCTGGGCCTTTTTCTTCGTTTCCCGGTCTTTTCTGCGTGCATCCGGAAGCCCGAGGAATGCGGAAATAATTCCATAGTCCGCAATGCTGTTGATGCCGATTGCGACATTTTCCTCTGCTGTCATTTTGGAGAACAGGCGGATATTCTGGAATGTGCGGCTGATTCCCAGATGGGCAATTTGGTTGGGCTTGTATTTGGAAAGGTCCTTTCCATCAAATAGAATCGCACCCTCTGTTTTTGGCACAACGCCGGTGATTGCGTTAAAAAGCGTTGTCTTACCGGCACCATTGGGGCCAATCAAGCCTACCATTTGCCCTGCATCCAGGGACAGGTTTACATTGCTGATTGCCTTCAGTCCGCCAAATTGAACAGTCAGATTTTGAATATCAAGTAAGCTCATTTTCCAGCCTCCCGTTTTTTCGCCCGCATTTTCCACCCGGAAAACAGTTCTCTGCCGCCCATCAATCCCTCTGGCTTAAACAGCATGACCAAAATCATCAGTGCACCATAAAGCACCAGGCGCCATTTCTGCACAACACGCAGCACCTCGGGCAGCATTGCCAAAAAGATGGCTGCAATAGTCGGACCGCTGACCGATCCCATGCCGCCAAATACAACTGCGGCCAAGATATTATTGGATGTTGTTGCGGAGAAGGTGTTCGGCGTAATGAAGGTGTAGTAGCAGGCATACATACAGCCGGCCATGCCGCAGAAAAAGCCACTAATCATAAAGTTCTTGACCTTTTCTCTTGTGACATTAACGCCAATCAGCTCTGCTGCGGTTTCCTCATCCCGAATTGACAGGGCAATCCGCCCGTGCTTTGACTTTGTATAGCGGAAGGTCAGGTACACGCACACTGCTGCAATCAGAAGCACCAGCCATGCTTCGCTGTATTTGGGAATGCCGCTGATACCCAGTGCGCCATTGATATATGGATAGATATTGGAAAGCGCCAATCGAACGGTTTCGGAGAAGCCCAGCATGGCAATTGCGAATGTATCTCCCCGCATTCTGCCCTTCATTGTGGGGTAGCCTACAAGCAAGCCGAAAAATGCTGCGACAATGCCTCCGAAGAGCATGGCAGGAATAAATGAGAATCCCCAGTATTTGATTGCGATGACGGATGCATACGCTCCCAGTGACATAAAGCCTGCGTGACCCAGTGAGAACATTCCGGTAAAGCCTGTTAAAATGGTCAGGCCACAAACGGCGGTAATGTTGATTGCGATTACCGTCAGGATGCCAGATAAATATTGATACATTTCTCCACCTCCTTACAGTTTGTCCTTAACACTCTTGCCAAGAAGTCCATTGGGCATAAACACAAGAATGAGAATCATCACAAGGTAAGCAATCATATCACGCAGCTTCGAGGAAACATACGCAGAAACCATTGTCTCCAAAAGTCCCAGTACAAGGCCTCCAATCACTGCGCCCGGAAGGCTTCCCAGTCCGCCGATTACCGATGCCACAAACGCCTTGTTGGAAACGGCGCCCATAGAGGGATATACGGTATATTTCATGCCATAGAATACCCCAGCCAGGCCAGCTGCGAGACCGGAAATTGCAAATACAGCGAGGGATACCATATCAACATTGACACCCATCAGACCGGTTGTATTTACATCATAGGCACTGGCACGGATTCCAAGGCCAATTTTCGTTTTGTAAATAAAGAGCCACAAGCAAACCAGCATAACAACAGAGAGACCGCCAGAAAGAATATCTGCGTAAGCAATGCTGATATTGCCAATGTTCAGGATAATCCGCCCCCAATTGGAGGGGAACGGCTTGACGCTGGAGCCGATTGTTTGAATTGCCAGGTTTTCGACAAACATATTGACGCCGATGCCGGCAATCATCAGATACAGCCGAGGAGAATTCTTTCTGCGCATCGGCCGGTAAGTGGAAAGCTCTACTAAAAGCGAAATACCGGCAGCTACGATCATGCCCACAATAATCGCTATGGGCAGCGGCGCACCGGCCAGATTGATTGCATACACTGCGCCGAATGTGCCGACCATCATAATAACGCCGAAGGCAAAATTCGAAAAATTATAAATACTGAAGATCAGCGCATATCCAACAGCAAGCAACGCATAAATGCTGCCAATGGATAGACCCGTGATCACCTGCTGGATAAACACTGTCATGGACCATTCCTCCTGTATTTTGGGTATTCGACTTGCTCTAAGCCATGCACAGGAGGGAGATGCTCCCTCCTGTGCAGAGTTACTCAATCCTTCACAGAATAAGTTCCCTTGGAAACAGCCTGGCCGTTTTCAATACTGAGAATCGTAAATTCCGGTCCGATGGGATCGTGATACTGATCGAAGTACCACTTGCCGCCGGTAATCATGTCAACGCCGGTTGCTTTTTCAAGCACTTCCTTGAGCGCAGGGCCGTCGGTCGTTCCGGCAGTCTTAATTGCGTACTCAACAAACTGCATTGCGTTAACAGCATACAGTGCATACAGATGCAGGCTGGCGTTCAAATTGGCGTGCTTCTTGGCAAACGCATCAACCATGGGCTGGATTGCGTCGGAGTTCATATCCAGAGCGGAAATAACTACGCAGCCCTCCAAGGCATCACCGGCAACTGCCAGTGCATCCGGATTGTACCATGCGTCGGTACCAAGAATCTTGATTTTATCGCCGTAGCCCATATCGCTGAGCTGGATTGCAAAATTGCAGACCTCTTTGTAAGCGGCTGCGGGCATATAAACGTACTCCGGCTCTGCCTGTGCAATCTTTGTAATCTGTGCACGGAACTCGGTATCGTTGAGCATATAGCTTTCTTCGGCTACAATCTCGCCGCCAAGCGCCTTAAATGCATCAACAAAATAGTCTGCTGCTTCCACCGTACTGATGTTTGTGGATTCCGTCAGAGTGGCAATCTTGCGCACACCGAGCTCTTCATACACATAGTGCGCCATGGTGCTGGAGGAAAGACCGTTCTGCGGAGCGACACGGAAAACATAAGGCTTTGTTTTGCCATCCGCATCAACGGTAACTTCGGCGTTGCCGCAGTTCGGGAAGAGGGGAACCTGTGCTTCGTCTACCAGGCTGCCAAGTGTAATGGCGAAGGGGCTGCCATCCGGACCGATGATTGCATCCACATGGTTCTGATTGATGAGCTTGTTGGTGGCGTTTACAGATTCGGAGAAGTCTGCGGAGATGTCATACCATACCAGCTCAACCTTCCGGCCAAGAAGACCGCCGTTGGCGTTGATTTCTTCAATCCGATCTTCCAGAGCGGCAATGGCAACCAGTCCAAAGTAAGCGTCTGCGCCAGATGCCCATGCCAGGTAGCCGATTTTAATGGGATTGGATGTATCCAGCTCTGCAGCTGCTCCGGAGACGGTCCCTGCAGAAGCGGTTTCTTCCAATGCGGGGGTGGGGGTGGCCTGCTGTGGAGTTTTGGCCGCACAAGCAGCCAGCGAGGAAATCATTGCGACCAGTAGCAATAACGCGATAATTTTCTTCATGTCTTCACCAATCCTTTGTATTTTTGTTTATTCAGAGCACGCCGGTTTCCCTGGCATGCGTCCAAATCGCTTCCATTGCTTGTTCGGCACGGCAAACAACTTCGTCTGCGTCCATTCCAAGCACTCGTCCGTTTTCTTTCAGAACTCTTCCGTTTACGATTACTTCCGTAATATCGGATGGTGCCGTCTCATAAATCAAATCTGTAATCGGCATGGTAAAAGGATGATAATGAGGATTTGCCAGATTGACGAGCATGAAATCCGCCGGGCATCCTTCCTCCAGTTCGCCCACAGGGAGCGACGCCGCCTGTGCGCCGCCTGTCGTAACGGCAAAGAATGTTTTCTGCGCACGCATTTGGTGGCGAAGCCGCCGCTCGAGCTTTCCGGCCAACGTCAAAGCCTGCACCTGCCGAGTCATATCCGCAGTGGCCGTTCCGCTGCCAACCAGGATTTCGATTCCGTCGTATTGGTGGTCCAGAAACGGAGCAACCTGTGCATCGTGCAGACTCTGCACCGGGCACAGCGCAGCAGCGGCTGTGCCACTGCGCAGAGTTATGCGGTCTGCCTTCTCGGCATACTGGTTTCCGCCTACAACGGTTTTCCTATGTAACACATGGTTCTTGTGCAGAACCTGCACAGGTGTCATTGCATACCGCTCCAGGCAGGTTTCACGCTCCTGCTTTGTTTCGTTGGCGGCAACCATCAGGGTGCAGTCTAACGCAAAGGCTGCCTTTCCTGCCTCTCGCATCAAGGACTCAGAGGCGGTTTCCGCGGAGCTGAGCCCAATTCCGGCGGATGCCAGCTTCCCCTTTGTAGCAAGGACCTGCGCTTTGTTCCAGGCAATCATTTCTGCTTCATCAACCGTCTCCAGTTCATTGCAGCAGTTGCCCCAGGCATCCATCTCGGGCAGCCTTTTTCTGCTCATAAGTGCCGGACATGCAACCGTGCGCATTCCAAGCTCTTCGCAAAGCTCCAGATAAAGGGGCAGCTCTCTTACGGAGCAATACTCCAAAACAGATGTTGTTCCGCTTTCAATTGTCTGATACAACGAAAGCCGGAGCAAATCCTTCAGCTGCGCATCTGTCAGAACCTCCTGCGCAATGTTTACAAAGGGGTTCACCCGGAAATAAAGCGGAGTATCTCCGAAACGAGTACATTTGACATCTGCTGCAATGCTTTTCGAAACCAACGATGCTACCGCACGATGCCAGCCGTTCACAAAGCCGGGGACGGCCAGCTTGCCGGTTGCGTCGATTACCTGGGCCTCGGGTGCTTCAATTCCGTGGTCGATGCAAAGTATTTTCCCATTTTCAATCAGAATATCCACATGCTCCAGAATCTTAGTGGCGTTGTAGCCATCGTTGAAGAAGGTCGCCAGCATACAGTTCCGAATCAAAAGCTGCTTATTCATTTGCCGTCACCCCCAATGCGTCAAAATACTCATTTACAGCCTGTAGGTCTTGCCGCAGCTCACGCAGATTTGCATAGCCAATGTTCAGCACGTCAATGCAGTCGTGATAATCCAGCACCCAGCCCAGAGCGCCTCGTACATCATGCACCAGGTCTCCTCGCCCAAGGGTTTTGATGACATAAGTTCCAAGGCCTCTTTTGTTATGCGCCTTGTCCAGAGCACGAATCATTCCGTCCAGATTCCCTTGCTCAATTCTCGAGCCATCCCGATTGAATGTAACACACAACACTTCAATTCCCGCAATGTCGCTGCAATCCCATGCCACATCTGCACAGTGCGTGGACAGCCCGACATGCCGAACCATTCCCTGCTTTTTCATTTCCTGCAATGCCTTTAATGCGGGCATCTTGCCTTCCAGCTTCCCGCTCTCAACGCCGTGCAGGAGACAGAAATCGATATATGGAGTATCCAAATCCTTCAGGATTTTGCGGACGCTGCTCCACGCCTCTTCCTCTGTGTCGGCATACGTTTTGCTGGTCACAACAATTTTCTCACGGGCCTGGAGCTTCAAGCCCGCCGCAACTGCTGGCTGGCTGCCATAGCAGTTATCTGTGTCCCAGAAGAATACATTGTGCAGCCTTGCTGCATCGGAGAGAATTTTACCGCTGAAAGACGGCACAAACTGATTCAGGTGTTCCGTACCAAAGGCAATTTTAGATACCCGCTGTCCGGCCATTGTGGTTTCTGCTGCCCATAGAGATTGCTCCATATTACTCAGCCCCTTCTGCTTTGCTCTGCTTTGGAATGTAGGTTCCGTAGCCGCCCTCTGCCAGGATTGTTCCATCCTGATAGACCAGCTTTCCACGGACCCAGGTCTGCTTGACACGCCCTTTCATGTGTGCGCCATGGTAAATATTGTGTGCCGATTTTGTTTTGGAAAGGCTCTTCGTTCCGTCAAATACCCATTCCTCATTCATATCAACAACGACAATATCTGCATCTCTTCCGGGCATTAAGCTGCCTTTTTTCGGGGCAAGCCCCATGATTTTGGCAGCGTTTCCGGCTGTCAGCGCAGCCAGCCTGGTCAGAGGCAGCCCACGCTTGTGCACGCCTTCTGTAATGAGCCCTGGCAGCATTGCGTCATACCCGCCGAAGCCGCTGTATTCCAGGAAGAAATTCCCCTCCCGGGTTTTTTCTTCGTCGGAGTAGGGGCCGTGATCGGAGCCGATGGTATCAATGGTTCCGTCGAACACATAGTCCCAGAGCTTTTCCACGCTCTCACGGCTGCGGAAGGGGGGATTGCATTTTGCATATGCACCCTTTTCACGCAATACCGTTTTGTCGAACAGCAAATAATGCGGACAGGTTTCTACATATACCTTCTTCCCTTCGAATTTTGCCTGCTTCAAGAATGCGGCACCCTGCGGGATGGTCATATGGCAGATATAAAGGCGTGCCCCTGTAACCTCCGCAAATAGTACCGCACGTTCGATGGCCTCCTGCTCAACCCACCAGGGCCTGGCATCGTCGTGCATCGATGCGTCTGTACAGCCGCTGCTTGCCATATCCCGGCTGCCAAAGTCGGCGACCTCGGCATTTTCTGCATGTACGCCAATCAATGCATCGAGCTTCTGCGCAATGCGCATACCCTTTACCAGGTATCCATCCGTAATTTGCGGGTAATCCGGGTTGGCAAAACTCATAAAGCCCTTATAAGCAACACAGCCCAAACGGTCGAGCGTGGGCATTTGGTCAATGCAGCCAGGCGTCAGCCCACCCCAGAACGCAAAGTCTACGCAGGATTCTGCACGCGCAACCGCATATTTTTGCTGGAAACCGTCCTCGTCTACGACTGGGGGAACGCTCAGCGGCATATCCACAATTGTAGTAATGCCGCCGGAGGCGGCACATTGCGAGCCGTGTCTCCAATCTTCCCGATAATTCAGCGGTGAAGGATCCCACATGTGTACATGCGTATCAATCAGCCCGGGGAACAGCACCTTTCCGCTTACGTCAACGACGGTGTACCCCTCTGGTGCCGCTGCTCCTTTTAGCAGAATTCCTTCAATCTTTTCTCCATTGACAAGCAGAGTCCCTTCCAGAACCTGCTCCGGTAAGACAATCTGCCCTCCAACAAAAGCGTATCTGTTTTGCATTTTCATCTGCCAATCCTTTCTGCATGCATACAGTCAAACGATAAGTGCGTCACTCATCACTGATGTTCTGCTGCCTATAGGATACAAAGCCTGTTTCTCTTTGTCAAGATTTTTTGAGCGGAGAACTTGATTTTCATTGGTTCCCACAAATTTCACGGTTCAATTTTGTGGAACTCGCATTATGCCTTGATAAAAATATTATATTTATGTGCTTTTTGGCAATTTTAGCCAAAACATCCTTTCAAAAATCAGCCCATAGGCATTTGCTGCGCCAATTCGAAACACTTGCAATGAAAATTTCTTATATTTGATGAAAATTCTTATTGACATTGCGGCTTCATCCATGGTATGCTTTCCCTGTAAGAAAAATTCATCACTGATGAGTAATGGAGGTATATTTATGAATGACAATGTTGCGTTGACGCCTGCACGAATCTATGTATCGCCGACAGAAGAACGTTTTCAGGACAGCTACCGCCGCTGGCAAGGTATCCCTTCGATTGAAGTTAGCCCCAAAGGACGAATTTTCGTAAATTTCTACACAGGCCAGGGCGCTGAGGTCGGCGGCAATATTATGGTTTTGTGTGTCAGTGATGATCACGGCAAGAGCTTCCGTTCCTGCGCCACCGTCGTTGAGCATCCGGACAAAAGCTGCCGAATTTATGACCCCTGTTTGTGGTTTGACCCGCATGGGACACTCTGGATGAGCTACACGCAGGCTCGTGGCTTTAACGACGGGCGCAGTGGCGTTTGGGTTGTCACATGTAAAGATGCGGACGCCGAAACGCTGGTTTGGTCTGAGCCCCGCAGAATCGCAAACGGCATCATGATGAATAAGCCGATTGTCACACAGGACAATACCTGGCTTTTCCCCTGCGCCATCTGGCGTGATGAGAGCGGCAGTGTTCCGGCTGAGCGTCACGGTTTGGAGAATGAACAGTTTTCCAATGTCTACGCTTCCACAGACGAAGGGAAAACCATCGTGCTGCGTGGACATGCCGATGTTCCTATGCGCAGCTTTGATGAGCATATGATTGTCCAGAAGAAGGACGGGACATTGTGGATGCTTGTTCGAACCTTCGATGGCTTGGGCGAAAGCTATTCCAAGGATGGCGGCTTTACATGGACACCGGGCCGCAAAAGCCATATCGACAATCCCTGCTCCCGCTTTTTCATACGTCGTCTTAAATCCGGCCGGCTGCTTATGATTAACCATTACAATTTTGACCAGCGTATTGATTTGGACGATATTATGCATCAGGGAAATGTTAAGCGCTGGAAGGGCCGCAGCCATTTAACGGCCATGCTTAGTGAAGACGATGGCCAAACCTGGCCGTATACGCTGCTCCTTGACGAACGGGATGAGGTTTCCTATCCGGATGCAAAAGAGGCGGATGACGGCTTTATCTATGTCTGCTATGACCATTCTCGCATCACGGAGCGTGAGATTTTGATGGCTCGATTTACGGAAGAGGAAATTCTTCAGGGGAAGCTATCGAATCCAGAAAGCCAGTTGCGTATTTTGGTCAACAAAGCGTTGGGCCAACCGGATGTGGAATAGGCCCGGCAACTCCCACTTCCCGTCAGGACAACTGAAAAAGAGCATTTCAAAAATTAGTATATGGAGCAGGTGCCAGATATGAATCAGATTTTAGAAAAACTCGCCATATCGGCAATCGTGCCGGTTGTAGTATTGGATGATGCAAAGGATGCCGTAGAAACGGCGAAGGCATTGCTTGCCGGTGGCGTGGGCGTAATGGAGATTACGTTCCGCACGGCGGCAGCGGCAGATTCCATTCGAGCGGTCAGTGAAAACTGCCCGGATATGCTCGTCGGTGCGGGCACGGTCATTACGCTTGCGCAGTGTAAAGAGGCGGTCCAATGCGGCGCAAAATTCATTGTTGCACCGGGCTTTGACCAGGAGGTCGTCCGCTGGTGCATAGAAAATAATATCGCTGTTACCCCCGGCTGTGTTACGCCCAGCGAGATTATGGCAGCAATGAGGCTGGGACTTAAGGTTGTGAAATTCTTCCCGGCGGGCATTTACGGCGGGCTTTCTGCAATGAAGGCACTTTCGGGGCCCTTTGGTGGGGTCAAATTCATTCCCACCGGCGGTATCAATGCGCAGAATATTGGCGAGTATATCGCCGCACCCTTTGTTCATGCTGTCGGCGGCAGCTGGGTTTGCCCGAAAGCGGATATTGTAGCAGGCAATTTTGAGAAGCTCACAAAGCTCTGCAAGGAAGCAAGGGCGGCTGCATTGGGCTTCGAAGTGGCGCACATTGGCATCAACAGCGCCGATGCCAATACCTCGATGTCGATTTGCGAGAAGCTGAACGAGGCGTTTGGCCTTGGTATCAAAGAGGGCAATTCCTCCAGCTTCGTCTCCAATGGAATTGAGGTTATGAAGTCTATGTACCTTGGCAGAAACGGTCATATCGCCATTCGCACGAATTCCATTTCTCTGGCTGTAGCAGAACTGGAAAAGAATGGGTTTGTTTGCGATATGGCAACAGCAAAGTACAAGGGCGAGCGGATAACTGCGGTTTATCTCAAGGATGAGATTGGCGGATTTGCCATCCATCTGCTGCAAAAGTAAGGAGGAATATCGTGAAATTTATGACCTTTGGCGAGATTATGCTTCGCCTGAAAGCCCCTGGTATGGAACGCTTGCTGACCAATCACTGCCTGGAAGCCACCTTTGGAGGCGGCGAGGCAAACGTGGCTGTGTCACTGGCAAATTATGGCATGGATGTCAGCTTCCTGACCGTCCTGCCCGATAATGCCGTTACGGATGCTTGTGTACGAGAACTGCGTGGCTTCGGCGTGGATACCTCCCGTATTGTCACCGGCGGCGACCGCTTTGGCATCTATTATGTGGAAGGCGGCGCCAATCAGCTGCCGAGTAAGGTTATCTACGACCGTGCATATTCGTCAATCGCATTGGCAAAACCGGGGGATATTGACTGGGCCAAAGCGTTTGAGGGCGTGGATTGGTTCCATATCACTGGCATCACCCCGGCCATCAGCGAATCCGCAATGGCGTTGAGCCTGGAGTCTGTCAAGGAGGCAAAAAAACGCGGCATCACCGTCTCTTGCGACCTCAATTACCGCAAGAACCTTTGGAAGTACGGCAAGAAGGCCAGCGAGGTCATGCGTGAGATGGCCAAATACGTAGATGTGGCGATTGCCAACGAGGAAGATGTGCAGAAGTCACTCGAAATCTCTGCCGAGGTAGACGTGGAATCTGGAGAGCTGGACCGCCAAAAGTACCGTGCTCTCGGTGATAAGGTCCTTGCTGCCTATCCGAATATGAAGTGCATCGCCATCACGTTGCGTGAGAGCCACAGCGCCGACTGGAATGGCTGGGCGGCCTGCCTGAACGATGGGGAGAATTTCTACGTATCCAAGAAATACGAGATTCGAGATATCATCGACCGGGTAGGCGGTGGCGACAGCTTTGCCGGTGGCCTGATTTACGGCCTGAATCACTATGAGGACAAGCAGTCTGCACTGGAATTTGCAGTTGCGGCATCTTGCCTGAAGCATAGCATCCCCGGCGATTTCAATCGTGTCACCGTATCCGATGTCACAAAGCTCATGGGCGGCGACGGAACCGGAAGAGTGCAGAGATAGCACAATTAAAAGACAATGCAAAAGCAGCCGAAGGCGTTTCGCTCTGGACGCTGAAACGCTTTCGGCTGTATATAGGCTGATTTCTCCTTGTACGTCAGCTCATAGAAATCCTCGCAAAACGCTCCCGCCATTTCCCTCCGATGGCGGGAGCGTTTGCTGGGTTCTATGCTATGGCAGCGGCCTGGAAGCAGCCGTAGGCGGCGTAGCAGGCGTTTTTGCGGCCTTTCAGGATTCCTTTGTAGTAGCAGTAATTTGCCATGTGTTCAGCCTCCTGCTTTTGGTGTGCGCCGCCGGAGAATTTGTCGGCGGTGTGCTGCTATTGTATCCAATGCACCAAAGGATGTCAATATATGCAGAACTTTTTGTGCGAAAATCACATTTGCGGGAGAAAACCTCCTTGACAAGCAGGCGGGTTAATTTTATAATAAAGAAGAGATTCCAGCGGGCTTCCGTGCTGGTTTTGGATGGAATTACCCGGAAACAGGAGGTATTGTTATGAGAAAGGTTCTTGCTCTTGCGGCGGCTCTGGTGCTGCTGGTTGGGATGGTGTGGGTTCCGGCTGCCGGGGAGTCCCTGGTGAAGGTGCTGATGTCCACCCCCGGCGTGACCTGCCGGGAGGCACTCCGGGAGAAGTGCCCCACTGCCGATGAATTGGACGATGCCGTGGAGTGCAGCCAGGGAGTGATCCCTGAGGATGTGCTGTTCACCCCCGGCCGCCTGACCCTGATGGCCACCGGCCATGTGACCTGCGACGAAGAGGTATACGATGTCAGCTTCAAGGTCTGGTCCACCATAAACCGGGCCATTGGCCTGTTCTTCCTGGCAGACGATGCCGACACCTGGGAGTTGCTGACCTGCAACCTGGGGGACGTAATCGAGGGCCGGTTCCAGGCCCCGGGAACCTACGCCATTGCCGTGGGCTGGTAGGCTGCGGATACACATTTTTGCCGGTGCGCTGCATTTTTGCGGCGCACCTTTTTTGGCTGCATTTTCTGGTGTAATAAATGAATATATATTCACTCAAAATTTTGCATAAACGGGGTGAATATTCAATTATACTGATTAAATTGAATGCTTTTGTGATTTTTACCATAAAAAGCCCTGCCGGTAGCGGCTCAAACTTGTATGACAATACAGTTGACAATGCATAATATACGCGCTATAATTCCAGCATAAACAATCCCTCACGGGAAAAACAAAATATGAAAAAGGAGACATCATTATGAAAAAGATTATCGCTCTGGTTCTGGCACTGGCAATGCTGAGCAGCCTCTTTGTGATGGCAGGCTTTGCAGAGGACAAGGAAGAGATCACCACCGTGAACCCCGGCGTGCTCACCGTGGCTACCAGCCCGGACTTCGCACCCTATGAGTTCTACGCACTGGACGAAGAAGGCAATCCCACCCTGGCCGGTTTCGATATGGCTCTGGCCCAGTACATTGCCGATTATCTTGGCCTGGAGCTGGAGGTCATCCCCATGGACTTCGACGGCACCCTGATGGAGCTGGCCGCTAAGAACGTGGACCTGGCCATGGCCGGTTATTCCCCCGACCCCTCCCGGATGGATAAGATGGATTTCTCCGATATTTACTATCTGGGCGGCCAGTCCTTCGTCACCGTCAAGGGCAACGAGGATATGTTCAAGACCCTGGAAGACACCAACAACCCCGACTACCAGATCGGCGCCCAGATTGGCTCCATCCAGGTGAACCTGGCCAAGGAGAACTCCCCCGAGGCAGACATTGTGGAGCTGAGCAAGGTGACGGACATTGTGGCCGAGCTGCTGGCCGGTCATCTGGACGGCGCTTATATCGAGACCGCCGTGGCCGAGAGCTACGCCAAGAACTATCCCGAGCTGGTGGTTCTGCTGGAGGTTCCCTATGAGCAGGCCGGTTCCGCCGTGGGCGTGTCCAAGGGCAACGAGGCCCTGCTGGCAGGGGTGAACGAGGCCATCGCCGCAGCACTGGCAGACGGCAGCATGGACAACTTCGTGGCCGAGGCCAACGAGCTGGCCGGCGGCGACATCATCGAAGGCCTGCTGGACGAGCAGTAAATCCCAACCTTTTCAAGAGGGGTTGCCTCACCGCCGTGGGACAACCCCCTCTTGGTGTCCGAAAGAACCCCGGCAATTTGCGGAATGATTATCATATAAGGAGCGGATGTCATTGTTATCCTGGAACGGTTTTGAGAAAGCCTTTGAATACATCAACCTGATTGAGCAGGGCATGGTCTGCACCCTGTGCCTGTCTGCCCTGACGGTGCTCTTTGGCTTTGTCCTGGCACTGGTGCTGGCAATTTGCCGCCTTTCCAATTTGAAGATTGCGAAATTCCTGGCCACGGTGTATGTGGAGGTGCTGCGGGCCACCCCTATGCTGGTGCAGCTGTTTATTGTGTATAATATCCTGCTGTCCGGCATCTCCCTGCCCCGGTTCAAGCTGTTTGGCTTCATCCGGTTCGAGCGGTTCCTCCCCGGCGTGATTGCCCTGTCCCTGAACTCCGGTGCCTACCTGTGCGAAATCATCCGCTCCGGCATCCAGAGCATCGACATGGGCCAGACCGAGGCGGCCAGAAGCCTGGGCATGACCCAGTGGCAGAACCTGCGGCTGATTGTGCTGCCCCAGGCCATCAAGAATATCCTGCCCGCCATTGCCAACGAGTTCGTCACCATCATCAAGGAGTCCTCCATCTGCTACACCATCGGTGTGCAGGAGATTATGTACGGTGTCAACTCCATCAAGGCGGCAACCTTCTCCATCGGCGAGCCGCTGATTATTGCCGCCGTGGTGTACTTCTGCCTGACCTTCCCCACCAGTAAGATTATTGCCTATTTCGAAAGGAGAATGAGCCGTGGCGACCGGAGATAAGCTGATTCAGGTGCAGCACCTGGAAAAACACTATAACCATGGTGCCATCAAGGCCCTGGACGATGTAAGCGTAGATATCAACAAGGGGGACGTGATGGTGGTCATCGGCCCCTCCGGCTCCGGCAAGAGCACCCTGCTTCGCAGCCTGAACCTGCTGGAGGTGCCCACCGGGGGCCACATCCTCTTCGACGGGGTGGACATCACCCAGAAATATACCCAGGATGCCAGCGGCAAGAAAACCAAGGTGGACATCAATGTCCACCGGCAGAAAATGGGCATGGTGTTCCAGCACTTCAACCTGTTCCCCCACAAGACCATTTTGCAGAATATGACAATCGCCCCCATGAAGGTCAAGCACATGGACCGGGCCGAGGCCGAGCAGAAGGCCCGGGCGCTGCTGGCCCGGGTGGGGCTGGAGGACCGGGCGGATGCCTATCCCATCCAGCTCTCCGGCGGGCAGAAGCAGCGGATTGCCATTGTCCGGGCGCTGATGATGGAGCCGGAGGTGATGCTCTTCGACGAGCCCACCTCCGCCCTGGACCCGGAAATGGTAGGCGAGGTGCTGGAGGTTATGAAGGAACTGGCCGCCGACGGCATGACCATGGTGGTGGTGACCCACGAGATGGGCTTCGCCCGGGAGGTGGGCAACCGGGTCCTGTTCATGGCCGATGGCAAGCTGCTGGAAGAGGGAACCCCCCAGCAGATTTTCGGCAACCCGCAGAACCCCAGACTCCAGGATTTTCTGAATAAGGTGTTATAATGGAAAAGAAAATTTTATTTGACTGTATCGACAGCCACGCCGGGGAGATTACCGCCCTGAGCGATGCCATTTGGGATTACTCCGAGCTGTCCATGGAGGAATTCCGCTCCGCCGCCTACTACTGCGACCTGCTGGAAAAAGAAGGCTTCCATGTACAGAAGCAGCTGTGCGGCATCCCCACGGCGTTTTCCGGCTCCTTTGGCTCCGGCCGCCCCAGAATCGGCATCCTGGGGGAGTTCGATGCCCTGTCCGGCCTGGCCCAGACCGCCGGAAGCACCCAGCGGCAGAGCGAAAATCCCGGGGCCAACGGCCAGGGCTGCGGCCATAATCTGCTGGGGGCCGGTGCCTTCGGTGCGGCGTTGGCCATCAAGCAGGCCATCCAGACCGGGGCCCTTTCGGGCACCGTGATTTTCTACGGCTGCCCCGGGGAAGAGGGCTGCGCCGGTAAGACCTTCATGGCCCGGGACGGTATGTTCCGGGACTTGGATGCCGCCCTGACCTGGCATCCCGGAGATACCAACGAAATCAAGGTGGGGGCCAGTGCCGCCTGTATCCAGGTGGCGTACAGCTTCACCGGGCTTTCCGCCCACGCCGCCGACAATCCCTATATGGGGCGGTCGGCCCTGGATGCCGTGGAGTTGATGCATGTGGGCATCCAGTTCCTCCGGGAGCATATGCCCCCCAACAGCAGCATCCACTATTCCATTACCGATGCCGGCGGTGTGTCCCCCAATGTGGTGCAGCCCCGGGCGGCCACGGTGCTGATGGTGCGGGGGGAGACCGTCCGCAAGGCCAAGGCCCTGCTGGAGCGGGTGAATAAAATTGCCCAGGGTGCCGCCCTGATGACCGAGACCAGCGTTGCCATGCGCCAGATTGACGGAACTGCTTCGATTCTGCCCAATGAAACATTGGAGCGGGTGATGTATGAGAATATGCAGCAGGTTCCCATCCCGGAATACACCGCAGCCGAGCGGGAATTTGCCGAGGCGCTTCATGCCACCTATCCTGCTGCCGTGCCGGGACTGCTGTCCAATTCCAACCGGCAGGTGTGGGCCTATGCCAACAAGATGACCGACGGCGGCAAGCGGGCCATCAATGATTTTATCATGCCCTATGTGCCCTATTTTGCCTATGCTCCCGGCTCTACGGATGTGGGCGATGTGAGCTGGCTGACCCCCACGGCGCAGATTACCACCGCCACCTGGACCAGCGCCTCCCCCGGCCACTCCTGGCAGAATGTGTCCATCGGCAAGACAAGCGTTGCCCACAAGGGAATGCTGCAAGCCGCCAAAATCATGGCAGGCGCCGCCGCCGATTTGATGGAGAACCCGGCCCTTCTGGAAAAGGCCAGAGAAGAATTCAACCAATCCGCCGCCGAGGGCTATGACTGCCCCATCGGCAAGGAAGTTACCTTCTAAAAAATCCCCCCATTTTCCACAATTCATGAGGAAAATGGGGATTTTTTGTGCTATAATATCGAATGGTGAAATGTAAAAATGATTGAGCCTTTCGTAGGGGCGATGAAAATCGCCCGCAACCTGGGATTTTAGCGAGCACTCCGTTGAGTGGTGCAGCCCATTCCCGGCTCCCTCTCTGAGGGAGCTGGCACGCCCGCAAGGGCGTGACTGAGGGAGTGTCGTCCGATGGTTGCTTCATGCCAACGATTTACACACCGGCTCATGTGAACTCTGAAATTTTTGAGTGCTTACGTTCACCGAAGTACACTCCCTCAGTCTCGCATTCGCTCGACAGCTCCCTCAGAGAGGGAGCCGGGAACGCCCCCATCCAGGCTCCCTCTCTGAGGGAGCTGGCACGCCCGCAAGGGCGTGACTGAGGGAGTGTCCCCCGATGGTTGCTTCATGCCAATGGTTTACCAACCAGCGCATATAAACTCTGAAATTTTTGAGTGCTTACGTTCATCGAAGTACACTCCCTCAGTCTCGCATTCGCTCGACAGCTCCCTCAGAGAGGGAGCCGGGAGGGGTGCGTACCATTCATCGTATCGCCCGGAAAATCCGGGGTTGCGGGCGATTTTCATCGCCCCTACGAAAGCTCGGATGATTTTTGCTTTCCCCATGCGGGTGGGTGCTGCATAAATTTTGCCGTGCGGAAAAGAAAGATGAGATATTTACCTCCCGTTCCTTACATAACAGGTGAAACGGAAAGGAGATGGCAGATTGGAAGACCAAAAAATAGTCGCCCTGCTTTTTGAGCGCTCAGAGCAGGGCATGACCGAGCTGATTGCCAAATACGGCAAGCTGCTCCAGGGCATTGCCCGGAACATCCTGGGAAATGCCCTGGATGCGGAGGAGTGCGCCAACGATACATATCTGAGTGTGTGGAACGCCATTCCCCCGGAGCAGCCCCGCTCCCTTGCGGCCTTCTGCTGTGCCATCGCCCGGAACAACGCCCTGAGCCGCTATCAATGGGACAATGCCCAGAAGCGAAACAGCCACTATGCCATTGCCCTGGACGAATTGGGCGAAAGCATCCCCGCCCTGGGGAATGCGGAATCTGAGACAGAAGCCAGAGAATTGACCGATGGTATCAACCGCTTTCTGGCTGCCCAGAAAAAAGAGGACCGCTACCTCTTCGTCCGCCGGTATTATTTTGCCGACAGCGTGGCCGAGCTGGCTGCCCAGATGGGCAAATCCCCCCACAGCGTTTCCGTGCGCCTGTTCCGCATCCGTGAGAAACTTCAAAAATACTTGAGGAAAGAAGGTCTGCTTCCATGAAACGTGAGAATATTTCCAAGATTCTAAGCGGAATCGACCCCGCCTTCGTGGAAGAATGCGTCACGCGGCCTTCAGAAAGGAACACCATGAAACATTCCAAACGTTTGGCGGTTCTCATTGCCGCCGCCTGTCTGCTGGTTGCGCTGGGCATCACCGCCTATGCCGCTGCCCGCTCGATTTTGGGGGACTTCTGGGGCAGCTATGGGGAACACCTGCAAGACCCCCAGGAGCAGCGTGCCCTGGGGCGGGAGGATTACGCCGACTGGCTGGAGGGCGAACATCAGATGGTGGACAAGATGCTGGACATTGCAGGCAAGACCACGCCTCAAAACACCTTTGTCCCCATCGAGCCGGGCAGCAAGGCAGGCATCACCCTGCTGGAAAGCTACTATGACGGAGAGAAAATTGCCATGGGCTGCCAGTTCCAGCGGATGAATCTGCAAGCGCCCATTCAGTTTGACATTGACCTGAATGACCCCGCCTATGCGGAGATGGGAGAAATGCAGCCCCGGGAGGATTTTACAGAATTTCTGGAATACGGCGACAATTGCATAACCGCCGAGGAAGACCGGAAGGAAATTGCCGCCCGGCTGAAGCGGGATGGGAAAGTCACCTTTATGGCATGGGGCTCCTGGCTCAGCGACCATGTGTATGCCAATGGTGAAGATTTGGGTCCCTGCCACGGCGACATTGACCCGGAGGGCTACTTCACCGTTGACCCCATGATCATGGGCATTGGTGAGGTGGAGCTGCCGGAAAGCTGCCGGAATCTGCCGGAAATCACCGTGACCCTGAACTACTGCGTGCAGCAGGTGGTGTATCAGCTGGAGGGAAGTACGCTTCGCTGGGCAGAGTTCCCCATCCAGCGGTATCCGGTGAATATCACCATTGCCAACAACACCCAACCCCAGGCCACATAAAATTCGGCGGGCAAGCGTCTAAGCTTGCCCGCCACAGTTTTGGTTACAGAATGGCTTCCAGCTGGGAAAGGGATGCAATCTCATAGTCCGGACGGATATCGGCCCGGCCGGGCAGGTGCTCCGGATTGCACCAGCAGGTTTTGATGCCTGCGTTGACCCCGCCCAGGATATCCGAGGTCAGGCTGTCGCCCACCATAATGGCACTTTCCCTGCAAAAGTGGGGAATCTGGGCAAAACAGGCCTGGAAAAATTCCTTGGAGGGCTTGTTGTAGCCAATCTCCTGGGAGATAAACACCTTCTCAAAATAGGGGTACAGCCCTGCGCTGGTAAGCCGGGAATGCTGCACCGAGGCAGTGCCGTTGCTGGCGAGAAACAGCCGGTGATGTCGGCTCAGTGCCTGTACAGCCTCCAGGGCCCCGGGGAGAAAGTAGTGGCCTATGCCCAGGTTCTTCTCGTAGTTCCGGGTGATGGCCACCGGGTCCGCCTCCCGGCCCAGCTCTGCAAAGAGCACCCGGAAGCGGCCCTCCTGCACCTGGGCCCGGGTCAGCTCCCCCCGCTCCAGCCGCTCCCAGTGCTGACGGTTGATGATGTGATACCGCTCCACCACCGCCGCCGTGGGTTCCACGCCGAAATGGGATAGGGTCTTGGCCAGGGCAATTCGCTCTGCCGCATGGAAATCCAGAATGGTATCGTCCAAATCCAGAAAAACAAATTCCGTCATGCCCGCTCCCTCCAATGGGAAATCTCCCGGGCGATCCGGGCAAATTCCGGGATGCCCAGGGTCTCCCCCCGGACGTTGTCCGGAAGGCCGCAGGCCCGGAGCACATCCTCTGCGCTGCTCTTGCCCAGCTCCGGGAAGCCGGAGGCCAGGCCGTTGCTCAGCTTCTTCCGCCGCATGGCAAAGCTGGAACGCACCACCCGGAAGAAGAGCCCCTTGTCCGGGATGTCCCAGGGCCGCTGCTGCCGCACCCGCAGGGTCACCACGGCAGAGGTCACCTTGGGCTGGGGCAGGAAGCAGTGGGGGGGCACGTCAAACAGCAGCTCCGGCTGGGCGTAGTACTGGCAGAACACCGAAAAGGCCCCATAGTCCGCCGTGCCCGGCCCGGCGGCGATGCGCTGGGCCACCTCCTTCTGCACCATAACGGTGACGGCTTCAAAGCACTCTGCCTCCAGCAGCGCCGTGAGAATGGGGCTGGTGATGTAATAGGGCAGGTTGGCACAGGCCATGGGCCGCAGGCCCCCCAGCTTCTCCTGCACCAGGGCGGGGATATCCAGCTTCAGCACATCCTCCCACAGGATTTCCACATTGCCGCAGTCCGCCAGGGTCAGGGCCAGGATGGGCTTCAGCCGCATATCCACCTCCACTGCGCACACCTTCCCGGCCCGCAGCGCCAGCTGCTGGGTCAGCGGGCCGATGCCGGGGCCGATTTCCAGCACCCCCACCGAGCCGTCCACCCCGGATTCCCGGGCAATGGACTCCGGCACCCAGGGGGCAATGAGAAAATTCTGCCCCTTGGCCTTGGAAAAGTGGAAGCCGTGCTCTGCCAGCAGGGGCTTCATCACCTGAATATCGCATACATTTATCATGGGTGTATCCTCTTGTCTTTATGGTCGGTGCCCCTATCATACCAGACGCCGCCCCTGATTTCAACCGAGAAAATACACATTGCACTGCCGTCTGCCAAATTCCGCCGCCTCCTCCGGGGGCAGGTACAGGTCGATGCGGTTTTCTGCCAGACAGTCACTGGCCACCGCCTGGGCCATGCCATAGAGCCAGGAGCCGTCGGCGGCCAGAATAAACAGCCGGGTACCCGGGGCAATGGTGGCGCTGGGCACCAGGGCCGTGCCCTTCCGGGCCTGGGGAATGCAGCCCGGGTCCTCCGGGGAGAAGGCGGTGGCCTCCAGGGTACACATGCCGGAGTAGGGGAGCATCTCTCCCTCCGGCAGCCACAGGCAGCCCGGCCCCAGGGTAACGCCGCAGTCCTCCCGGGTGCCCACTGCCACCAGCCTTGGGACGGCGGGGCAGAGGAGATGCCGGTCCACAATCTCCCGGGAAACCGGGAGCCCGTTGACATAGGTCACCTTGGCCACGCACCGCAGCTCCCCCGGGGTTCCCGGTGCCAGCTCCACCTCCCGGCCCCAGGGCAGGGTGTCGTCCGGCCGGTACTCCGTGTCCGCCGGAAGGGCCATGGTGAATGTCTCCCGGGTGTACTGGCGGCGCACCACGGTGAGGGTGTCCCCGGGCTGCAAGAGGGTGTCCGGGTCGGGGCTGACCTGGTCCGCCGCCGTCAGGGGCAGCCCCAGGGCCTCCAGCAGCGCCCGGCCGGTGCACCCGGCGGCCTCGGCCCGGATGGACTGGCCGCAGTAGAGAACCCGGATGCCCTCCGCCCCCTCCCGCTGCTCTGCCCGGGCCGTCAGAGCCAGCAGCAGGCACAGTGCCGCCGCCCAAATCCCCGCCAGCCGGAACCCCCAGCGGAGCCTCCGCCGCCGCCGGACCGGCTTTGCCTGATGATACATCAAAAATCCCCCCTTTCTTCTTATCATACTGCTTTTTTAGGCAGAATCCATCGAAGAAAGGGGGCGGGGAAGATTATTTGTATTTACAGCTCCGTAAATTCATAGCTGTAGGCCACGCTGCCGTTGTCGAAGCGATACAGCAGCTGACCGGTGGGCAGGGTCTCCTTGGTAAAGCGGGCAAATTCCTTGCCGTGCTTGCTGCGGACATAGTCGTCCGGGTTTTCCAGCTCCGCCTCCTCGAAGAAGGTCTGGGGTCTGCCGGACCCGGCACAGGCGTTGTAGATTTTGGCGACGATTTCGTATTCCTTCATTTGGACAATCTCTCCTGAATATAGCTCCCGATTTCCTCCGGCTGGAGGTTCAGGGCAAAGGCAAATTCCTGCCGGATGGCACCCTCGGCCCGGTGCAGGATGTCCCGGTCGGTAGAGGACAGGCCCTTGCAGCTCTGCCGCTGCCGCAGGCACCCGGCCAGGCTCAGCAGCTGGGCGGTGTCCCGGCCGGACAGAATCTGCTGAAAGCATTGCAGCCGCTGCTTGTGCCCCTCAATCCAGGGCATGGGCTCCTGCCGGACGGTGGCCAGAATGGCATCGATTTTCTCCCGGGTCAGCACCGGCCGCAGCTTCCCCTGGGCCTTTTGGGGAAGATAAAACGCCGCCGTGGGCTGGGCCAGGGGATGCAGGACAATATACTCCTGGTTCGCCGTCCCAAAGTCCATGGGGCGGACATCCTCAATCACGCAGACTCCGTTGGAGCCATAGATTACATATTCTCCTTTTTGATACATTTTCAGCATGTCCTCCTTTGCAGAACCTTGGGCCATAAACTTCTACGCTAATTATAGCAGAAAACGGCCCATGATTGCAAAAGACATATTTTACAAAGTTTTGCCCCTGTTTTTTGTGGAAAAGTTCCTTTGAAATTTTCGAAAAAGGAATATATCATTAAAAACGTAACGAGTGGCATATCTGCGTAAATCCAGTTTCGCAGATATGCCCTTTTTATTTTGAATTTCAGGAGGATATATATGAAACGAATCAAAGCAGCCTGCCTTTGCCAAATGCTCCATCGGGAAAGCGCAGAGGGCGGTATGCGCTGAGGCGCATCATCGATGTGCTGACCTTCCTGGTGGCGGCGGCCCTGATTGCCGCAACCTACCGGGAGCTGGGCAGGGGCGACACAGCTCTGCCAAAGGGGAAAGCACCTCTTCGGTAAATTGCATGAAATAAAACCGCCGAAAATATGCATTCCTCCGAATTTTTCATAATCGCAAATTTGTCTAATGAAATGCGCCAACAGGACATTGAGAAGCCGGGGAAAAAGGTATACAATGAAACCGATTATAGGCAGTGCCGCCCGGCGGCCTGTCTGCCTGCGCCAACGCCGCAGAGCATTTTAGGAGGTATCGTATCATGGAAATTCTTTCCGTATTTGACCCGGCTTTTAAGCCCTATGGCAAGGTGGTCACCGGCATGGAGGAAACCTGCCGGGAGATTCTGGACACCCTGGCCGAAACCCCGCTGCCCCAGGGCACCGACTATGTCCCCACGGACCCCGCCCTCCAGTCCCTGCCCGCCGCAGTGGAGGTCTCCGAGAACCTGTACGGCGGTATGCCCGTCCAGCTGGGCTGGTGCAACGGTCACAATACCAAGCTCAACTGCCTGGAATATCACCGGGATTCCGAGTTCAATCTGGGCACCCAGGACTTTGTCCTGCTGCTGGCCAGAATGGACGACATCGGCGACGACGGCAAGCTGGATACCGCCAAGGTCAAGGCCTTCCGTGCCCCTGCCGGTACTTTGGTAGAGGTCTACGCCACCACGCTGCACTACGCCCCCTGCCATACCGACGAAGCCAAGGGCTTCCGGGTCCTGGTGGCGCTGCCCTGGCTGACCAATACCGAAAAGCCCAATCTCAAGGAGATGGCCCCGGAGGACAAGCTGCTGTGGGCGAAGAACAAGTGGCTGCTGGCCCACGCCGAATCCAGCGAAGCCGCCCAGGGTGCCTATGTGGGCCTGGTGGGCGAGAATATCGACATTGCCGATTCCATTTGACATTTCAACCAAAGAGAAGGAGAAAATGCTATGAACAACATCCCTGAAGTCAAGCTGGGCATTATTGCCGTGTCCCGGGACTGCTTCCCCATTGCCCTGTCCACCCAGCGCCGCAAGAACATTGTGGCGGCCTTTGGTGAGGGTCTGTATGA